>Ga0105047_10002892_pt1 | contig 30511 bp, 32 predicted proteins | sample MAT04_FD_78384 | JGI IMG/M metagenome (GOLD analysis project Ga0105047, IMG submission 78384) | Freshwater microbial communities from Lake Fryxell liftoff mats and glacier meltwater in Antarctica - MAT-04 (megahit assembly) | ecosystem: Environmental > Aquatic > Freshwater > Ice > Liftoff... | reverse complement strand
CGCCCAGGTCAACGAAATCGCCGAGCTGCCGGCACGCGAGGTCATTCTCGCCATGCTGCTCAGCACGGTCGATGCACCGGCGAGGACACTCGTCGGAGCGATCAACGCTCCCGCACGCGACATCGTCTCGCTGCTCGGCAACTGGGCCGAGAAGCGCAAGGAGGCGGGCGAGACCGAATAGGTCCCGTCCCCGAACCATCGAAGCGGCGTGGCCTCGAGCCCCGTTCGTCAGTAACCACTAGGAGAACACCATGAGCACCATCGAGACCATTGCTGAGTCCCTCGACAAGTTGACCGTCCTTGAGGCCGTCGAGCTGCGCAAGCTGCTCGAAGAGCGCTGGGACGTCAGTGCCGCCGCTCCCGTCGCCATGATGGCGGGCCCGGCCGGTGGCGGCGACGCCGGCGCTGCTGCGGAGAAGACCGACTTCGACGTCGAGCTGACCGCTATTGGCGACAAGAAGATCCAGGTCATCAAGGCCGTGCGTGAGCTGACCGGTCTCGGCCTCAAGGAGGCCAAGGAGCTCGTCGACGGCGCGCCCAAGGTCATCAAGGACGGCGTGGCCAAGGACGATGCGGACAAGATGGTCGCAACGCTCGAGGAGGCCGGCGCCACCGTCACGCTCAAGTAAGGGCTGACAGGCACCGCCGATCGCCGGTCTTCGGACCGATGATCACTACATTCCGGGCCCCGGTTCCTCGCGGAATCGGGGCCCGTGTGTCTTCGCGAGACCGGTGCTGCTCCTCCTACTGGTACTCGGGCGTCGCGACGACGTTCGCCAGCGTCTCGTCGTAGCTGAGCACCGTGCCGGTATCGCCAGATCCCATCCCGCCGTCGCGGATGCCGAGCTGCTTCGCGACGACGGCCTCAAGCAGGTACGCCTGCGCCTCGTCCTGCTGGTCCCCTGCGCGCGAAGCCGGATCGACGTCGCGCAGCGCATCGGCGCTCGCGAGTGCCTGTGCAACTGGTCCGCCCACGGCCGCGATGCCACCCGGCACGTTGTCCTGCAGCCAGTGCACACCCTCGTGGAGGAGGATGAGACGGAGCTCGACAGGATTGTTGGCCACGGACGCGGGCACCGCGATGCGGTTGGTGCTGGGATCGTAAATGCCGGCCGCGCGACCGTAGCGCGCGGAGAATTCGCCGTCGGAGATCACATCGACCGGTGCGCCGTTAGTGGACATGAGTCCGAGCACCTGATCCGCGATGGGCGCGCCTTGGAGTGAACGCGACACGGCAGAGATGAGCGTAGCGCCCGCACCGCCGCCTGCGAGTACCGTCGTCAACTGTGCGAGGAGCGCGGATATCGTGTCCAGCTCAGTTGTGAGATTCCCGGTGGCCGGCCCGCCGCCTCCGACAGGATCGACGGTTCCGAGCGCGTCCGCGCCTCGGGTTGCATCTGTGCAACCGCCGCCACTCCCGCCGCCGTAATTTCGCCCACGCCCCTTGGTGCGCTCGCCGGTCAACTCAAGTACGCCGGTCGAGCCCGCAGGTGTAGTCGCAGTTGTAGGTGCGCCCACGCCATGGCCGCCGTGCTGGTGTGTGCCAGCACCCTGGGTGTCCATGCGCGCTCGGTGAGCCGCGCTCGCCCTCGCGCCGTGGTGATGTGTCCCGCCGACTCGCGTCATGGTGTCCTTCGTCCCATCGGTCCCGTCCGGACCCGTGGTCGGCTCAGCCGGGATCGAAGCGTGCAATGGTGCGGGAACGCAACAAGCGACGTGGGGTGTCGCGCTGCCCAACCAGTGGAACCCGACGCGCCGGCATCGTCAACGGGGTGCCGCCGGCGGGAAGCGGCTCCCAGTCGCCCCGTCCCGCCGGTGATCTATCCCATCGGTGATTTTCCCGCGATCGGGAGCGCCACAACGTATGCCCTATCCCGCACGTGATTTTCCCGCGATCGGGAGCAGATTGCACAGATTTTCTGGTGAGCGTTACACCATGCGCGCTGAGCGAACACCGCGTAACGCTCACTGCTGAGCCCATAGCAAACGACACTGTCCCGCTCCCGATCGCGGGAAAATCACGTGCGGGAGCAGCGGGGGTTGTGCACGCTCCCTACTGCGGAAGAATCACCGCGGGAAAATCGCGTGCGGAGTTGTGGAGTGCTGTGAGCGCTCCCGCAGCGCTCAAGCCCATCCCATTTGCGCGCGCAACCAGAGCCTGGTAGGTTGCTGCATTCCGCCTTCGGGCGGAGTGCGTTCGCATGTCCTGGTGGTTCCCGGATCAACGGAGGCGGCGCGGCTCGGGGGAAGTGTTCCCCGATTCGCACGCGGTAGTCCGTTCGTGCACGCACACGTGAGCAGTATGGCTCGGAGGCGCACCGCGTAGCTCCCCCGAGCGGCTCAGCCACGTGTGTAGGGAATCCATCGCGCGGGACGCGTCGGCAGGATGCCGGCGCTCGGCTGCGAACGTACCCGAGGCCTCCCAGCTTCGACCAATGTGCATGAGATGACGCAGCGGGCACACCCGCGCGCGCAAAATGAACGACGCAGGAGCAGCACCCACGTGGCTACGCAGACCCCGGTCCGCCAGCGGTACTCCTTCGGCACACTCGAGCGTGCGCTTGAGTTGCCGGACCTCATCGAGATCCAGAAGCGCTCGTACGAGTGGTTCCTGACGGACGGTCTCGCGGAGACCATCCAGGACATCTCGCCGATCGTCGACTACACCGGCAACCTCGCGGTTGAGTTCGGTGAGTTCGAGTTCGACGCACCAACGATCGACATCGACGAGTGTCGCGAGACGGAGAAGACCTTCTCCGCTCCGCTCTCGATGACCGTGCGCTTCGTCAACCGGGACACGGGCGAGATTCGCGAGCAGCGCGTCTTCATGGGCGACTTCCCGCTCATGACCCCCGCCGGTACGTTCATCATCAACGGCACCGAGCGCGTCATCGTCACGCAGCTCGTTCGTTCCCCTGGTGCGTATCTCATGCGCGCGAAGGATCCGGCCAAGGCGCTGTTCACCGCCAACCTCATGCCGTCGCGCGGCTCGTGGCTCGAGCTCGAGATCGACAAGAAGGGCATCCTCTACGCCCGCATCGATCGCAAGCGCAAGCTGCCCGCCACCGTGCTCTTGCGCGTGCTCGGCTATGGTCGTGACAACTCGATCCTCCCGGCTGACAACACTCCCGAGGCTGAGAAGCGTGCGCTCGACGAGCGCATCGAGGACGAGCGCGTCAACGGCTCGCAGCGCATCCTCGACCTGTTCGAGGGCTCGCAGTACATCGCCAACACCCTCGCCAAGGACTCCGTCACTACGATGGAGGAAGGCCTCATCGAGCTGTTCAAGAAGCAGCGCCCGGGCGAGCCGCCAACGCTCGAGAACTCGCGAACGCTGCTCCGCACGCTGTTCTTTGACCCCAAGCGCTACGACCTCACACGCGTGGGTCGCTACAAGCTCAACACGCGCCTCGGCATCGAGGTCGATTCCGAGCTCCGCACGCTCTGCAGCCCGATCTTCACCGGCTCGCTCATGCACAACGACATCACCGGCTGGTCGGATGATTCGCTCGGCGGCATCCGCCAGGCAGAGGACATCACGGGCGACCGTGACGACCTCGTCGAGCTCATGCGCAAGCTGCTCAACCTGCCGACCGCCCTGGGCGTGCCGCACGAGAACTCCGAGGGTGAGCCCACCAAGGACTACGCCGAGGCCACCAAGTACCTTCCGATCGAGACCATCGGTCATGAGATCGACGAGTACGAGGACTTCGGTAACCGTCGTCTGCGTACCGTCGGCGAGCTGATCCAGGAAGCGTTCCGTGTCGGTCTGTACCGCATGGAGCGCGTCGTACGCGAGCGCATGACGACCGAGGATCCCGACACGATCACGCCGCAGTCGATCATCAACATCCGTCCCGTCGTGGCGGCGCTCAAGGAGTTCTTTGGATCCTCCGCGCTGTCGCAGTTCATGGACCAGACCAACTCGCTGGCCGGCCTCAAGCACCGCCGAACGCTCTCCGCGCTCGGTACTGGTGGTCTGACCCGCGAGCGCGCGCCCATCGAGGTGCGCGACGTTCACCCCACCCATTACGGACGCATGTGCCCGATCGAGACGCCTGAGGGACCGAACATTGGTCTCATCGGCTCCCTCGCCACGCACGCGACCGTCTCCGAGCACGGCTTCATCGCGACGCCGTACCGGATGGTCGAGAAGGGTGTCGTCAGCGACGAGATTCACTACCTCGACGCATCGCAGGAGGAGGAGCGCATCGTCGCCCAGGCGACTGACGTGAACCTCAAGACAAGCAAGCTCAACGTCGACGGTGCGGGCCTCGTGCTCTGCCGTGGACGTAAGGGTGACATCGTCGCCGTGCCGCCGAGCGAGGTCGATTACGTCGATGTCGATCCTGCCCAGCTGGTTTCCGTCTCCACCGCCATGATCCCGTTCCTCGAGCACGACGACGCGAACCGGGCGCTCATGGGCTCGAACATGCAGCGACAGGCTGTGCCGCTGCTCAAGCCGCAGGCGCCGTTTGTCGGCACGGGGCTCGAGTCCCGCGCCGCCATCGACTCCGGTGACGTGCTCGTCGCGCATCGCGGCGGCGTCGTCGTCCAGATCGACGCCGAGCGCATCGGCATCGACGTGGGCGGTGGCGAGGTCGACATCTACGACATGATCAAGTTCCGCCGCTCCAATCAGGGCACGATCATCCACCAGCGCCCGCTCGTGAAGCTCGGCCAGAAGGTCGCGCAGGGTGCGGTCATCGCTGACGGCTCGTCGACCGACCACGGTGAGATCGCCCTCGGTCGCAACCTCACGGTCGCATTCATGAGCTGGGAGGGCTACAACTTCGAGGACTCGATCATCCTCAACCAGCGCATCCAGAAGGACGACCTTCTGACGAGCGTGCACATCTCCGAGTACGAGGTCGACGCACGTACGACCAAGCTCGGTGATGAGGAGATCACCCGCGACATCCCGAACCGCTCCGAGGAGAGCCTCGCGCAGCTCGACGACGAGGGCATCGTGCGCGTCGGCGCCGAGGTGCGCTCGGGCGATCTGCTCGTCGGCAAGGTCACGCCCAAGGGCGAGACCGAGCTCACGGCAGAGGAGAAGCTGATCCGCGCCATCTTCAAGGAGAAGGCGCGCGAGGTGCGTGACACGTCACTCAAGGTGCCGCACGGCTCCGGCGGCGTGGTCATCGACGTCAAGACGTTCGCTCGCGAGGACGGCGACGACCTCTCACCCGGCGTCAATAAGCTGGTCAAGGTCTTCGTCGCCACCAAGCGCAAGATCGCGGAGGGCGACAAGCTCGCCGGACGCCACGGCAACAAGGGTGTCATCTCCAAGATCGTGCCCGAAGAGGACATGCCGTTCCTGGAGGACGGCACGGCCGTCGACATCATCCTCAACCCCCTCGGCGTGCCGAGCCGCATGAACATCGGTCAGGTGCTCGAGACGCACCTGGGATGGGCAGCGCTCAACGGCTGGGACGAGGCTTGGGCTGAGGTGGGACAGAACTCCGTCCAGGGGGCGGGCACCGTGTTCGTCTCGACGCCCGTCTTCGACGGTGCATCGCTCGAGCAGGTCGACAGCGTGCTCAACATGGCCACCAAGGCCCGCGCCGCCCGCGTGCGACGCGAGCGCATCGGTGATGACTCCTTCGAGTTCACCATGCAGAACGACCAGACCGCCCCGGCGGGTCGTCAGTGGTCCGGCAAGCTGCGTATCTTCAACGGACGCACAGGTGAGCCGTACGAGCATCCCGTCATGGTCGGCGTGATGTACATCCTCAAGCTGCACCACTTGGTCGATGACAAGATCCACGCTCGTTCGACTGGCCCCTACTCGCTCGTCACCCAGCAGCCGCTCGGTGGTAAGGCGCAGTTCGGTGGTCAGCGCTTCGGCGAGATGGAGGTGTGGGCGCTTGAGGCGTATGGCGCCGCGTACACCCTCCAGGAGATGCTCACCGTCAAGAGCGACGACACGGTCGGGCGCGTCAAGGCGTACGAGGCGATCGTCAAGGGTGAGAACATCCCCGAGCCGACCATCCCCGAGAGCTTCAAGGTGTTGCTCAAGGAGATCCAGTCGCTCGCGCTCGACATCCGTGTGCAGACCAGTTCTGGCGCGGTGCTCGAGGTCACGGAGGAGCAGGACGAACTCGTCCGCGCCGCCGAAGAGCTCGGCATCGAGCTTGCCCCGGTGTCCTCACCGCTCATGGCCGAGAGCCCGAGCGCGCAGGACGTCGAGGAAGGCAACGACAAGGTCGACCCCGACGGCATCTTCAACATCGCCGCCGACGAGTCCACGACGACAGTCGACCTCGACGCCGAGCTTGCGGGGGTCGACACGACCGCCGCAGCCGATGCCGAGGATCCGCTGGGCAACATCGTGATCAACGACGATGTCACTATCGCCGACCTGGGTGGCTCCGGAGGGCAGGACGAGGACTGACACGTTCCCGTTCCGCATCACCGTCCCACGCACATTCCCTCAGCACACCGTAGGAGCTGAACCGCAGTGATCGACATCAACAACTTCGATTCCATCCAGATCGGACTCGCGTCCCCCAAGCAGATCCGCGACTGGTCGCACGGCGAAGTCACCAAGCCGGAGACCATCAACTACCGCACGCTCAAGCCGGAAAAGGACGGGCTCTTCTGCGAGAAGATCTTCGGACCGACCCGCGACTGGGAGTGCTACTGCGGCAAGTACAAGCGCGTCCGCTACAAGGGCATCGTCTGCGAGCGCTGTGGAGTAGAAGTCACGCGCCAGAAGGTCCGCCGCGAGCGCATGGGCCACATCGAGCTGGCCGCGCCGGTCTCGCACATCTGGTTCTTCAAGGGTGTGCCGAGCCGCATCGGCTACCTGCTCGACATCGCGCCGAAGGATCTCGAGAAGGTCCTGTACTTTGCCGGATCCATCATCACGGCCGTCGACGAGTCGGCTCGCGCCAAGGATCTCAAGAAGCTCAAGGAGAAGGTCAACGGCGAGATCGAGCGCATCTCGGGTGACCGCGAGGAGATGCTCGGCATGGTGCAGACGCGCCTCGAGCGCCGCCGCGCCTACCTCGCTGAAGGGCTGAAGACAGGCTTCGACGAGGACGACAACGTCTGGATGGAGTCCGTCGAGAGCTGGGCGGAGGAGCACGCCGTCCCCGGCCTCAAGCAGATCCGCAAGATCGGTCAGGGCCTCTACGCCGACATCGTTCTCGCGATCCAGGGCAACGAGGACCGCAAGACGCTCCTCACCGTCATCAAGGAGAGCAAGTTCCGTCCCGACCGTCGTCTCACGCGTGAGCAGACCGTCGCCGTGAAGGAGTGGGGCCAGTACCTCGTCAAGGGCATGAAGGACGCCGACGAGAAGACGATCGAGCGTCGTCTCAAGTACGTTCGCTCGCCCAAGGGCGCGATGTCCGGATTCAACGAGTCCGACCGTGAGTGGATCACCGAGGTCGAGCGACAGACCTTCCAGGAGATGCCCTGGGAGATTGCCCGCACGACCGGCGCGCACCTCATCGGTGACGTCATCGAGCACGCGCCGGGCCCGGAGCCCAAGAAGATCACCGACACCATGAGCGAGCATGCGCTTCGCCCGGGTGGCGCCATCACCAAGGACGAGAACGACCTGCTCCTGCAGTGGGCCGTCAAGACCAAGGAGACCGCACAGGATCTCGCCAGCCGCATGGAGGACATCCGCGAGGGTGCCGCCATCGAGACCGATCGTCTCGAGCGCGCCTGGTCCCTCTTCGAGGGGCTTGAGACCCGCATGATCGTGGCCGACGAGCCGCTCTTCCGCGAGCTCAAGGATCGCTTCGGTACGCCGGCGCCCTTCGGCTTCGGTGAGTACTTCGAAGGTGGCATGGGTGCGGCCGCAATGCGCGAGCTGCTCCGTCAGGTCGACCCGAAGAAGGAAGCGGACAAGCTCCGTGAGGAGATCCGCACAGGTAAGGGTCAGAAGCAGCAGAAGGCGATCAAGCGCCTCAAGGTCGTCAACTCGTTCGTCAAGAGTGACAACCAGGCTGAGTGGATGATCCTCGACGTCATCCCGGTGATCCCGCCGGAGCTGCGCCCGATGGTGCAGCTCGACGGTGGGCGCTTCGCGACGTCAGACCTCAACGACCTGTACCGCCGCGTCATCAACCGCAACAACCGGCTCAAGCGCCTGCTCGATCTCGGCGCGCCGGAGATCATCGTCAACAACGAGAAGCGCATGCTCCAGGAGGCCGTCGACGCGTTGTTCGACAACGGTCGCCGTGGTCGCGCGGTGACGGGTCCGGGTAACCGCCCGCTCAAGTCGCTATCCGACATGCTCAAGGGCAAGCAGGGTCGTTTCCGTCAGAACCTCCTCGGTAAGCGCGTCGACTACTCCGGCCGCTCGGTCATCGTGGCGGGCCCCTCGCTCAAGCTGTACCAGTGCGGTCTGCCCAAGCTGATGGCGCTCGAGCTGTTCAAGCCGTTCATCATGGCGCGTCTCGTCGAGCGCAAGAGCGTGCAGAACATCAAGGCAGCCAAGAAGATGGTCGAGAGCATGATCCCGGAGGTCTGGGACGTGCTCGAGGAGGTCATCTCCGAGCATCCGGTGCTGCTCAACCGTGCCCCCACGCTCCATCGCCTAGGTATCCAGGCGTTCGAGCCCAAGCTCGTCGAGGGCAAGGCCATCCAGGTCCACCCGCTCGTCTGCTCGGCGTTCAACGCCGACTTCGACGGCGACCAGATGGCGGTCCACCTGCCGCTCAGCGCGGAGGCGCAGGCCGAGGCCCGCATCCTCATGCTCTCGGCGCACAACATCCTGTCCCCGGCGCACGGCAACCCGCTCGCGGTGCCGTCCCAGGACATGGTGCTCGGCCTCTACTACCTGACGTGGTCGACCGACGACCGCATCGGGCAGAAGCTCGAGGACCTCGTCAAGGCGGACAAGAAGGGCGAGAACATCCCGCAGCGCTTCGGCACGGCCGAGGAGGTCCATCACGCGATGGCCAACGGTCAGGTCCAGCTGCGCGACACCATCGCCGTCCGTCTTGAGCGCTCGCGTGACAAGGAGACCTGGCGCGAGTGGATCATCACCACGCCGGGCCGCTTCCTGTTCCACGACGCGATCGATCGTCAGCTGGGCGTCGTCGTCGGGGACGTGTACGACTCCGCCGACCACGCGTTCATGAACGCGACGCTGACCAAGAAGCACATCACGTTCTACGTGAACGCGCTCATCGATCAGTGGGGCACCGGCATCGTCGCCATGCTCCTCGACACCATCAAGGACCTCGGCTTCGAGTACGCCGAGAAGTCGGGTGGCACGGTCTCCAAGAACGACATCGTGATCCCCGACAACAAGTGGGAGATCATCGAGGGCTACAACGAGAAGACGGAGCTCATCCGCAAGCAGTACCTGCGTGGTCTCATCACGGAGGGCGAGCGCAAGGATCGCGTCGTCAGCCTGTGGGAGACGTGCACGGAGGAGGTCGCCACGGCGATGGCCGAGGTGCTCGCCCTGCATCCCGAGAACCCGATCTACATGATGGCGGATTCCGGTGCTCGTGGTTCGGCGAAGCAGCTCTCGCAGCTTGCCGGCATGCGCGGCCTCATGGCCAATCCGAAGGGCGAGACGATCGACCACCCGATCCGCTCGAACTTCATGGAGGGACTGTCGGTCCTTGAGTTCTTCTCGAGCACCCATGGTGCGCGAAAGGGCCTGGCGGACACCGCGCTGCGCACGGCGGATTCGGGGTACCTCACCCGACGTCTCGTCGACGTCGCGCAGGACGTCATCGTCCGCACGAGCGACTGCGGCACGAAGAGCTTCGTGTCGCTGCCGATCTTCATCGATGAGGCGATGACCGACATCAACACGAACGCGTTGAGCCGTGTTGCTGCCGAGCCGATCGTGGACAAGCACGGCGAGATCGTCGTCAACGTCGGTGAGGAGCTCACGCCGAAGGCGGCGAAGCTCATCGCGGCGAGCTACGGTGGCAAGCTGCCGAAGGCGCCGCTCCACGCGACGCTGCGTTCAGTGCTCTATTGCGAGGCCACCCACGGCATGTGTCAGACGTGTTACGGCCGCTCCTTCGCGGACGGTCGTCTGGCCGAGCTGGGCGACGTCGCGGGCATCATCGCCGCGCAGTCGATCGGCGAGCCGGGCACGCAGCTCACGATGCGTACGTTCCATACGGGCGGCGTCGCGGGCGGCGACATCACGACGGGTCTCCCGCGTGTGGTCGAGATCTTCGAGGCGCGCAACCCGAAGGGTGCCGCCGAGCTGTTCGACCCCGAGGACGAGCTCGTCGCCGCGTACAAGGGCGGCGGCATCATCAAGCTCGAGCCGCTCGAGCGTGGCACCAAGGTGACCATCGTCCCCAAGAAGGCTCCCAAGGCCTGGGCGGAGGAGGACACCTGGGCGATCGAGATCGAGCGCGGCCGCCGCATCATCGTGGAGGACGGGCAGGAGATCGAGATCGGTCTGCCGCTCACCGAGGGCTCGCAGAACCCGGGCGACCTGCTCCGACTGCGTGGCGCGTACGAGTGCGCGACGTACCTCGTCGGCGAGGTTCAGAAGGTGTACCTCTCACAGGGCGTGGAGATCCACGACAAGCACATCGAGCTCATCGTGCGGCAGATGCTCAAGAAGGTGCGCATCCTCACCGTCGGTAGCAGCGAGAACTGGCTGCCTGGCGAGCTCGGCGACGGGCACAAGGTCGCCAAGGAGAACGAGCGCTACGCCAAGCTCAAGACCAAGACGGAGATGACGTTCGAGCCTGTCATCCTCGGTATCACGAAGGCGTCGCTCGCGACGGATTCGTTCCTATCGGCCGCGTCGTTCCAGGAGACCACCAAGGTCCTCACGGACGCCGCGCTCGAGGGACGCCAAGACAATCTGGTGGGTCTCAAGGAGAACGTCATCATCGGCAAGCTCATCCCGGCAGCAACGGGCCTGTCGCGCTACCAGGACCTCAAGTTCGGTCCTGCGGAGCGCCCGCGCACGTTCTACGAGGCGGAGCAGTTCCTGTCCGGCCTCGACCTGGGCACGAGCGACGACGATCGCGTGGGCGTCTCGGTCCCTAACCCGGACCTGGACAACCCGTTCGGCCTCTAGTCAGCCGCACAACATCAGCATCACCCGTGGGGCCCGGTCATCGGATCGGGCCCCACGCGCATACCCGGCCGCCCCGCGTCGCTGCTCCCAACTCGCCGCGAATCCTCCGCGCCGGGCCTCCACGCGTCCCCTCGCCACCCGGCCTGCGCGCGTCCCCTCGGCCCGGCCAAGCACACGCGCATCCTCATCTCGGCCGCTCGTCGAGCGTCGCATAGGAAGCCCATACGTCGATATGACGTGCGAAGCGCGCGCATTAGCCGGCCCTCGCAGATGTCCCCGGCCCGTAGGCGTGTCGCACGAAACGCCCATACGTCGGATATGTGTTGCGACACCCGCGCATCTCACGGATGCTGGGCCCATCGTCCGACGGTGGTGCCTGCCACGGCGCTTCGTGCGCGCCGCGGACGACGCGGCACGTTCGGCGTACAGCTACGATTCACGCATGGAATCCTCCGCCTCGGCCGACGCCCCCACTCGCACCCAGCTCGAGATCTGGAGCGACGTCGCGTGTCCGTGGTGCTACATCGGCCGCCGCAACCTGGGTATCGCACTCGCCGACTTCGATCAGCGTGAGCGCCCAGACATCACCTGGCGCGCGTACCAGCTGGACCCGAACATTCCCGACGAGGGGGTCGATACCGATACCTACTTCGCCGACCGTTTCCCAGACACGTCCGCCTTCGAGGAAGCGCGTGGGCGATTGGTGCTGCTCGGTGAGGAGCTCGGCATCGAGTTCCGCTTCGACCGCCAGCGCAAGGTGCCCAACACGCTGCTCGCGCATCGCGTCATCTCAGCCGCTGCGCGTGAGGGGGTGGAGGAACCCGTGCTCGACGAGCTCTTCGGCGCATACTTCGAGCGCGGTGTCGACATCGGCGACGCCGATCGCCTCGCCGAGCTCGTGCGCGACGCCGTGGTCGACCCCGAGCTCGCGGACCGCATCCTCACTGCCGCCACCGACGACGAATCCATCGCGTCACGTGTGCTCGATGACATCGACCAGGCGCGTACCCTCGGTATCACTGGAGTGCCCTGTTTCGTGGCCGACCGGCGCGTTGCGGTCCCGGGTGCTGTTCCCCCAAGCGTGCTCGCGCAGTTCCTCGAGGATGCCGTGCGCCACGCCGAGGACATCGACGATGATGATGACTGACACCGATCCGCTGCCGTAGGATGCCCGCATGGGCGTTCCAGTGGATACCGGCAAGTACGATCGACCGAGCATCGTCAATCCCGAGACGCTCGCCGCGCACAATCGCGCGAGCGGGGCGTACGCCGAGGTGCCACCACCCCGCGCCGCGATCCTCTGTTACCACCGAGGTCTCGCTTCCCGCCTGCTCGAGACGCACCCCGCGCGCACCATCCCTGGCTTTTTCGGGGACACACACCTGCTCGACTCCACCAATGGCGAGGTCGCGCTCGTCGCCGAGTTCGGCATCGGCGCGCCCGTTGCGGCGGTCATGCTCGAGGACCTCATCGCGCTCGGGTGCCGCCGCGTGATCTCCATCGGCACCTGCGGAGGCATGGACCCGGCGCTCAGTCCCGGCGACCTGATGATCTGCACCTCTGCGGTGCGTGACGAGGGTACCTCGCACCACTACCTCCCGGCAGGTGAGCCTGCACGCGCCAGCACCCTGCTCACCGCCGCACTCGCAGACCTCCTTGTCGTCCGCGAGGTTGCGCACACTGTTGGCTCCACGTGGACCACGGACGCGCCCTACCGTGAGACGGCGGACGAGGTGCGCGCCCACGTCGCTGCGGGCGTAGCAGTCGTGGAGATGGAGGCGGCCGCGCTCTTCGCCGTCGCCGAGGCGCGCGGCGCCGAGGTCGGTTCCCTGCTCGTGGTGAGTGACGTGCTCTCGACCTTGGACGGCAGCTGGGTTCCCGAGTTCCACGGTGACATCGTCAACGACCGCCTCGAGCTCATCTTCAACATCGCGCTCGACGTGCTCCGCTAGCGGCTCCGCGTCAGTTTGCCTCTCAGGTTTGTGACGGTGCGCGCGCCCTCGTGATCCACCGGCTACGGTGAGCGAGAATGCGTACTCGACTCCTCGCCCTCATCCTGCTCGTTACATGCGCAGCCGCGTATCTGCCTGCGAGCGCTGGCGCCGTCGCGGCGAAACCCAAGCCCAAACCCAACGTGCTCACCTGGTCCAAGACCGCGCCGCTGATCACCAACCAAAACAGCGCCACGTTCGCCTGGAAGGTCAAACCCGTCAAGACCGCAGCCCAGTGCCAGCTCGACAAGTCCAAATGGGGCGCCTGTAAGGCGGCGAAGCAGCTCACCAAGCTGGAGGATGGTCCGCACACGTTTCGCGTGCGCATCCGTAAGACCGGCACCAAGGGAGCTTTCTTCACGCGCGTGTGGTCCTGGCGCGTGGACCGTATCGCCCCAGCTGGCGGAAGCGTCAGCTTCGCCACAGGTGACACAAACGCCACGGTGCTCGCAGTGAGCTTCACCGGCGGCGTCGATGGCGTGCTCGGCAGCGGTGTTGCCAGTTCGCGTCTCGAGCGTTCACTTGCACCCGTAGCAGGCGCCGGATGCGGTGCGTTCGCAGCATTCGCTCCGCTCGAGGGTGTCGCCTCCAGTCCAGCCGCTGTCGCGCTCGTGGACGGGAGCTGCGCCCAGTTCCGCGTGACGGCCGTCGATCGCGCCGGCAACGCCGCGACCTTCGCCAGCGTCGCCACTGTGCGCTCGGAGCAGTCCGATCTCGTCGTGACAGGCCCGACGGCATCCTCCACCGAGGGCGGAGCATCTGGATCCTTCACCATCCGTCTCACGTCGCCACCGAGCACGCAGGTCATCGTCGCCGCCGCACCAGCTGCCACCGACGTCACGGCCACTCCCGCCACGCGCACATTCGACGCGTCCAATTGGAACGTGCCACAGAACATCGCCATGGTGGCCGTGGACGACGCGATCGACGAAGCCGCCACCGTGCCCGTCGCCGTCACCTTCACAGCATCGAGCGCGGACCCCAACTGGAACGGTGAGACCGCGTTCGGCGTGATCACCGTTGTCGATAACGACAGTGCTGGCGTCGCTGTCTCGCCGGCCACCAACCCGCTCCAGGTGGATGAACCCTCCGGCGCGTCGTACATCGATCTCGTGCTGCTGAGTCAGCCACGCGCCAACGTGACGATCACCTTGACTGCGGGCGCGCAGGTCACTACTGGCGCGCCCTTGCTCACCTTCACCCCGAACAATTGGGCGACGCCCCAGCGCGTAGCGATCACTGTCGTGGACGACTTTGTCGACGAGGCCAGCCCTCACCACGATAACGTCGCCATGTCCGTCACATCGAGCGACTCCGCGTACCAGGGACAGTCCATCCCGCCGATCCCGGTCGACCTCGCGGACGACGATACGGCAGGTACCGAGGCGACTGGCCTCGACCCTGGCGTCGTCGCGCTCGTTGAGGGCGCCCACTTCGATGTCACTGTACGCCTGCAATCACGGCCAACAGCGCCCGTCACGGTCTACGCCACATATGACGTGCTCAATCGCATTGCCACCGCGCCAGTCATCATCCAGCCCGCAGACTGGGCGGTCCCCGTCACAGTCAGCATGCGCAATCCTGAGGACGATCTGGTGCTCGGCAACGCCAACGTGCACGTTACGCTGAAGGTCACCTCAGCAGATCCTCACTATGTTGGCACTGTCCCGGGGGGCGGACAAGACCTGACGGCGGTCGAGGATGATCAGCCCGCGCTCACGGTCGCGCCCATAAGTGTTCCCGATGTACGACCCGCGCGATTCCCGATCATAGAGGGCATCACGTCAGGGACGCACCCGATCGACTTCACGATCACGCTCGGGACCCAACCCGCTGGCGACGTGAACGTGCATCTGGTCGGAGATGATGACGTGTCAGCCTTCGTGGTGGGGAGTGGCGAAACGCAGATCCAATTTGTCCAGGGTGGCCCGCTCACACAGTCGTTCCGCGTCTGGGCGACCGGCACGGACGGTGCTGAGGCCGATGGCGAGCTCGCGCAGATCGACTTCGTGGTGAACAACCACCCGCTCGATGAGGAAGGCGCTCCGTCGGGCGAGGATCCTGCGTATGCCGATTTCGTCGTCCCCGCGCTCCTGTTCAGCGTCGACGACGCGGATTCCTGAACCGGCCAGCCGTTCGTGCTCACGTTCGTTCCGATCCGCGCCGATGGCTTTGCGATGCGCCACCCCGCCGACATCCCTCGCTCGCTTCGTCAGCTCTACCCCCGCTCGCCGGTGCGCGCTCGCATGGCAATGGGCCTCGCATGGGGGGATCCAGGTGGTCGCCGCGTACTCCGCACCAATTCCGTCGGGCTCGCCACATGCGTGGTCATACCGGTCGCGCTTACGGCGGGGATCGCGCAGGCCATTGGGGTCCTGGGCGACCGTACGGATGTACTCGTGTGCTCAGTGATGATCCTCGGCGCGGCGGCTTCGGCTTTCGGTCTGCGGCGGGGCTGGTTTGATCGCCCCGTGAATATTCGAAGGTGGGCTTGACGTCGTGGGTTCCAGGAATCGGGTGCAGCGGATGGCACGTACCGGGGGGTCATCGGTCCGCGTCGAGTCGAGGCGCTCGTCGGCACGGCCGAGTCCCACCAGTCGTGCTTCATCCGACTGACACTGCCCGAGCGCAGCGATCGCAGGTTCCCTTCTAGCTGGGTCCATCATCGCGACCGAGTGGAGGGGGCCGGGCGCGGCGATCACCGCGTCGTGAGCTCGCATCGCCGTCTCGAGCTCGACCCGGAGGAGCTCGACGCCGAGCTGGCCCGCTATACCAACAGCGGTGAGGTCGACCAGGTTCGCGCGAGCATCGACAGTGGCGAGTTCCGGCTCAGCTGGCTCGATGACCTTGTCCACCACCGCCGCGCTCGCTTCCACGATCAGGACGACGTCGACGCTGCCTGATCGGTGCTCGAACCTGATTCCACGAGCCCGTTCGCGACAATTCCGGAGCATCCCCGGCCGTTCCGGCCACATCCTGGACGATTTTCGGCGCCCCGAGTCGGTTGTCATTTGCAACGGGCACCTCTGGAGTGGTACATTTCCACGTCGCTGCGCTCATTCACGTGTGCGCGAGGACCTCAGGTCCCCGCTGCCCGTCCGGCGCGTGTGTCACATACAACGAAGCTCGAGGCTGAAAGGCCCCCATGCCCACCATCCAGCAGCTGGTACGCAACCCGCGCAAGAAGGTCGTCACCAAGACGAAGACCCCTGCGCTCAAGGGTGCCCCCCAGAAGCGCGGCGTCTGCACCCGCGTGTACACCACCACGCCGAAGAAGCCGAACTCGGCACTTCGCAAGGTGGCGCGCGTGCGTCTCACCAATGCGATGGAGGTCACGGCCTACATCCCTGGTATCTCCCACAACTTGCAGGAGCACAGCGTTGTGCTCATCCGCGGTGGTCGCGTCAAGGATCTCCCGGGTGTGCGCTACAAGGTGATCCGCGCTGCGCTCGACGCCTCTGGCGTTCAGGGCCGCAAGCAGGCTCGTTCCAAGTACGGCGCCAAGAAGGGCGGCAACTGATGCCAAGGCGAGCAGACATCAAGCCGCGTCCGGTCACGAAGGATCCCGTCTACGGGTCCGTCCTGGTCACGCAGCTCGTCAACAAGGTGATGCTGGACGGCAAGAAGTCCGTCGCCGAGCGCATCGTGTACGACGCACTCGACATGGTCAAGGATCGCAGCGGGCGCAATCCGCTCGAGGTCCTCGAGCAGGCAATCAAGACCGTCACGCCCGTGCTGGAAGTTCGCAGCCGTCGCGTTGGTGGTGCCAACTACCAGATACCGATCGAGGTACCTGGTCGTCGAGCACGAACCCTGGCGCTTCGCTGGACCGTCTCCTTCGCGCGGTCACGCCGTGAGAAGTCGATGTCCGAGCGACTTGCCAACGAGTTGATGGACGCGCTCTCCCAGCAGGGTGGCGCGTACAAGAAAAAGGATGACATCTACCGCATGGCGCAGGCCAACAAGGCCTTCGCACACTACCGCTGGTAGATCGCGGCCGAATCTCGTTCATGCCCGGCCACCGTTTCAGCACGGCGGTCCGGATGGGATTCGAACCACGAGATCATTCTGCATAAGCTACGCCGAGCAGCGGTTCATTCCGCCGGCGACCTTCGAGTGGCGATACGGGCCGAACGGGACACTCCCGCCGGCCGCGTCCCACATGCGGAGGTCGCTGTTTCGTGCTCAGATCCAGATTTCGACATTCATCGACCATCCCGACACACGGTGGGACACGCGCAGTGAGCACAGCCACGACAGGTAGCAAGAGCCGCCTCGCCATGACGCGCAACATCGGCATCATGGCGCACATCGACGCGGGCAAGACCACGACGACCGAGCGCATCCTGTACTTCACGGGCCGCATCCATCGCGTCGGCGAGGTGCATGACGGCGGCGCCACCATGGACTGGATGGTCCAGGAGCAGGAGCGCGGCATCACGATCACGTCGGCCGCGACCACTGCCAAGTGGGACGACCACACGATCAACATCATCGACACCCCGGGTCACGTCGACTTCACCGTCGAGGTCGAACGCTCCTTGCGCGTGCTCGACGGTTCCGTCGCGCTGTTTGACTCCGTGTCAGGCGTCGAGCCGCAGTCCGAGACCGTGTGGCGCCAAGCCGACAAGTACGGCGTGCCGCGTATCGCGTTCGTCAACAAGATGGACCGGATGGGCGCCGACTTCTACATGTCGATGCGCACCATGAAGGACCGCCTGGGTGCCAACCCCATCGCCATCCAGCTTCCCTGGGGCGGCGAGGACCACTTCCGCGGCATCGTTGACCTCGTGAAGATGAACGCCGTGAAGTACGGCGACGACGACGGCACCGAGTTCGAGATCGTTGAGATCCCCGAGGATCTTCGTGAGAAGGCCGACGAGTACCGCAAGATGCTCCTCGAAGAGGTCGCCTCGCACGACGACGCGGTCATGGAGCTGTACCTCGAGGGTGAGGACATTCCTCTTGAGTTGCTGCAGGCCGGTATCCGCAAGGGCACCATCGGCAACCTCTTCAACCCGGTGCTGTGTGGTTCAGCGTTCAAGAACAAGGGCGTCCAGCCCCTGCTCGACGCGGTCGTCGCCTACATGCCATCGCCGCTCGACGTTCCTGCCATCAAGGGCACGGATCCCAAGTCGGGCGAGCCCCTCGAGCGCCTCGCGTCCGAGGAAGAGCCCTTCTCTGCCCTCGCCTTCAAGATCGCAACCGATCCACACGTCGGCAAGCTCACCTTCTTCCGGGTCTACTCCGGCAAGATCAGCGCCGGCACGCAGGTCATCAACGTGACCAAGGGCAAGCAGGAGCGCATCAGCCGCATCCTGCAGATGCACGCGAACACCCGTGAGGAGCGCGAGAGCATCGCCGCCGGTGAGATTGGTGCGGCCGTCGGCCTCAAGATCACCGGTACAGGCGACACGCTCTGCCTCAAGGAGAACCAGGTGCTGCTGGAGACGATGGTCTTCCCGGAGCCGGTTATCCGCGTCGCCATCGAGCCCAAGACCAAGTCCGATCAGGACAAGCTCGGCATCGCGCTGCAGAAGTTGGCCGAGGAGGATCCCACCTTCCGCGTCAACACGGACCAGGAGACTGGCCAGACGATCATTGCCGGCATGGGTGAGCTCCACCTGGAGATCATCGTGGACCGCCTCATGCGCGAGTTCAAGGTCGACGCCAACGTCGGCAAGCCGCAGGTGGCATACCGCGAGACCATCCGCAAGCGCGTCGAGAAGGTCGAAGGCAAGTTCATCCGCCAGACCGGCGGCTCGGGTCAGTACGGCGTCGTCACGCTCAACGTGGAGCCGAACGAGCCGGGCAAGGGCTTCGAGTTCGAGAACAAGATCACAGGTGGCTCCATCCCGCGCGAGTACTTCGCCTCGATCGAGGCCGGCGTCAAGGGTGCGATGGACAGCGGCACGCTCGCCGGGTACCCGATGGTTGACGTGCGCGTCGAGTTGACGGACGGCAAGTACCACGAGACTGACTCATCGACGATGGCGTTCGAGTTTGCCGGATCGATCGGTTTCAAGGAGGCGTGCAGCCGCGCCGGTGCCGTCCTGCTCGAGCCGATTCAGGACGTCGAAGTCACTACTCCCGAGGATTACATGGGTGAGGTGATGGGCGACCTGTCGTCGCGTCGCGGCCGGATCGAAGGGCAGGAGCAGCGTGGCAACGCGCAGATCGTTCGCGCAGGTGTCCCGCTGTCGGAGCTTTTCGGATATGCTACGGCGCTGCGCTCGCTCACACAGGGTCGGGCCAACTACTCCATGCAGTTCGGCCGGTACGAAGAGGTGCCGTCGAACATCGCTACGGAAGTCGTTGCGAAGGCGCGTGGCGAGGCCTAAGCGCACTACCATTTAGTCACTGACAGAAGCTAGATACCCAGTACGTCTCGAGACACAGAGGGAACAAAGAACCATGGCGAAGGAAAAGTTCGATCGCTCCAAGCCCCACGTCAACGTCGGCACCATCGGTCACATCGACCATGGCAAGACGACGCTGACTGCGGCGATCTCGAAGGTCCTCTCCACCCGCGTTGGCGGCGTGGCGACTGACTTTGAGAACATCGACAAGGCGCCGGAAGAGCGCGAGCGCGGCATCACGATCTCGACCGCGCACATCGAGTACGAGACCGAGGCGCGTCACTACGCGCACGTCGACTGCCCGGGTCACGCGGACTACATCAAGAACATGATCACGGGTGCCGCCCAGATGGACGGTGCGATCCTGGTCGTGTCCGCCGCCGACGGCCCCATGCCGCAGACGCGCGAGCACATCCTCCTCGCCAAGCAGGTCGGGGTGCCGTACCTCGTGGTGTTCCTCAACAAGGAGGACATGGTCGACGACGAGGAGCTCATCGAGCTCGTCGAGATGGAAGTGCGTGAGCTGCTTTCCTCGTACGACTTCCCGGGCGACGACATTCCGATCATCAAGGGCTCTGCGCTCAAGGCGCTCGAGCAGCCTGATGGCGAGTGGGGCGACAAGGTCATGGAGTTGATGGCAGCCGTCGACACCTACATCCCGCAGCCCAAGCGTGACGTCGAGCGTGATTTCCTCATGCCCGTCGAGGACGTGTTCACGATCACTGGTCGTGGCACGGTCGTGACCGGCCGCATCGAGCGTGGCGTGCTCAACGTCAACGACGAGATCGAGATCCTCGGCATGACCGACAAGCCGATGAAGTCGGTCTGCACCGGTGTCGAGATGTTCCGCAAGCTCCTCGATCGCGGTGAGGCTGGCGACAACGTCGGCGCGCTCCTGCGTGGTGTGAAGCGTGAGGAAGTCCAGCGCGGCCAGGTCTTGGCCAAGCCGGGATCGATCACCCCGCACACGCACTTCAAGGCGCAGGTCTACGTGCTCTCGAAGGAAGAGGGCGGCCGCCACACGCCGTTCCAGGACAACTACCGCCCGCAGTTCTACTTCCGCACGACGGACGTGACCGGCGTGGTGCGATTGCCCGAGGGCACGGCCATGGTCATGCCGGGCGACAACATCGAGATGACCGTCGAGCTCATCACCCCGATCGCTATGGATCAGGGTCTGCGCTTCGCCATTCGCGAGGGCGGTCGTACCGTCGGCGCGGGCTCGGTAACCGAGATCATCAAGTAAGCCAGTTAGTCACGGCTGACTAACTCAGCAGTACCGAAGGACAGGAACCGGAATGGCGCAGCAGAACATCCGCATCAGGCTCAAGGGTTACGAGCACACGCAGCTCGACCGAAGCGCGGCTTCGATCGTCGAGACAGCGACTCGCACCGGAGCAGAGGTAGTCGGCCCCGTGCCGCTGCCGACCGAGCGGAACATCTACTGCGTCATCCGGTCCCCCTTCGTCAACAAGGACTCGCGCGAGCACTTCGAGATTCGCACGCACAAGCGCCTCATTGACATCAAGAAGCCCACGCCGAAGACGGTCGACTCGCTCATGCGCCTCGACCTCCCGGCCGGCATCGACATCGAGATCAAGCTCTAACTTCAACAATCGGCGCTCTGGACCCGCGCCGCTGAGCCGGCGTGAACCTCACGCTTGCCCGGCGTGTCTGGTACCACCGCTGCAACCCAAGGAAGCCCCCAACATGGCTACAGGCATCATCGCCAAGAAGATTGGCATGACGCGCGTCTTCAACGAGGACGGCAGCGTCACGCCAGTCACCGTACTTCTGGCCGGGCCCTGCCCCGTCGTCGGAGTGCGCACCGAGGAGAAGGATGGCTACGTCGCCGCGCAGATCGCGTGGGACGAGGTCGCAGACCGCAAGCTCTCCAAGGCCGAGCTCGGACATCTCAAGTCCGCCGGCGTCGAGGGCGGCTACCGCCGCCTCGCCGAGATTCGCAACTTCGCGGATGTCGCCCAGGGCGACAGCGTGACGGTCGCCAACTTCGAGATCGGCCAGGCAATCAAGGTCCGTGGCGTCAGCCAGGGCAAGGGTTTTGCCGGCACGATCAAGCGACACAACTTCCATCGCGGCCCGATGAGCCACGGCTCGCACAACAAGCGCGCACCGGGCTCCATCGGCGCGAGCGCCTGGCCGAGCAAGGTCATCAAGGGTCAGAAGATGCCGGGCCGCATGGGCGGCAAGAGCATTACGCAGCTCGGCCTCAAGGTCGTGCGGGTCGACGAGGAGAAGAACCTGCTCCTCGTCAAGGGCTCTGTGCCCGGCCACAAGAACGGGTACGTCGTGGTGGTGAGCGAGTAATGGCACAGACCACTGCTCCCAAGTTGGGTGCCTCCGGCACCGTCGATATCAAGAGTGACGCTTTCGCAGCGGACTGGAACGAGCACCTCGTGTGGCACGTGGTCCGCAACGAGCTGCTGTGGCGCCGCCAGGGCACGCACTCGGCCAAGAGCCGCGGGCAAGTCGCTGGTGGTGGCGCCAAGCCGTGGCGCCAGAAGGGCACCGGACGTGCTCGCCAGGGCACGACGCGTGCACCACAGTGGCGAGGCGGCGGCGTGGTCTTCGGACCGCAGCCGCGTCAGCACGGCGGCAAGGTGAACAAGAAGGAGCGCGTCAAGGCGCTCCACACCGCGCTCTCGCTCCACGCGCAGCGCGGCTCGTTTGCCGTCCTCGCCGACGACGCATTCGCCGACAAGCCGAGCGCCAAGCTGGCTGCGGACATCCGCACCGGGTGGGTGTACGAGGGCTCCGCGAAGAAGATCACGGTCATCTGCACAACCGAGCAGGAGAACGTGTGGAAGAGCTTCCGCAACCTCGACGACGTCATCGTCGTCGCGTCGAGTGACATCGACGTCGCGGATGTGATGTGGGGTCGTGGCTTGGTTGTCACCGAGACCGTCCTCGCGCAGCTGGAAGGACGGGACGTCTGATGGACCTCCGCAACGTCATCCTCGCGCCCGTGCAGAGCGAAAAGTCGTACGCCGGGCTCGAGTTCAACCGATACGTGTTCAAGGTGCACTCTGACTCCAACAAGGAGCAGATTCGTCAGGCGGTCGAGCTGACCAACCCGGGCGTGACCGTCACGAGCGTGAACACGTCCACCGTCAAGGCCAAGCCGAAGCGCCGTGGGCAGTTCCTGGGCAGCCGCCCTGGATACAAGCGTGCCGTCGTGCAGCTCAAGGCCGGCGACACCATCCAGATCTTCGAGGGGGTGCACTAGCATGCCAACAAAGAAGTTCCGACCGACCTCACCGGGTCGCCGCTTCATGGAGATCAGCGACTTCGCTGATGTCACGAAGGGCAACGACCCCGAGAAGGCTCTCACCAAGGGCATCAAGAAGACCGGTGGCCGCAACAACTACGGTCGCATCACCACGCGACATCGTGGTGGTGGTCACAAGCGTCGATACCGCGTGATTGATTTCAAGCGCCGCAAGGACATCGTGCCGGCGAAGGTCGCCTCCATCGAGTACGACCCCAACCGCACGGCACGCATCGCCCTGCTTCACTACGCAGACGGCGCGAAGGCGTACATCCTGGCGCCGGCACGGCTCGAGGTCGGCCAGATGGTCGTCTCCGGTCCCGAAGCCGACATCAAGCCGGGCAACTGCCTGCCGCTTGCGAACATGCCGGTCGGTACCGTTGTCCACGCGGTCGAGCTCCAGCCGGGCAAGGGCGCGCAGATGGCTCGCAGCGCGGGCACGTCGATCCAGTTCGTCGGCAAGGATGGCGACATGGCCACCCTGCGCCTGCCGAGCGGTGAGATGCGCCGCGTGCGGCTCGAGTGCCGCGCCACCGTCGGTTCTGTCGGCAACGCCGAGCATCAGAACATCAAGGGAGGCAAGGCCGGTCGCACACGTTGGCTCGGTCGTCGCCCGAAGGTGCGTGGTGTCGTCATGAACCCGGTTGACCATCCACATGGTGGTGGCGAGGGCAAGACGTCCGGCGGTCGTAACCCGGTCACCCCGTGGGGTGTGCCGACACGCGGCTATCGAACGCGCAATACCAAGAAGTCGTCCAGCAAGCTCATTGTCCGCGGTCGTAAGCGCGGCAAGCAGTCGGGTGGTAGGTCCTGATGTCACGTAGCAGCCGCAAGGGACCGTTCGTCCAGGAGCGCCTCATCGGGCGTATCCGGAAGATGAACGAAGAGGGAACCAAGCGCATGTTGCGCACCTGGTCCCGATCCAGCACCGTGTTCCCCGAGATGGTGGGGCACACGATCGCCGTGCACGACGGTCGAAAGCACGTCCCGGTCTTCGTGACCGAGGGCATGGTCGGCCACAAGCTCGGCGAATTCGCGCCGACGCGCTACTTCCGAGGCCACGAGGCGGACAAGGGCAAGAAGCGCTGATCGCGCCTCTGACTGGTATCAGACATGACTGACGAGAAAAAGACATCCAAGAAGGACGAGGCCGCTGCGGCTGCCACGCCCGAGGAGAAGGCGAAGGCCGCCAAGGCTGCAGCTGCCACCAGCGGCGAGAGCCGTCCGGTGCGGGCCGTCGCCAAGTACCTCCGGTTCAGCGCCCAGAAGGGCCGCCTTGTCGTGGATCTCATCCGCGGCAAGAGCGTCCTGGAAGCCGCCACGGCCCTCGCCTTCAGCGACCGCAATGCGGCACGCGAAGTGATGAAGGTGCTCAAGAGCGCGGTCGCGAACGCGGAGAACAACCACGAGATGCGAGCCGATCAGCTCTACATCTCGGCGGCGTTCTGCGACGAGGGCCCGACCTTCAAGCGCTTCAAGCCGCGTGCCCGTGGTCGTGCCGACCGCATCAACAAGCGCACGTGTCACATCACCGTGATCGTGGACAACGCCCCGGCGGAGCTCCTCGAGAAGCGTGGCGCGAAGAACAAGACTGCCGGCAGCCGAGCTGACCGTGTGGCCGGTTCGAAGAAATCCACGGAGGCCAAGGCGCCTGCCAAGAAGGCAGCCGCCAAGAAGCCCGAGAAGAAGGCTGACGCCCCCAAGGCGGAGACGCCCAAGGACGACGTCAAGCCCACCGAGACCGAGGCCGTTACGGCCGCGACTGAGAACACCGACGCAGAAACGTCTGCGACGACGGAGGATCAGGCCTAATGGGACAGAAGATTCATCCAGGTGGCCTGCGGGTCGGCATCATTCACGACTGGCGCTCAAACTGGTTCACGGAGAAGGAATTCTCCGACTACCTGATCGAGGACGTCAACATCCGCCGGCACATCAACGGCAAGCTCGCCCATGCGGGGATCAGCGACATCCTGATCCGCAAGGACAAGCAGAAGGTCACGGTCGACATCTACACCGCTCGACCGGGCATCGTCATCGGCAAGTCCGGCTCGGAAGTCGACGCCCTCCGCAAGGAGATCGGCGCGATGACCAAGAAGGGCGTGCACATCAACATCAATGAGATCAAGCGACCTGAGCTCGACGCCAAGCTCGTCGCGCAGGGAATCGCTGAGCAGCTTGAGAATCGTGTGGCGTTCCGCCGCGCTATGAAGCGCTCGCTTGCGAGTGCCATGCGCTCGGGTGCACACGGTGTGCGCGTCCGCTGCGGTGGCCGTCTCGGCGGTGCTGAGATGGCACGCGTCGAGGGCTACAGCGAGGGCCGTGTGCCGCTACACACCCTGCGCGCCGACATCGACTATGGCTTCGTCGAGGCCAAGACGACGTATGGCCGCATCGGGGTCAAGGTGTGGATCAACAAGGGCGAGGTGCTGCCCGAGGGCTTCGAGTCCGGGCGCATGCGCATCGATGATGGTGACGATCGACGAGGCCAGGGACGCGGACAGCGCACCCGTGGTCGCAACGATCGCGGTGCCGGTGGTCCTGGTGGCGGCGGCGGTCGAGGTCCTGGTGGGCCCGGCGGTGGCGGCGGCGGTCGTGGACCTGGAGGCCCCGGTGGTGGTCGTGGACCGAGTGGTCCCGGCGGCGGCGCGGGTGGCTCGGGTGCCGGTGGACGAGGCCGCGCTCCGCGCGGTGGTGGAAAGGCGTAGTACCCCATGTTGCTCCCCAAGCGAACCAAGTTCCGACGACATCACCGTGGCCGACGCCGCGGGCTGTCGAAGGGCAATGTCAAAGTCAACTTCGGCCAGTATGGTCTCAAGACGCTCGAGGCCGGTTGGATTACCAACCGGCAGATCGAGGCTGCTCGTATTGCCATGACGCGCAAGATCAAGCGTGGCGGCAAGGTGTGGATTAACGTCTTCCCGCACAAGCCGATTACCAAGAAGCCTGCCGAGACCCGCATGGGTAAGGGCAAGGGCTCACCGGAGGGCTGGGTCGCCGTCGTCAAGCCGGGCATGGTCATGTTCGAGCTGGCCGGCGTCGACGAGGCACTCGCTCGTGAGGCCATGCGCCTCGCCGCGATGAAGCTTCCGGTGAAGTGCAAGTTCGTCACCAGGGACGGTGAGCTGTAATGAAGACCAAAGAGTTCCAAGATCTCCGCAAGAAGGATTCCGCGGACCTGGAGAAGCTGCTCGACGAGAAGCGCACCGAGGTTATGAACCTCCGCTTCTCGCAAGCGACCGGTGCCCTCGAGGATTCCTCCCGCCTTGCGATCGCCAAGCGCGACGTTGCCCGTCTCCTCACCCTCATCGGTGAGAAGCGCGCGACCGCACAGAAGACCGAGGTACCCGCATGACATCGCATACCGACCATAACCCCGAGGTGAAGGCGCCGATCAAGCGCGAGTTCGTCGGGGTCGTCACGAGCGACGCGGGCGACAAGTCCATCACAGTCCGCGTGGACAAGCAGAAGCTGCATCCTCGCTACAAGAAGGTGATGCGCCTCTCCAAGAAGTTCCACGCGCATGATGAGCGCAACGACGCGAACGTCGGCGACAAGGTGCGCGTCATCGCGTGCCGCCCGATGTCCAAGACCAAGACCTGGCGCCTCGTCGAGATCCTCGAGCGGGCGAAGTAGGGAACGACGATGATCCAGCAAGAATCACGAATGCGAGTCGCGGATAACACCGGAGCCCGAGAGCTTCTGTGCATCCGCGTGCTCGGCGGCTCCAAGCGCCGCTACGCCCATGTGGGCGACACCATCGTCGGCACGGTGAAGACTGCGCAGCCAGGTGGCTCGGTGAAGAAAGGTGAGGTCGTCAAGGCCGTCATCGTTCGCACCAAGAAGTCGCTGCAACGTAGCGATGGCACGTCGATTCAGTTCGACGAGAACGCGTGCGTCATCATCGACGCCGCACGAAACCCGCGCGGTACGCGCATCTTCGGCCCGGTTGCCCGCGAGCTTCGCGAGCGCAACTTCATGAAGATCGTCTCGCTCGCGCCGGAGGTGCTGTGATGCCCCGCTCGACCAAGGCACTCAAGATCAAGAAGGGCGACACCGTGCAGGTGCTCGCCGGCAAGGACCGCGGCAAGCGCGGCATCGTTGAGCGGGTCGACCGCGATTCGATGCGCGTGGTGGTCGAGGGCGTGAATGTGGTCAAGCGCCACACCAAGTCCCGTCCCCCGGCCAACGCGTCGCAGGCCAATCGACAGCAGCAGCCTCAGGGCGGCGTCATCGAGAAGCCGGCCGCTATCCACGTATCGAATGTTGCGCTCGTTAGCCCGGCGTCCGGCAAGCCCACGCGTGTGGGCTTCCGCATCGCCGACGACGGTCGTAAGGTGCGCGTCAGCCACCGCGACAGCATCGATCTCGACGAGACGAAGGGCAAGTAGTCACGATGGCTCGCCTCAAGGACAAGTACAACAGCGAGATCCGACCAGCCCTCAAGGAGGAGCTCGGTCTGGACTCGGTCATGCAGGTACCGAAGATCGAGAAGATCACGCTCAACATGGGCGTCGGCGATGCGAAGACGAACTCGAAGCTGCTCGATGCGGCCATGGACCAGATGACCCTCATCGCGGGTCAGCGCCCGGTCATGACCCGCGCTCGCGTCTCCGTTGCGACCTTCAAGATCCGTGACGGCATGCCGCTCGGGTGCAAGGTGACGCTTCGCGGCGAGCGCATGTACGAGTTCCTCGACCGTCTGCTGACGATCGCACTGCCCCGTATTCGCGACTTCCGCGGAATCAAGGCGACGGCGTTCGACAAGCAGGGCAATTTCGCCATCGGTATCCAGGAGCAGACGATCTTCCCCGAGGTCGACTACGACACCATTGACCAGACCCGTGGTCTGGACATCGTGTTCACGATCTCCGGCGGTTCGAAGGAGGGCTCCAAGGCCCTGCTCGACAAGTTCGGGATGCCGTTTAAGAAGCCGGGCCAGCAGGCCTAGGACGAGGTAGCAGATTCATGGCAAAGACATCACTCAAGGTCAAGGCGGCACGCCCGTCCAAGTACGCCGTTCGCGGCTACACGCGCTGCCGCATGTGCGGTCGCAGCAAGGCGGTCTTCCGCAAGTTCGGCCTCTGCCGGATCTGTCTGCGCGAGATGGCGCACAAGGGACAGATTCCCGGCATGACGAAGGCGAGTTGGTAGCAGCATGAAGCAGACCATCGACATCACCGAGATCCGCTACCGCGGGCAGATCAACGACACCGTTGGCGACATGCTCACGCGTATCCGCAACGCGAGCCGCGCGCTCAAGGACGAGGTCGCGATGCCGAGCAGCAAGCTGCTCGAGAACATCGCCCGTATCCTCAAGCGCGAGGGTTACGTCGACGACTACTCGGTCGAGCAGGGCACGTACACCAAGGTGCTCGTCGTCAAGCTCAAGTACACGCACGACCGCAAGCAGGTCATCACCGGCATCCGCCGCATGTCCAAGCCCGGTCGCCGCGAGTACGCCCCGAGCACACGACTGCCCAAGGTCCTCGGCGGCCTCGGCGTGGCCATCATGTCCACGTCCCGTGGCGTCATGACGAGCAAGGAAGCTTCCGGCCACAAGGTCGGCGGCGAGGTCCTCTGCTACGTCTGGTAGTGGAAGCGAAGGAAGACTGACATGTCACGCATCGGAAAACTCCCGATCCCCGTCCCTGCTGGCGTGGAGATCACCGTCGACAACGGCAACGTCGTCACGGTGAAGGGCCCCAAGGGCTCGCTCACACAGCAGATCAACGCGGACCTCACCGTCGCGATGGAGGACGGCACCGCCGTCGTCGGTCGCCCGACCAACCGCCCGATCCACCGTGCGCTTCACGGTCTCTCGCGCTCCCTCATCGCCAATATGGTCGAGGGTGTCACGAATGGCTACGAGAAGCGCTTGGAGATCGTCGGCGTCGGATACCGCTTCGTCGCCAAGGGCGCGGACATCGATCTCTCGGCCGGCTTCTCGCACCCGGTGATCTTGACGCCGCCCAGCGGCATCGAGTTCAAGGTCATTGCGCCGAACCAGATGGCGATCATCGGCATCGACAAGCAACTCGTCGGCCAGGAGGCAGCCAAGATTCGCAAGCTGCGTCCGCCGGAGCCCTACAAGGGCAAGGGCATCAAGTACCAGGGCGAGCACATCCGTCGCAAGATCGGCAAGCGCGCCCAGTAGTCGCCACCGCGTCGCGTACGAGAAGAACGTAGGAACACCATGAGCAAGCGAACACCAGAGCAGCTGCGTAAGCGCCGCCACATGAGCATCCGCAACAAGGTCGCCGGCACGGCGGACCGTCCGCGCCTCACGGTGCATCGGTCCAACAATGGTCTGCACGCGCAGATCGTCGACGATCGTGCCGGAGTGACCCTCGTGTCTGCCTCGTGGCAGGACTCGAGCATCAAGACCTCCAAGCGTGGAGAGCGACCCGAGAAGGTTGGCACGCTCGTCGCCGAGCGCGCGAAGGCCGCTGGCATCACCTCCGTGGTCTTCGACCGCGGCGGCTACCTCTACCACGGCCGCGTGAAGACGCTGGCGGAGGCTGCCCGCGCGGGCGGCCTCGACTTCTAAGAGCGAAGGACAGTCTCATGCCCGAGAGCCGAGCAGGAACATTCAATGGACGCGAGCTCCAAGAGCGCGTCGTCCAGATCAATCGCGTGTCGAAGGTCGTCAAGGGCGGCCGTCGCTTCAGCTTCACAGCCCTCGTCGTCGTTGGCGACGAGATCGAGAACGTTGGTGTTGGATACGGCAAGGCCAACGAGGTCCCCGTCGCCATCTCCAAGGCGATCGAAGAGGGGCGCAAGAACATTCAGCGCATCCCCAAGGTCGGCCAGACGATTCCGCATCCGGTCGAGGGTCGCTTTGGCGCGGGCCATGTGGTGCTCCGCCCGGCGAGCGAGGGTACCGGCGTCATCGCTGGTGCCGGCGTTCGTGCGGTGCTCGAGCTTGGCGGCGTGAAGGACATTCTCACCAAGTGCCTCGGCACACGCACACCGGTCAACCTGGTGCGCGCGACAGTGGATGCCATCAACCAGCTCCGCATGCCGGAGGAGGTCGCTGCGCTGCGCGGCAAGACCGTTGCCGAGGTGCTCGGTGCCCGTCTGCAGTGGAGTGCCGAGACCGGTCACGTGGGCGTAACCGCCAAGCAGTGGGCCGAGCAGAAGGGCGGCGCCCTCGTCGAGGCGAACGCCGCCGACGTGCAGGCAGCTGGCAAGGCGCATGACGCTGAGACCGCAAGCAGCGGCACCGCCACGGCAGTCGCCGAGGATGAGGCTCCCATCGAGGCTGTCGACACCACGGCCGATGCGGCCGACTCCGCTGACGCGGCGGCCGACGCTGACAAGGACGCGTGAGGAACATGGCAACGAAGGTAAAGATCACTCAGACACGCAGCAAGATCGGGCAGAAGCCGCGCCACCGCGCGACACTCGACACGCTCGGCCTGCGCAAGATCAATGACACCACGATCCGCGAGCGCACCGATGTGCTGGAAGGTCAGCTCCGGCTGGTCAACCACCTCATCCGCGTCGAGGACGTTGACGGTAGCAAGGAGGCCTGACCATGACTACAGGTCTGGATGACAAGGGTTTGCACTGCCTGGCGCCTGCCAAGGGCGCGACGAAGACGCGAAAGCGCGTCGGTCGTGGTCCGGCTAGCGGCACCGGTGGCCATCGCTCGGGGCGCGGCCAGAAGGGCCAGAACTCGCGCTCGGGCGGCGGCGTTCGCCCCGGCTTCGAGGGTGGACAGATGCCGCTGTACATGCGCATCTCCAAGCTCCGCGGCTCGAACAAGAAGATGTCCATGCCCATGGGCCCCTTCCGCACGAGCACCCTGCCGGTGAACGTCGAGGAGCTCAACCGG
>Ga0105047_10002887_pt1 | contig 30533 bp, 27 predicted proteins | sample MAT04_FD_78384 | JGI IMG/M metagenome (GOLD analysis project Ga0105047, IMG submission 78384) | Freshwater microbial communities from Lake Fryxell liftoff mats and glacier meltwater in Antarctica - MAT-04 (megahit assembly) | ecosystem: Environmental > Aquatic > Freshwater > Ice > Liftoff... | reverse complement strand
TGTCTCGGATGTCGCACATTGGTTACGAGAGTTCATACCGCGTGCTTCGTTACGCAAAACCTTCGCGGCGCGGCTAGACGCCGATGCCTTTTTCATTGATACCACCTGTCGCACAACTCCTAGAATACCTGCATGGAGCACTCTGCGATACGCACCGTCGATTTGACACGCATATACCAAAAGCCACGTAAAAGCTGGTTTCGGCGAAGAGCCGATACGGGGCCAAAGGTGTTCACTGCACTCGGTGGCGTCAGCCTCGAAGTCCAACCGGGTGAACTCTTCGGATTGCTCGGCCCTAACGGCGCGGGCAAGACCACTCTGATCAAGATTTTGACAACGTTACTCGCACCATCTGAAGGCACCGCGTTCGTCGATGGTCTGGATGTGGTTACGCATGCGGACACGATTCGTCCGCGAATCAACATGGTGTCTGGTGGCGAATCGAGCGGGTATGGCATTCTCAACGTGCAGGAAAATCTTTGGCTGTTTAGCCGCATTTACGGCGTGCCAAACGAGTTGATCAAACAACGCATCGACCGAATGCTCAGCGTCGTTGGCCTTACCGACAAGAAGAACTCGAAAGTTAGCCACCTTTCCACCGGGCAACGCCAGAAGATGAACTTCTGCCGTGGCTTCATTACCGATCCAAAGATCCTCTTTCTCGATGAACCTACACTCGGGCTGGATGTGACGGCGGCACGATCGATTCGCGCGTTCATTCAGGAATGGATGAAGGAAAACAAAGAGCGAACGATCCTGCTGACGACGCACTACATGGCCGAGGCCGACGAGTTGTGCGACCGCTTGGCGATTATCGATCAGGGGAAAGTGCTGGCGTGCGATACGCCGACGAACCTGAAACGTCGCGTGCAAAAGTACCCTTTGTTCGAGATCAGCCTTTCGCCATCTGCGAATGGATTCAGCGCAATACAAGCATTACCCGGCGTCCACAAAGCGACGACCACCGAAACGGCGAACACCGTCGAATTAAAAGTCTCGCTCGAAGAAGACTCGATAATCGGCAGCGTCGTGCAGTCGATCATCGCGTGCCACGGTAAGATACTCAGCCTCAAAAAAACCGAGCCAACGCTGGAAGACGTGTTCATCGAACTCGTCGGCCACGGTCTCGAAGCCCCCGCAAAGTAGAGATCGAATGCAAGCGAGTATTACGCTGTTTCTCCAGGCCATGTTTGCTCGCAGCTACGCGCGCGTGATCTGGATGTTTCGCAACCGTACGTGGATATTCCAGGAGACGATCCTGCCGATTCTCTCCGTGTCGGCGTTCGCGTATGCTTACCGTGCGATGGGGGCACCCGAGCGGTTCGTCGGTTACGTGGTGCTGGGTGCTGCAATGACGGCGTTTTGGTTTAACGTGTTATGGAGTATGGGCGCGCATCTATATTGGGAACGCGATTCGGGTAACCTCGAACTGTACATTATGTCGCCGGCCCCGATGATGAGCATTTTGGCAGGCATGGCAATTGGCGGAATGCTGACGACCGCAACGCGTGCAACGGCCATTTTGATCACGGGCGTGTTCTTGTTCCAGGTTCCGCTCGACCTCACGCATGGCTGGCTAGCACTGCTTGCGTTCACGTTGACTTTGATCGCACTGTACGGCTTGGGCATGATGTTCGCATCGCTGTTTTTGCTCTGGGGACGCGAAGCATGGCACATTGCGAACTTGCTGCAAGAACCGGTGTTCTTGCTGACGGGAATGAACTTTCCCGTGAAGATTTTCATGAGCCTTCCGATTTTCATTCTCGGCTTCGCACTCGTGATTCCGCTCACTGCCGGGATGGACGCGATGCGGCAACTCTTGTTTCCGCCCGCGACGGATCGACTGCTATCCGCAGAAACCGAAATCGCGATCCTCAGCGTACTCGCAGTCGTATTTCTCTTTACTGCTAGATTGTTCCTCGCCCGCCTCGAACGCAAAGCCAAGGCGGACGGCAAACTGAGCCTGCGCTGGCAGTAACTACACCTTCACGGTTTCTTCCGTCCACTCCCGCATCGCCTCTGCAGAGTTCTTGCCGAGGACGACTTCCGAATCGACGTGATCGACCCAATCGGTCGGAATCATGTGGTGTTTGCCACCGGATATGGGGTCGTTCTTCATAAGTTTGATCGTGTCACCCTCGACGTGATCGACCCTTCCGATCCGCGTACCGCAGGAACAGACGACGTCCATCCGGTCCTTAATCTTACTGGTGTCCTTCATGATGCACTCCTACATATTGAAACGAAGCCGAACCATACGACTTCACGATCTAAGTTATGCAAGGGGCGTGCCAAACTGATTTTTTATCCTGTTCTCACGGCGTTGCCTTCCGGGTGGTGCCGTGAAGGATTTCAGTTCGACGTCAGTATTTCCGTTTTTTCTGTGCTGGCTCCCACTCTTTCGTCCAACAACGGATGGTTTCCACGTTTATACTGGTACTGTTGTCAACCAAGTCTCGTGCGGAAAGGGGGCCGGTTATGGCCCAGGCTGTTGTCGATCCGGCGGAACTGCGACGATTCGCGGTCAATCTCAAGCGATTCAACGCCGAACTGCAAACGAACCTCGCCGGGATTCACGGCCAGCTCGTTTCGCTCGGGGATACGTGGCGCGACCAGGAACACGATAAATTTCGTGCCGAGTTCGAGTCGACGATCGCCGTGCTCGAGCGGTTCGTAGAATCGGCGAACATGCACATACCGTTTCTGATGCGGAAAGCGGAGCGGATCGAAGAATACCTTCAGCAGCGATAATCGGGGGCGACGCGATGACTGCCGACGTGCGATCGATCGATGCGCTGCGCGACTGGCTGGCCCAGTTGGCGAAGTATCGCGCTACGTCGGCCGAGGCGCTATCGGGCGTGCAGATGGAGATCCGCCGCGGATGCGACTGGGTGGCCGAACAAGGCCAGCTTTGGAGCCGGGCCGTGCGAACGTGCGAAGAGCAAGTCGTGCAAGCGAAAGCGGAACTGTCGGGTAGGAAGTTCGCCGATTACTCGGGGCGCAATCCCGATACGACGATACAAGAACGAAATCTCCGGCGTGCGCAGGCGAAACTAGAGCATGCACACGAAATGGTCGCCAAGTGCAAATCGTGGGCAGGCCGTTTGCCGAAGTTGATCGACGAAACGTACAACGGTCGCGCCCGGCGACTCGGCCTGACACTGGACGGCGAACTCGCTCAAGCCGTTGCGCAACTCGATCGGCGGATAGCGGCACTCGAAGCTTACGCGGGCCTCAGACCCGACTTCGCCCCCGCACCGTCCGCTTCGAGTTTGCCGAGCACATCGGGAGAATCGGAATCATGAAGTTCGGAGCCAACCGTAGCCAGTTGTACGATGCTCAGAAGACCGCACACGCGCAGTGGAGCATCGTGTGCGACCTCTGGACGGACATCGCCCGCCAAGAGTTCGACGAACAAACGTGGCAGCCGCTCGACCGCCAAGTCAGCGACGTGTTGCGGGCTATCGACCAACTGAGCGTCGTCTTCTCTCAAGTACGTAGCGAATGCGAGTTTCAATCGTGAGCCAACCAACCGGATCGTTCGACGAACGTGAAGAGAATGCCAACATGCCCGTATCGTGGTTTCAACGCGAGCGATCTTCGTTCGCGAACCTGTTAAAAACGATTCGCGAACGTGCGGCATCCGAAGAGCAAATCGCGACGACCTTTCAGGCGACCGCCGATGAAGTAGAGAAGGAAGTGCAGCGTTCGCGTCGGCAGATGGCGACTTCGCGGAAGAAAGCGCGGAACGAACTCGACGAGAAGTATCAACAGGAAGCGGCAGACTTTAGCGCGAAGTATGCCGGCAGGCAGAACGCGGCCGAGCGTCGTCGCGCGGAAGCATTAAGACTGGCCGACGAGACTTTCGAAGACGCCGACGAAAAGACCCAGACGACGTTCAAGGATCGCCTTTGGACGATCGATTCCCTCGTCGAAGCGGCGGAAAAAGAAGCCCAGGACCACAATCAGAAGCTGATTCGGCAAGTCGAGTTGGGGCGAAAGAAGCTGGAAACGACGTGGCAAAAGGCACAACCGTTTCTCGATCGCGTCGGCCTCGAACGCGACGATGTCGAGTTCCCGCCGGATCGTTTGCCCAGCCCCACGCAGACCGATGCGGAAGGCAAACTTCAGAAGTGCCTCGAAGATTGCGACGCTTCGAGCGCGAATGTGGGTACCTGCACTTTCCCGAAACTCCTCGGCATCGGCGGCGCGATGGCGCTGACGATCCTTGCGGGGGCGATCGGCTTCGGCATCGGCTGGAGCGTCGGCAAAGAGATGAAGACCGGCGTAATCGGTGGCGTTGCTGGCGCGATCCTCGGCGGCTTGCTGTTGCGGTACATCGTGCTGACACTGGCACGCCATCAGGTGCGCGATCGTGCGAATGCGCTCGGTGTCTACCAGGCCGAAGCCTTTCGCGCGGCAACGACACTCGATGACTACGCACAAGCAATGTTGGCCCGGCAACGCAGTGAACTGAAACGACGCCACGCGAACGACAAGAAGCGAACCGACGATCATTTTCTGCCGCTGATTTTGTCCATCGAACGGCAACGCGATGGCGACCACGACCGCATCGAGACGGAGTATGTGGACCGCCTGCAATTAATTGCGAACGATCGCGACCTCGAAACCCGTGCGGCCGAAGATCGTTACCAGACAACGGCGGGGCAACTCGAAGATGGCTTCGACGCGCAACTACAAGACGCCGAAAACCGCTACGCAGGCAAGATGCAAACCGCGACTGCCGCACGCGATGCCACCTGGGACGCGATGGCCCGCAGATGGCAGAAGAATATCAATGCAATCAGCACCGACCTCAGCGATGTGCGCGATTCGGGCCTTGCGGCGTTCCCGCGCTGGGCCGAACTGATGTTGCCGAACCGCCCGCCTATCACTCACGTTCCGCCCGGCATCCGCTTCGGGAAATGGAACGTCGATCAGTACGCCATCGCCGATGGGGAACCGGGCGATGAGCGGTTGATGCCCGATAACCCGGTTCGCATGAAGTTGCCCGCGTTTCTGCCGTTCCCCGACAAATGTGCGGTGCTGTGGAAGGCCGCCGACCGTGGTCGCGCTGCCGCCGTGAACTCGATGCAAGCGGTGATGTTGCGATTCCTGACGGGGCTGCCACCCGGCAAAGTGCGGTTCACGATCCTCGATCCCGTCGGACTCGGCGAGAACTTTGCCGCGTTCATGAGCCTCGCCGATTACGATGAGAACCTCGTCGGCGCACGCATCTGGACCGAGCCATCGCAGATCGAACAACGGCTCGTGGACCTTACCGAGCACATGGAAAATGTGATTCAGAAGTATCTGCGAAACCAGTACAAGAGCATCGAAGATTACAACGCCGCCGCCGGCGAAGTCGCCGAACCTTACCGCGTATTGGTGGTCGCGAACTTCCCGACGAACTTCACGCCGGACACGGCACGTCGCCTGATTAGCATCATGAGTAGCGGCCCCGCGTGCGGCGTTTGCACGCTCGTGAGCGTCGATACGAAAGCCGGTTTGCCACGCGATTTCCGCCTCGCCGACCTCGAACAAGTCGCGTTCAACCTCGTGGAAAAGGACGGCAAGTTCGTACCGCTCGAACCCGAACTCGCGGTGTTCCCGCTGACGCTCGACACCCCGCCCGACGGCGCGACTGTGGCTGCCACAATCCGTCGTATCGGCGAAGCGAGTCGCACCGCCGCGCGGGTCGAAGTTCCCTTCGATTTCATCATGCCGAACAAGGACGCGATCTGGACCGGCAACACGGCGAAGGGCTTCGATATCCCGATTGGCCGTGCGGGTGCCACCAAGCGACAAATGCTCATGCTCGGGCGTGGCACCGCCCAACATGCGCTCATCGCGGGCAAAACCGGATCGGGTAAGTCGACGTTGTTGCACGCGATGATTACGAACCTCGCCTTGATTTACAGCCCGGATGAAGCCGAACTGTACCTGATCGACTTCAAGAAAGGCGTCGAGTTTCGCGCGTATGCAACGAGCCTATTGCCGCACGCGCGGGTGATTGCGATCGAGAGCGAACGCGAGTTCGGCCTCAGCGTGTTGCAACGGCTGGACTCCGAACTGCGAGATCGCGGCGACCGCTTCCGTGCGGCTGGGGCCAACGATCTCGGCGGCTACCGCGACTATTTAAAGTCGATCGGCAGCACGCTCGCGGTGCCGCGAATCTTGTTCATCGTCGATGAGTTTCAGGAGTTCTTCGTCGAAGACGACAAGCTCTCGCAAGAGTCCGCACTTCTGCTGGATCGCCTCGTACGGCAGGGGCGGGCGTTCGGGTTGCACGTGCTGCTCGGTTCGCAAACGCTCGGCGGGGCCTATTCACTTGCACGCAGTACGATCGACCAGATGGCCGTGCGTATCGCACTCCAGTGTAGCGATGCCGACGCGCAACTCATTCTGAGCAAAGACAACAACGCGGCCCGGTTGCTATCCCGCCCCGGCGAGGCAATTTACAACGACGCGAACGGCCTCGTCGAAGGCAACGACCCGTTTCAAGTCGTCTGGCTCGACGAAGATCGCCGCGAAACATTACTGACGGATATTCGCAACCGCGCAAACGGCAAATACCCGCCGCCGCTCGTGTTCGAAGGCAACATCGCGGCCGAGGTCCAGAACAATCGCTTGCTCGCGGAGGCGCTGAAAACGAAAGTGGAAGTCCGCGTGCCGGTCGCGTGGTTCGGCGATGCGGTCGCGATTAAAGACCCCACTTCGGCAGCGTTCCGAATGCAATCAGGCGCGAACGTACTGATGATCGGGCAGCAAGAAGAATCCGCACTCGCATTGATGGCCACCGCGATGGCGAGCCTTGCGGTACAGGTACACGTGCCAGATTTGTTCACCGTACTCGATGGCACGCCCGACGATTCCGACCATGCGGACTACCTACAAAAAGTCGCCGCATCGCTCGGCTATCCCGAAGCCAGCATCGATCGTGCGGGAATGGCGAATGCGCTGGCCGCACTCGCGCAAGAGATCGAACGCCGACAGCAGGGTGCCGGTGCGGAGCGGGTTCCGCGATTCTTGTTCGTGCAGGGGCTGCACCGGTTCCGCGAACTGCGTAAGGCCGACGATGACTTCGGATACGGCCGCAAGAGCGATCAACCGAAAGCCGCCGGGGAACTCCTCGCAACGATCCTCAAGGATGGCCCCACAGTCGGCATTCATGCGATCGTCTGGTGCGATTCGCTGACGAATCTCACGCGCGCACTCGAACGTCAGGCACTAAAGGAATTCAGCCAGCGCGTATTGTTCCAGATGAGCGCGACCGATTCGAGCACGCTGATCGACACCCCCGCCGCCAGCCGCCTCGGCCGCACACGGGCACTCTTCGTGCAAGAAGACCTCGAACGCCCCGAGAAATTCCGCCCCTACGGCTTGCCCGACATGAAATGGCTCCGCGAGATTGGCGCTAGGATCCATTCCGTAGATCCCGTTTCCAGCGTGCTGTAAAACACTCCGCAATCGCCCGAACATATCGCCGAATCGCGGGACAACTGGTAAGCTGTCTCGCGACACTCACTTTCTAAGGAAACCGCACTATGCGTCGCACTCTCTCTGCGCTGTTGCTCCTCACGGGGTTCGGAACGGTCGCTCTTGCTGACAAACCGGGCGTTGGGCCGCAGTATCTCATGGAGTCTTTCGGCACGATGCCCGACGGCAAAACCGTCGTCACCGGGTACACGCTCATCAACAAAAATGGCGTGAAGGCCAAGGTGATCGAGTACGGCGGCATCGTCACCGAACTGCACGTTCCCGATAAAGACGGCAAGTATGCCGACGTGGCGCTAGGCTTCGACAACCTCAAGGATTACCTCGCGGGCCACCCGTACTTTGGCTCGAACGTGGGCCGTTGTGCGAACCGGATCGCGAACGCGAAGTTCAGCATCGACGGCAAAGAGTACACCGTCACCAAGCCCGGCGATGGCCCGCACACGTTGCACGGCGGCAAGAACGGCTTCGACAAGAAGGTCTGGCGATCCGAGCCGTTCATGGGTGCCAGCGGCCCCGGTGTGAAGCTGATGTATACCAGCAAGGACGGCGAAGAAGGTTACCCCGGCAACCTGTCCATCGTCATGAGTTATACGCTGACGAACGAAAACGAACTGCGAATCGAGTATTCGGCGACCACCGACAAGCCGACGCTTTGCAACCTCGCGCACCACAGTTACTTCAACCTCGGTGGCCACGCCTCGGGTGAAATCCTCGGCCACGAAGTCGAAGTGATGGCGAAGAACTACACCCCAACCGACGATACGCTGATCCCCACAGGCAAGATCGCACCCGTCGCAGGTACGGTATTCGACTTCACGAAAGCGACTGCGTTCGGCGCGCGGATCAAGGAAGTCGGCGGCACGCCCGTCGGTTACGATCTGAACTACGCGCTCGACGGGAAAGCGGGCGGTTCGCCGTTCCTTGCGGCCCGCGTCACCGAGCCGAAGTCGGGCCGCGTGCTCGAAGTTCACACCACCGAACCCGGCTTGCAGGTGTACAGCGGCAACTTCCTCGATGCCACGAACAAGGGTAAGGGCGGGGCCGTTTACAAGCAGTACAACGGCTTCTGCATGGAGCCACAGAAGTTCCCCGACTCGGCCAACAAGCCCGAATGGAAGGACGTGTCGAACGCCGTCCTCCGCCCCGGCCAAGAGTACAAGCAAACGACGATCTACAAGTTCGCCGTCGCAAAGTAACGCCCCAAATCGTTCGATTTCATGTGGCCGCGATGGCTCTCCCCATCGCGGCTTCGTCACGATTGGAGCAACCCGAACAAACTTTGCGATCAGAAGGAAAAACTTGGATTCTTCAAGGTCTTCAAGGTAGATGTGTTTGAATGGTCATTAACCATCAACTACCGAACTTCGCTGGGGCTTCGACAACCTTCTAGAATTTCCACCGGAACGCGGCCCCCAGAAACGGTCCGGAACCGATATCGACCTTGTCGCGGAGTGAACTGAACTGGTTGTCCCCTTCGCCATAAAATCGGCCGAACGAATATCCCCCGTTGACTTCGATGTTGGCGCCTTTCCACAAATCCCACTGGATGCCGGCGATCAATCTCTGCTCGATGCTGAAGAATTGATCCCTCGTATTGGTCCGCCCGGCCAACAAGTACGTTTCAGTTAGGTACTCGTAGCCGCCAAAAAACCGGAGACTCGGATCGAACGCATAGGTTAGGCGCGAATTGATGTTGAGCAGCGGAAAGTACGAGAACGCGAAGGTCCATTCGTCGCTCGGCTTCCAATTCACCGAGAACGGCAAACCGATGTTCACCTGCAACCTCTCGGACGGATTCCAGCCGTAACTGAGAATCGGGAACGGAAAATTTACCTGGTTGTTGAACAGGTAAAGCGCGCCGACGCTCCAGAAATCGCGTTTATTGGCCGCCGGGATGCGCAGAAGGCCGCCGAGGTTACCCGTGAGTTCGCGAACCGAGTGGAAAGGCTTGTCGCTCGCCGAACCGAAGCTGGCAAAGAGCATCCCCGTCCACCCGTTGTCGAAACGGTGCTTGGCGTTCAGGCCGATGGTCACGTTCCAGAGTTGATCGGGGAAGGCCCGACCGGTTTCGGGCAGGATCGTATCACCCGAAAAGAGGGTATTTCGGATGCCGACGGTCGCCAGGACCATGTCGCCACCCTCTTTCCAAATCGGCGCGCCGAAATTCAACCCTTGGCGTACGAACCCGAGGTTCGCGGATTGGCCCGTGACGGACCGAGACGGATACCACGTCACATCGTAACCAGGCTGGCCACCACCCATCGGGCCAACTCCACCCATCGGGTTGCCGCCGCCCGTCGGACGGGTCGGTCGTTGGAGTGCGTCCGACTTCGGGCTAACACCCGGTAAATCGTCCTCGGCCATGGGACGCCATTGACCGCGCGGCGCGAGCGGTTCGTCGAGAATTGACTGCGGAGCGAGCGGAGCGACTTGGCCAGTCGGCGGACCGAGCGTGGCGACTTGGGCAAACGCCATCGATGCTGAAACCAAAATTACAGCGAGCGCAACAAGAGCGGCTCGAAGGATTAAGATCAAGGCAATTTCCTTTTCCATACACTAAAAAGTTGGGCATACCGTGATTTAATTCCCGGTTCAAGTCCCATCTTCCCGCAACGGCGCGGATTTCTTCGCTCTGGTCGGCGTCACTTATCAAGGATTTCTAAAGCAGGCTTAGTTACCTCTTTTGCGGACAAGGTAACTAAGCTTATTTCGGAGTTACCTTGAAGTAACTAGTATTCGTGTGAGATTACTCTTTTGGCGAATAAGGTAACTAACGAGACACTTAGATGCTTCCCGTGGACTTTCAAGGCACATCAAGCGGTCGCGTCGTTCGTTCCGTGATGGGCCATTGGACGTTTCAGCCGAACCCGTTGCCGCCAGATATCCGTTTCGATCTTCTCTCGATCCAACGGATGGGGGAAGCGGAGCGAGCGTTGGGGGCACTCTCTGCCGTCGCGGGATTGTTGCCGAATCCACACCTGCTGTTACGGCCGTTTATCAATCGTGAAGCGGTAGATTCGAGTCGGATCGAAGGAACCGTGACGACCCTCGAACAATTGCTACTATTTGAAGTCGAACCGCAAGAACTGCGAACCCCAGACGATGCCCAGGAAGTCCTGAACTACGTTCGCGCTTCCGAGTTTGGATTCGCCCAAATCCGGGCGGGCTATCCCCTGAGCCTGACGATGCTGCTGGAGGTTCACCGTCTCTTGCTCGATGGCGTTCGCGGTGGAGAGAAACGTCCGGGCGACCTGCGAGATCGACCGGTGCTGCTCGGACAAACGGGGCAGACCTTCGAGACGGCCCGCTTTGTGCCACCTTGTCATACCACGCTCCGACCGCTCCTGGACAACCTCGTCGAGTTTCTACGGAACAGCGAGTTGCCACTGATCGCACAACTGGCCGTGGCGCATTACCAATTCGAGCGCATACACCCTTTCAACGATGGCAATGGGCGAGTCGGACGGTTGCTCATCGGTCTGTTGCTGGCTACTCGTGGCGTCTTGACGGAACCATTTCTGTACCTCTCGGCGTACTTCGAGCGCCATCGGCAGGAGTATTACGATCATTTACTCGCCATCAGTCAATACGGTAGCTGGAACCCGTGGATGACATTTTTTGCCTTCGGCGTAGCCCAACAAGCCCGGGAGTCGGCCCGTCTGGCCCGACGGATGATTGAATTGCGACAGAGTTATCAAGCCCGTGTAGCCAAGGCGGTGCGAGCGGAAGCGGCCTTCCGGTTGGCGGATTCGCTCTTCGAGACACCGTTCATGACGTTGGCCCGTGCGACTCGCGTGACGGGTGTTTCCAAGAAGTCGGCTCAGAGTACCATCGAAAAGCTTAATTCAGCCGGTTTGCTCCGTGAGATCACGGGACGAAAACGGAATCGCATCTACTGTGCGGATGAAATCCTGGCCCTGCTCGATCAACCCTACAACCCCGAGGCCCCGTAATGCCCCCGAAGAAGAAAGCCGCGCTGCCGATGGACCACCGCCGGCGTCAGCAGCTATCTCTCCGTGCTGCGTAATCGCCTCATTCTGGCATGTGAGTGAATTGCAGATCTACTCGCGGTCTTCGGTCAATCGTTTCGGCAATTTGATGATGAACGTCGAGCCTTTGCCGATCACGCTTTCGACGCGGATGCGGCCCTGGTGTTGCTCGATGATTTGCCGGCAAACACTTAGCCCCAAGCCCGTGCCGCCGCGACCTTGTTCGTCGGGCTGTTTCGTCGTGAAAAACGGCTCGAAGATCGAACGCAGATTCTCCGGCGAGATGCCCACGCCCGTATCGGCGATTGCGATCTCGACGGTTTCGGTGGCGGCAATCTCGCGAACATCAATTTTCAATCGCCCGCCGTTCGGCATCGATTGCCTGGCATTCAAGACGAGATTGACCAAGATTTGCTCGATCTGCCCAGGTACGACGATCGATGTTGGCCGTCCGTGGAAGCGTTTTTCGATCTGCACGCGGTGCTTGCCGAGGTCTTTCTCGGTGAGGATCAACACTTCCTCGACGAGCTTGACGATGTCGGTGAGTTCGCGCTGATTGGCGTTATTGCGCGCGAAGCCGAGCATACTGTTGACGAGCGTGGCGGCACGTTGGCCGCCGCGCAGAATCCGCTCGAAGGCCTGCGTTTGGCCGGTCGGGTCTTGCCCGCGTACGCCGAGCTTCGCGTAGTTGATGATCGTCGTCAGGATGTTGTTGAACTCGTGTGCTACGCTCGATGCCAATTCCCCGACGCTACTCAATCGCTGGGCTTGCAACAGTTGCAGTCGCAATGCCTCGTTTTCGCTGGTATGCGTGAGAACCTCTTGCCCAATCATGTCGATTTCCCCTGTAACGATCCGTTTCGCTGCGACGATCCGCATACCGGTTCTGGTTTCCCAGTCCCCTCCGGTAAGAATGTGTCGCTGGTAAACGGTATCGGTTATGCAGGCTCAATCACTTCATCCGAACTGTCTGAAACACGTTGCCGGGTGTAACGACACTTTGACCGGGGTCACTGGATACGTTTTCGTACCAGCCCGCAGCGCGAGCAAGGGTCCGCTTTCCACGTTCAAGGCACGGCATGGAGATTACCCAGGGTTCCCCTTGCTAGCGCTTCGGGCTGGCATGATAGCCCATTCTCGACAGCCTGATCTTCGTGTATCAATCGCGCCTACGAATGCACCACAAGAAGTCTCGAGACGCAGTCGGTTGCCTTGCACCACAGGGCCACCAAATCGAGCTGTTCCATCGAGCTTCTTTCGCCACGTCTCCTTGCCGGTGGTCCTATCGAGAGCAACGAGCAAGCCGGAGTGACTCATCGCGTAGACGCTATCTTTTGCAACCGCGACTGGTCCGACGACACCATCGAATTTTGCATCTATGTACGACCAGAGAATCGGATTTTCCATCCCCTTGATAGTGCGTCGAAGATCGACAGCGACGACCGGACGTTTGACAATGTCTGGCGTTTCCAGATCCTGATTCAGACCGATATAAGCCACATGTTCGACAATCGTTGGAACGCTGAGGAAAAATACGCTGTCTCCTCGCGTTGTAGGATTCCAAGGTACTGAGCTGCCAGTGTTACAATCGACACGACCCAGAATCCTCCCTGTCAGCGGATCGAACAGGTACAAGCAGCCGTCGCCAGCCGGAAAGAGTATGCAAACTTTACCCTCGATCTTTGCCATTGCGGGCGAACCCCACTGGCCGTACGCAATCCGTTTCCCTGGGAGGTGGCTCGACCAAACCACCACCCCGGTCTGTTTATTGACTGCGAGAAACGAAGGAGCATTTGGTCGTGGAACGAATGGAAGCAAATTGAAATCATCAGAATAGCCGAATGTGCTACCGTTGCCGGTGACGCAGTAAACGAAATCGCCCACGACCAGTGGCGTCGGAAGCGGATTGCCACCATCGCCCGCATCTCGCTTGAAAACACCAAGATCGGCAACGTAGTCGATCTTCCATACGAGTTTAGACGTCTGCAACTCGCAGCAGACAAGTTCGCCTCGATTGGACTGATAATACACTTTCCCGTTGTCAATTTGAGGTCGGCCGAGGCTCGTCGTTGGCACATCGTTCGCACGATGGGTAAGTCTCTCATGCGTCCTCTGCCACTCGAACTTCCCTTCGTTCCTGGAAAAGCACATTAACACTCCCCGATCATCGCTAACACGCACATCTCGTGGAACGGAGTTGTTCGTTCCCAGGCAAATGCGATTGTCTACAACCGCAGGCGTACTACTTCGACTGCCGATCTGCGATTTCCATATTACGTTCAATGGTAACGGATCGACTGCCAGCACACGATAGGTCGATACATTGCACATTATCGCGAGTGCAATAATCACACGCGACAACCGTATCGCTGCCCTGCAAAAACATCGATTGTCAGTCTTAACACATTGGTTACTCATCCAATCGCAATTCATCGTAACAATCGATTTCTTTGCCGACGGGCAAAACAGCAATAAAGATTCCGACCGAGGCGTTAACCGGCTTTCCGATGCCGCAGATACGTGAGTAACATCGCGACCAGCACAGAAACCGTAACAGCGATAGCAAGATTTAACAGTAAAATCGACAGATCAAAAAACGGATTCTTTACATAACCCCATACTGTAAAAGTATATGGGAATCCGGAATAACTAAACGGTACTAAACCACGCGATCTGACATAACCTGCAAAATTTGCTATCACGAAAAACGTTAACAGTATGCCACACCAGAAGGTAAAATACCGCTTCACCTGTACGGAATAGATGTTAATTTTTTGGCCCGCCTTTGAGGGCTGACCCTGGGAGCGAACGATCTAAATCTTTTGCCCAATCATTGGTCACGTTTGGTAGATTTGTGCCACGGTGAATTGCTTTAGGGCCGGGTGGCAATGTCTCACGAACTCGCGGCACCGTCTCCCAGTTATCAGGGATATTGCTCGGAAGACCAATATGAATTTTACCGTTCAGTGAGTCAATGTTGGAGTCAGCAATCGTTCCAATATCGACATAGAATACAGAACCATCGGTAAGTGTAATCTTCACAGCGGTATGGTTTTGCCCGTTGTCTTTTGTGAGCGAAGGCCTAAACACAGAAGCAGGAACGAAAAAATATACTTTTTCTGGAGCCAATTTGAGGCAATCCCCACAGGCCTGTTTCAATCCGTTTTTGTGCCCAATCTCGTTTAGGGCCTTGTTGAGGTCGCTCAGGAACTTGTCTACCCACTGTTCGCAAATATTGTGGACTTGGCCGGGGTATGGCGCATCAATCTCTGGACTTTCCTTGGCGACTTTGAGAATGAGTTCGATGATACTTTCTGCACATCCGTTTTTCTTCGCAGCTTCGTGAAAAGTATCATAGTTGGATTTTTTCTCTTCTAATCCGGAAGGATCGAGTCCGTTGACCGGATCGTTTCCCACGTACCGAAACAGGTTCGCGTCCCCCGCTTCGTATGCGATCGGGTCCATCGTCATCCAGCGGCCCAGGTTTGGACTAAACATTGCGCATCCTCCGTTTTGGTTGTTCAAGAATCCCAACTGTATTCGGCTCGCAACAACTTTGGCTGGTCGCCAGTTCGGGTTCTGCCGCATCGGCTCCCACCAACGGCGATTCATAGTCTCATCGCTCAACAGATGTTCCGTCACCGACATCCCGACGATCTCACGTTCGACTTCGTGCGGCAAGTGCCGAAATTGCCACGGTGGGATGTCGATAGTCAATTGCGGATACTGTTCCCGCGTGGGCAGGCGTGCGTGAATCGTGTCTTTCCAGTTTGTCATCGCTTGATTCAGTTGGAACACGTACTGCTGCCGTCGCGGATCGAGTTCGTGCGCCCAGACGAATGAATGGGTCGCTTCGCGATAGTTTTTCTCTTGGACCCAGCATTCCCCACGCTAACTAATAAAGCTCGCGACTTCTTCTCGCGGCGAATACGATTGCAAATAGCCGCACAGTTCGACCGTCTGACGCGACATCGCGTAGTGTCCCGTGCGATAGTGTTCGTCCTCGAAGAAGCTCACGCCTTCGCCGCTGGCTTCGATGTTGAAGCGATCGCCGAGCAGAGTGCCATCGTCCCACCGGCAGAATCCGTGGCAACGAGTGGAAACCAGTTTCAGTGGATAACCCATCCGTCGCCCGACGGCTGCGTACACAATCTGTAGATTCTCGCAGGTGCCGCCTTCGCCCTGAATGACGCCATAAATGAAGGAGTCTTCGGGCTGGAAAACGTCTTCGTCACGCGTTCGACCCGGATGATACCGAATGCCGATATCGCGCTGAAGATGCGTAATCATCGCCTGGATTCGGAACTTCGGCTCCGAGTTTGGGTAATCGCATCGGCCCCGATGAAAGTGTGGCATCATTCCGTCGGTAAACCGTTTGCAGCGATCCGCCCATTCGTCGAGCTTCGAGAAATTTCGCTTCTAGTCGATTCGATCCGCACCCGGCAAACCGGATGCACTAGCAAGGTTCAAAACGGCAATACCGAGCCGATTCAATTCGGCTTGAGGCAATCGAACGAGTTGGTGACAGTTGAGCATGAGGAACTCTTCCAATCGGTACTTTTGCTACCGGGTATATCTATGTTCCTGCCGCCAACGCATCGTGTCAAGTGAATACTGGAAATATTGATGTGCAAGTTACGACACGAGAATTCGGCTCACCCACACGAATTCGCAGAGTCAAAAAGTTCTTAGCGATTTGACGTAAGTCAAACTCGCGATGGTGTCGTTTGACGTCGCCAAAGTGTCGTCTGGTGTCGTGTCGATGTCGTGTGTCGGTCGCCTGACGTCGTGTGTCGGTCGCTCAACGTCGCGGAAGTGTCGCCACTTACATCAAATTGCGAAACGATATTTTTCGACGTAACTCATGAACCAAGTTCAAGATGCGGCAACCAGCCCGCAAACGAATCGGAAATTTGCGATCAAAAATTGCCATTTTGGCAGTCCAAAACCGAAAAAACACCCCAAAAACCGGTTTTGGGGCGTCGGTAATTCGGACTTACGTCGATTCGGAACGTCATAAAGTACGCTTTTTACACCTCGGGGCGGGATGGCTCGGGGATGTCGCTGAGGTAATCGATCGTGTGCGTCAGATATGGTTCCAATAGTGCGAAGGTTCTTGGCTTCGCACGCTTTCGGACCGATTCGCGAATCAACGTGAAGTTGTCGCGCATGAACTTCGGCGTGAAGTTGAACGACTTGAACAGCGTGCGAACCCACGTCAGTACCTGATCGTCGAGCAGTTTCATGTCGTTGAAGAACATCGCTTTCGCGATGTAAGTCAGCAGCAAGCGGTTGTCGCGGTAGCCGCGATCGAAGCCGTTCACGTGATAACGCGGGATGTTCGGGTACATCTCTATCATCTTCGTCATGCAGTCATCGACGACGGCATCGCCCATCAATTCTAGGTCGTTCATGGCGATCTGGCGTTCGCGTACCGACGATGCATATTCGACGAGACGCTCTCGTTCGGCCGTTGTCGGGTATCGGTCGCGCAGAGCGTCTAAGTTAGTCAGTGTCAGCACAGCTTAAGCCTCCATAGGTGTGAGCAACGTTTCTGCGTTGGCAATGTTTGATTCGACGGTGGCTTTCGACCATTCTTCGGTAATGCGAAGACCTAACACGACGTCGGTGAACGATGGTTCCAGCAGCTGCAACGAACGCGGATCGAGCCGTTTGCAGAGCGCGTGCCATGCGGTATCAAAGAGATCGGCGAAGATATTCCGCGGGACTTCCAAAGCGTCGGCCGTCTCGCAGAATGGCAAAATGACTTCGGCGATAAGCAGTTCCTTGTCGCTGCAAACCATCGAGTGCACGAGTGCCGTCAAACATAATGCGAAGTCGGTCGCAAACGGATCTTTCGGCAAACCCCACTCGATAGCACGCGGCGCGATGTAGTCCGAAAGGTGCTTTACGAGCCATTTCTGGCATTCTTCGAGCTTCTTCGCGGCCAAGAGACGGTCCGGCAGCGTTTCGACGTAATCGACCAGCATCTCGGTTTCGTCTTGCGAAAGCGGACGGCCATTCGTGCTGTGTGCGAGTTTCGTAATCCAGTTCGTCACGTGAATACTCCAAACGATTAGACGGGGCGGGTGGCCGTCAAGCGGCGGACGATGATAGTGTGCGAGAGATTGTCTTTGAGTAATTTCGGAACTTCGGCGATGCGGGACGCGAGGCCGAGTACGAACCGGCTCGCGTCGGCACCACGCGACGGGCATTCGGTCTGCTGACAGTCGAGTTCCGTGTTTGCATAGAACGAGAAAATCGTAGCGAGGAACCCGCTCATCAGAGCGTCAGTCGGTTTGTCCGAACTGCCGAAAATCGCAGGCAGCACAGAATCGGCGATTGTCACTTGAACGATGCCGTTGTCATACTCGGCGTAATCGACGCTGAGTTTTCCCCAGCCATGTGCGCGGAATGCATCGTTGAGGCATTTCTCGACGATACCCGCACTCAGGTCGCGAACGGGTACGCCGTAGTATTCGCCGAGTTCTCGGTCGAAGCGTTCGACGAACGAAGCCCCCCACTTGCGGCCACACGATTTGAACACTCGCTCGCTCGCCTTACCGCACTCGAACTGCAATGCGGCACGAAAACCAATCAGAAAGTCATCGGTGAGTGCGCACGTGCGCACGCCAGTGGGGGTGCGAATCGTGCCTTTTTCCACGTCGGCTGTGAAGTAATCCGGCCGGGTAAAGTAGCCACCGAGGATACGAACGTAACTCGCAGTCGCAGCACTCATCCAATAACCTCCAAAGACGATAACTGTTCGGTCGGTGCAAAATCGGTTGCGATGGCCGCTTGAACCGGCGTGGCAAAGGTAACTTTTGGTGTGCCTTTCCAGTTCGCTGCGGCGAGCATCGTTCCGAACGCCAGTCGACGGCACGACATCGGTAGCGGCGTCTCGACACCGGGCAGCGGCGAGGCGGCCGTGGCAGGCATCCGAAGCGGCTCGGGTCTTACGGGGCGGCCATCCCACGGTGCGGAGCTTAACACCGCTCCCCACGGTTGCCGACGGCGCGGCACTACACTGTTCATGATGTCCCTTTCAGTACGATCACATCACGGAGAGTTTTTTCATGATGTCCTTGGACGTGGCACCCTGGCTGCGCCAGAAACCCGCCGCGTCCACCTTCTCGTAATCGGAGATCACGAATTTGCAGTAGTCTTCGCCCATCGAATAGCACTGCATCTCGACCGATGCGAGATTCCGCTTTGAAAGGACGCTGAACACTGCGGCAAACATCCCAGCGTAGAAATAGCAGACTGCGGAACCGATATCGCCGATACTTTTCGCAACAGCGCTTTCGTACAGTTCGACGTAAAGCAGGCCTTTCTCCTTCTGGCGGAAGTCGTAACGCCACGTGCCCCACCCGGTTATCGTCAGCGGCCACCACCACTCTTCGAGCAGGAAGCCAACACGCATTTTTTCGAGTTGAACCTGGAACTCGGCCTGAGCGCGCCCACAGAACGACCGCATGTCTTCGAGGCCCCAGCGATAACCGCACTTATACATGATCTCGGTTGCACCGGCTTGGCCGACTTCGTCTTCAAGTGCGCCGAGCATCGCGATCATGAAGTCTTCCGAGACGCGCATGACACGCTGACCGTAGACGTTCTTAAGCACACCGCGTTCGGTGTCGTGCTTATAGAACGACTCCGACGTGTAGTAATTGTGGTTGAACGGCTGAATGCCTTTGATAACGCTTATCGTTGGCTTCACGGTTTCTTCGGCATTCGGACGTCGGAGGAGGTTAACCGCGTTCCAGTCGGCCCCCTCTTTCCAGATCATTTGCAGCGTTTTCTGCGACGGCTTATCCAACGTTTCTTCGGTGTCGATGATGCCACGGCTCATTGAATATCCTTTGCGGGAAGAGTTATTGTGAAACCTTGTTCACTTCTTCCGTTAAGTTCTTGAATAACTGCATGAGGCTACGAGTGATGATCTTGTCCTTCGGGATCATGATCGCACCAGTAATCGGGTGTCGGTAATCGGCCACGGCTTCGTCGCCGATCAGGTTCAGAATTTCTTCGAGTTTCTCGATGAATAAGCCAGACGGCAGTTCGATAGTCAGACCTTCGGCCAGCGCCCGGAACTGACACGCCAGCCGCGTGTATTCGTCGGCTCCGTCGATCAGCGATAACGTCTTCATTTCTTGCGGCGTCTTCGGCGACATCGCCGCCGCCGGGCCTTTCACCTTCACCTGGCACGTCGCACAAATTCCCCGTCCGCGGCATACCGAGCGAATTTCAATCGCGTGTGCCAACAGCGTCGCCAACAGGTTCGTACCTGGCTCCGCACTGACAGCCTTGTTGATTGGAAGCAACGCAATCCGCATGATCGAATACTCCGACTGGGGGAACGATACTTATTTCGCGTTATTGCCAAACCAGTCGCCGACGGTGTCTTCGACCAACATCGAATCGACGTCGGGATCGAACGGAACACTCACCAATCGCTCGGACACTTCCGGGTTCAAATTGCCGGATTCTTCACTGGTAGAATCGATTTTCCCGCCCATCTCCCAACCGCCGAGTGCATCGGTACTTTCGAACTCCGGCTCGTCGTGACTTCCGAAAGTGGTAGCAACACGGGAAGTCGGTACGTGCGATTCACACGTCGGAAGCGTCGTACGAAGGAAGACTTCGCCGTCCGAGTGACCGAAGGTCAGATCTCCGCCCATGAGCTTCGCGATGCGGGACGCGACCGTCAAACCGAGCGGGAAACCACCTGGCCCGGACGATGCCAACGCGGCGGAATTGATCCGACCGAATGGCTCTTGCACGTCGGTCACGAGTTCGCCAGAAATCGGCTTGCCCACGTAGCGAACGACCAGTTCACTCTGTTCTTTTTGTCCGATACCACCCGTACGTCGACGAACGTCGAGATGTATCGTCTTGTTCTCAAGGACGTGATTCGCGTGCATTAACAGCCCCGTAGCGAGAACGGTCAACCAGCTCTCGTCGGCGACCATCCAGCCCGCGTCGCCGTTGACTTCGAGGCTGTTCGTTCGTTCGCGGAACATCGGTTGCACTTTGTTCGCAACGTTGTCAATCACATCCCGCAGACGGACTTCTTCCGCATCTTGGCTCGTGCCTTCGGATTTGTTCATCCGGCCAAGCCAGCCGAGCAGGGTAATGACGATTTCCTGGCGGCTCAATTCTTCGAGCAATCGCTCGACCTTCGGAACGAAGCGATCTCGTTGACCGGATTGTTTACTAGCCTGCGCGAGCAGCGCGGCTTGCGTACGAACGGCAACGAGACTGTGCAACGTCTCGTTGTTCATCATCAAGCAGAGACGGTGTCCGACATCGCGGCGGTGTCGTTGGCGAGCGGCATCGGATTCCCGCATCTCAAACGCGACGTCGCGAATTTGCAGAACTCTATATCCTTTCAGGACGAAGTTCGGCGGCGTTTTGCAACGGTGGATCGCAACGGGGCTGCCTTGATCATCGTTCGCCGTCGCGTAACAAATGTCACCACGGTTGTGCCCGATCCATTCGAGCAATTGCATGGGAGTAATTAGTTTCGGCGCATCGGGGTCAATTACAACGGAGCGTGGTGGCGTCGTGAAACATTGCATGATCGACGTCTTCGAATCGGCTCTCGCCGAAGGGAGCATTCGTGCTGCGGCGGTGTTGAGGAAAACGAGGTGACCCTTGTCGTCGCATACCAATACGCCGTCAGGAAGTTCATTGAGGATCGCGTTGAACGTGTTAACACGGCTGTGTGCGTAGGCCATTTTGCGGTTGACGCTGTCGATCGACTCGTTCAATTGTCGGTTGCGATCCGGCCATGGCGATGCGAGGGCCAACGCTGGCAAAGGCTTCTTGCTATTCTCGGCAATCGCGGCCAGCGATGCGTGAGCATGACTCAGCGTATCTTTGAATTGCAGATCGCGCTCCGCAAGCTGCATGTGCGTTTTACCGAGCCGATCAAGAAGCACCCAAATGGTCTGGGCGATTTCCCCAGTGCCATCTTGCGAGCAATCTTCGTGCATCAAATCCGGGGCAGGGTTACCTGCTAAAGTGGGTGCTTGCCGCAGCGCCTCTGCCGTCGACAATCGCAATCGCTCAAAAGGGATGGTCAGCTCCAAGATCGCCAAAAGTGCGATCACACCTGCGACACCGGCCGCAATGGCAACCTGCACACCCGACGCACCGGCGATCGAAACCGTAGCAACAACAAGGAAAAGTGGAACCACGGCCGCAACTAAACGAAGGCGAATACCCAGTTTCATCATCACTCCCAGCAAGGAAATCGTTTCGGAACCCACTCGCATTCGGCATCGCGCCAAATCGTCTTAAACAACACGCTTATTTAGAACGCAATTGTGAAACGATGTAAATTATCGCTATAATTTCTGAGATATCGCCTCGCGATAATCTTTTAATTCGGTCAAAACGGTCGAAATGATACAGATACCCATCGTGAGATTCAAAATCAGTAAATCAAAGCGCACTCTCGATTTCGCGTACTATATAAAGTGAGTTCGCCACTACCCCTCGAGTATGAATCCAAAATGTTATTACCCGATATGCTGCGTCAGTCGATCGCTTCGCTCCATACTTCGATTGAAGCGACACCGTTAGCTTGCGTGATGATTAATGGCACAATCACCAAGTCTGCGTATTCACAATGGTTGTACCAGATGATGTCCATTCACCATCACCTCGAACAGGCACTGACCTCGACTACGATGTTGGGCGAATTGTACGACCCCAACACCATGAATCGTTCGGAAATTCTGAAGCAAGATGCCGAGGCGTTGCAGCTCGAAATCGATGAAACTTCACACGCAGCCGTCGAAGCGTTCGGTGCGACTTTGCACGATTGGTCGTCCGAATCGCCGTGGAAGCTTCTCGGAGTTTTGTACGTTCTCGAAGGCTCACGGATGGGATCGCTGGCACTCGTTCGACCACTGTCAAAAGCGCTCGGCGTTGCCTTGCAAAAAGGCACAGGCATCGATTATCACCTCGATGGTGCCGCTCAGCGCCCACAGATCTGGCAAGCATTCCGCGCAAAGCTGGCCCAATTTCCATTGTCGACTGAACAACGAGAAGATGTGCAATCCGCATCGTGCCACACAATGAGTGTCCTTCACGATATGTATGCAACTACAGTTCTATCCGAATCGGTCGAATGTGCCACTTCCGTGTGATCAATCTATAGGGCACGTTCAGACGTGCCCTACGAGGCTCTCTGTTACAGATAACGTTTCGCGGCATCGAGCAATTCCCCGCACGCGCCTTGTAAGTCGCGATTTCCATTCGATTTCGCTTTCGCGATTCCCCGCTCTGCAAAAGTCGTCGCAAATGCACCGTTTTTCGCACTCAACATCGCTTCGGCAGCCTTCACGTAGAGGTTGCCGTCGTCGGGGTTGCGCTCAATAGCGGAATCGAACTCTTTCGCAGCTGCGTCAAGTTGTTGGGTTTTCAGGTACAACGTGGCACGCCGCATTCCGAATTCGTTGGCCCGTTTGCCTTCGTTGTGTGCCGCATCGTACTGCGTTCCCGCATCGGCGATGCGGATCGCCTCAGCCGAGTTGCCTTCGGCGAGAGCACCCGTCATTAGGCACGCGAAGAACGGGTAGCGGTCGGGCTTTGCGGTATCGGCGGGTCGTTCAGAACCGGCTTTGGCGAACGCGACGGCGAGTTCATGCGAACCGAGCTTGATCGCGGTACGCATCGCCTCTTCGAGTTCGGCGACTGTAATTGTCGCAATCGGTAACTCGGCGAGATCGGCGGCGTTCATCGCAGACACTTCGCGTTTGGCAGGCATTGGCGCGGTGACTGGGGTCGCTGCCACGGGTATTGCAATCGAGGGTGGAGGGACCGCTTCGGGAAGCACTTCGACGACGGGCGGAAGAGCGGCCTTCATCTCGATACCGAGTTTACTGCGAATCCGGCCGAAGTCGTAAATCTTCATTGCGACAACTTGCTCGCCGACTTGCTGGCGGGGCAATGCACCGAGGATACAGTCTTCGAGTAACTTCAGTTGTCCGAGGATTCGTTTGCGAAGCAGTGGTCCACTGTTCATCGCGTTGAGTGGGGTGATTCCGCCAAGCGAACGTGCTGAACGGTTCGCCCAAATATTCTCGAAGAAGTTGGCGGCGTAATCGCGCATCTTTCCTTCGGCCGCTTCGAACTGCGAATTCCGCAATGGATACGCAATCGCTTCGAGGCCGATTTCGCTGAACTGCACGGTACTCACACTGGCGATTGGCTCGCCGACGCCGAGTTGAACGAGATCGCGAATTTCGGTCGCGACCTTTTGCACAGTCTCTTTTTGCACGTGCCAAAGGCGAATCGCGCCACCGGAAACGAACATGTTACAGAGGATCTTCGCGAGGCGGGTGCCCGTGTCGAGCAGCATCGGCAACTCTTCAACGACCATTGCGCTGAACGACGAGCCATCTTCGCTCATCTGTGCGCCGAGAAGCCGCCCCGTTTGCGACCAGTTTGTGAGTAGCCCGCTCAATAATTGCGGGTCGCGGATTTCCATGCCTATGCGGTGTTCGACGTAATCGGCGTCGGCTTCCATCCCTTGCGCGCACTTCAACACTTCGATCAGCGCGGCGGTTTCCTCGGAGCGGAAGTCGTCGGTTTCGAGTTCGAGCGACTTGTTCAATGCCTCGAGGGCCGACGGTTGCTCGCCGAGCCAGGCGCGAACGACGCCGAGGTTAAACCACGTTGCTGGGTCGCCAGCCACGCGCAACGAAAGCGCTTCGAACGCCCGTTTGGCGTCGGACAAGCGTCCCGTGTCGGCACCGGCAGGAATCGGGGCGGCAGAAGGGCGGAAAAGATATTTCTTGCGTGCGGCTTCGGGCATCCGCGATTCGGGGCCAAATAATCCGTCGAACTGCTTCCGCGCTTCGCCGTCTTGCGGCATGAATTTGACGACGCGTTCGAGTGCCGCCCGCGATGCCACGGGACGGTTCAAAATCAGTTCGAGGCGTGCGATCAGTTCGTGAACCTGAGCAAGCTGGTCGGTGGCTTCTGGTGAATACGCGTCGGCGGCTTTGCGGAACAGCAACAGCGCGCCGATGACTTCGCCTTCGGATTGCCGGAAAAATCCGCGTAACAGATGCCCCATCGCAAAGTCGGGTTGAATCGAATGCGCCTTGCGTATCGCTTCTTCGGCCTGCTCGGTTTTGCCTTCCGCGAATAAAATATGCGCGTAATACCCCCAGATTTGCGGGAGGTCCGGGTAGGCCTTCGTCAGAGCCTCCATCGTGCGCAGTGCGGAGTCGTGTTGCTCCAGTTGCTGTTGTTCGAGGGCCAATTCGATCTTGTCGAAGAACGGCGTGCAGCACCATTTGAACTTTTTCCCGCTTCCACATGGGCAGGAATCGTACGGTGTCGGTGGCATGAGACTCTCGTGAGGCGTGGCAAGCTGACTGGTTATCAGAACAAGATACGGGTTTCTTGTTGCGCCGAAAACATCCGTTCTGGGTTTGACACAGGGAAATGCTGACCTAATGTTGGGTGGGCCTCAATCCTACGCAACAAGTAAATGGCTATTAACCTCGACCGCCACCTACGCATCCGAGCGGTCCGTCCCCGAAGGGCATTGACGCAACATGGTAACTAACGATCTGGGCGCATGTGAATGGTTTGTTTGGGATCTGCGACGGAGCGGCTTGATCGACCGCGGTCAACTCGATCAAATCGTCAGCGAATTCCTCAAGCGGAATCCGCGTGCCGAAGCGCCGGCACTCGCCGAGTACCTCGTCCATCAAGGGACGCTCACCGGGTTCCAAGCCGAACGCATTCTCAACGGCAAGACCCAGGGCTTGGTTCTCGGGCCGTATGTTCTCCTCGACGCCATCGGTCAGGGGAGCATGGGCCAAGTGTATAAGGCCAACTCGAAAAACGATCAAAACTTCTACGCCGTCAAGGTGCTTCCGCGACGGAGCATGTGGAACGTGCGTTTGGCCCGCCGCCAAGTACGTTCGTTCGGCCAGTTCAGCCACCCGGCTATTGTGCCGTTCGTCGATGTCGGCACCGCAGGCGGCTTGCACTATCTCGTGTGGCCACTCGTCGAGGGGGAAAGCCTCGAAACGGTGATTCAACAGCACGGCAAACTGTCGGTTTCGCAAACGGCGATGATCGGCGTCCAAGTCGCACAAGGTCTGGCTGTCGCGCACCAGAACAACCTGTTCCACGGTCTCATCAAGCCATCGAACTTGTTGCTCGGTTCGGACAACCAAGTTCGCATCTTGGACTCGGGCATCGGCTCACTGTTGGTCGAAAACGAAGGCGAATCGCTCGTCGATACGATGTCGACCGCGAACACGCTCACAAGCGGCCTCGATTGTGCTAGCCCCGAGAGCATTCTCGAACCGACGAACCGCACCCCGGCCGGCGACCAGTACAGCCTCGGCTGCGTGCTTTATAACTGTCTAACAGGTCAAATGCCGTTCCCCGAAGGCAGTGCGGTCGAGAAGATGATGGCTCACCAGAACAAAGAGCCAACGCCGATCAAAGACTACGCACCCGAAGTTCCCGATGTCGTTGTAGAAGTCGTGCATCGGCTCATGGCAAAGAAGCCCGAAGACCGTTACACCGGGCTGGATGAAGTCGTCGAAGCCCTTGAGCCATACCTCGGCGATCTAATGCAAGGCCAACAAACTGCCGATCAGCAGTCGCGATCGCAGAGTACGGCTCGCTATTCCGCAACGGCAACGGCAGGCAGTCGTTCTGGCGTTCGCGCGTCTTCGCAAATATCGGGTTCGTCGGGTCGAATGGCTGGATTGCCCGACGTCCCTGCACAAGCGTCGCCTTCTCGGATGGCGAGCATGGCACCCCCTGCGACGCGAGCCCGTGCGATGCCATCGGGGCCACAAACGCCGCCACCCGCACCGGGTGGTATGCCGAACTTCCCCGGCCGAAGCAGCTACCCACAAAAGTCGAACTCGAACCCCGGCATGAAAAGTTCGCAAATGGGCGCGATGTCCTCATCGTCGACGGCCAATCCGGTGCCCGTACGGACGTCCGGCCCGATGTTCCCGAGTCGTGCCGCCGTGCAACAGGCATACGACCCGGATGATGTCCCACTGACGCCCGTCGCTCCCGAATCGCCCCCGTACGCTGATACTGCACGCCAAAGCATTCCTGGTGGCTGGATGCCACAAGACGAAGATTCGCGGAAACCCGCGTTCGGAACGCTCGGTATCGTGGCCGCGACTATCATCCTTATGGTGCTAGTGTTCCTCGGGGCGACGTTGCTTTTAAACCGCCAATAATCCTGCAAGGGATTCAGTACAGTCAGCTGCGGCAGGCACACGGGTGACATATCACCCGGTACCCGCCGCAGTTTGCTTTTGGTATCCCTATAATGCCGGTGCGATGTGTCTGAACGTCTCGTTGATGATTTCCAATCCGATGGTGCTCTGAGTGACCGATTCCGTTTCAGAATCGAAGCGCCACCCCGCCCGCCGACGGGTGGCCGTGCTCGGCTGTACTGGCTCAGTTGGCACGAATACGCTCGATGTCGTTCGCCACTTCCCGGATCGCTTCGAAATCGTTGCGTTGTGTGCCCATTCGCGTTGGCAGATGCTCGCCGAGCAATGCCGAGAGTTTCGCCCCCCCTACGCGATCCTCACAGACCCCGATGGTTTCGCGAAGGCAGACCGGAGTCAGTTTCCGCCAGACACCGAATGTTTGAGTGGGCCGGAGGCGGCGATTCGCGTGGCCTCCGATGCCGCGGTCGATGTCGTCGTCGCGGCCGTTGTTGGCGCGGCGGGGCTAAGTGCCACGTGGGCGGCGCTCGAATGCGGCAAAACGGTTGCTCTAGCGAACAAAGAGACGCTGGTTGTCGGCGGGTCGCTCATCACCGAACTCGCGGCACGACGTGGGGCGAAACTCTTGCCCGTCGACAGCGAGCACTCGGCCATTTTTCAGGCGATGGCGGGATACGGCCCCGACGATGTCGAACGAATTGTATTGACGGCTAGCGGTGGACCGTTTCGCGGGCGGAATACGGCGGACCTCGAAACCGTCTCGCCGACCGAGGCATTGCACCATCCGACGTGGCAAATGGGGCCGAAGATTACCATTGATTCGGCCACGCTCATGAACAAGGCACTCGAAGTCATCGAAGCGCGATGGCTGTTCGGGTTAACGCCCGACAAAATTGATGTCATCGTTCACCCCGAATCGATCGTTCACTCGTTCGTCGAATTCGTCGATGGCTCGGTTCTCGCGCAACTCTCGCCGCCCGATATGCGGCTACCGATCCAGTTTGCGCTCGCGTACCCGGAACGCATCTCCGGGCCGGCGAAGCGACTCAACTGGAAAGCGCTCACCGGGCTGCGGTTCGAACAACCCGACCGCGAGACGTTCCGTTCGCTCGATCTCGGTTTTGAAGTCGCCGAGCGTGGCGGCACGTGCGGTGCGGTGCTCAATGCCGCAAATGAAGCCGCCGTGGCACGATTTCTCGCTGGCGATCTCGGATTCCTCAACATCGCCCGGTGCTGCCGGGCGATACTCGATTCTCATCATTACGACCCGCACCCGACGCTCGATGGCCTGTGGGCCGCCGACCGTTGGGCGCGGCAGGAGGTAGCGCGTTGGACCCGACCGTGACACCCACACCACCCGAACACGACACCCCGCCCGAAGAAACGCCGGGGTCGTGGCTTAAGCAGAACGCCCTCAATGTCATTATCGGGGTGGCGTTGCTCGTCGTGGTGTTGCGCTACCTGCACCCGATCGACTGTCTGATGGCCGCCGCAGGCTTGACATTGATTATCTTTCTGCACGAACTCGGCCACTTTGCCGCTGCGAAATTCTGCAACGTCCGCGTCGAAACCTTCAGCATCGGCTTCGGTCCGGCATTGCCATTCTGCTCTTATAAACTCGGCGAAACGACGTACAAACTCGCGGTGGTTCCGCTCGGTGGCTACGTCAAAATGCTCGGGCAGGAAGACGGCGTCATCGATGGCGACGGCGACGACGACCCACGTTCGTTCAAGAATCAGTCGGTCGGCGAGCGGATGTTCATCATCTCCGCCGGCGTCATCATGAACCTCATCCTCGGCAGTGTTCTGTTCGTCATCGTGTACATGCACGGACTCGAAGAGAAACCGGCGGTCATCGCCTACAGCGAACCGGGTGGCACCGCGTGGCGGCACGGCATCGCGTCCGGTACGGAAATCAAGAAGATTGGGGATCAGGTCAACCCCTGGTTCGACGACATTCGCCCCGAAGTTTGGGGAACGAACAAGGGCGATCAACTGCATATGATCCTGAATTACAAGGGGCAGCAACGCGAAATCCAGGCGGAGCCGTTGCTCGGTGAAGGCGCACCCTTCCCCATGCTCGGGATTCTCCCACCCGAATCGCTGGTGTTGTTGAACACCCGCCGTATGGAGACACCACCATACCGCCCTGGTAGTGCTTCGGCATCCGCTAACGCGAAACAAGGCGGGGCTGGTTTCGAGCAAGGCGACCATATCGTTGCCATGAGCGACCCCAATTCGCCGACCCGCGCCGTCACGCCGTTCGTGGCGTCCCCCGCCGAGCCGAGCAGCGAGTACTTTCAGTATCAACGACGTCTCGCACGCCTGAGTGCGGAGCCAATCGTCGTGCATGTCAAACGCATGAATGCGCCGAACGATCCGCCGACCGAGATCGTGGTGCCGCCATCGATCCGCAAGGAACTCGGGATCCGGATGCGGATGGGGCCAATCGTCGCTATCCGTACGGACTCTGCTGCAGAAAAAGCCGCAATACAAGTGAAAGATGGCACGAACCCCGGCGACCGCGTCGTCGAAGTCGAAGTCGTCAACGCCGACCGCAGTTCAACCGTGTTCATGGCCGGTAAATCCGATGCCCCGGCGGTTGCGAATCGCATCGTGCTGCCGCTCGACCCGATCCGATTGCCGATGGAACTCAATCGTTGGGCCGATCGCACCCCCGGCGAGAAGATCGTGAAGTTGACGTTGCTCCGCGAAGTCGATCATACCGAAAAGCGCGTGACGGCAGAACTGAAATGGGACGAAAACGCCCGCTTCGACCTCACCGGCATCGGTGCGGCGAACACGCCATTGCCGATCAACGCGCTCGGCTTTGCGTACCAGGTTCAAGCCGTGATCGATTCCGTTATACCAGGGACACCGGCAGTGGTGGCATCGTTGTTGGCAAACGACACGATCGAAGCAGTGAAGTTGTCGGCACGCGATTACGCCGGCAAGTTGAACGCCGGTAGTTGGCAAGAGATCAAGCCGCATCAGTGGGCCGCAATCGATGCGATCATTCAGCGCGACGCGGTCGAAGAATGCGAAATTCGTGTGAATCGTGCGGGGGAAAAACTCACGATGACCGTCACAACGGCCAATGACAGCGTGAACCCGCTCGCGAACGACGATCGCGGGCTGTTCCTGATGCCCGACTTCCGCATTCAGAAAGCAAACGACATCGGCGAGGCGTTGTCGATGGGCGGCCGCCGCACGATGCGGATGATTAAGGGCATTTACATCAACCTGTACGCGATGATCTTCGGGCGCGTGTCCGCACTGCAAACGCTCAGCGGGCCGATCAACCTGGCACGCATGTCATACCTGTTAGCGGGGGAAAGCCCGTGGCGACTGCTACTGATGCTCGCGCTGATCAGCATTAACCTCGCCGTGGTCAACTTCCTGCCGATTCCCGTACTCGATGGCGGGCACGTGATGTTTCTCTTTTACGAGTGGATTCGCGGCAAGCCCGCACCCGAGCGCGTCCAGACGTGGCTCACGCTCGCAGGCCTCGCCGTCGTTCTGACGATGATGGCGTTCGTCGTCGGCCTCGATATTTACCGTCTGGTGACAACTTGGATCGGACGAATCTGATGTATGCAACATCCCTCGCTTGATCGCGCAAGCGAGGGAAATCCGCACCCCACACGAATTCGGTCAGTCAAAAAAACGTGAGCGAACCAGCAAAACTTTGGTTCTGGCGTGATTCCGGACTATCAAAATCGGACGTAAGTCGTTGGTGGGTTAGGTTGGTTCCGAAATTCGGGAATGAGTCCAGGGATGGGTGGGTGGGTAGTGGCTGGAG
>Ga0105047_10002885_pt1 | contig 30542 bp, 32 predicted proteins | sample MAT04_FD_78384 | JGI IMG/M metagenome (GOLD analysis project Ga0105047, IMG submission 78384) | Freshwater microbial communities from Lake Fryxell liftoff mats and glacier meltwater in Antarctica - MAT-04 (megahit assembly) | ecosystem: Environmental > Aquatic > Freshwater > Ice > Liftoff... | reverse complement strand
TCATCCATGCCGTCGCGGGTACCCGGCTCCTCGGTGATGCGCTCGATGACATCGTGCACGAACTTGCGGAAGAGTTCCTCGTCGGCGGCAGGGAAGCCGAGCATGCGCCCGATGACGTTGACCGGGATGTTCTGGGCGTATTGCACCGCGGCATCGATGATGGTCTCGCCAGGGGTGATGTCGCCGATCTCGTCGAGCAGCCTTTGGCACAACTGGCGGATCTCGGGCTCCCATGGCTCGATCTTCTTGGGTGCGAAGGCCGGGAGCAGCAGGCGGCGGGCCATGTTGTGGAACGGCGGGTCGCTGGTGATGGGCGGCGCACCGCCGATGGGTGCGGGCAGCGCCAGGTCGCCGGGCCGGCCGACCGAGATGACGACGCTGCGGCTGGTGAAGTTCTCGGTGTCGTAGGCGACCTCGTTGACGGTGTCGTGGGTGATGGGAACCCACATGCCCCCGTAGCGGTCGGAGTGTGCGACCGGGCACCCGGACTCGCGGAGTTGCTTCCAGACTTCCGGGGCGTTGACGTTGTACGCCGGGTCGGCGTGGTCGAAGTCGGTGGCGAAGTCGTCGACCGGCCCGTAGTCGTCGGCGTTGTACGGCACGCGCTGCCAGATATGGGTGCCTTCGGGGCTGTCGCCGAAGGTCGGCGGGATGTAGTCGCCCGGTGGCGGGGCTGCGGGGGAAGTCGTGTTCTTCTGGTCGTCGACGATGTCGGTCATGTCAGTCGTTCTCCACGATCTTGATCGCGTACTCAGGGCAATTGGATGCTGCGAGCCGGGCCTTGTTGTGCAGCTCGTCGGGCACGTCGCCGTCGACCAGCAGCACTGCCTGGCCGAAGTCGTCGACGTCGAACAGCTCGGGCGCCAACGCGTAGCACCGGTTGTGGCCTTGGCACTTCTCGGAATCGAGATGGACTCGCATGCCGAGAATCTAAACGGTGCAACACTGCTAGGCCGTACCCGAGCTGCAAGTGCCCGTGCTCGCTGGTGGTACCTTGTTAGTTACTTGTTGACTATTATTCCGAAATGCGCTCCACGCAGCGATTCCTCATCTCGGCCGCCGCCCTGCTTGGCTGCTTCGGCGCCTCGTGCGCGGCGGACGAACCCGACGAGGCGGTGTCCGGCGACGTGACGGTGTTCGCGGCGGCATCGTTGACCGCTGTGTTCACGGAAATTGGGGATGCGTTCATGGCCGCCAACCCCGACACGACCGTGAAGTTCAGCTTTGCGGCCTCGTCGGAGCTGGTGGCTCAGATCGGACAGGGCGCCCCTGCCGATGTGTTCGCATCTGCAGACACGAGCAACATGACGAAGCTGACCGATGCCGGTGACAACTCGACCGAGCCGGTGGTGTTCGCCAGGAACGTGGCGGCGATCATCGTTGGTCCGGGTAATCCGGAAGCGATCACCGGTGTGGCCGACCTGGCGAACGGCGATCTGCTCGTGGTCCTGTGCGCCTCAGAGGTGCCGTGCGGCAAGTACGCGGCCGCGATCTTCGAGAAGGCCGGCGTGTCGGTGACGCCGAAGTCGCTGGAGGAGAACGTCAACGCCGTCGTCACCAAGGTGACCCTCGGTGAGGCCGATGCCGGCATCGTGTACAGGACCGACGTCATCGCAGCCGGTGACAACGCTGCCGGCGTGGAGATCCCTGCCGACATCAACGTCGTCGCCGAGTACCCGATAGCGGTCACCAAGGGCGCCCCGAACGTCGAGGGCGCGCAGATGTTCATCGACTTCGTCAACGGCGATCAGGGCCAGAAGATCCTCGCGTCGTACGGCTTCCTCACCGCATGAGCGAGCGCCGGGGCCAACAACTGCTGCTCGGGGAGTGGGCCTGCCTGGGCGTCCTGTACCCGGCACCCAGCCACGGGTTCGCTCTCGCGGCGCGGCTCAAGCCTGCCGGCGACGTTGGCCGCGTCTGGTCGGTGTCGCGGGCGCTCACGTACCGCTCGCTCGAACAACTCGCCGTCCGCAGTTATGTCCAGCCGATCGGTGAGGAGCCCGGCATCGCCGGCGGCAATCGCACCATCCTTGCCGCCACCGGCGCCGGCCGCGCTCAGCTCCGCAACTGGGTGACAACTCCGGTCGTCCACCTCCGCGATCTGCGCAGCGAACTGCTGCTCAAGCTGATCGTCGCCGACCTGTGCAGCATCGACATCTCGAACATGCTGGACGCGCAGCGCGCACTGATCGCCGGCCTCGCCGAAGCGCTCGGCGCGCAGGTCGCCGAAGAACCCGCCGATGCCGTCGCACTGTGGCGCAGCGAATCCTCCATCGCCGCCGTCCGCTTCCTCGACAGACTGCAGCGCCTCGTTCCCTGAGGCGAGCCCGCTCGGGCGTGAGTCACAGAGCCGGGTCACCTCTTTCGGACGAATTTTCGGCGCGTCCGAAAGAGGTGACCCGATACCAATGGTTGCGGGCAGTCAGGCGCCGATGAAGGCCGTGAAGTCGGTCAACCCGTGCGAGGACAGGTCCATCGTCGAACGCAACTGGGCACTCGCCGAGATAGTGGCCAGCCCCGGCAAGTTCCGCAACGACTGGTTCGACCGCTGCATATGCTCCGTCGATGATCACTGAGTTGAATCGACGTTTCGAGGTGGATGGGCTGAGCCTCGCGTGGGACCGCTGGGGCTCGGAGCCGAGCGGGGTGCCGTTCCTCCTATGAAAGAAACGATGGCCTAGGCGTTCGACCCCCACGCGTTCAAGGCGCTCGGGTACGACCTGTTCCACGGCGACTCGTCGCAGTACGGGCAGCGTCTCGGCGAGATCGCCTGTCCGGTGACCGTGCTGACCGTGATCGCCGGCGCATACCACTCGCCACAGCTCACCCACCGGGCCGAGCTGGAACGCCGCGGTGCGCGCCCACCTCGCCCGCGTCTGAGCGCGGTCAAGAGGATCAGTCAGCGGGGACGATCCGCTCGAACACGAACTCGTGCTTGAGGAACGATGTCTCGCGCTCGTGGCCCGCTGCCGCCGGGATGAGCGGTGACATCTGCAGCATTCGCCACCCGTCTACTAAGGCAGCGACACCGGTGGGGTACGGCGGGTCGGTGGTGAGCTGCGGGCCGGCGCCGGCCGTGCCGTCGAAGAACGACCAGCCGAGCACGCGGCTGTCCAGCGATGGGCTGGCCAACCACATCATCAGCACCTGCTGCCGGGCGCTCACGGCGCCACCAGCGCAGCGCGGCGCTCGGTTCGGGTGAGGTACCAGTCGACGTCGAACGCAGGGTCGCCGGAGAGATAGCGCCACAGTTTCGAGCGCTGCACCGTCTCGAGGCGGTGGGCCGACGGCTCGTACCACGGCTCACTGCGGCGCAGCTCGGTGGCGACCATGCCCGGTTCCATGCGGGCGAACATGTGGTCATCGGCGCGGTTGCGCGGCGAAAGGTCGCTCGTGTCCCAAAGGCGGACCTGCGCCTGTGTCGGGTTCAGCCGCAGCTTGCCCATGACACGGTCGCGTGTGCCGTGGTTCGGTGCGCCCGCGTGCCAGAGGCCCTGATGGAAGATGACCACCGTGCCCGCCTCGCCCGCGAAGTACTGCTCGCCGGCCAGGTGGTGGTAGCGGGACACGTCATCCATGTTCACGCGGCGCAGGTGGCTGCCGGGGACGAAGCGGGTGCCACCCTCGCGTGGGGCGACATCGTGCGGGAACCAAAACAACTGGATGTCGAACGCCGGGCCTTGGTCGATGATGGCGTCGCAGTGCAGGCCCTGCGCGTGCAGGTCGCCAGCGCTCTTGATGTGCACGAAATGATGGTCGACCACTGGGCCGGCACCGACCAGTGATGCGATCGCACCGGCGATGACGGGCACGCGCACCATCCGGCCGAACGCCGACTCAGGGTCGTAGGCGTCGTGGAGCGTCGTGCCGGACCGTGGCAGGTCTGGGTCTTCGTCGTTGGTGTCGCCATCAACGCCAGCGTCGCCGGATGCCACGCCGCGGAACTCGTCGAGCCAGGTGAGGAACAGCCGGGGCAGTTCCTCCAGCGCCTGACGATTGATCTCGTCGGGAACCACGGCATCGAGCCGCAGGAAACCGCGGGACACGAACGATGCCATCTGGTCCGTGGTGAGCAGTGGGTTGCTGTCCATGCCGTGTTCTCCTGCGCCGGTGACCTCGACCTGCGGTCGGCCTGACAGTACGTCGTGGTGAGCCTCGGCTCCGTGTCGAGCGCCGGGCCCAGCCTTGCGCGTTACCTGCGAACGCGGGTACCTGTCAGACTGTGCGCCGTGAGCAACGAACCGATCCTTCGTCTCACCGGTATCACCAAGCACTATCCGGGTGTCACCGCCCTCGACGACATCAGCATGGAACTCCCGGCTGGGCGCATCGGTCTCGTCGGGGCGAACGGCGCCGGCAAGTCCACGCTCTTCCGCATCCTGCTCGGCCTTGCCCACCCCTCCGCCGGGCACGTGGAGGTGTGCGGCATCGACGTGGCCCGCGATCCGGTCGGGGTGCGTTCCCGGCTGGGCTACATGCCCGAACACGACTGCCTGTCGCTGGACCAGACGGCCGCCGATGTGGTGTCCACCTTTGGTGAGCTCAGTGGGCTGCCGGCTCGCGCCGCCCGCCAACGGGCCTCGGACATCCTCGATCTGGTCGGGCTCGACGAGGCCAGGTTCCGTCCGATCGGCGGGTTCTCCACGGGTATGCGCCAACGCACGAAGCTCGCCCAGGCATTGGTCGGCGACCCCGAGCTGGTGTTGCTCGACGAGCCCACGGCCGGCCTCGACCCCATCGGGCGGGAAGAGATGCTGCAGCTCGTGGATCGGCTCGGGTCGTTCGGCATCTCGGTGCTGATGGCCACGCACCTGCTCGACGATGTGCAGCAGGTCTGCGACCACGTCGTGATGATCAACGCCGGGCGGGTGGTGGTGTCGGGCGCCACCGAGTCGCTGCTGGAACGTACCGGGCTCGTCACCATCGACGTCGGCCGCCACACCGACGATCTCGTCGCTGCGCTGGAACGCGTGGGCGTTGCATCGGTCGCGTCCGACGGGGTCGTCGAGGCAACGGTGGACGACGAGGTGCACATGGACCTGTTGCGCGATGTCGTGGCCGAACTCGGACTGCCATTGTTCCGGTTGTCCACCCGGCTGACATCGCTCGACGAGGCGTTCGTCCGCCGCAGCGGTGAGCTGGCATGAGCACCGCCGCCGGTTCCCCCGATGCCGGCCGCGGCGCTGTCTACGACCGCGGATACCGGCCCTACGAAGGGCCGCGCGGGCGCCGTGGTGCGGCGACGCTGGCCCTGTACAAGGCCTCAATGCGCCGCGCGCTGGGGCTGCGCCGGCCGTGGCGGCAGAAGGTGGCACCGTTCCTGCTGCTCGGCGTGGTCACGATCCCCGCCATCGTCAACGTCGGCATCGGCTACGTCACTCGCGACCGCTTCGACCAGTTCGAGATCATCACCTACCGCGAGTACGTCGGTGTGTCGTCGGCGCTGCTGCTGTTCGTTGCCCTCGTTGCGCCCGACGTGATGTGCCCCGACCGGCGTCATCGCGTGCTGCCGCTGATGTTCGCGCGACCGTTGCTGGGTGTGGACTACGTGACGGCCAAGGTGGGTTCGATCGCCACCATTCTGTTCGCGTTCTCGTTCCTACCGCAGGTGGTGCTTTTCGTCGGCAACATGTTGGTGAGCAACAGCGCGCTGGACTACTTCACCGGTCACCTCGACGTGCTGTGGCAGGTGCCGCTCGCCGTTGCTGTGCTCAGCGTCTACTACGCCATGATCGGCTGTGCGCTGTCGTCGCTCACCGATCGCCGCATCGTGGCCGGGGCATCGGTCATCGGGTTGTTCCTGCTCACATCAATCTCGTCGGGCGTAATCGTCGGCGAGTCCTCTCTCAACGGCGGCGGGTACGGGGGCCTCATCAACGTGCTGGCGATGCCGCTGCACCTGCGCGACATCATCTTCCTCGGTCAGGTCGACCCGCTGTCCGCGTTGGGCGGGGTTGCCGGCGGTGGGCTGCTGGCCCTGGTCTGCTACCTCGTCGTCCTCGTCACTGGCGCCGGGGCGCTGTGGTGGCGTTACCGATGGGTGGAGCGATGACGTCCCCGGACAGCACGTCGTCGGAGAACATCGTGCACATCGATCCGGCGATTGCCACCGATGCCACGGTCGAGGTGAATGCCCTTTCCGTGTGGTTCGGGCCGAAGGTCGCGCTGTCGGACCTGACCTGCTCGTTCGGGCCTGGAGTCAGCGGGCTGCTCGGGCCGAACGGCGCCGGCAAGACCACGCTGATGCGCGCGATCACCGGACTCGTCGGCGTCAACGAAGGCACTGTGCGCGTCGCCGGCCGCGACCCGCGGCGGGACCGTTCGGTGCACCGCGAGATGGCACTGGTGCCCGAGGACGAAGCGGTACCCGGTGGGCTCACCGCCCGTCAGCTCGTCAACTACATGGCCGACCTGCGCCGGGTCACCGACCGCGATGGCCCGGATCGAGCGCTGCGCACGGTCGATCTGCTCGACGTCGCGGATCGACAGGTCGGCACGTTCAGCAAAGGCATGCGGCAACGAGCCAAGATCGCTGCTGCGCTTGTTTCGGACCCTGGCGTGCTGGTGCTCGACGAGCCGCTCAACGGGGCCGACCCGGTGCAACGACTACACCTCATTGCGTTGTTCAAGCAGCTGGGCGCGGACGGCCGCACGGTGATCGTCAGCTCGCACGTGCTCAACGAAGTCGAGCGGCTCGCTGAGCGGGTGATCGTGCTGGTGCACGGCCGGCTCGCGGCCGCGGGCGGGCAGCGGGCCATTCGCGATGCGATGGACGACACACCGCGCCATGTGCTGGTGCGTTGCGACGACAGCCGCCGGCTCGCCGCGGCCCTCGTCGGGCTGGATTCGGTGAGGGGTGTGACGTTCGAGGCCAAGCGCGACGAACTGATCGTGCAGACGCTGCAGGCCCGCGAGCTGGCCATTGCGTTGCCGCGGCTCGCCAGGGCGCAATCGATCCGGCTGCTCGAAGTCCGTCCGCTCGACGACTCGCTGGAGAGCCTGTTCCGGGAGCTCGTCCGATGAGCACCGCCACGGAACCCGCCCCCGGAACCTGGCGGCCGCGGCCACGCCTACTCGCGATCCTCGTGTACACGTGGCAGGCGTGCTTCCCGCTGAAGCGCTGGGCGGCCATCTTGCTGCCGTGTGCCGGCGCGCTGCTGTTCGGGTTGCTTGCCAGGGCGGTGAACAACACTCCCGACAACGCGTTCGCGAACGTGGCTGCGGAGGGCATCTTCGGGCTTGCGTTACCCATCGCAGCACTCGTCATCGGCGACTCCGTGCTCGGGGCCGAAATCCGGGCCGGCGCGTTCCACTTCACCTGGCTGTCGCCCACGCCCACGTGGCAGATCGTGCTCGGGCGTTGGGTCGGCGGCTCGTCGGTGGCGCTGGTCACGATCGCGCCCTCAGCAGCCATCGCCGCCTTCATCGCCGGCAGCCCCTCCAGCGCCGCCCCAGCGTTCGTTGCCGCGGCCGTGGGCAGCGTGGCCTACATCGCGGTGTTCATCGCCATCGGTTGCCTCACGCGTCGTACCGCAGTGTGGTCGCTAGCGTTCGTGTTCCTCATCGAACGGCTGCTCGGCGCGGCGCTCACCGGAATCGCCCAGCTGTCGCCCACGTGGGAATCGCGAGCGATCTTCGTCGGCCTGCTCGACGACCCACCGAGCCGGCTGCATCGCGAGGGCATCCCGGAGGGCACGGACGCAATCGTGCGCCTGCTCGTCGTCACCGCAGTGGTGCTGGTCATCGCGAACTGGAGGATGCGGCACCTACGCCTGGCCGGTGCCGCCGACTGAGCGTCGGTGTTCAGACCGCGAGAACCATCGCTGCCACCGGCTCGGTGCCTGCTGGACCACAACGGTGTTGACCGACTGGAACGATGCCGACGCGAACCCCATCACGATGCCCATCGCGACGAACGGCCAGAAGCCCGGCATGACGGACAGCGCCAGGCTGGCGGCGGCGAAGCCGGCGAGCGCGATTGCCAGCGTGCGGCGCGGGTACGGTTTCACCCCGGCGATGTAGATGCCCCCGAGGATGGAGCCGATGGCGCTGATGCTCATCGCCGTGCCCACCGCCCCGGCGCCACGATCAAACCCGAAGTGGACCATCGAGGGGAACGTGGTCTGGAAGTTGAGGGCGATGGTGCCCATGACGAGCATGACCATCAACGGGCGGGCGACCTCGCGGTGGGTGCGCACGTACGCGAACCCTTCACGCAGCTTGCCCTTCGCGCTACCGAGGAGCGGCCTGGCCACCAGTTCGCCGGTGCGCAGGGCGAGCAGTGCGCCGATGACCACGAGGTATGAGGCGGCGTTGACCAGGAAGCAGGTCGCAGCCCCGACGGTCGCGATGAGTGCGCCAGCGACGGCCGGGCCAATGAGGCGCGAAACCGAGTTGATGGTGCTGTTCGCAGCGACCGCGCTGGGCAGCAGCTCGGGCCCGACCAGTTGGAACAGGATGGCCTGCATGGCCGGGCGTTCGACGGCCAGCACGAGGCCGAGCCCGACGGTGAGTGCGTAGATCCACCAGATGGTGGCGTGGTCCGTCGCCACCACGACGCCGAACGTGAGCGCCAGCAGCCCCGATGCCGTCGAGGTGGCAAGCAGCAGGTGCCGGTTGTCGATCTTGTCGGCCAACACACCGGCCGGCGCGCCGAGCAGCAGCATCGGCAGGAACTGCAGCGCCGTGGCGACACCCAGGCTGTCGCAGCGGTTGGTGATCTCGATCACCAACCAGATGACGGCCAGCGACTGGGTCCACGACCCGATGCTCGAGATGGTTTGGCCGATGAATTAGAGCCGGAAGTTGCGGTTTCCGAAAGCGGCGAACCGATGCGAGGCCTCTGCCGGCGCTCGAGGGGTTGTGCCGCCGGCGGTGGGGCGGGGGAGGAGGTTGATGGGTCGAGCTTGACGGATGCCCATGGGGCTGGCAACGTCACTTGCCATGCAGGCAAGTTCGCCCGGGGAGTCGATCGATGCGAGGGTCCGGCGGCGGCGGCTGCGCGAGCTACGCAGCGAACAGGGGCTCACCCTGCAACAGGTGAGCGAGCGGGCACATCTGGATGTGTCGATGCTCAGCAGGCTCGAGTCGGGCAAGCGTCGGCTCGCGCTGGACCACATCCCGGTGCTCGCGGCCGCACTCGGGGCCGCACGCCGCCCGAGACCCTGCGTTCGCACGATGGCCACGACTGGATGTACGTCCTGGAGGGTCGCAGGCGCTTGCTACTGGGCGACCAAGACCTCGTCATCGAGCCCGGCGAAGCGGTTGAGTTCAGCACCTGGACACCCCATTGGTTCGGAGCGGTCGACGGGCCCGTAGAGCTGATCGCCGTTTTCGGTTCGCACGGTGAACGCGCGCACCTTCACGAGTATGACGCACCCTCCGCCTGCTGAACACCGACACCCGATCTCGGCGCAAGGAGACACCCGGACGAGATCGTGGCAAAGTGATGCCAGGGTCCAGTCAGATCAGTAGCGAGGAACCGACATGAGCAACGACGAGCACGGCACGGTCACGACCAGCGATGAACCAACGGTGGCCACCTGCCCGGTGATGAGCGCGACACACCAGGCGGTCGGCATCACCGCCAACCAGCACTGGTGGCCGGAGAGCCTGAACCTGCGGGTCCTGCGCCAGCACCACCCGCACGCCAATCCGCTGGGCGACAACTTCGATTACGCCGCGGAGTTCCAGAGCCTGGATTTCGACGCGCTGGCCAACGACGTCGATGCGCTGATGACCCAGTCGCAGGACTGGTGGCCGGCCGACTACGGCCACTACGGCCCGTTCTTCATCCGCCTGTCGTGGCACGCTGCCGGCACGTACCGCATCGCCGACGGCCGTGGTGGCGGTGGCAGCGGCGCTCAACGCTTCGCGCCGCTCAACAGTTGGCCGGACAACGCCAACCTGGACAAGGCGCGCCGCCTGCTGTGGCCGATCAAGCAGAAGTACGGCAGCAAGATCTCGTGGGCCGACCTGCTGGTCTTCGCCGGCAACCGTGCGCTGGAGACGATGGGCTTCACGACGTTCGGTTTCGGTGGTGGTCGCGAAGACATCTGGGCGCCCGAGGAAGACGTCTACTGGGGGCCGGAGCGGGTGTGGCTGGAGGACCAGCGCTACAGCGGCGACCGCGAGTTGGCCGACCCGCTCGGCGCAGTCCAGATGGGTCTGATCTACGTCAACCCGGAGGGCCCGAACGGCAACCCGGACCCGATGGCATCAGCGCGCGACATCCGCGAAACGTTCGCGCGAATGGCGATGAACGACGAGGAGACGGTCGCGCTCATTGCCGGTGGCCACACGTTCGGTAAGACCCACGGCGCCGCCGACCCCGACAAGTACGTCGGCCGGGAGCCCGAGGGTGCAGGCCTCGCCCAGCAGGGCCTCGGCTGGATCAGCAGCTTCGGCTCCGGCAACGGCGGCGACACCATCACCAGTGGTCTCGAGGGTGCGTGGACCAACGACCCCATCCGCTGGGACAACGGGTACTTCGAGATCCTGCTCGGGTACCAATGGGAGCTGACCAGGAGCCCAGCGGGCGCGCAACAGTGGACGCCGAAGAACCCTGAGGCGCAGGGCACGGTTCCCGACGCGCACGACCCGGCGAAGCGCCACGCGCCGATGATGGCCACCACCGACATCGCAATGGTCACCGACCCCGTGTACCGCGAGATCTCGCAGCGGTTCCACGAGAACCCCGCTGCGTTCGCCGACGCCTTCGCGCGGGCGTGGTACAAGTTGTTGCATCGCGACATGGGGCCCGTTGTCCGCTACCTCGGCCCGTGGGTGCCCAACGAGGTGCTGCTGTGGCAGGACCCGGTTCCCGCGGTCGACCACGCACTCATCGACGCGGCCGACATCGCGGCGCTGAAGAGCACCATCCTCTCGTCCGGTCTGTCCGTCTCCCAGTTGGTCGCCGCTGCGTGGGCCTCGGCGTCGACCTACCGCGACACGGACAGGCGCGGTGGTGGAAATGGTGCCCGCGTCCGCCTCTCGCCGCAGGCCGAGTGGGATGTCAACGTGATCTCCGGTGTGTCGCAGACGGTCGCCGCGCTCGAAGCCATCCAGCAGCAGTTCAACGGCGCGCAGTCCGGTGGGAAGCAGGTCTCACTCGCCGACCTGATCGTGCTTGGTGGCTGCGCTGGTGTCGAGCAGGCGGCCGGAGGTGCCGACCACGCGGTGCAGGTGCCGTTCATCCCGGGGCGCACCGACGCCAGTCAGGAGCAGACCGACGTCGAAACCTTCGCCGTGCTCGAGCCCACTGCCGACGGGTTCCGCAATTACCTCCGCAAGGGCCATTCACTCGCCGCCGAGCACCTGTTGCTGGACAAGGCGTGCAGGCTGAAGCTGTCCGCTCCGGAGATGACCGCGTTGCTCGGTGGCCTGCGCGTGCTCGGCACCAACGCCGGGCAGTCCGCCCACGGGGTCTTCACCGACCGGCCGGGCACGCTGACCAACGACTTCTTCGTCAACCTGCTCGACATGGCGACGACATGGACGGCGACGTCGGAAGACGAGGACGAATTCGCGGGTCGCGATCGAGCGACTGGTGCACTCCGCTGGAGCGGCACTCGCGTCGATCTGGTCGTTGGCTCGAACTCGGAGCTGCGGGCGCTGGCCGAGGTCTACGCCAGCAGCGACGGCCAGCCAAAGCTGGTGCACGACTTCGTGGCGGCGTGGGACAAGGTCATGAACCTCGACCGTTTCGACCTCGGTTGATCGCTTCCGAACCCAGCACCGCTGTGGCCACTGCCCACATCCTTCGAGTCCGGATCGTGGGCCGTGGTCGTGCCGGCGGGTCGTTGGCCGCAGCGCTCGCGGGTCGCGCCGAGGTCGAGTTGTGCGGGCGCGGCGATCTCTCCGCCGCTGCGCAGGGCACGGACCTACTGGTGCTCGCTGTGCCCGACCGCGAGATCGCCGCGTGTGCGGCCAGCGCCGTGCCGGGCGATGCGGTCGTCGCGCACGTCAGTGGCGTGACGCCGCTGAGCGCGTTGGCGCCGCATGCGCGGGTTGCGTCGCTGCATCCGCTGGTCTCGTTACCCGACGCGAGTGAGGGCGCCCGACGGCTGCGTGGGGCGTGGATGGCGATCGACGGCGACCCACTGATCGAGGAACTGGCCCGGCTGTTGGGCGGCAGGACGTTTCGCGTGGCAGAAGCGGATCGGGCGCTGTACCACGCGACCGCCTCGATCGCGGCCAACCATTTGGTCGCGCTGATGGCGCAGGTAGAGCGGCTAGCTGCATCGATGCACGTTCCAGTGCGACCGTTCCTCGACCTCGCCGCAGGCGCCCTGGCCAATACCGCAGAAGCTGGGGCAGCGGCAGCGCTCACCGGCCCGGTCAGCCGGCAGGACTGGGATGCAGTGCGCCATCACCTGGGAGCATTGCCAGCGGAGGAGCACGAGCTGTACCTCACGCTCGCCCGCGCGGCCGCCACGCTCGCCGGACTGGGACTTCCCGACGACCTGGCGTGAGCCAGACGCGTCTGGTTGTGAGTAGCGGCGCCGAAGTTTCAAATTTGCTCATGGCGGGCACGGTGAGCACATGGGATTCGCTTCTGCTCGGCTCTGGATGGCGGTCGCCGGACTGTTGTTCGTGGCCGTCGGCTGCGGCGGCAACGCTGGGGCATCTGTCTCACAGTCGACGGCGGCAGTGCGCGTCACCACGACGGCCGGTACCTTGGCCTTGACCCCCGACTCGGCTGGGCAGCGCCGCCTGGACGATGCCCGTATGTTGGCCGGGGCCCCTGGTGCGGTGGCGGTGCTGCGCAACGGAGGAGGGGAATGGACGGGCGTTTCCGGCGAAGCGGATCTCGACGGCACCGAACTGAAAGACACCACCAGGTTCCGCGTCGGCGGCATCACCGAGTCGGTCCTCGCGGTGCTGGTGCTGGACGCCGTGGCCCGTGGCCAACTGTCGCTCGACGCGCTGGTCAGCGATCTTCTCCCCGGAACGGTTCTGCCTGCCCCGCCAATGTCGCCCGACCAACCCATGACAGTGCGCATGCTGCTCGACCACACCAGCGGCCTGTTCAACGCTGGGGCTGAGAGCGACCTCACGCTCGACGTCACGAAGCTCACCGACCCGGCAGTGCAGCGCGAAGCGGCCGTGCTGGCGGCTGACTACCTTTCGGGTGAACCGGTGAGCCTGCCAGCCCACGTGTACGTGGCGCTGGCCATGACGCACCCGCGCTACTTCCCGCCTGGCACCGGCTTCCACTTCAGCGATGCGAACTCGCAGCTCGCCGGCATGGTGCTGGAAAGGGTGACCGGAACGCCGCTGCCGGATCTTCTGCGGGAGCGGATCGTCCAGCCGTTGGGCCTTCTGCACACCACGATGACTCCGTATGACCAACGCCTGCCGCAGATGCGCGGCTACGCGCCTCTTCGCGACGGTACGTTGGCCGATCGAACTCGCGACCTGCTCGCGCTCGGCAATGGTGCCAGTGAAGGTGTGCTCTCGACTGCTGGTGAGTTGCTGACGTTCATGCAGGTAACGGCGGCCGGCATGTTGCTGCCGGCCGAACTGGTGCTCGGGATGAAAATGGGCACGATGCAGTCGGGCGGTTCGTACGGACTCGGCCTTTCCACGTACCAACTCTCGTGCGGCACGTTCTACGGGCAAGCCGGCGCGGTCGGCGGCACACAGTCCATCGCACTCGTCGCCAACGACGGCCAGTCAGGTGTGGTGATTGCGATGAACGTCATCCAGGATGATTCGGGTGCGCTGCTCATGTTGGCCGAGTCGATGCTCTGCGAAAGTTGATATTGAAGCCGGCGCGAGGTGCGGCGCAAAGTAGGGCCTGCTCGCGAGAGGCAACAGCGCGTCGGTGGAGTGAATGAGTGAGCGCGCACGCCGCAGCGAAACTCGACCTGCTACGTGCGCGTCAGTGGTCGGGCTCGATGTGCATCGCTGCTTCTTCGGGACTGAGTTCGGTGGCGGGAACTTCATCGGCGATCAGTTCGCGTTCGTCGTCGGGCGTCGACGAGTGGCGGTCGAGGATCTGACCGACGCCACGCCCGCTGTCCTCACGGGCCCATTCGGGTGTTCCCTGTTCGTCGCGATCGGCAAACGATTCGCCGGCATCTTCTTCCACCGCGGTGATGCCAAACGTGTCGGCCCCAAGTAGATGATCGTGGTCGTAGGCCGGCAGCCCTTCGCCGTACTCGTCGCCGCTGGTATCGGGGGCGTCGTCGCCGACCATGACGTCTTCGTCCAGTGATTCAGCGACTTCTTGCGGGTCATCACTCATGATGTGGACGGTACCTCGCGAAAACCGTTTCGGCGAGGGGCCGAAGTCATCGGTTCACTCACCCGGGCCGGTCGATGCTCGAACGCTTCGTCCTCGGGCGGGGGGTGCAGTTAAGTTGCGCAGGCTCGTCGTGCCGCCGGTGCGACGGACCCATTCTCCTTTGAAAGGTTGAGTCATGACCGAAGCTTGGATCATCGATGCCTGCCGTACGCCCCGTGGCATCGGCAAGGTCGGCAAGGGTGCGCTGGCCGCGATGCACCCTCAGCGAGTCGGTGCCAGCGTGCTCAAGGCCATCGCCGACCGCAGCGAGCTGGACACGTCCACCGTCGACGACATCATCTGGAGCACCAGCAACCAATCCAACACGCAGGGCGGCGACCTCGGCCGTATGGCCGCACTCGATGCCGGCTACGACCCGAAGGCAAGCGGCCTCACGCTCGACCGTTTCTGTGGGGGCGGTATCACGTCGTCCAACCTCGCCGCCGGCATGATCATGTCCGGCTTGGAAGACGTCATCGTTGCCGGTGGTACCGACCTGATGTCCACCTACGGCCCCAACCGGCACCCCAACGCGTCGCCGCTGCTCGATGCCGGCAACCTGCACCTGCGCGCGATGCACCCGCAGCCCCACCAAGGTGTCTGCGCCGATGTCATCGCCACGCTGGAAGGCATCCCGCGCCTGGCGCTCGACGAGCTGGCACTGGAATCGCAGCAGCGTGCCGCCCGGGCCATCGCCGAAGGGCGCTTCGACCGCAGCCTCATCACCGTCGTTGCCGACGACGGCAGCATCATCCTCGACCACGAGGAGTTCCCCCGCCCGCAGACCACGCTGGAAAGCCTGCAGGGCCTCGCACCCTCGTTCGCCGGCATGTACGACTACCCGCTAGATTCCGAGGGCACGTCGTTCAAGAAGCTGGTGCAGGCGAAGTTTCCCGACGTCGAAGTTGTGCACGTGCACCACGCCGGTAACAGTTCGGGCGTCGTCGACGGCGCCGCTGCCATTCTCTGGGCCAGCCCTGAGGCAGCGAAGGCTCGCGGCTGGAAGCCCCGGGCCCGCCTGGTCGCGATGTCCAACGTGGGCGACGACCCCACGCTGATGCTCAACGCTCCGGTGCCCGCGGCACGCAAGGCACTCGCCAAGGCCGGCCTCACCATCGACGACATCGACATCTTCGAGATCAACGAGGCGTTCGCCGTCGTGGCCGAGAAATTCATCCGCGACCTCGACCTCGACCGCAGCAAGGTCAACGTCAACGGTGGCGCGATGGCGCTGGGCCACCCCATCGGGGCCACGGGCGCAATGCTCATCGGCACTGCCCTCGACGAGCTCGAGCGCACCGACGGCCGCTACGGCCTGATCACGATGTGCGCAGCCGGTGGCATGGCCCCGGCCATCATCATCGAACGCCTCTGAACCTCGCCGCTCAGCGGCTCACTTCGAGCGGGCGGCTGCTTCGTCGGCCATCACGCGCTCGAACACCTTGGTGTAGCCGAGGCGGTGCAGCATGCCGGGCACGATCGAGGGCGCGATGTTGGCCAGCACGATCAGTGGGCGCACCGGCGGTGTGTTCACCGTCACCTCGGCCTTGTTGCGCTTGATGCACTTGACCACCACCGCTGCGACCTTCTCGGGCTTGGAGGTGCCGGCGATGCGCGGGGCACGGATGCCCCTGTCGTCCCAGCGGGCGTACATGCCGGCATCGGTGACGAAACCCGGGCAGACCACTGAGAAGCCGACGGGACGGCCCCGGTACTCGGAACGCAGCGCGTTGGTGAACCCGACCAACCCGTGCTTACTCGCGCAGTAGGACGAGCCGAACGCAACGCCCACCTTGCCGGCACCGGAGGCGATGTTGACGACGTGCCCGCGACCGCGTTTCAGCATGCCGGGCACGATGGCGCGGGTCAGCAGCATCGGCGCTTCCAGGTTGATGGTCAGCGTGTCGACAATGTCGGATTCCAGTGCCTCATCGAAGCGGGCGACGCGTTCGATGCCGGCATTGTTGACGAGGATGTCGATGGGGCCCATCTCGGCCTCGGCCCGCTGGACCAGCACCGCCCGTTCGCTCGCTTGCGCGACGTCGCATGTGATCGCGATGGCGCGCACGCCCAGCGCCTCCATTTCGGCGCGCACCTTCTCCAGCTCACCGGCGGAACGAGCCGCGAGCACCAAGTTCACGCCTTCCTTTGCCAAGGCCCGAGCGATGTACACGCCGATGCCACGCGATGCTCCGGTGATGATGGCGTTGGCGCCCCGCAGGTCGTCCATGAAAGTTCTCCTCGGTCCGGCCACCCCAGTGGGCATGGAATGGGTCGACGCTATCCCAACCACGAGGAGCGATTCATCGGGCAGCCGAGCTGCTGGCGCCTTCGGGGACACCGACGGCATGGGCGAGCGCGGGCGGACCCACCAGCCGCAGTACGGACACAGCGCGGCTGGCGCCGACGTAGAGCAATACCTTGTCCGGCTCGCCCGACATGTCCACCAACACCACTGCCGTGCGCTCGATGCCCTTGGTGCGTTGCACGGTCTCGCACAGCACAGCGTCTTCGCTGCGGTCCGACCAGCGCACCAGCGGGCAACCGTCGATGGGTTCGGCGAGCAGCGCGTCGCGCGCGTTGGTGTGCGAGGTGAGCACCGCGATCTGGCTGAACGGAATGCCGTACGCCTGCGACAGCGCATGCACCGCGTCGCGCACACGCTTGCGCACCTCTTTGGTGCCCCCGGCATAGAGGTGCGTGACCGCGTCGCCGAACGGCGCCGACGGCAGCGGCGACGGGCCGCCGAGGCGCTGCACCAGCTTGGCGATGGCCGTGCAGTTACGCAGGTTGAACACCAACGGCATCTCCACCATGTCGTTGGGTGGCGTCCACGGCTTGACGTAGATGGCCTGCGCTGGGTCCGCTACGACGAGCAGCCGGCGGGGGCCCTTCGGGTCGAGAAGGCGTTCCAGTGAGGCGAACCAGTGCTGATGGATGTCTTGGCCCTCATCGACGATGATCGCGTCGAACGGTGTGCCGATTCGTTCTGCGTGGAACTCGAGCGCGTCGGTGGGCACGTGCAGCCAGTACTCGTGCTCGGGGTTGGCGCCTACCCGGAAGCCGTGCGGTTCCAGCAGCCGCACCGCGATGTCGTGATAGGTGCCGACCATCGCGTCGGTGTCGGCGAGCGAACGCTGCAGTTGATCGGCGATCGGCTTGTTGAAGCAGACCACGAGGGTGCGTTCGCCGCGCTCGATCGCCCGCTTCGCCCAGTCGAGCACGAGCAGCGTCTTGCCGGTTCCGGCGCCGCCGGAGACCATGACCCGCCGGTTCTTGTCCAGCCCGCGCAGGTTGGCAAGGTGCACCTTCGTCTCGGCGTCGAGATGCTTGCCTGCCCACTGCAACACCTGGCCCTCGTCGCCGTCGAGTGCGATGTCGGGACGCAACGCGGCGAGCAGCTGGCTGACCCGCTCCGGAGCGACCGGCCCGTGTTCACGAGTCAACCGGTTGACCGCGGTGGTGGGGAACTCCAGCTGCGCCTTGGCGAACACGACCTCGGCAGGAGTGTCGGGACCCAACCCCCCGGCGGGCACGGGCCCGACGTCGGGCAGCGCGATCGCGTGACAGAGGAACAAGCCGGTGGTATCCACTCCGCTTGTCCGCAGGCGAGCGATCAGGTTGTGTTTGGCCTTGGTGATCTGTTGCATCGGCGACTTCTCGAGGGGCCGGCCGTTTTGGAACCACCTGCCCTGCTCGATGGAGATGACGCCGCCCTTCACCTCGACGAGAATCACGCCGCGGCTCGGCGAGACGAGCACGATGTCGATCTCGCAGTCCTTGCCCTCGACGAGGATGGGGACGCTGGGCACGACGATCCAGGTGTCGTCGAGGCCAAGAAGGAACGCCTTGCACACCCGCTGCTCGGAATTTGGGAGCACCGTCAGGTCGAAGTCCGCCGGGAGAAGTGTCGCCACACGGCCAGTCTGGCCTACTCCCGGCCAGTCACGCGACGACCTGCTCCGAGCGTTCAACCGCGGCGGTTCCAGCCAGTTCCGACATCGCCGCGAGGAGCACCCCAATGCAGCCCACCGTCAAGTTCGATCGCACGCTCGTCACCGTTCTCGTCGACGAGGTGGTGCATGTGATGCTCGAGCTGGCCGCGCCGGCAGCGTTACCGGTGGACCGTGCGCCGCTGGACGTGGTCGTGGTGCTCGATCGCTCCGGCTCGATGAGCGGAGCCGCGCTCGACGCTGTGACGGCAGCGACCGCGCAGCTACTGCGCCTGGCCGCACCTGCGGACAGGATCAGTGTGGTCGCGTTCGACGACACCGTCCAGCTGGTGCTGCCACTGGCGCAGCACGACCCGATCACCGCTGGCCGGACCGTACGAGCGCTCTACCCAGGTGGTTCGACCAACCTGTCGGGCGGCTGGTTGAAGGGTCTGGAGTTGCTCACTGCCGACCGTCGGGACGGCGCGCTGCGCCGCATCATCGTGCTCACTGACGGGCACGCGAACGCAGGCATCACGGGTGCCGGTCAGCTGGTGCCGTTGATCACGAGCGGCTATGCGCAGGGTGTGACCACCTCATGCATCGGCTTCGGCGACGGCTACGACGAAGGGCTGTTGGCTGCGCTTGCCGATGGCGGCATGGGCAACGATTACTGGTGCGACGGGGCAGACCAAGCGGCGCAGGTCTTCGCCGACGAGTTCGGCGGGCTGGCCTCGGTGGTCGCCCAGAACGTGTCGGTGGAGATCACTCCGTCCGCTGGCGTTGCAGCGACGGCAGTGCTCAACGAGTTCCCGATCACGGAGGTTGCCAATGGCGTACAGGTGGCGATGGGCGACGCGTTCGGTGGCGAGCGGCGACGGTTGGTTGCCAAGTTCCACCTGCGGCCGATCGCGACGACCGGGCCGATCAAGGTGGCTACGCTGACGCTGCGCTGGGCGGCCACCACCGGCGATGTGGCACTGCACACCGTGACCATTCCTGTGGTGGTCACTGCCGGGGTGATCGAGAACGCGGATCCGGGTGCGGACCCGGAGGTCACCGAGGAGGTGGTACGCCTTCAGGTTGCCGCCCACCGACGCTCGGCGCGAGATGCGGCCGAGCGCGGCGACCTCCACGGTGCTTCGCGGCTGCTCGCCGCCGGCGCCGACCTGCTGGCTTCGACAAGCGATGCCGAACTGGAGGTCTACGAGCTGCGCCGCGATGCCAGCCAACTGGAGGAAGGTGCCTGGTCGCCGGCCGCCTCGAAGCGCCAGTACTCCCGTTCGCGCAGCACGCACAAAGGTCGGCGGACGGGCTACGAGGGCGAGGCGGATTCCGGCGCGACGAGCTGACGACGCGTACGGCAAGTCGTACGGGAACCTTGTCACACCCATTCTCCATACTGACCCTCGTCCCATTCACCGCTGCCCGCCGTCACCGCAGGCAGCGTCCGTCAGGAGCCCCGCCGGCAACAACTCGCTCACCCCCAGCACCCCTACCCCGTCCGTCGCACCGATCAGGAGCCTGCCGATGACCGACACCCCGTCCACTGCCCGCCTCACTGCCAATGAAGAGGCCTATGTGATGGCAGTGTTCCGTGAGGTGGCCCGCATCGCAGCCCGTTCCCGCCGCGGGTTCGACGCCGACGACATTGCCGGCGATGTGGCGCTCGCAGTCGCCGACCAGCCGGCGGCCATTATGGCTGGCTATCCCGACCCGGTCTGCTACGCCCGGCAGCGGGCCCGTCATGCCGGCATCTCCTTCGATCGTCGCGAGCGGTCCCAGCGCGGCGAGGGCGCCAGGCTGCTGCTCGGCCCCGACGGCCTGCAGCACCCGGGTCGCCGGTACCTTTCCGCCGATGCGGCCGGTCCCGACGGTGGCAAGGGCCCCATTGTTCACCTGGCCGACCATGGCTCGCTGCTCGAGGTCGTCGTCACCGAGCGCCTTGCCACCGGCGGCTTGCTGCACCGCTGCTTCGCCGGGCTGTCCGCGGTCGAGGTGCACGAGGTCTGGCTGATCGACGGCTGCGGCTACACGGTGCAAGAGCTTGCTGCGTCGTGCGGGCAGCGTCGCGAAACCGTCAGCCGTCGCCTGAACCGCGCTCGCACCGTCATCCGGCAGAATCATGCTGCGATGTCCAGTGAACTCGAGCTCAGCGGATGACCGATGACACCGTGCGTGTCGAGTTGCGCTACCGGCCAGGTCCCGATGTTCTATCGGGCGAGGTCGCTCTGCTGCCGCTCGGCGACAGCGCGGCGGTCACCGAGTCACCCGACGCAGACAGCAGCTTCGTGTGGTCAGGCGGCCGGTACCTCTCATCGTTCCAACTCGTGCACGCTTCGTCTCGCTTGGCCAACGACGATGCGTGCGCCCCGTTACCCATCTGCCTGGTGCCGGTGGCCCGCCAACTGGTCACCGCTGCCCTCGAAGCGCTTGCCGAACACGACTCACCGATGGCGCGGCTGCGGGCCCGTGCGCAGTCCACCACCAATCTCCCGCTGTCGGCGCTACAACGCGCCGTTGTCGTGCGTTCCGCCGCACCCGTTGCCGATGCCGCCATCACGCTTGCACTGTCCACTTCGCTCGCCCGGCTCTCGGCCGCGATACACCAACAGGTGCCCGCCGATGAGCAGCGCGTGCGGCACACCGACCGCTTCTCGCAGTTGCTGCTCGAACTGGCGGTCACGGTCGCGCATGGGGCCGTTGGCACGGCCCCGGGCACGGCACCGGGCACGTCGGCTGCCACCAGGGCCGCGCTGGCCGACACGCTCCCGCTCACCGGGCCCCAGCAGCAAGCCCTGCGCGACGCGCTACGCGAGCTCGACGACCCGCAGTCGTGGCGGCACGCCAGCGAGACGTTCCAGCTGCTGGCGCAGCAACTCGAGCATTCCTCCAGCTGAAGCACGGGGCGCGGGTATGTCACGCGGGGTGGCGGTTCGCGCGTCGAAAGTGCATGGCCGAAGTGCAGCTTCCGACACGCTCTACGTTCTGGACGCGTACCTTCCAGCACGCCCGCACCCGCGGCGGTTGGTTACGCGTGCCGCGCCTGTATACCCGTGCCACTGCGGTCCAGTTGTCGTCCGACATCTCCAACTCCCATCACCGCAACGCCACCGCGCTCCGGGTGCGCGGCATCGAGCCCCACGAGCGGTGGGAAGCCCGCTGGGAGCCCGCCGAGGACGGCCCGCTCGGCGACCACGCCGTGTGGGTGCGTCTCGTCTCCTCGCACCGCTGACGCGCCGAGGGCGGTCAGTCAGGGGGCGCGTGCTGCGCGGTGTAGCGGGCCAGGCTCAGGTCGCGGGGCCAGTAGCCGGGGGTGAGACCGGCCTTCAACCACAGTGCTTCCACGAACGCCGACGGCGTCGGGAGGCTGGCCCACACCGAGGGCAGCAGCGTGGCGCTGTGGGTGTTGGTCCGCACGATCAACCCATCCACACCTGGGCGCAGCGAGTCGACCAGGTGCTCGTAGTCGGCAACATCGAATTGCTCGGGGGTCGACAGCACCGAAACTTCGACATCGAGATGATCCAGCTCCTCGGGCGTGACAGGAAGGAATCGCGGGTCCTTCAGGGCGGCCGCGCGAGCGTGTTCGGCCACGGCGATCACCAAGGGTTCGATGGCCGACAGGGTGCCGATGCACCCGCGTAACCGGCCATCGCGCAGGAGCGTGACGAACACGGCACCGGGTTCCAGTAGGGCCGCCGGCTGCGCAGACAGTGAGGGCCTGAGGCTGCGATGATCGAGGACGGCAAGTCTCACCGCATCGCGTGCGGTCTCGAGCAACGAGTCGAGTTCGTGGGGAGTGAGGTGGCCGTTCATCGCACGAGGAAGCTGCCGTAGCCGACCACCCGTTCGGGTGGCCCCGCCGTGTCGGCGGAGGTGCGCAGGTCGAGCAGGCTCACCCGCTCACCGTGTCGTCGTGCGAGTTCGAGTGCGCCCCGCACTGGCACCACTCCGCACGCTTCGTCGCTGCCCAGTGACTCCCATGCGGCCGAGATGATCGAGACCGCGGTGGCTCGATCCACCTGACGAGCTGTGTTCAGATCGTGGTAGTGGCTGAGGTCGGTGGAGATGATGAACAGCGTGTGCGGTGCCGCCCACAGGCGTCCGACGGCGTCGGCGATGGACGAGGCGGTGCCGCTGCCGGCGACGATGGGTACTAGCGACCAGCCGTCACCCAGCACCCGCTGCAGGAACGGCAGTTGCACCTCGACGCTGTGTTCGTACTGGTGGGCCTCGTCGTTGATGTGCACTCCGGGGTGCGTGAGGAGCGCGTCGCAGGCGGCACGGTCGATGGGTATGTCACCCAGCGGCGTCGTGAAGAAGTCGGCCGAGGAGAGCCCCAGCCCGCGGAGGGGCACACGGTGCGAAGGGCCCATCACGACGACGCGGTCGATCTGCCCTGCCCACGGCCGCAGCCGCACGTACGCGATCGCCGCGGTGGGTCCTGAGTAGACGTAGCCGGCGTGCGGCACCACCAGCGCGACGGGCGGCGAGATGGCGTCGGGGACTGTCCCTTCGGCGAGCATCGCGTCGATCATCGTCGACAGCGCCACGGGGTTACCGGGGTAGAACGTCCCGGCCACCGCTGGAAGCCGTGTCTGGGTCATGGTTCACTCTCCTTCATTGCGAGATGCACCGGGCGCCGCCGCCGCCCCCATTCGCCGGGTGGGCCATCGAAGATGCCGGCGATGCTGGCCCCGCACGCGGTGCAGCGCCCATCGCCGGTCAACCGATAAGAATCGATGCGATACCAGTCGCGCTCCACGACCGCGGAAGCGCAACCGGGGCAGTAGGTCGTGCCGCCGTCGACGTCGTGCACGTTGCCCATGTACACGTAGCGCATTCCATGGTCGAGCGCGATGTGGCGGGCGCGGCGCAGCGTGGCCGGAGGTGTTGCCTCGATGCCGAGCATTTTGTAGTCGGGGTGGAAGGCGGTGAAGTGCAGCGGAACATCCGGGCCAAGGTGCTCGAACAGCCACAGCGACATTCGGTCGAGCTCGTGGTCGCCGTCGTTCAAGCCGGGGATCAATAGTGTGGTGACCTCGACCCACACGCCGTGTTCCACCAGCCACTCGAGCGTTTCGAGCACCGGCTGCAGCTGGCCACCACAGATCCGCGTGTAGAAGTCGTCGGTGAAGCCCTTGAGGTCGATGTTGGCAGCATCGATGTGCGCGAACAGTTCGTCGCGTGGGCCTTCGTTGACATACCCGGAGCTGACTGCGACGGTGCGCACACCGGCGGCATGGCAGGCGATGGCCGTGTCGATGGCGTACTCGAGGAACACGACCGGGTCGTTGTAGGTGAACGCAACGCTCTTGCATCCCTGCTCGAGCGCCGCCTGGGCGATGCGCTCGGGGCTGGCCGCGTCGGCAAGCGTGTCGATCTCACGGCTCTTGGAGATGTCCCAGTTCTGGCAGAACCTGCAGGCAAGGTTGCAGCCGGCGGTGCCGAACGAAAACACCGAGGAGCCGGGCAGGAAGTGGTTGAGCGGCTTCTTCTCGATCGGGTCGACGCAGAACCCGCTGGAACGCCCGTAGGTGGTGAGCACGATCTCGTCGCCCTCGCGGGCGCGTACGAAGCACAGGCCCCGTTGACCTTCGTGCAGCTTGCATTCGCGTGGGCACACGTCGCACTGCACCCGGCCGTCGGCCAGCAGTCGCCACCATGTGGTGGGGAAGGAGGTAGTCGTCGTGTCCATCCGACTCAACCATGCGCGCATGCAGCAGGGGCTGCCAACGGCCGTTGGTCCCATGATCTGTCACGATCTCAACACGCGCTACGTAGTTTGGGGCGATGCGAATCGTTGTAGTCGGTGCCGGTCTCGCTGGGCTCACCGCCGCCCGTTCCCTCAGCGATGCTCATGAGGTGGTGGTGATCGACAAGGGTCGCAGTGTCGGTGGTCGTATGGCCACCAGGCGCGTTGGCGATGCGACCTTCGACCACGGCGCACAGTTCTTCACCACGCACACCGACGAGTTCGCGACGGTGGTCGCCGGCTGGCAAGGCGCTGGCCTGGCGCAGCTGTGGTTCCGCGGCAGGCTCGGCCCGCGGGGCATCGTCGACGCCGACGGCCACACCCGCTTCCGCGGGGTGGAGAGCATGAACGCGGTCGCCAAGCATCTGGCTGCGGGGCTCGACGTGCGCACCGGCACAGCAGCCACTGCCATCAGCCGCACCGATGGCGCGGACGGTTGGACCATCGCGATCGAAGATGGCTCGCTACACGCCGATGCTGTGGTGCTGACGGCACCGGTTCCGCAATCGCTCGCACTGTTCGCCGGCGGCGCGGTGGTGCTGTCCGCGCACGACATGGCAGCGTTGACTGGCGTTCGCTACGAGCCGTGCCTCGCGGTGCTGGCGGTCCTCGATGAGCCCAGCGGGCTGCCCGAGCCGGGGGCGGTGGACCCCGATTCCGGGCCGATCGACTGGATGGCCGACAACCAGCGCAAGGGCGTCTCGGCCTCGCCGGCGGTCACCATCCATGCCATTGCCGAGTTCAGTCGTCAGCACTGGTCGTCGCCCGACGAGGTCGTCGTCGCTGCGCTGCTGGCGGCGGCAGGGTTGCCCGCGGCGCCGAGTGCAGTGCAGGTGCAGCGCTGGCGCTATGCGCGCCCGGTGGAGGTGCACCCCGAACGCCACCTGCTAGCGCAAGGCCTGCCGCCGCTGGTCTTCGCCGGCGACGCGTTCGGTGGCGCCAAGGTGGAGGGTGCCGTGCTCTCTGGCCGCAGCGCCGCGGCCGCCCTCTCCCCGAAGTCCGCATAGGACCCTCCTCCTGGGCCTGATTCGTCTCGGCTGCCGGGACGAATCCTGTCCAGAAGCTGAAGCGAGTACCCGAGGCGCCCGTCAGGCGCTTTGTGCGCCGTACTCGTCGGTCCAGCGGTGGAGGATGCCCGCCCCCTGCTCGTAGGCGAGGTGGTAGCACGTCTTGGCCAGGTTTGGGTCGAACAGTTGGTCGGGGCGGCGGGCCAGCCCGGCGATCGCGTGATTGGGGCGAATCAGCCACAGCTTGCCGCCCGGGTTGTGGTCGCGCCACTCACGCATCTCGCGCCGCAATACCCCTTCGGTGAAGCGTCCGGCCGGCCCGAACATCGGGCCTGCGATCGGAGCGATCACGAGCAATTGCGCTGCCGGGTCGGCAAGGTCCGCCGAGACCATCGAGCGCACCCCGCCGTCCACGTAGCGGCGGCCACCCACGCGGTGCGGTGCGAGCAACCCGGGCACGGCCGAAGAAGCCGCGACGAGGTCGGCCACCGGGTACTCGGCACCGGAAAGCACCACCCGCTGGAGGAGCGGCAGCGAGCAGACGACCGCACGCATCGTCGGCACGTGTCGCTCGCCGAAAATCTCGGCGGCGACTGCGTGCAGCCGCCCCCGGCGTGGGCTGGGGCGCCGTGGGATGTCGGCGCCCAACAGCTCGATGGCGTCGTCCCAGCGTACACCCAGGCCCAGCGCGGCGGCCGCCCACGACCCGGCCGAGGTGCCGATTGATGGCGCCGTCGCGAGGGCGACACCACCGTCGACGAGCGCCTCGCTGACACCCAGCAAGTAGGCGATGCCGAACAATCCGCCGCCGCCGTAACTGACGGCGAGCGGATTGGTGTGCGCAACGGTGCGCATCAGGGCTCCAGCCGTGTGCCCGGAACCGAAGGAGGAGGCGGCAATTCGGAAGTCGCGCTCGTGCCGGCCGTGATGGTGGCCCGTTCCGTCCCGCCCTGGTCGAGACGCAACGGCGGGTACTCGTCGGTCATCAGGGCAACGTACGCGATGACCCGATAGGTCCACCGGTTCACGCCCATGATCAGGTCGTAGAGACCGGTCGGGTAACGGCCGGTCACGAGCAGTGTGATGACTGCGATCGCGACGAGCAGCCCGAGCAACCCACCACCGAGCACGAACCCGGTGTCATTGCCGTTGCCAAGCGTCCAAGTGGACGAGAAGACCGCGACGATCAGCAGGTGTGGGATCGCGAGAAGCCACGACTTGACCAGCACCAGCCCACGCGAAAGGTGCTCGGGATAGGCGATCTCGAGGGTGGCGGGGTAGTCGGCCGGGCCGAGGGTGAACGGCGGGTAGCGGTCGGTGCCCGCCGCGCTGAACGCGTAGAACCCCACTCGCCACGACCAGCGCAGCACGCCGGTATTGAACTCGAAGATCGAACGCGGGTACCTCCCGGTGAACAGGATCGAGAAGAACGCGACGACCGTGAGCACAACAAAGGCGATCCACAGGAACACGAGGATCACGAAGTGAGGGATCGCCAGAAACCACTTGACCAGCCACTGCCAGCGGCTGAGCGCGGGGTCGAGGCGGCCTTCGAGCAGCAATGGGTACGGGCTCGGTGCCGTGGCCGGGGTCTCGGCGGTGCCTGCTGCGGCCGGGTGCCGCACCACACCACCGACGATCATCGCGGCGCCGATGGCCAGCATCAGCACACCGCCGGATAGGAGACCGATGATGATCTGGGCGAGGTAGTCGATCTGCCCTCCGAGCTCGATGTCGGCCATCACGTCAGGGGCGGCATCAGCGTTCATCACCACGATCGCCCAGCGACCCGGCTGAAGGTCCCAGGTCAGGGTCTGCGTCCCCTGCCCGGAAGCCTCTGCCGCCCAGAACGTTTGCTCGCCCGGGGCCGCAGGTGTTGCGGTGCCACCGGTGTTCTCGCGGCGGTAGTCGGCGGAGAATGGGCGGAAGTCCACGTCGTTGATCACGTCGTGGGGCACACCGGCCAGGAAGGCCTCGACGTCCGTCTCCGGTCCGATGCCCACGAACAGATCGCCCTCGCCGGCGTTGTCGGCAGCCACCTTGACCGTGGCCAGGTCGCGATCCGCCCACCACTCACCAGGGCCGGGCTCACCGAGATCGATCTTGTCCGATCTGAGCGCGTAGCTTGTGGTCTCGAAGCGCTCTTGAGAGGTGGTGAAGAAGCCGTCATCGTCGCGCTGTGTGGAGGTCGCCCAACCGAGGCTGGCGCCGGCGCCGAGCAAAGCGAATCCGACGAGTGCGAACAGCGATCCGAACACGAGGAGGATGATGCGAGTTGGTTTCATTGATGTGTTCCCTTCGCGAAAGACGCGTTCTTCCAGGCACAGTGTGCGCTGATTGCATCATCGGGCACAGGGCCGAAGGTCGCCCGCGGATCTTTGTGTGACCCGCATGGCAGGCTGGCCCAAGTGAACCCTGACCCTGCAACCACCTCGGCCACCCTGCACCTTTCCACCCTGCACCTCTCCACGGTGCTCGAACGGCTTGCCGGGCCAGGTGCTGTGCCGCGTGCCGATCAGGTGGAGGCGGTGCACGCAATCATCCAGCCCGCCGCCCGCGTGTTGGTGGTGCAGGCCACCGGCTGGGGAAAATCTGCGGTCTATTGGGCGGCCACCTCGGCGCTACGCGCCACCGGCGCCGGGCCCACGCTCGTGGTGTCGCCGCTACTGGCGTTGATGCGCGACCAGGTCACGGCCGCCACACGTGCCGGCTTACGCGCGGCCACGGTCAACAGCACGAATCTTGACGAGTGGGACCCCATCTTCGAAGCGCTCGACCACGACCGGCTCGACGTGCTGCTGGTCTCGCCCGAGCGGCTGGGTAATCCCCGTTTCGCGGCGCGGCTCGACGAGCTGATGGCCCGTGTGGGGCTGGTCGTCATCGATGAGGCGCACTGCATCAGCGACTGGGGCTTCGACTTCCGCCCCGACTATCAGCGCCTTGCTCGCGCGCTGCTCTCCACGCCCACTGCGTCGGTGCTGGCCACGACGGCTACCGCCAACCAGCGGGTGACGGCCGACGTGGAGGCGCAGCTCGGCGACAGCACCGTCACGTTCCGTGGCACGCTCGCGCGCACTTCGCTACAGCTCTCGGTGTTGTCGGGCCTGTCGCCGCTGGAACGGTACGCGTGGGTGGCCGACGCACTCGACACATTGCCCGGTTCGGGCATCGTGTACGTGCTCACCGTCGCCGAGGCCACTCGCCTGGCCGACTTCCTGCAGACCTGCGGTCACCGCGTCGTCGCCTACACCGGCCAGATGGAGGCCGATGCGCGTGTGCAGGTGGAGGAACTGCTGCGCTCGAACCAGGTGAAAGCCGTCGTCGCCACCTCTGCGCTGGGCATGGGCTACGACAAGCCAGATCTCGGCTTCTGCCTCCACGTTGGTTCGCCCGCCACGCCCGTTGCGTACTACCAGCAGATCGGGCGCGCCGGCCGTGCGGTGGAACGCGCCGATGCAGTACTGCTGTCGGCGCAGGCCGACGAACGCATCTGGGAGTACTTCGCCACCGCGTCCATCCCCAACCCCGACGATGTTGCGGCAACGTTGCGTGGGTTGGCGGCCGGGCCGCGGTCGGTGGTCGAGCTGGACAGCCTCACGGGCGTGCGTCGTGGCAGGCTGGAGACGCTGCTGAAGATTCTGGCCATCGACGAGGTGGTCGTGAAAGACGGTGCGAAGTGGGCGGCTACCGGCCAGCCTTACATCCACGACACCGCGAAGTGGACAGCACTCGCACAGACTCGGCGCGACGAGGCCAACCTGATGCGCCGCTATGCGCACGGCGAAGGTTGCCTGATGGCCTACTTGCAGCAGGCCCTCGACGACCCGTCGCCGGCAGCGTGTGGCCGTTGCTCGGTGTGCACCGGCGTGCTGCCGTCGCCCGGCGCTCGGCCCAGTGACGAACGGTTGCGTGCCGCACGGGTCCACCTGCGGGGAGTCGACATCGTCGTCGAGCCGCGCAAACTGTGGCCCGGCGGCGTCAGCCGCAAGGGCCGCATCGCAGGCCTTGGGGAAGGACGTGCCGTCGCCTTCGCCGACGATGCCGGCTGGAGCGAGGAACTGCTCGCGCTGCAGCGCATCGGCTACGGCAGTATCCCACCGGCGTTGCTGCAGGGAGCGGTCGACACCTTGAGCCGTTGGCGCAGCGTGTGGCCGCAGCGACCGGTGGCGGTCGCCGCAGCGCCGGCCGCCTCGGTGGAGATGCACACCAACCAGGTGCTCGCCGCGCACATCGCAGACATCGGCAAGCTGCCGCTACTGCCGTTGTTCAGCTGGGACGGCGGCCCGGTGGCCACCGACACGTCCAGTGCGCCCATCGTCGCTCACTTGGAGCAGGCCATCCGGCTGGACGCGTCGGTGCCGCTGCCCGCCGGCCCGGTCCTGCTGTGCGCCACCACGATGCGCACCGGCTGGGCGCTCACCGTCAGCGCGGCGCTGCTGCACGAGGCAGGTTGCTCGTCGACGATGCCGCTGGTGGTTCACAAGCTGCCCTGATGCTCGGTAGCCGGCGCTGTGGGGACTTCTGCCTCTTTGTGGCAGCCGTGAGCGCGGGTAGAACGAGGGTGCCCCCACCGCAGTGGATTCGGGCGACCGCATGCAAGGAGATGACGATGGACATCCATGCCAAGGTTGGCGACGAGATCGTGGTCGACAACATGACCCTCGGACACCCGCAGCGCAAGGGTGAGGTGCTCGAGGTGCTCGGCGAGGGCGATGCGGTCCACTACCGGGTCCACTGGGACGACGGGCACGAGTCGCTGTTCTTCCCGTCGTCGACCAGCCATGTGGTTCACTTGGGCGACGGTTGACAGCTTGCGCAGTCTCGACACGGTGATCCCGCGCGCGATGCTGTGGCCCGGGCTGACCAAGATCCCGACGGCTACCTCTGACGCGAGGGGTCGACGCTGATGAATTCACCGATCGACGGGTCGTAATAGCGGTTGTTGAGGTAACCGACACAACGCCTGACACAGCGCGCCCGACTGTGGCGCTCGGCCCGACCAGCAGACGGACGGCGTTCGAGCAGGCTGGTCAGGCGACCTCCAGGTACCTGCGCAACGCCTCACGAATGACCTCGCTCGTCGTCGTCTCATCCGCCGCGGCGCGGGCATCGATCGCCGCCTTCAACTCCGGGTCGATCCGCACCGGCACCACCTCAGCAGGCCCCGAACCAATCATTGGGCGACCGTGGCGACGAGACTTGAGCACCTTCACATCGAACTCGCCCACCTCGACCCCGGTAGCGATCGCGTCGAGGTCGGCATCGGTCAGCACCCGACCAGAGGCCGTGCGGTACGTCGCGGGGTCAGCCATTCGTCTCTCCTTGCGGGAGCAGGTCGTAGAACGCCCGTCGCAGCGGCATCGCGTGGATCACGATCGCACGCTCCTCGGCCAGCTCGAGCCAGATGACTTCCAACAGGTTGCCGGCAGAATCAGGCCCGATCGCCAACACCTGCGGCGGATCGGCATCCGGGTCGAGATCGACCACCACCACCAGGTGGTCGATCGCGTGCGCGATCGCGTCGACAACGATGCCGTGCTTGAACGCCGAGCGAT
>Ga0105047_10002884_pt1 | contig 30545 bp, 28 predicted proteins | sample MAT04_FD_78384 | JGI IMG/M metagenome (GOLD analysis project Ga0105047, IMG submission 78384) | Freshwater microbial communities from Lake Fryxell liftoff mats and glacier meltwater in Antarctica - MAT-04 (megahit assembly) | ecosystem: Environmental > Aquatic > Freshwater > Ice > Liftoff... | reverse complement strand
CGCGCCGACAGAGAGCCTCATGCCGTCGGTGGCGGGATCACCGGCAAGATGATGTGAGACGCCCGTACGCTGTCATGGAACACCGTTTGATGTGCCACCTGCCAGCGCGTGCCTGTGGCGACGTCCTCGCCCGTATTCAGGTTGCGGTTGAAACGCGGAAAGTTGCTGCTGGAAATCTCGACCCGGATACGATGGCCCGCCAGAAACACGTTGCTGGTCGGCGCAAGCTCGATTCTGAAGCAGGCCGCCTCGCCTGGCACCAGCAGCTGCTGCTCGCCATACCCATGCCGGTAACGCGCCCGCAAGATGCCCTCTGCGATGTGGATCGCCTGACCGCCGGGGTGGACATCCACCAGCTTGGCGGTGAAGTCGGTATCGGGCGCGGAGGAGCTGGCGTGCAGCAGCACCTCCAGCGGCCCGGTCACTTCCAGATCCTGCTCCAGCACAGCGCCGGTGTACACCAGCACGTCGTCACGACGCTCCACCGGCCGCTGGTCGACCGGACCTGGTAGCACCTGGTCGACGGCGAACTTCATCTGGGTCCAGGTCGTGTTGTTGCCGCCCAGCGTAGGCACCGGTTGATCAGGGTCGTAGTCGAAGCGATCCGCGGGTTCGTCGCCCGGGGACAGCGGCGATAACTGCCCGTCGCCGTACAGCGAGTTGGCCAGCCCGGCACTGTGCAGGTAATAGGGTGTGAACACGGTGCGCGCCAACGGCCACTCGTGCTCACCGCGCCAGATATTGGTGCCCATCACAAACAGGCGAATCGGTGCCTCGTCCATGAGGCCGGTGTCATTGCCCTTGAGCCAGTGGTCGAACCAGCGCAGGTCTTGCGCATTGAGGTCGACGTAGGCATTGGGGCCGAAGTCGATGTCGCCCAGGCGCGAACCCTCGGGAATGTGGTGCGTCCAGGGCACGACATAGATCTTCTGGTTCTTGCGGGCCTTGTCGGAGTAGCCGCGCTGACGCAACCCGTTCCACATGCGAAAGCCCGCTGCCGTATAGGCGTCGTACCAGCCGCACTGCTGGTAGACAGGGACATCGATCTGGTCGAGTTTGTTCTCGGTGTTGATGGCCTGCCAATAGGCATCGTCCTCCGAGTGCAGCAGCCAGTCGCGAAAGAACGGGATTTCGCGCCCGATCGAGGCCACGTCAGCGTCCAACAGCGGTAGCGTGCGGTAGAACTTCTGGTTGCCGAACAGGTGCGCGCAGCCACGCTGCGCAAAGGCCACATTGGTGGCAAAGGTGATCGCCGCCATGAGCGTGATCGCCCACTGCACCGCGCCGCCGGTATGGTGGTAGTCGCCAAAATAGTCGCCCATGATGACCTGAGGCGCCATGGCTGTCAGGTGTGGGCTGCGGTGCGGCGCGAGCTGCCACTGAAACAACCCGCCATAGGAGCGCCCGCTGGTACCGATCTTGCCGCTGCACCAAGGCTGGGCCGCGATCCATGCCAGCGTGTCGTGCCCGTCCGGGCCGTCGTCGCGGTAAGGATAGAAAACGCCTTGCGACTCGAACTTGCCGCGGTTGTCCTGCACAACACAGGCATAGCCGCGCCGGGCCCACCAGGCCGCCCAATCGATGTGGCCGTCGCGTGTGCTCTCGTACGGCGTGCGCAGCAGCACCGTCGGAAACGGGCCCTCCGCCAGGGGCAGGTACACGTCGGCCGACAACAGGATGTTGTCACGCATCGGCACCTTCTGGTCCCAAACGCAACGGATCTCGTGGACGGGCTGGGAAAGCATGTACAACTCCTGGTCCGAGGGCCCACCTTGTCGCTTGGTGGCAGCGGGCCTACGTGTTACTTGTTCGTCAAACTTTCAGATGCCGCCAACCCTGCGGCGTCGGCCAGGGCAGATCCGGAGATGCCCGCGAAAATCATGTTGGCCAGCACCATGACATGGCCAGTCCGCCGCGAAGGTGGCCGACCATCGCGCGGGCGAAATCCCAGACCCTCGAACCGCTTCCAGTGGGTACAAGGATGTCATCACATTTGACATGGGCCGCATAACGGCGAAGGCTGCGATGATTGAAGGTGGCCAGCTCATGCGCACCGATGAGTACGAAGTTGGCGGTGGCACCTCCCTGTCCAGCCGAGTGTGCAGCATCGTGTCCAATTCAATAGCCTCGCTTTCGAAGCCTTCAACGGTCAGCCATTTGACGTCATTGCCGCCGAAAGGAAAGTATCGCCCTTTGAAGCTGCCATGAACGTGCTCCGGTCCGATGTGGAGCACCTGCAGCGACCGATGGTGCTGCTAAAGACATGGGACGAGAGTGTTCTGCGTACAACGTATGAGCACCCCCACTGCCAATTGCGACGGGTTGTCCACACTGCCACGTTGGGAATAGCGATTCTCTTGCTGCCGCGCTGTGTCAGGCGCGCGGCTCGGCGTAGTCCTGCATGATCACCGCCACGCAATCGCCGCGTTGCACCCGACCCGGGCCGGACGCCATCCACAACACGCCGCTGGCAGCGTAGAAAACCTCGAGCGGCGCATGGTCAACATCTTCGATGAAATGCAAAAAGCCCGCGCTTTGCCCATCCTTGACGGTGTCACCCGCCAGATGGCGTGGCTCGAAAATACCGCTGCCTGGCGCAAAGCTGTAGCAGTTCGCGTCGCGCACCATCATCTGCCGTGTCGCTTTGGTGCCGTCACGCTGCACCGTATCGGGCTTGCCGCTGGACATGCCTAGATGCTTGAGCATGTTGCGCACGCCGCGCTCGCCGATGCGCACGCCTTCGACACTCACCCGACCCCAACCGCCGATCTCGGTGCCCAGCGACAGAATACCGCGGCGTTCAACCGCTGATGTCAACGTGGCACCTTCATCAACGCCCCAGAACACCACGTTGTAGGGCGCACCAAAAGCGGCAGCAGCAGCCAAGGTCTTCTTGCGCACGGCAGCGTCGGGCGGGTAATGCATGTTGGTGCTGGGCACACATTCGGCCGAATGCCCGGCGGTATGCATATCGACCGCAACATCCACATGGGGCAATATTTTGCTGTCAACGAAGTGCGCCAGCATCTCGGAAAACGTGCCCTTGGGGTTACCGGGGAAGCACCGATTCATGTCACGCCCGTCAATCGGCGACAGGCGGGTGGCATTCAACGCGGCGGGCAGATTGACCGCCGGAATCAGGATCAGCCGACCCTGGATCTGTTCGGGCTGGAGTGACTGGGCCAGGCGAGAAATCGCGATCTGGCCTTCGTATTCGTCGCCATGCACGCCGCCCGTCAACAACAATGTCGGGCCTTTGCCGTTGTTGAATACATAGATCGGGATCTCGACCACGCCCCAGCCCGAGGTGTTGCGGGACTGGGGTGCCCTGAGATAGCCTGCCTGGCGACCCGGACGGTCAAAATCGATGTCGCAGCGCACACGGCTGGGAAACTCGTTGACCGTCGATGCTTGAACGGGCACTTTTGAGCGCCTGAGCAAACTGTCTTTCAGGCTTTTGACTTTGGGCATGGTGTCGAGATGAGATTGCGCGTAAAGTCAGATTAGCATAATTTATAAATGTATACAATCTTTCCATGGCAACGGCCCGCATGAATCCCCTGCATCTGGCAGACCCGGCGCTGCCCGCGTCACCGCAAACCTTCCTCAAGCTGCAACCGCGCACGCTGGTGCACCAGGTCATCGACGCGCTGGTGGCAGGCGCGTCCGAGGGCCTGATCCTGCCGGGCGACCGCATCATCGAAGCGGACCTGGCCGAGCAACTGGGCGTGAGCCGGGTGCCGGTGCGCGAGGCGCTGCGGGTACTCGAGAGCCAGGGCATCGTCATCAACGAACCCTACAAGGGCATCCGCCTCACGCCCGTCACGCCCGAGCGCATCGACCAACTGATCGAGGTGCGGGTGGCGCTGGAGACCACAGCCGCCACCCGGGCGATCCGGCTCAAGCGCAACGGCGGTGCGCAGTTGCAGGAACTCGAATCCATCGTGCACGAGATGGAGACCATGGCCGAACGCAACGAGGTGTTCGGCTTCGCCACCGCCGACACCACGTTCCACCGCGCCTTGTGCAGCTACGCCGGCAACACCGTGCTCAGCGACATGTGGGAAATGCTGGCGCGCCAGATGACCATCATCTTCGGCCTGTCCGCGCTGGGCAAGCCGATGACCGAGATCGTCCAGGAGCATCGGGAACTGATCCACGTGTTCCGCTCCGGCAAGGTGGCCAACATGGCGCGCGCCATCAGCGACCACATCGACGTCGAAATCCACAAGGTCGATCTGGAGAAAATCATCGCCGAGCGCCGCGCCGAGGCGCAGCGCAATGCACCCCCCCTGTAAATCGGAGACGCCATGCCATCACCTCAGCTGCCCGCCGCACGCATGCCGGCCATCAAGATCCGCGCCATCAACAGCGTCGCGCTGACCGGCGAGACCCCCAAAGGTGGCTGGTCGGCCGAGATCAAGCCGGAGGATTCGATCCATGCGGTGGTGGCGGTGCACACCGATGCCGGCATCACCGGTTACGGCAGCGTGTTCACCGATGGCCGGTTGGTACAGGCCGCGCTCAAGGTGCTCGAGCCGCTGTTCCTCGGTGAAAACGCCCTGGAGCCCGAGCGGGTGAGCGAAAAGCTGCACCAGAACAGCTTCTGGATGGGCCGCGGCGGCAGCCTGACCCATGCCATCAGCGGCATCGACATTGCGCTCTGGGACATCCTGGGCAAGGCCACCGGGCTGCCGGTCGGCCGCTTGCTGGGCGGCAGCTACCGCCAGCGGGTACAGCCCTATTGCTCGCTGCTGATGGAGCAGCCCAGGGAGATGTTCGACGTCATCACGACCTACCGCAAGCTCGGTTTCACCGCGTTCAAGATCGGCTGGGGCCCGTTCGGCCGCGCGATGGACCACAAGCTCGATGCCGCGATCGTACGCGCGGCGCGCGAAGCTGCCGGGCCGGACGCGAAACTGCTGGTCGATGCCGGCGCCAGCGACGCCTACTGGCCACACGGCCTGAAGTGGGCGCTGCGCACCGCGAACATGCTGGCCGAATACGAGGTCGGCTGGTTCGAAGAGGCGCTGCGCCCCGACGCGATCGACGACTTCTGCGAACTGCGCCGGGCCAGCCCGGTCAAGATCGCCGGCGGCGAGGTGCTGACCCGGCGCCAGACCTTCCTGCCCTGGCTGGTGCGCGGTGCATTCGACATCGTGCAGCCCGACGTGACCAAGGTCGGCGGCATCAGCGAGCAGCGCCGGATCGCCTGGACGGCACACGACTTCGGCATCCAGTACATCGGCCACGGCTGGAACACCGCGCTGGGCCTGGCAGCCGACCTGCAACTGGCCAGCGCGATTCCCGACTCCGACCTGGTCGAATACATCGGTGGCAGCCCCTATGTGGACGGCATCCTGAAACAGCCGTTCGCGCTCGATGGCGATGGTTTCCTGACCATTCCCGATGCGCCCGGCCTGGGCGTCGAACTCGACCCGGACAAGGTTGCGCGGTATTGCGACAACGCCGCGCCACTGTTTGACCGCTGAAGCCCGGCACAGGACGCAGCTCGTGACCGATTCCGCCGACACGCGCAACCGCGACAGCACCGCCGCAGCGCAGCCGGGCGCACACATGGAGGCCCGCCAGGCCCGCTTCGATTTCCACGGCCGCGTCGCCCTGGTCACCGGTGCTGCCAGCGGCATCGGCCGCGCCACCGCTGCGCTGTTCCTGCGCAGTGGCGCCAGCGTGGTGCTGGCCGATATCCGCGCCGACGCGGCCGCGGACGCCGCACGGGAGATCGACTCTGGCGGCCAGCACACGCTGGCAGTGGCGTACGACGCCGCTGCCCCCGCCGATGCGCAGACCCTGGTCAAAGCCTGCATCGCCCGTTTCGGCCGGCTCGACTACCTGGTGCCGGCGGCCGCCATCTACGAAGACCAGCGCCTCGGCGGCATGTCGGGCGCGCAGTGGGAGCGCACCATCGGGGTCAACCTCAGCGGCGTGTTCTACCTGGTGCGCAACGCGATCTATCACCTGGCCGACGGCGGCGCTATCGTGCTGCTGTCGTCGATGTCGGGCCATACCGGCGGCAGCGTGGAACACGGGCACTACGGCGCGACCAAGGGTGCGCTGGTGTCGCTGACGCGCACGTTGGCGCGCGAACTCGGGCCGCGCATCCGGGTCAACGCGGTCTCGCCCGGCGTCATCGACTCGCCAATGGTGGCGCGCCGGTTGTCCGCCGGGGCCGATGAGATCATCCGCAACACGCCGCTCGCGCGCCTGGGCCGGCCCGACGAGGTTGCCAGCCTGATCGCCTTCCTGTGCAGCGACGCGGCCAGTTTCATCACCGGCGAGGCGGTGCTGGTCACCGGCGGCCTGTTCATGGGCGGCTGAGCGCATGAGCGGCTGAGCGGCTGAGCGGCTGAGCGGCCGGGCTCTCATGACCCGTGCACGCAACCGATAGACCGACAGGAGGAACACGCCACATGAATAATCCGTTTTCTTTGCAGGGCCGGGTCGCGTTGGTCACCGGCGCCTCGCGCGGGCTCGGTGCCAGCATGGCGCTCGGACTGGCCCAGGCAGGCGCCCATGTGGTCCTCAATGGACGCAACCGGGAATCGCTGCTGGCACGCCAGCAGGAGATCGCCGCTGCGGGCGGACAGGCCAGCATCGCCCCCTTCGACGTCTGCCAGCGCGCCGACGCGGACGCAGCCATCGACGCGATCGAGGACGCGCACGGACACCTGGACATCCTGATCAACAACGCGGTGACCGGCGTGCCGCGCGACTTCTTCGACATCAGCGACGACGACTGGCGCCTCTCGCTCGACTCGGCACTCGATGCCTGTTTCCGCCTGTCGCGCAAGGCTGCCGCCGGCATGGTGGCGCGCGGCTGGGGCCGCATCGTGATGATCTCGTCGGTCAACGCGCGTATCAGCCGCGGCACCAACACCGCCTACATCACCGCCAAGGCCGGACTCGAAGGGCTGACCCGTGGCATGGCCGTGGAACTGGCGGCCAAGGGCGTCACCGTCAACGCGATCGCACCCGGCTACATGGCCACCGACATCAATACCGAATTCCGCGCCGACCCACAGCGCTACGAATGGATTCGCATGCGCACGCCGATGCAACGCTGGGGCACACCGCAGGACCTCGCCGGTGCCGCCGTGTTTCTGTCCGGCGACGCCTCCGGCTTCATCACCGGGCAGACGCTGGTAGCAGACGGAGGGATGACGATCGCAATCTGAGCGCAACCGCTCAAAAAACCGCGTGGTCCCCGCGCTCGACCGCGGCCTCGCCGCGCACGAGGCGGGCGTAATAGTCGAACAGGGTCTCGCACCCTGCCGACGGGGTTGCGGCGGCGTCATAGCGGCCGGTTTGCGGGTCGAGCACCAGCATCGACTCGGTCGCGTAGTAGCGGCCGATGCGCGCGAGCTCGGCCTTCTCGGACAGCGCCGGTACCACGCGCCCGGCTGCGCCCAGCACGGCGATGATCACGTCGAGCAAGCGCACCGGTACCTGCTTGAAGCGCGCAGGGGTGCCCAGCAGCGCGAACAGCCGCTCGCCTTGCTCGCGCGGCGTGATTGCCTTGCCCGGGCCGCCGATCGGCAGGATGCGGTTGTGCCGCTGCGGGTGGTCGATGCACTCGGCGAGGTAGTTGCCCAGGTCGTCGTCGCTGATCGGCTTGCAGGCGGTGAGCGTGCCGTCGCCAAATACCAGGAACGGCTTGCCCGCGCGCACCCGCTCGACCTGGCCCGACAGCGACTTGAAAAACGCCGTTGCCCGCACGATCGAGTAGGACACGCCGGATTCGATCAGCGTCTTCTCGAACGCGAGCTTTGCACGCTGGAACGCGAGTACCGGCTTTTGCACGCAGATCGCCGACAACAGCACCACCTGCGTCACGCCCGCGGCCTGCGCCGCAGCAAGTGCGTGTACATGCGCCTGGTGGTCGATCGCCCATGCGTCCCTGGGCGAGCCGGTGCGCGAGGCCATGCACGAGACCAGCACATCGAAGTGCTCGCCGCGCAAGCCGTCGCGTGCAAGCGATGCCGGGTCTTGCACGTCGCCGGTGCGCAACTCGGCGCCGACGAGCAGCGCAGCCGGGTCCTCGGCCGCCGCCGCACCGCGCAGGCCGGATCGGGGCCGCACGAAACACACCACCTCGTGCCCGCGCCGCAGCAGTGCGCGCACCGTCGCGCGACCGATCGTGCCAGTGGCGCCAAGGACAAAAACGCGTCGCGGAACTGCAGCGCCGTTCATGCCACCCATCGCGGCGTATTCGTCCATCATCATCGCTGGGCGATGGGGTTTGCCAAGCGCATTCTTGCGGGCGGGGTTTCCCACCGCGCCGGAGCTGTATCCCACCGCATGGGCGCGGCTTGCCGGCCTGCAGGCGCTGTTTCAAGACCCCTCGGGTCCAGATTCCGGACAGGCGGCTGTCGTGGGGGGTCGATGACGATGGCCAGAAATCGGGTCATGAAGGATCTCGATGGGCTTGGGGATTGACACAATTTTACGTAAGGCTCAAGTGACACGAGAATACGGGTATGTCTCAGCACCCCCCACCACCCCAGTCTCCTGTCCAACGCCCCACCGCGATCGTCACCGGCGCATCTTCCGGTGTCGGCCTGTATGCCGCGAAATCGCTTGCCGCGCGCGGCTGGTTCGTGGTGTTGGCCTGTCGCGATCTGCAGAAGGCTGCCCGCGCCGCCCGCGAGCAAGGCATCGCGGCCGAAAACCATGCCCTGCTGCCCATCGACCTGGGCTCGCAGCGCAGCGTGCGCGCCTTCGTCGAGGCTTTTCATGCACTGGGCCGCCCGCTGCAGGCGCTGGTCAATAACGCTGCCGTTTACCAACCGCGCCTGAAGTTGCCGATGCGCTCGCCTGAGGGCTTCGAGATCAGCGTGGCCACCAATCACCTCGGACACTTCCTGCTCAGCCTGCTGCTGCTCGACGACCTGCGCCGCGCCAGCAACCCCGGAGGGCGTCTCGTCACGCTGGGCACGGTGACCGCGAACTCCGAGGAATTCGGCGGCAAGGTGCCGATTCCCGCGCCGGCCGACCTGGGTGAGTTGCAGGGCCTGGAGGCCGGGTTCCAGGAGCCGGTGGCGATGATCGATGGCAAACCGTTCAAGCCGGGCAAGGCCTACAAGGACAGCAAGCTGTGCAACATGATCATGAGCCGCGAACTGCACCGCCGCTACCACGCCAGTACCGGGATCGTGTTCAACACGCTGTATCCAGGCTGCGTGGCCGACACGGAACTGTTTCGCGACACTCCCAAGGCCTTTCGAGTGATCTTCCCCTGGTTCCAGAAGAACATCACGAAGGGTTACGTGACGCAGGAACTCGCCGGCGACCGCGTCGCTCAGGTGGTGGCTGACGCCAATTTCGCGCAGTCCGGCGTGCACTGGAGCTGGGGCAACCGGCAGAAGGAAGGCCGCGCCGCCTTCGCGCAGCCGCTGTCGGCCAAGGCCAAGGACGAAGCCCGCGCGAGCCGATTGTGGACCCTGAGCGAACAGCTCGTCGGCATCGCATGAGGGCAGCAACCACACAGCTGCGCGCCAGCGCGGCGCGGCGCTGGCCGGCATGGTCGCCGTGGCTGGTGGCCGCGTTTGCGCTGCTCGCCATCGCAGTTGGCGTGGCGCGGCTCGAAGGCCTGTCCGACGGTGTGGCGGTCGAGAACCAGCGGCTGGGTACGACGCCGGTCACCGTGTTCCGCCCGGCGCCCAGCACAGCCGCTGCGCCGGTGGTGCTGATCGCGCACGGTTTCGCCGGCTCGCAGCAGCTGATGCAGCCCTTCGCGCTCACGCTGGCCCGCAACGGCTATGTGGCGATCACCTTCGATTTCCCTGGCCACGGCCGCAATGCTGCTCCGATGCGCGGCGGCCTGGCCGATCAGGACGCGAGCCTGCGCACGCTGATGGCCTCGATGTCCGAGCTGGGTGCGTTCGCACGCGGCCTGGCCGGCGCGGGTGGGCACTACGCGGTCATCGGGCATTCGATGGCATCGGACATCATCGTGCGTCACGCTCAGGCCGACCCGGCGGTGCGAGCGAGTGTCGGCGTCTCGATGTTCGCGCCGAGCATCGAGGTTGACACGCCAGGCGACAGCCCGCGCAACCTGCTGGTCGTCAGCGGCGCGCTCGAGCCGCAGATGATGGCCAAAGAGGCGCTGCGCGTGATCGGCCGTGTGGCCGGACCCGACGCAAAGCTCGACACCAACTATGGCCGCTTCGACGACGGCACGGCGCGGCGCGCGACGCTTTCGCCCGGAGTCGAGCATATCGGCGTGTTGTACAGCGCGCATACCCAGGCCGAAACACTCGCGTGGTTGAACGCCGCCAATGGACGCCCGAACGCGCCGCAGCCGTTCATCGACGCACGCGGATCGGCGCTCGGTCTGATGCTGCTCGGCGTGGTCGCGCTCGCGTGGCCGTTGTCACGGCTGCTTGCGCGCGTGACGCCAGTGGACAGGGATACGGTCGCTGTGCAGCCGCGTGCCTGGTGGCGCTGGCGCGGACAGGCTCCGCTGACCTTGATCCCCGCGCTGGCCACACCCTTGCTGCTGTGGAAGCTGCCAAGCGACCTGCTGCCGATCCTGCTCGGCGACTATCTGCTGCTGCACTTCGCGCTTTACGGACTACTCACCCTCGGCGGGCTATGGCTGCTCGGCCAGCGGCCCAGGCGCCTTGCGCCTGGACAGGTAGCAGCGTTCGCCGTTGCGGTGCTATCTGTCACAGCCTATGCGCTGCTCGCCGTCGGTGTGCCGGTCGACCGCTACCTGTTCAACCTGCAGCCCGAGTCGGTGCGAATGCCAATCATCCTGGCGCTGTGCGCTGGAACGCTGCCGTACTTCCTGGCGGACGAATGGCTCACGCGGGGCACCCGCGCGCCGCGCGGCGCCTACGTCGCGAGCAAGCTCGCGTTCCTCGTCTCGCTCGTACTTGCGATCGCGCTGAACCCGCAGCGCCTGTTCTTCCTGGCGATCATCGTGCCGGCGATCCTGCTGCTCTTTGTCATCTACGGTCTGTTCAGCCGCTGGGCGCATGCCGGTACGGCGACCCCTGCCGTGGCAGCGCTGGCCAATGCGCTGGCCTTTGCCTGGTTCATCGCTCTGACTTTTCCGCTCGTCGCTTGATGTCCGCTGCACAAGCGCCCGTGCACACTGCTTTTACGGACGTTTCCTGTTCGTCTTGAATTGCGCCTATAGCCACCGCTCTGGTCCAAAATATGCTCCAATTGGATTCCATATAGAATCCAGGTGGAATAAATGTCAAAAAGCAGCATGTTGGACTCAAGGCAGCGTTCAGGCGAGACGGAGAAGATGACGGTCAACGTTGGCGTGGTCGATCTGGGCCACGTGGACCTGCTGGTGCAAGAAGGCTTCTACTCGAATAGGTCCGACCTGGTTCGCACCGCGCTGCGCAATCAACTCGCGCTGCATGCCGACACGGTCAAGCAGACCGTGTCGCGCCGCACGCTGACGGTTGGCCTGCAGCACGTCAGCCGCGCCGACCTCGAGAACGCGGTAGCCACGGGCCAGCGACTCAAGGTGCAGGTTGTCGGGCTCGCACGCATCGCAGACGATGTCACGCCTGAACTGGCGCGCGCCGCGATCGAATCGGTGACCGTCCTTGGCGCGTTTCAGGCCAGTTCCGCTGTGCGACGGGCCTTGTCCGACCGCATGTATTGACCCTGTCCCCCATCCCACCAAACACCCCATGAAAACCCCCTTCAACATTCGCGCACCGTCGTTCGACGCCGATGCGATCAACGAAACAATCCGGCGTGCGCTGGCATCCGCAGGACTCGACACGAAGTCAGGCCCGATGCACGAAGTGACCGAAACCATCCGACGCGCACTGGCGCCAGCAGATACCGCGTCAACCGAACGCGCCACGTCCGCCAGCGAGGACGTCATCGATGTCGTGGCCTGCGTCGTCGACGAACCGGAGCTGCGAAGGCAAGCGTCAAAGCGCCGGCTGCCGGCGGACCAAACGCAGGCGACCGGCACCTTCGAGACGCACGAATTCAGCAACCGTGCCGGTACACGGGCGTACAAGCTCTATGTCCCGGCCCGGGTCGGTCACTCGCCGCCAATGTTGTTGATGCTGCATGGCTGTACCCAGTCCGCCGATGACTTCGCCATGGGCACACGGATGAACCAGCTGGCCGAGGAACATGGCTTTGTGGTGGTCTATCCAGAGCAGGCCACCAGCGCGAATCCATCAAAGTGCTGGAGCTGGTTCCATGCGCAAGACCAGGTGCGGGACGGCGGCGAACCGTCTCTGATCGCCGGGATCACCCGTGCGGTGGCCGAGCGACAGGGCGTCGATCCGCGTCGCATTTTTGTCGCGGGACTGTCGGCCGGCGCCGCCATGGCGGTGATTCTCGGCGAGACCTATCCGGAGCTGTTTGCAGGTGTTGGCGCACACTCGGGATTGCCGTATGGCTGTGCACAGGACATTCCCTCTGCATTGACCGCAATGAAGGGGGGACGCAGCGGGCTTGCAGGCGTCAGGAACACGGCGGGGTTTACGCAAGCACCCCGTGGCAAGCTTGCATGCGCCGTGCCGATCATCGTCTTCCACGGCGACCGGGACCGAACCGTTCAGCACGCCAACAGTATCGAGATCATCCGGCAGGCTGCGAACGCGCATGCGGCGCAGGTTGGGGACGGGGATGCGGTCGCGCGCATCAGCACCGAAAGCGGAACGTCCCTGGGCGGGCGCCGCTACAGCCGAGCGGTGCATGCCGACGCCGAGGGGCAGCCCCATATCGAGGCCTGGACCGTGCATGGTGCCGGCCACGCATGGTCTGGCGGCAGCGCGAGCGGCAGCTTCACGGATGGCAAGGGCCCGGATGCATCGGCCGAGATGGTGCGCTTCTTCCTTGCGCTGCGTCGCGCCGGCTCCGCATGATGGCGGTGCCGCGAGCTGGCGCGCAAGCCCCCACCCCACCCCTGTCAGCCCGAATCCATTAAAGTCACTTGCCCCTTTCATGGCGCCCCGATCCCATAAGCGCCGCCCGACCCATGGAGCCCTTCCACATGACCGATTCGACCAGCAACACCAACAGCACCGACCCCTACACCCCACCTGCCATCTGGACCTGGGACAAGGGAAGCGGTGGCAAGTTCGCCAGCATCAACCGCCCGATTTCCGGGCCCACGCATGACAAGGAGTTGCCGGTCGGCAAACATCCGCTGCAGTTGTATTCGCTGGCCACGCCCAATGGCGTGAAGGTCACGGTGATGCTGGAGGAGTTGCTGGCGCTCGGCCTTACCGGCGCCGAATACGACGCGTGGCTGATCAAGATCGGCGACGGTGACCAGTTCGGCAGCGGTTTTGTCGGCGTGAACCCGAACTCCAAGATTCCGGCGCTGATGGACCGCAGCACGTCCACGCCCGTGCGGGTGTTCGAGTCCGGCGCCATCCTGCAGTACCTGGCCGAGAAGTTCGACAACGCGTTTCTGCCGACGGAGCGCGCCGCGCGGGCTGAGTGCCTGTCGTGGTTGTTCTGGCAAATGGGCAGCGGGCCCTACCTGGGCGGCGGTTTTGGTCACTTTTATGCCTACGCGCCGAGCAAGATGGAATACCCGATCAACCGGTTCGCGATGGAGGTCAAGCGCCAGCTCGACGTGCTTGACAAGCGTCTGGCGCAGACCGAATACCTCGGCGGTGACTCCTACACCATCGCCGACATGGCAGTCTGGCCCTGGTACGGCGCCTTGTCCAAGGGCCTGCTGTATGGCGCGGCCGAGTTTCTGGAGGTGCAGGATTACAAGAACGTGCAACGCTGGACGGACCAGATCGCCGCGCGTGCGGCGGTCAAGCGCGGACGCATGGTGAACCGGGTCTTCGGCGAGCCGGCGAGCCAGCTGCACGAGCGCCACGACGCCAGCGACTTCGACACGAAGACCGCGGACAAACTCGCCACCCAGGCCTGAGCGTGAGAGCCCTCGATCAGCCAGACGAGATTCCTGACCGAGCCATCTTCTGACCGTCACCTCCACCCCAGCGGCCCGGCCATGTCCCGTTACTGGTTGATGAAATCCGAACCGAACGCATGTTCAATCGACGACGCGATGGCAGCGGCCCAACGCACCGTGGCCTGGACCGGCGTGCGCAACTACCAGGCCCGCAACTTCATGCGCGACGCGATGCAGGTCGGTGACGGCGTGTTGTTCTACCACTCGAGCTGCCCCGAGCCGGGCATTGCGGGCCTGGCCACGGTGGCCTCCGGCGTGCGGCCCGATCCGACGCAGTTCGAGCCGGACTCGGACTATTTCGATCCGAAGTCGGACCGGGCCGAGCCGCGCTGGTTGCTGGTCGATGTGCAGGCACAACGCAAGACCCGCCTGCTGGGTCTGCCCGAACTGCGCGCCACGCCTGCGCTGGCCGACCTGGTGTTGCTGCGCCGGGGCAACCGGCTGTCGATCACGCCGGTGGACCAGCCGCACTGGGACTGTATCGTCAAGATGCTGGGCTGACCGACGATACCGGCCCGACCACGCTGGCGGCGCCAGGCGGTGTTCTGACAGAATGACCGTTTGCGACGCCCTGCAGCGCCCGCACCGGCACCCATGACCGCATCATCCCTTGCCCCATCGCCAGCCGACGCAGCCGACATTGATGCCTGTGTCGGGCACAGCCTGGCAATGCTCAAGCGCAACCTGAGCCCGCACGGCATCCTGGCGGCCAGCCGCACCGAGGCAGCCGTGGCGCGGCGTTACACCCGCATCTTCGGGCGCGACGCGGCCGTCTGCGTGTTGGCCATGTGTGGCAGCGGCGATGCGCAGCTCGAGCAGGCCGCGCTCGACAGCCTGGACGCGCTGGCGCGCGAGCAGGCCAACAACGGTCAGATACCGAAATACGTCGACCCCGAGGGCCGTGATGCCGACTTCTGGTACCTGGGCTGTATCGATGCCACCTTGTGGTGGCTGATCGGCGTTGACCATGCCAGGCGCTTCGGCACGGCGGGCGCCGAGCGCTGGCAGCCGCAGGTCGCACGGGCGATCCAGTGGCTGCTGGCGCAGGAACACCAGCATTTCCGTCTGCTGCAGCAAAACGAGGCCAGCGACTGGGCCGACATCATGCCGCGCTCCGGTTACGTGCTCTACACCAACGCCCTGTGGTTCGACATCAAGCGGCGCTTCGGCCTGCCGGACGCCGAGGAGACGCAGCACCACTTCAATCACCTGTTCAACCCGTTCCAGCGCGACCTGCCCGATTACCACCGGGCCCGGCTGCTACGCCACTACGCGCGCCGCGGCCGGCGCGACCCCGGCATGTACCTGAGTTTCGTCAACCTCGCGTTCTCCGGCGACGAGGGCGACGTGTTTGGCAATGTGCTGGCGGTGTTGTGCGGCCTGGCGAACAAGACCCATGGCCGGCGCATCCTGGACACCATCTTTGCGGCACAGGCACACGACCCGTATCCGGTGCGCGTGGTGCTGCATCCGCTGACACGGCAGAACGCCTTGTGGCGGCCCTACATGGCGCGCCATCAGCAAAACCTGATACACCAGTACCACAATGGCGGCATCTGGCCATTTGTCGGTGGTTTCTGGGTCATGGCGCTGGCACAGGCGGGCCAGACGGCGCAGGCCTGGCAACAACTGGCGCAACTGGCACGCGTCAATGCGCTGGACGACTGGCGCTTCACCGAGTGGTTCCACGGCCGCACACTGGCGCCGATGGGCATGGCCGGGCAGAGCTGGAACGCAGCCACCTTCGTGCTGGCGCAGCGCAGCCTGCAATCGGGCCAGCGCTGCTGGTGATCGGCGGCACCCGGCGACGGCGATGCCGCCACCAGCAGGGAACCATCGTGTGCATGGCGGGCTCACCCACCCGGAGACGCGGACCTCATGTCCAAAGTCGTCCGTAACCATCTCCGTCTCCAGCGCAAACCAAACGGTCAACTGCCGTTTGCAGGGGGGGCGGTGTTTTCTTCGGTGTTCAACATGTCAATCCCGGTCATGGAGGCCCGGCGCCAGCGGGAGTGACGACGCACCCTTCAGCCACTGCAGCGACAAGCGGTTCAGCAGCCAGACCAGCCCGGCCGCGGCGATGCTCAATCCTACGACCAATGCGATCCAGAAGCCTTGCGCGGCCATCGCCTCGACCGGCCGCCACGGCAACCACGCCGGCGCCAGGCCGAGCACGCAACCCAGCGGCAGGCAGATGCCCCAGAACGCCGTCATATGGATCAGCATCGGCGGGCGCGTGACCTTGTAGGCGCGGATCGCACAACTGGTCGAGACCTGCACCGCGTCAGGCAACTGGAACAGGGCTGCGAACACCAGCAGATGCGCCGCCACTGCGGCCACCGACGTGTCACTGGTGTAGGCACTGGCGATACGGTCATTGAAGAGCGCAATGGCCAGCGCAGTGACCAGCGCCACTGCAAATGCCAGACCGACACCATGCCAGGCCCGGAACCGGGCCGCAGCCGCATCCTGCGCCCCCAGTGCCTGTCCGACCCGGGTCAGCAGCGCGATACCCAGGCTCATCGGCACCATGAACACCAGCGACGAAAAATTCAGCGCGATCTGATGCGCCGCCACCTGCGTCGTGCCGAAACCGGCCACCAGCAGCGCAATCAGGCTGAACGCGCTGGACTCGGCAAAATACGTCACGCCGATCGGCAGGCCGATGCGCAACAGGTTGCGGATCTGGGGCCACTGCACCGGCTCCCAGGCATCGATCGGCTGCGTCTTGCGGTAGAGCGGCGTGCGCCGTATCCACCAGGCCAGCGCGGCAAGATCGAACCAGACACACAACAAGGTGGCCCAGGCGCAACCCACGCCACCCAAGCGCGGAAAACCCCAGTTGCCGAACACCAGCGCATAGTTGATGACGATATTGAGCCCCAATGCGACCAGCGCGATCAGCATCAACGGCTTGGTCTCGCCCAGGCTGGCGCTGTAGCCGTACAGGACCCGGTAGCAGCAGAACGCCGGCAAGGCGAAACTGATGACCAGCACAAATTGGCGGGCCACGTCACGCACCTGCGGCTCGATCGCCAGATGGTTGAACAACTGGCCGGCGACATTGACCACCACCATCGCCACCAGGCCCAGGCCCAGCGCCTTCCACAAAGCCTGGCGCACAACGCTGGGAATCTCGTGGGACGCGCCCGCGCCCACATGCTGCGACACGATCGGACTGACCGCCATCAGGATGCCCATCAGCGTGATGATGGCCAGGTGCCAGATCGACACGCCCAGCGACACACCGGCCAGGTCCTGCGCCGACGCATGGCCGGCCATCGCCACGTCGACCACGCCCATGCCCACGGTGGCCAGCTGGCCGATCAGGATCGGCCAGGCCAGTTGCCACAAGGCGGCAGTTTCAACTCGGATGGCGGGGGAACGCAGGCGGCGCACAATGAAGATTCGTCGATCAGGGTTGCGAGGAGCCGGCATTGTCGCCGCACCGGCATGGTGCAGACCTCGCGCGCACCCGATCCGCGGCAGCGACAGTCGCACGCGCGACGCTGCCGATCAGCCAGCCGCGCGCAGCCCGGTCACATGGAATGCCGGCACCGGATGGGCAAACCCCTTGAGCGTGAGCGGCCCCGCCGGTTCGGACGGCACCAGTTCCTCGACCCGGGCCATGGTCTTGCGGTCGACCAGCACCTGGCTACCGGCGGCCTCCGAACACAGCCGCGCGGCCAGATTGGTCACGCTGCCGATGGCCGCATAGTCCCAGCGGCCTTCAAAGCCGATCTGCCCCAGCGTGGCATACCCCTGCGCCACAGCGCAGCCCAGGCCCAGGCCGCAACCCCGCTTGCGCCACGGCTCGCTCAGCCCTTTTCCACCCGCAGTGACAGCGGTGGCACCTTCCCAACGAGCCCGAGAAAGCGCCGGCCGATACGACCGCGCCCCGAGCGCCTAGCGGCCACTTCGCGGGCCAGTGTCTGCCCGACCCCCCCGGCCGCTGCATCCAGGCGGGCGCAATCCTGTCGGTATCATCCGGCCCTGCCAAGCGACATGGGCACCGATACCTCGAAGAATTCGACGATGTCGCGCCCGAGCGTTTCCTGCGCGGTATTGAAATGCGCGACGATCGACACATGGTTGTGTCCACGCACGGAAATGTAGTGTGGTGCGCAACGACGCGCGTCGGCGATCCGGAAAGCAAACTCGAGGCCGTACACGTCGAGCAGCGGGTTTTCATACTGCGCGTTCACGATCAACACCGGGATCGTGTTGCAGGCAGCGTATGCCATCGGGGACCTGATCGCATAACGGGAAGGTTCGTCACCGAAATAGGCGCGAACGCCCTGCGCGTTGGGGTTCTCGGGCAATGCATCGGCCATCAGGCGCGCCGACAGCAGAACCAGCGCGTTGACATGACGACCCAGATAACCGAGCAAGGGATCGAATGCGTAGCTAGCCACATGCGTGCCGCCCGCGGAATGACCGATCAACATGACACGCGACACATCGCCGCCATGGCGCCCCGCGTGGGCTTGCACCCATCGCATTGCTGCCGCCACATCGTCCACCGCACCCGGAAACTGGGTCTGTGGCGCCAACCGGTATTCGACATTCACGCCCAAGAATCCTTGCCGGGCAAACCAGAGCAGCAGGTTGTCGTACAACCCGGAATCACCGGACTTGTCGCCCCGTACAAACGCGCCACCGTGCACGAACACCACGATCGGAAGGCCACGTTGCGCCGAAGTCCCAGCCGCCGCTGTTCCCGAGCGCGAGGGCACGAACACATCGAGCACCTGGCGCGCATGCGTACCGTAGGCGATGTCACGGTGTACTTGGACTCCCGCGCGCGGCGCCTTCTCCAGCAAAGGCGCATACGCCGCCTTCACCTCGGCACTGGCCTGTCGGATGTCGGCACTCCAGCGCGGACCGATGTCGTCCAGGAACGCACGCAGGCCCTGTGCGGTGGCGGCGGTGAGGCGACTGTCTTCGCCGTCAACCACGGTAGGCCACCGCCTCCACCTCGAACAACCACTCGGGACGCGCCAGCGCCTGGACCACCAGCAGCGTGGAGGCCGGTCGGGCGTCACCCAGAAACGGTGCCCGTACGGCGTTGAGCTCCTTCAAATGCGCGCTGTCGACCAGAAATGTCGTCACCTTCACCAGATGGCTGGCATCCATCTGCGCCTCGTTCAGCACGGCGATCAGGTTCTGCCACGCGGTGCGGGCCTGGGCGGCGAATCCCTCGGCCAGCGCGCCATCGGGTGCGATACCGACCTGACCTGCCACGTGCAGCCATTGCCCGGCAGCGGGCGCGAGTACGCCCTGGCTGTAGGCGCCGACGGGCGGCGTGATGCTGGACGGATTGATCTTCTGACTGGGCATGGGATTCACACTTTCACAAAGACAATACCGGTGCGTTGTTTCCCGTGGGCTTGCGCATGGCCTGCACCAGCGCCCGAAGATCCTCGATACCGGCCAGGCGCGGATTCATCCTGACCTGCCCACTGCGCAAGGCGGCTGCGGCCAGCTTCTCCCTATCTTCGTCGGATGCGACAAAGTCATCGAGACTGAGGTCGAGATCGAGTTGCAGACGCAGGCGTGCCAGGCCTTCGGCTGCGCTGGCGCCTCCGAATGCGCGCGCCACGGTCGCAGCCTTGGGACCCATTGCCCGCTCGTTATACGCGGCCACCACGGGCAATGCCAGGGCGTTGCCCAGCCCATGCGGCACATGAAACAAGGCACCCAGCGGAGCGGCGAACGCATGGGCCAGGCCCAGATTGGCGCTGTTGAACGCGATCGCCGCCTGGCACGATGCGACCAGACAGGCCATCCGCGCCTCCTGGTTCGCAGGGTCGCGGTAGGCCACCGGCAACCAGCGGCCGAGCAACACCATCGCCGCCTCCGCCATCGGATCGGTCATGATGGAGGCAGACTTGGACACATAGGCCTCGACCGCGTGGGTCACCGCATCGTAGCCCGAGGCGGCCGTGACCTTGGCGGGAGCCGACACCGAAAGCGCCCCGTCGAGCAGGGCAATATGCGGAGTCATTTCCGGGGAGCGGAAGATCAATTTGATGTCCGATCCAGCCTTGCCGGCAATGGCCGACTCCGACACCTCGCTGCCAGTGCCAGCGGTTGTCGGTATGGCTACCAGCACGCTGCCATGGGGGGCAAAAGTCTTTCCGAAACCCGACACCGACTCCGCCGGGCCCGGGTTGGACAACAGCAGCCGTGCGATCTTGGCCGTATCCATGGCAGAGCCTCCGCCCACGGCCACGACAAAGTCCGGTCGATGGCGCAGGAGCGCGGCAGCGCAGGCCTCTACACTTTCGGTATCGGGCTCATGCGCAGGCACGAAGTGCATCAGTGGTGCTGCTCCACTGGCGCCTTCGAGCAGGCCGGCAATACGACTGGCCACCTCGCCCCCGGAAAAATACCCGTCCATCACCACGGCACATCGGCGAGCATGGTATTCGCGCGCCAGGTCGGGCAGTTTCTCGAGCCCTCCCCATTGGGAAATGATGCGACGGTTGGAATGCACAAAAACAAAGGGCTGGCTTGCATTCATGCTGCTGTTTCTCCTTGAACCTGTTGCGGATGGCTGACGGGTAGCGACCGGAGCATCACGATATGTCCATCACCACGGTCTTGTGCTGCAGATAACCATCGAGGCCCTCCACGCCCAGTTCGCGGCCGTACCCACTTTGCTTGAAGCCGCCAAAGGGTGTCTCGATGCCGATCACCGCCGGTGTGTTGACCGAGACGGTACCCGCTTCGATGCGCGCTGCGAGTTGGTGCGCGCGCGACAGGGAACGCGTCCAGACCGTCGCGGCCAGGCCATAGTCGGAGTCGTTGGCCAGCGCGATCGCGTGCTCCATGTCCTTGGCCCGGATGACGGCCAGTACCGGGCCAAATATCTCTTCGCGTGCGATCTTCATCTGGTTGCTCGCATGGTCGAAGATCGTCGGCTCGACATACGGGCCTTTCAGGCCTTCCGGTGCCTTGCCCCCGCACAGCAGCTTCGCCCCCTCTTGCACACCATTGCTGCAGTAGGCCAATATGCTCTGCTGGGCCGCACGATTGATGACCGGGCCCAGCGTTGTCGTGGAATCCATCGGGTCCCCTATCTTGAGCATGTTGGCACGTGCCACCAGTTTCTCGACCACTTCGTCGGCGACCGACTCCATGACGATCAAGCGGGTTCTCGCAGCGCACTTCTGACCCGCGTGGCCGAAGACACCCGCAGCCGTTCCTGCCACGGCCTTGTCGATGTCGGCATCGTCCAGAATCACGGCCGGGGACTTGCCACCCAACTCCAGTGTCACCCGCTTGACGCTGGCCGCAGCAGCCTGCGCCACGCGCACACCCACCGGCGTCGAACCGGTGAACGAGATCTTTTGTATGTGTGGATGGTTGGCCATCGCCATGCCGATGTCGCGTCCGGGGCCGGGCACCACGTTGAACACACCGGCCGGCAATCCGGCCTGGACGGCCAGTTGCGCGAACAACAGCGTGGTCAGCGGCGTCTCGCTGGCCGGTTTGACCACGACCGTGTTGCCTGCGGCCAGCGCCGGCGCGAGTTTCCAGATCATCAGCAACAACGGGAAGTTCCAGGGCAGGATCAGTCCGCACACCCCCAGCGCCTCGCGCCGCACATAGCGGTGCAGGGAGACCGCACTGGCCACGACGCGACCGTCCAGACGCTCTGCACACCCGGCGAACCATTGCAATGTGGCGATGCTGGAGCGGATATCGATTTCCGCGTCCGCGATCGTCTTTCCTGCCTGGTGCGACTCCAATGCCACGAATGCGCGGAACTGGCCCTGCAGTGCAGCCGCCATGGCGTTGAGCGCGCGCGCGCGTTCACCCGGCGCGCGCGTCGACCAACCCCCAAAGGCGTCCCGGGCAGCCTGCACTGCCAGGTCGAGCGTCGCCGCATCGGCCGCGGCACATTGGGCAATGGTCTCGCCGTTGGCTTTGCCGAAGACTGTTTGGTGGTTCGAGACGGGCGTGAATCTGCCACCGATGAAGACACAGCCGGGAGGCATGCTCGTCAATAGCCCGGCGTAATCGGAGGAGGTGTAGGGTGCGGGAGTCGAAGTGGACATGGATGCGAAATGGAGTTTCTGTTTCGATTCAGGAGGGTGGCGCAAAGACAAGCACCATGGGAGCCGGCATGCGGTGCCAGGGCGGCGTGCCGCAGGGCATGCCGCCGAGTCACACGCGCGCCACGGTACCGGTCAGCGGGTATTGGCAATGGCCTTGATCTTGTCGATGCCGCCAAACTTGGACGCCTCGGCCTCCCAGACCGGCAGCATGGCATCGCGCCACGGATCCTGGTTCACCTTGATGACCTTGGCGCCCTTGGCAACGGTGCGCTCGAGTGCCTTGCCGATCTCCTCCTGCTGGATACGATTGAAGTACAAGGCCATCTCATCGGCGGTGGTCTGCATGACCTTGCGCTGGTCGGGGCTGAGCCTGTCCCAGAAACTCTTGGAAAAAACAATGCCCCCCAGCGACCAGATATGACCGGTTTCGATAAAGTACGGAGCCACCTCATTCAGCTTCAAGGCTTCAAACCCGTCTTTGGTCATGTCCATGAAGTCAACGACTCCTGTCGACAGCGCGCCATAGGTTTCGGTGATCGGAATCGCGGTTGGATTGGCACCCATCGTTTTCCAGATGGCAATGTGCAACGGACTTTGCAGTACCCGCATCTTCTTGCCGCGCACGTCGACCGGTGTCTGCATCGCCTGGCGGCTGACGACACTGCGCGCACCATAGGTGATGTAGCTCAGAAGTTCGAAACCCTGGTCACGATACAACGGTTTGTATCCCTGTCCGATGGGACCATTGGTCACCGCCTCGACATGGGCCAGATCCCGGAAAACGAAGGGCATATCGAAAATCTGCCCTTGCGGCACCCAGGACGACAGAGCCGCCAAAGTCGAGTCAGCGCCCTGAATCGAGCCCAGTCGCATGCCTTCGGCCACTTCGCGCTCACCGCCGAGTTGCCCGCCGGTGAAGATTTGCAGCTCGATGCTGCCGCCGGTCCGCTCCTTGACCAGTTCGGCGAATCGGCCCCACATGCGGGCGGTCGGTTGCCCGTCCTTGTAAATCACCGCGACACGAGCCTTGACGGTCTGGGCTGTTGCCGATTGCAGCGGCAGCAGTCCGCCCACCGCAACCGCCATGGCTGCGGCCACGGCTCCAATCATGTACTTGCGCTTAGACATTCTCAATCTCCTTTAGTGGTAGTGGCATGGGAATCAATGCATCGTGCGCCCGGATGGCATGGCCGGCTCATGCGCCGGTCAACCACAACAAACCGAGCGAAACCGCGGGAACATAGGTGATGACGGCCAGCGCGACCAGCAAGGCCACCAGCAGCGGCCAGGACGCGCGAAACACGTCGGACACTTCCAGCCGTGCCACCGTGGCCACGATAAAGGCCAGGATGCCGACCGGCGGACTGAGGCCGCCAATCATCAGGTTGCAAATGACGATCAAGCCGAAATGGATCGGATCTACCCCGACGCTGACCACCAGTGGCAGGAACAGCGGCGCCAGGATCAGAATCGCCGCGCCGATATCGAGAAACATGCCGGCCACCAGCATCACGACATTGACGAACAGCAGCACCGTCCATTTTTCGCCAGTCCATTGGGATGCGAACGCCAGAATCTCCTGGGGCACCCGTTCGGTGGTCAGGATGAACCCAAATGGCAGGGCCGCACCGATGAGCAGACCGATCAGCGCGGAATCGACGGCCGTGGACGAGAGAACCTGGTACAGCGCTTTCATTGAATAGCTGCGATACACGAAGACGCCCAGCGCAAACGCATATGCCACGGCGAGCGCGCCGGTCTCGGTCGGGGTTGCGATACCCATGCGCAGGCTGATGATGATAAATAGTGCGAGCATCATCACGGGAACTGCCGCCTTGCCAGCACGCAGGCGCTCACTCCATGATGCCTTGGCCACCGACGCGCCATAGTTATCGCGCCGTGCCACCAGCCAGACCGCCACCATCAAGGCCGCGGCAATCACCAGACCCGGCACAATGCCCGCCAGGAAAAGATGGCCGACCGACAGGCCGGTGGCCGCCGCCAGGATCAACATGCCCACGGAGGGCGGAATGACATTGGGTAGCAACGCCGAAGCAGCACAGACGGCGGCCGAGAAGGCTGGTTTGTAGCCGTCGCGCACCATCGCGGGATGCAGCATCTTTGCGCTGAGTGCGGCATCTGCGTTTGACGAACCCGAGATACCTGCGTACAGGGTCGCCGACACGACTGTCACCTGACCCATGCCGCCGCGCAGGTGCCGAACGAGCGCGTACGAAAAATCAATGAGCCGTTGTGTCAAGCCACCCACGTTCATCAGTGATCCTGCCAGCAGGAACAAGGGGATCGCCAGCAACAAAAATTGTCCGGAACCGCGCACCACGTTCTGCACCACGGCTGGCGCTGGCAGTGTTGCAGCGGACAGATTGGCCAGAAACACGGCCAACAGCATGGAAAAGGCCACTGGCACCCCCAACGCCAGCGCGATCGCAAAGCCCAGTGCCATGGCCCCGACAGCATGCCCTTGCGGCAGGCTGATCCATGCATGGACATCGAGCGCCATGTACAGGACGATGCCCAGTAGCACGCCGGCTGACCCAATCCAGCGCCCCCGTGCGGCGTCGAGGTCACGCAGCGCGATATATGCCAGACCGAGCACACACGACACGGGAATGCCAGCGTACTGCAGCCAGCTCGGAATCCCGAGCGCTGTCGATGTACCGCCGATGAGACCGATCAGATCCTTGGCACCAAACAAGACCGCAATCGTGGTGTAGGCCACCAAAGCATCGATCAGTACCTGATGGGCTTGTCGCATCGAATCCGGCAGGATCCGATTGAGTGCACCCACCGCAATATGCATGCGCATCCGATGCGCCAGTGGAATCCCCAGAAAGATCAGGTAGATGAACAGCCACTGGCCGGTCTCGCCGGTCCAGGTGAAGGAGTTGTTGAAGACGTACCGCGCCACGACTCCGGCCAGCGTCACCACCGAGATACCACACAGGCAAATGACCGCGAGCGCCGTGAGGCTGGCATCCAGACCATCCATCAAGCGCCGCACGATGGAGCGTGGCGCCGCAGGCATGTCCATGCCATCTTGCAGTTTCAACTCGATCGCGCTCATGGTCTGGCAGTCGCCATTGCGCCGCACACCACGCGTGTACCGTAAACCACTCCCCTACTGCGGCAAGGCGACCGGGCGGTTGTCGTCGATCTCTGCGATGCGCGGTATTTCGACGCCATAACGGCCGACATCGTCGCGAATCTTGTCGACACCGGCGCGGATGATGCTGATCTCATCATCGGGGTGTGTCGCGCCCAACCCGTATTCGGCTGCCAGCGCGCGATTCTTGCCGGAGCGCTGACGCTCGTCCTGGGGCAGATTCACCACCGCATAAACACCATTGAGCAGGCTGCCCCGAAGTTTCTTGGCAAACTTTTCTCCGATCACGCGTTTCTCGTCGTCGCTCAACTCGCCGAAAAAGCGACGCATGATGATGCGACCGAACTGAATGTGGCGCGCCTCATCGCGCAGCACCAGGCGACAGGACTCCTTGATCGACTTGAAACGGGCGTTCTCGTAACGCGCTTGCAGCAACTCGCCCGAGAGTTGCTCGAACAACGTATTGACCGACAGCCCGGCGAAAAAACTCATCTGCTTCTCGTCTCGCTCGTCATGAAAGCGTGGAATCACCTGTTGGAAATAGTCCGCACGGGGCGTGGGCTGGTAACCGCCGAGCGCCTTGGCAATGCGAAAGCTCACCTCGTGATGGCGAAATTCCTCGGCAATGAAGTTGGTGATGTGCTGCTTGATCTCGAACGGCTGATGGTCGAAGATCGCTTCGCGCAAGCGCTCGGCGCCATAGGGTGTGGCGCCGTGCTCCATCCAGGCGCGCAGGCTCCACCATTCAGCGCCCGCCGCGCGCACCTCTGGTGGCAGATCGGCATTGACCAGATCACTGTAGTCGATGTCGGTATTCGGATCCCATGCCAATCTGCGAGCGTCCTCGCACAACCTCCACACCTCGGGGTATCCGACTTCCGACACGACCGGGTAGGGATTGGGTACGGGTACCAGCTCTTCGAGCACGGATGGTTGCATGAGGCTTCTCCTGAAACAGGCACCGCCCAAGGCGGAAAATAAGGGCGTGTCACAGGTCGATAACACGCGTCTGGATCATCCGTTCGCATGCGTCAAACACGATTTGCGAACATCTGTTCGGAATTTAAGCGATAGTCTGCGCCATGTCAACGCACAATAAAGAATCATCGACACTCCGTGCCGCATCACGCGGCGAACGGCTCGAATCACTCGAGCGTGGACTGCGCGTGCTGGAACTGTTCGGTCAGGGTGCCTCGCGCGCCTATTCGATGATCGAGGTGGCCGATCAGCTACGGATCACACGCGCATCGGCGCTGCGTATTCTTGCCACGCTGGAAAGTCTGGGCTACGTCCGACTCGATACCCGCGCGTATTCGCTGACCCCCCGCGTACTCAACCTGGGTTATTCGTATCTGGCGGCACTGGGTTTTCAAAACATCGTACGACCCATCCTCCTCGATCTCGTGAAGAAGACCCAGGAAACCTGCTCGATCGGCGTGCTCGATGCCATGGAGGTCGTTTACGTGGCGCGAGAGGAAACCCGCCGCATCATCCGCATCGACCTGAACGTGGGTAGCCGACTTCCTGCCCACCTCAATTCGATGGGCCGCGTATTGTTGTCGGCGCTGCCCGATGCTCAACTGAAAGCACTGCTACGCACGATCAAGCTGGAACGGCTCACCAAACGCAGCATACTGGACAAGAACGAGTTGCGCGAACGAATCCAGCGTGTGCGTGTGCAGGGCTACTGCTACATCGACGGTGAGGTTGACGATCGTATCGCCGGTTTGGCAACCCCCATCCGCGATCGCGATGGCAACACGGTCGCTGCGCTCAACCTGAGCCTGGGCTTCGATCGGTATTCCCCGCAAGCAGTGGAGTCAACCTTGCTTGCGATGGTGCTGGACACGACTCAGCAGATCGAAGCCATACTGCATCGCGACATTCCCTTGTCGTGATCGTGGCGCATGCGTCTGCGTGGAACTTTGCGCGCGTGCGCCATTGCCAAACGAATCCGCGAGAATGCGGCTGTTGACAAGCATCAACGACACCAGCGCCCGAGCCGATTCGCCAACGTCATGCGCCGGGAATCGCCCAAGGCACCAATTGACTTTGCCCAACTCTTTGGAGAGACCCATGCCCACTTACCACATCGAAATGATGGAAGGCCGTACCGTCGAGCAGAAGAAGAAGCTGGTGCAGGAGATCACCCGCGTCTCGGTCGAGGTGCTGGGCGGCTCGCCGGAATCGGTCGACATCCTGATCACCGACGTCAAGCGCGAGAACTGGGCCACTGGCGGGAAGTTGTGGTCGGAGCCGCGCGGCTGACCCACCACGCGCAGCCAGCACACGGCCAGGCAACTGCGCCCGGTGTCGACGCGGCATGGCGCGGATCGTGGCGCGCTTCGTGACACTGAACCGATGAAACGCGCCAGCACCCTGCCGGAAATGCAGGCGCATTACGGCGAGCGGTACCGCTGGTTGCTGCTGTTCGCAGTCATGACCGGCTCGATCGCAGCGATCATGTCGTCGACCATCATCAATGTCGCGGTGCCCGACCTGAGCGCGCACTTTGCGATCGGGCAGGACCGCGCGCAATGGGTCGCCTCGGGTTTCATGATGGCCATGACGGTGGCCATGCTGACCACGCCCTGGATGCTGGGCCGTTTCGGTTACCGCCGCACCTACGCCGGAACCATGTGGCTGCTGCTGGCCGGCGGCGTGGCCGGCGGATTCGCCAACGATTTCCCGTTGGTGCTGGCAGCGCGTGTGGCCGAGGGCCTGGCGGCCGGTGTGGTACAGCCGATTCCCGCCATCGTCATCATGCGGGCGTTTGGTCCGCACGAGCAAGGCCGGGCCATGGGCATCTTCGGCACCGGCGTGGTGCTGGCGCCGGCGCTGGGTCCGAGCCTGGGCGGCGTACTGGTGGACTGGTTCGGCTGGCGCTCGATCTTCTTCATGGTCGTGCCGTTCTGCCTGGCCTCGTTGTGGATGTCCGCACGTTACGTACCGACCTCGGCGCCAGGCGGCGGCGCCGCCAGTCGCAGCGCGGCCGCGATGGACTGGCCGAGCCTGCTGCTGGCCGGCGCCGGCACCTTGTGCCTGCTCAATGGCCTGGTGCAACTGCATCAGGGCCTGGGCCCGCAGACCTACGCCCTGCTGTTCGCAGCGCTGGTCATCATCGTCTGGTTCGTGGCGCGCCAGCGCAGCCTGAGCCGGTCGATGGCGCGCGGCGGACACGGCTCACCGCTGGTGAACCAGGCCTTGTTTGCGGATCGCCGTTTCGCCATGGGCAGCATCGTTGCCTTCATCTACGGCATGGCCTTGTTCGGCTCGACCTACCTGCTGCCGGTCTACCTGCAACTCGGGCTGCAACTGTCGCCGTCCTACGTGGGCGGTATCCTGCTGCCATCGGGCGCAGCGCTGGCGTTGACCATCGCGCTGGCGGGCCGGTTGGCCGACTCGTATTCCACCCATATTCTGGTCAGCCTGGGCCTGGCGTTGCTGGCGCTGTCGTTCGGACTGATCCTGGTGGTGACACTGGACACGCCGATCTGGTACGTGGTCGGCTTCACCGTATTGGGGCGCATCGGCCTGGGTTTCATCCTGCCGTCGCTGAACCTGGGTGCAATGCGCGGACTGGACCAGGAGATGATCGCCCAGGGCGCCAGCGCCATCAATTTCGTGCGCATGCTCGGCGGATCGGCGGGCGTCAGCCTGTGCGGCATCATGCTGGAGTGGCGATTGGCCGCACACGGCGATGACCTGACCCGCGTGGCCAGCAGCCCGGCGCGGCTGGCCGCGTTCAACGAGGCTTTCCTGATGCTGGCCGCCTTGTGCGTGCTGGCCCTGCTGGCGGCCTGGCAGCTGCGCGCACCGGCCGGCGGCGCAGCGCCGCGACCACAAACCGGGCAATAGTGCCAGCCGAAATGGCACAGCGCCGCTAAACTGCTTCGCGGGCCGTGATGGGTGAATGTTTGCCCCAATGCCCGGAAAACGATTGCCACATGTGCCAGTTACTGGGAATGAATAGCCGGCTGCCCGCCAGCCTGACGCTGAGTTTCAGCGGCTTCGCCCGGCGCGGAGGCGCCACCGACCACCACGCCGACGGCTGGGGTATCGCCTTCTTCGAGAGCGAAGGCGAGAAACCCGGACGGGGCATCCGGCACTTCGTCGACAAGGAAAGCGCCGCCACCTCGCCGTTGGCGCATATGCTGCGCAGCTTCCCGATCAAGAGCCACAACGTGATCGCGCATGTGCGCAAAGCCACGATGGGTGCGATCACGCTGGAGAACGCACACCCGTTCGTGCGCGAGTTGTGGGGTCGTTACTGGGTGTTCGCGCACAACGGCGACCTCAAGGATTACGCGCCTGCGCTGCACGGCAACTTCCGCCCGGTGGGCGACACCGACAGCGAACTGGCGTTCTGCTGGCTGATGCAGGAGATCGTCAAGTCGCATGCCGGCGTGCCCAGCGTGGCCGAGCTGAGCCTGACGCTGCAGGAACTGGTACCGCAAATCGCCGCGCACGGCACCTTCAACTTCCTGCTCAGCAACGGGCAGGCGCTGTGGGTGCATGCCAGCACCCAGCTGCACTACCTGGTGCGCCAGCACCCGTTCACCGAAGTGCACCTGCGCGACGACGACATCAAGATGGACCTGTCGCAGCACAACTGCCCCGAAGACCGGCTGGCGATCGTGGTCACCGAACCGCTGACGACCAATGAGAACTGGATCGCGTTGCAGCCGGGTGAGTTCGTGACCTTTGTCGAGGGATGCCCACAGTCGGCGAGCGGGGCACCACGGGTCATCGCAGCCGGTTGACCGGCGCTTGCCACGGCCTGCAGCCGGGTCGATCGATGCGCTTGTGCGGCCCGGATCGGTGAACCCACGGCGGTCAGGCCTGTGCCAGTGCCGCCTCCAGCGCATCGACGAACATCGCCGGCACGTCAAAGCCAGCCTGGTCGTGTATCTCCTGGAAACAGGTCGGGCTGGTGACGTTGATCTCGGTCACGTAGTCGCCGATCACGTCCACGCCCACCAGCAGCAACCCGCGCGCGGCCAGCACCGGCCCGAGCGCCTCGCCGATCTCGCGATCGCGTCTGGACAAGGGCTGGGCGACGCCCTTGCCGCCCACAGCCAGGTTGCCACGGACCTCGCTGCCCTGGGGAATACGCGCCAGCGCGAACGGCACCGGCTTGCCGCCGATCAGCAACACCCGCTTGTCGCCCTGCACGATCTCGGGAAGGTATTTCTGCACCATCAGCGACTGCGCGCCGTCGTGGTTCAGCGTCTCGATGATTGCGCCCAGGTTCATGCCGTCCTCGCGCACCCGAAAGATGCCGGTACCGCCCATGCCGTCGAGCGGCTTGAGGATGATGTCGCGGTGCTCGGCATGGAAACGTCGCACGTCCTGCGCGTTGCGCGTGACCAGCGTGGGGCCGATGAACTGCGCGAACTCCAGGATCGCG
>Ga0105047_10002883_pt1 | contig 30553 bp, 25 predicted proteins | sample MAT04_FD_78384 | JGI IMG/M metagenome (GOLD analysis project Ga0105047, IMG submission 78384) | Freshwater microbial communities from Lake Fryxell liftoff mats and glacier meltwater in Antarctica - MAT-04 (megahit assembly) | ecosystem: Environmental > Aquatic > Freshwater > Ice > Liftoff... | reverse complement strand
ACCCGGCAACGGGGGCGCCGACCGTCGATTGGGGTTTGCCGGTCGAGATTCCGCACCGGGTGCTGCTCGATCTGTTCGGTCGTGCCGACGTGCACACGGTGGTCGTCCGCAACGGTGTCGTGTTGTACGCACCGGGCGAGCTCAATCTCGGCCGCACGACTCGGCTTGCCAATCGCGCGCAACGACGTGCATTGCGGGCGACGTACGCGACGTGTGCTATTCCGGGCTGCGCCGTCCGCTTCGACCAGTGCAAGATCCACCACGTGCGCTGGTGGGAACGCGGCGGGTTCACCGATCTTGCGAACCTGTTGCCCGTGTGCAGCAGACATCACCACTGCATCCACGAAGGCGGCTGGGAAGTCCACCTGGCGGGCGATCGAAGGTTGACGATCAAGCAGCCGGGTGCGAGCACCATGAACACCGGCCCACCAAAACGGAGGGCAGCGTGAGCGTGCGTCCTTGGTCCAGCGTGATTCAGACCTCTACAAAGATGCACTCGCCGGGGCATTCCTCGGCGGGGTCGATGACATCATCGAGTATCACAGCGGCGATCAGAGCGAGGCCCGCGGACCCGCCGGCGAAGTGCGAGTGGCCGGTTGCGGACCGGACGTACGCGAGCGAGTCCTCGAGCACGAAGACCGAGGGGCAGTGCTCCTCGCAGAGCCCGAAGCCGGTACACAAGTCTTGTTCGACCAACACGTTCATGATTCCTCCTAGTCGGGATGGCTGTGTGAGCTCGACTATGACATCGCGTCGGACGGGGGTGATCCAAGAGAAGGCAACGCTTTCGCAAAGGTTCGTGCGACCAATCAGGGTCCTTCGGCGAGGTCCTTCTCGAGAATCTCGCGGTCTTCGTCGTCGGCGATCGGGACGGCTTTCGCTGCGGCCCATTCAGTCATCGCCTCGGACTCCTGACCAAGTGCGCGCAACGCTCGCGCTCGCGCCTCGTGCGCGTAGGCGAGATCGAAGTCGACCAACTTGTTCTCACGGGTCAGCCGCATACAGATGTCCGCGTAGTGCAGCGATCGTTCCGGCAGCCCGGCCAGCAGGTGAACCTTCGCCAGCATCCATTGACCGCGGGCGTCGTTGGCTGGCGTGCGACCCTTCGCTCGCGCCCAGTGATAGGTCGAGGCGTACGCGCGGCGCAGCATCTCTTCATCGTTCTCTGGCGTGCGCTCCGCTTCGATCATTTCCCACGCGCTGTTGTTGCACTCGACGCCTTGTGCGCGGTGCCAGTCGGCCGACACATCGTCGCTGTCACCATTCGGCTGTTCGCCCTCGGTCGCGCGCGGCAACTCTTCGCCAGTTTCGATCAGCGTCTTCAGTCCGTCGAGAATCCACACCCAGCCGTAGCGAACGTTGGCCCACGTGAGCGGGCTGAAGGCGAGATCGCCGTGCACCAAGTCGACCTGCGTCAACCCGTCGCCCGCGGCCGACAGCGTCCACTCAACGCGCGACGCTGGCTCGGTGGCGAGCACGGCGTCGTGCAGCGTGTGCCACGTCATCACCAACCTTGTCGGTGGCTCGAGCACCTCGATCGTGCCGTCGGCGGCCGCATCACGACCATCGGCCGTCGACATGCGATAGGGCTGCCCGCTCTTCGGCGGCGCCTCGAAGGCGGTGCCGTGAAAGTAACGGCGCGTGTAGGCCGGGTCGATGACCGCGTTCCACACTTGCTCGATCGGTGCCTTGATGTAGATGCGGTACTGATGTCGGGCAATGGCCATGGCTAGCTCGCTTTCTCGGACGTTTCTTCAACAGTGGTTTTCAGATCAACGAGGGATCGCGTGAATGGTATTAGTCACCTGCCAACGCAGATACTTGACCTAAATAGTCGGGTATCGCTGTAATCTCTCCTTTCCCCGATACCGCAGCAACAAGGAGCTCACCATGACGGTTCGTCTCGGCGACATCGCCCCCGACTTCACCGCCCCTACCACCCAGGGCGAGATCAAGTTCCACGACTGGCTCGGCGATTCGTGGGGCGTGCTGTTCAGCCACCCGAAGGACTTCACGCCGGTGTGCACTACTGAGCTCGGCTACGTCGCCAAGATCAAGCCCGAATTTGACAAGCGCAACGTGAAGGTGGTCGGCCTGTCGGTCGACAGCGTCGAGTCGCACGAGAAGTGGGAAGCCGACATCGGCGAGACGCAGGGCACGCCGGTGAACTTCCCGATGATCGGCGACCCGGATCGCAAGGTCGCCGACCTCTACGACATGATCCACCCGAACGCCAACGACACGCTCACCGTGCGTTCCGTCTTCGTGATCGGCCCCGACAAGAAGGTCAAGCTGACGCTCACCTACCCGGCCAGCACCGGCCGTAACTTCGACGAGATTCTGCGCGTGATCGACAGCTTGCAGCTCACGGCCAAGCACAAAGTCGCGACGCCGGTCAACTGGAAGAACGGCGACAACGTGATCATCGGCTCCGCCGTCACCAACGAAGAAGCCGAGAAGCTGTTCCCGCAGGGCTGGACGACGGTGAAGCCGTACCTGCGCACGCTGCCGCAGCCGAGGTAACCGCCAACCGAAACGACTACCGCAGGCGCGGCGGGCGATTGTCTTTGCGCATCACGAAGCGCAACGCACTCCACGTGTTGTCGATCGCGCACACCTTGTTGTCGACCCAACCGGTCGGCAGCAAGTGTGCGCGCAACACGTCTTCGGTGATGTCGGTGGACACGCCGCTGGTCACGTCTCTTGACTTCTTGGGCCACGCCACCCACACCGCACCCGCGGGTTGCGCGGCTTCGGTCAACTTCGGCCACTCCGCGAGCAAAGCCTTGCGTTCCGTGAAGAAGGCGACGATTACATCGATCGGTGCCATCAGGTTGCGCTGCCATACCCCATCGCCGTAATCACCAAGCGTCTCCGCGAAGTCGGCTGGCGCGTGGCGCACCGTGAACACGGCATCGCCCACGATTCCCAACTTCTTCGGCAACGGTGTTCCGGAATAGCCAGCGCTCACGGGGACACTGTTTCACATCGACCGCGGCGCCGTAGCGTGCAGGCCATGAGCACCAAGGCCAAAACAAAAGTCGGCGTCCAACTTCACCCGCAAGCGACCACCGTTGCCGCCCTGCGCCAAGCGTGGCGTGCGGCCGACGCGATGGGCGTCGACTCGATCTGGCTGTGGGATCACTTCTACCCGCTCTACGGCGACGCCGACGCCGAGCACTACGAGGCGTACACGCTGCTAGCCGCCATGGCCGTGGAAACAAGTCACGCGCAGATTGGCGCAATGGTGACCTGCAACTCGTACCGCAACCCGAACCTGTTGGCCGACATGGCCCGCACCATCGACATCCTCAGCGATGGCCGCTTCGTGCTCGGCATCGGCTCGGGTTGGTTCGAGCGCGATTACACCGAATACGGCTACGAATTTGGCACCGCCATCCAGCGACTGCATGCGCTGCGCGACGCGCTGCCGGTGATCAAGGCTCGCCTTGCCAAACTGAACCCGCCAGCAGTCGGCCCGATGCCGTTGCTGATCGGTGGCTCCGGCGAGAAGGTGACTCTGCGTCTGGTCGCCGAGCACGCCAACGCCTGGAACGCCTTTGGCCCGCCAGACAGTTACGCCGCCAAGAGTGCGATCCTCAACGACTGGTGCGCCAAAGTTGGCCGCGACCCCGCCGAGATCGAGCGCACCGTCGCGATCGAGACCAAGCATGTCGACAACTGGGAGAAGTACGTCGAAGCTGGCGCCGATCACCTGATCGTGATGACCGGCGACCCGTTCGACCTCGATGCCGTGGCCAAGCTGCAGGAGCTCGCCGCCAAGTAGTGAGCCAGCAAGTAGTCAGCCGTCAGCAGCGATCGCGCTGAGAATACCCAAGCGCGTCGCCCGCCACGCGGGCACCACCGCGGCGATGACGCCAGCGACGAACGCCAACACCATGATCCAGATGATGTTGCTGACCGGAACCGAATAGGTGGTGAGGCCCTGGTCTTTCAGCGCGACGATCACCACGTAGCCGAGCACAAGCCCCATCGCTACGCCGACGGCCGCACCATATATAGAGGTGATGACGCTCTCCCACCGAACAGTCGTGCGCACCTGGCTTTTGTTCATGCCAACGGCGCGCAATAAGCCGGTCTCGCGTCGGCGCTCGTAGACAGCCAGCAGCAACGTGATCACGATGCCGAAGGTAGCGATGACGATCGACAGGAACAGCAACCCGTAGATGAACGAGAGGCTGCGGTCGACAATGTCGGCGCGGCTGGCGATGAACTGGTCCTTGTTCTGCAATTCGCCAATGCCGTAGTCCTTGATCACCGCACCGACCGCTTCACGCAGTTCGCTGTCGGAGACACCATCAACGGCCGTCAGCGACACGATGCCGGCCGGCGTCGGGATACTGCTGCCCGCAAACGTTTCGCGGTGGTAGATCCGCGAGGCACGGATCAGATCCGTGGTCTGGAATATCCCCTGCACCGTGAGCGGCAACGGCTCACCATCGAGACGCAGCTCGATCTGGCCGCCCAAGCCGAGCTGTTCTCGCCTGGCCTCGCCCTCGCTAATCAGCACACCGTCGGTCGTCAGTTGCGTCACATCGCCAGTGAGGAACACGATGTTCAACAAGCCGCTCGCCGTCGACGGATCGATGACAAGTCCATTGGCAGTCTCGCCATCGGTGTCGGCAATCCCAAAGGCGAACCCAAACCCGGTCGCCTGGTCGACGGCGGGCAACTCGTTCAGCGAATCGACGAACTCTTGCCCAAAGCTCACAGGCCCACCGTTGGTCGAGTTGACGACGTAGTCACCCGCGAACGTGGCGCCGACCACATCGCGGATCTGCTCCTTGATCGAAGCCGCAAACACAGACGCACCGGTCACCAACGCAACGCCAATCAACACCGGTGCCGCAGTACGAGCGGTTCGTCGCGGATTTCGCTGCACATTGCCGCGCGCCATCGTTCCCGTCACCCCGCGCACCCGTTGCACGGGCGCACCGATGAAGCGTGCGATCGGCCGCGCCATCACCGGACCCATCAACAACGTCGCCGCGAAAAGGCTCACCACGCCCACCGCCAACAGCAAGGCATCGGCGCCACGCATGACGGCAACGATCGCCGCGGCACCCACGATGGCCGACGCAATGGCGGTGCCCACCCGGCGGCGAACATTGCCCACTCTCTCGAGCACTGCATCGCCCATCGCCGCCACCGGCGGAACCCGCCCGGCGCCAATCGCTGGTCCGACGGCGGCGAGCAGACTGGCAACTGTCCCGGCCAGCAACGTGATGACGACGGTGCGCGGCTCAACGGCGAGCCCTCGCGCCGGGATCACGAAGTCGAGCGAGTTGAGCAACGACTTAACACCAGACGCGAGGCCGATACCGGCGACCATGCCGACGGCTGAACCGACAACTCCGACGACCAGCGACTCGATCATCAACGACCAGGTGATCTGCCGTCGGCTGGCACCAAGCGCGCGCAGCAGTGCATTCTCCCGCTGGCGTTGCGCAGCGATGATCGAGAACACGTTGTAGATCACGAACATGCCAACGGCCAGCGCGATGAACGAGAAGATGACGAGGAAGATGGTGAGGAAGCTGAGGCTCTTCTCGATTTCGGTCTGGCTCTGCGCGGTGATCTGCGCCGAGGTCAGCGTCTCGGCAACCTTCGGGTCGAGCGCCGCCTGAATCCGCTGCACCAGCTCGTCGGCCGACACGCTGGCGTCGCCCTGCACCAGCACCGAGTCGATGAAGCCCGGCTTGGCAATGAACTCCTCCGCCGCCGCGGCATCGAACAGCGCCCACGTTGCATTGCCTGGCGAGATGATGTCGTCGTACTCCATGATGCCGACCAGCTCGAACGACTGCGAGCCGTTGTCGGAGTTGACCTTGACGGTGTCGCCAAGAACGAAACCACCGTCGGCAGCGGTGAGTACGTCGAGCGCAACCTCGCCCAATCCCTGCGGCCGCCGGCCTTCCTTCACCTTCCAGATCGACAGCTCACCATCGTTGACCGTCGCCCCGAACGTCGGCGCAGCGGGCCGCTCGATCGGCGTGCCGTCTTTGGCGATGACGACTGCATCGCCCTGAATCGATGCCTGCGCATCGGCCACGCCCGGAACCGCACGCACCTGATCAACCACGTCGGCGGGCAACCGGTCGCGTCGCTCGATCCCGAAGAAGCTCTCCACCGAGTTGTTGCTCTGCACATACGCGTCGACGCGCTCATACACGTCGGCGAACAGCGCGTCGAAGGTGCGCTCGATCGTGTCGCGAAAAATGAAGGTGCCGCTAAGAAACGCTGTACTGGCGACAATCGCCAGCGCGGTCAGAAGCAGCCGCTGCCAGCGCGCGACCACGCTGCGCAATGCAAGACGGAACATCTGGCTAATAACCGTTCAGTTGATGGCTCACGTCGTGGCTATGGCCGTGAGCATGTCGGCGTTCGCTGCCTTGCGCGCCGGAATGAGCGCCGCCATCGCGGCGAAGATCAACGACAGACCCATGGCGATAATGATCGTTGGTGTCGGAAGCTTGAACACGCTGAGTCCTTGATCCTCGAAGGCCTTGACGATGATCCACCCGAGCGCGACGCCGAGCACCGTTCCGAGGACAACACCGACCACGCCTGTGATCATCGACTCCCAGAGCACGCTGCGGCGCACCTGTCGCTTGGTCATACCGACCGCGCGCAACAGCCCGAGTTCGCGACGACGCTCGTACACCGCCAACCACAGGGTGATCACGACACCGATCACGGCAATGAAGATCGACATACCGAGCAAGGCGTAGATGAAGTTCAGGAACCCGTCGATCTGTTTGCTCTGCTCGTTGATGTATTCCTCGCGCGTCTGCAGCTTTGCGGTCGGGTAGCCATCGACGATCGCCTGTAGCGCCGCGGTACCAGAGGCGGTCACGCCATCACTAGAGCGAACGAACACGCTGAGGTCGAACAACGGCAACGATTGACCGTCGAACAAGGTTCGATCGACGATCAGATTGCCAAACACATCGTCATCGAAGATTCCTTCAACGGTGAGCGCAACGGTCGTTCCATCGAGTAGCCGAACATTGACTGCATCGCCAACCTGAAGGCCGTCGCGCGTTGCCTTGTCGGCCGAGTACAGAATGCCCTTTGCATCCAGACCCTCGAAGCCTCCGGCGAGGAAGTTGAGTTGCAGCACCGCCTGTGCGTCGGCGGCCGACACTGCCAGCACACCTTTGTCCCTGAACTCGCCGTTCTCTTCTACGAAGACCTTCGAGGCCGACAATCCGAGCGCAGCGCCGATACCCGCCGCCTTAATCTCGGCGGCGATGGTGGGAGGAATTCCGATGCCTCCGTTGGATTGCTCGGGCGAAACGACGTAGTCCGACTGGAATGCCTCACCAATAATCTCGCGCGTACTCGCCTTGGCGGAGGCACCAAGGGTCGCGACCCCGATGAGCAGCGACAGACCAACCGCGAGAGCGCCAGCCGTCAGTGCAGTGCGCTTCGGATTGCGCGCCGCGTTGCGACCCGACATCGTGCCAGCAGGGCCGCGCAGTTTGCCCAGCACGGGCTCTGCCGCGCGCGCGATTGGCGCGGCGACAAATGGCCCCAGCGTGATCAGCGAAATGAACATGGCGATGACGCCGCCACCAAGGAAGTTCGCGTTGCCGCCCGACAGGCCGAGCGCAACCAGTGCGATTGCGGCAAAGACGGAAGCAGCGCCCAGCCACTTGCGAGTTGTCGAGACCGCGGCGCGGTCGATGGCGACGTCGCGCATCGCTGCCAACGGTGGAACGCGACCGGACCGCAGCGCCGGCGCAACCGCGCAGATCAGCGTCACAATCGTGCCCACAATCAACGAGATGACGAAGCCGTTGACTCCGAGCACCAACTCCGTGTCACCAGGGCCGAACCCGACCGCGCTGAGGACCCCGAGAATCACAGTCGCCAGGCCGACACCACCGACACACCCGAGTAGCGAACCACCGACACCAACCACCATCGCCTCGGTGAAGACGGAGCGAGTGATCTGATTGCGGCTGGCTCCGATCGCTCGCAATAGCGCGTTCTCGCTCTGGCGTTGCGCGGCTGAGATGCTGAAGACGTTGTAGATGATGAAGCTGCCCACAAAGAGCGAGAGCAGTGCGAAGACCGACAGGAAAATGGTGATGAAGCCGAGAGCTTTCTGGACAGACGTTTGATTCTCTTTCGTGATCTCGGCGCCGGTCAGTACTTCGATCTCGGGGTCGCCAATCGCAGTTTCAACACGGGTGGCCAGTTCCTGATCACTCATCGAGCCATCGCTGCGAACAAAGATGCTGTCAATCTTGGTGAGGTCGCCAATAACTACCTGCTGTGCCGTCGGCAACTCGAACAGCGCCCAACTAGCGCCGCCCGATGATTCGTTGCCAGCGAATAGCGCAATGCCGACCACAGTGAAGTCGCTTGGTGCGCCAAGCGCAGTGATGCTGACGACGTCGCCGACCTCGACGCCGGCTGTCTTGGAAGAAGCGCGATCAAGCACCACTTCAATTGGGCCGACGGGTGCACGACCGTCGTAAAGACTCCACGGCGAACCTTCGCTATCGATCCATGCGCCGCCGTACTTGGGCGGACCATCCTGGCCGAGCACCTTGCCCTCGAAGGCAACCGTCGCGAATCCGAACACGTCGCCACTCGCCTCGTTGACGCCGGGAAGGCCCGCGACAACATCGACGAGATCGATCGCGATCCGATCGCGAGTTTCTTCGCCGAAATCACCTTCGATGACGTTCGACGAGCGAACATAGCCATCGGTACCCTTGAATGCGTCGGCGAACATGCGGGTGAAGGTGCCGTTGATCGTGTCGGTGAACACGAACACACCAGAGAGAAATGCCGTGCCAGCGATGACCGCGAGGGCCGTGAGGACCATCCGGCCCTTACGGCTCCAGATGTTCTTGAGACTGAGCTTGAACATCGGGTGTCAGTCTCCGAAGCGTTTCAAGCGGTCGAGAACTTTCGCGGCGGTCGGATCGCGCATTTCGTCGACCACCTTGCCGTCGGCGAGGAAGATCACTCGATCGGAGTAACTGGCCGCCACCGGGTCGTGCGTCACCATCACGATGGTCTGACCCAACTCGCGAACTGCCAGACGCATGAAGTCGAGAATCTCGTGGCCGCTGCGACTGTCGAGGTTGCCGGTTGGCTCGTCGGCGAAGATGATGGTCGGTCGACTGGCCAACGCGCGCGCAACAGCAACGCGCTGTTGCTGACCGCCCGAGAGTTCGCTCGGCCGATGCTTCAAACGGTCGCGCAGTCCGACGGTGTCGATCACACGGTTGATCCATTCGGTGTCGCCCTTGTTGCCACCAAGCAACAACGGCAGCATGATGTTTTCCTCAGCAGTCAACGTCGGCACAAGGTTGTACGCCTGGAACACGAACCCGACGTCGGTGCGCCGCAGCTCGGTGAGCTGCTTGTCCTTCAACGTCGCCAGATAGGTGGTACCGATGTGCACCTCGCCACTCGTGAGCGAATCGAGCCCAGCGAGGCAGTGCATCAGGGTGCTCTTACCCGACCCCGATGGACCCATGATGGCGGTGAAGTGGCCGCTCTCGAACTCGACGGAGACGCCGTCGAGCGCGCGGACCTCACTATCGCCACCGCCGTAGATCTTGATCGCATCGACGGCACCGGCCGCCATGGCAGTTCCACTGCTAGTCAAAGTTGTCGTCTCACTCCCGCGCGTGTCAGTCATGGGTCTGTTGTAACTGAAACTGCGCCGAAAACCATCACCCAGGGCGGTGACTTTGGCCCGGTCTGCGTCGGGCCGCCACCCAGTTACGCTCGTGGGGTGATTCAGTGCACGTCGTGTGGCGCTGCGGTGCCTGCTGGCGCACGATTTTGTCCGTCGTGCGGCCGCTCTGTCGCGCTGGGGCAGCCCGAAGAGAGGCGAATCGTGACCGTTCTGTTCACCGATCTCGTCGGCTTCACCGGGCTCACCGAGCACATGGACCCCGAGCAGGTCAAACGCCTGATCGACCAGTGCTTCGAGCAGCTAGTCGAGGTAGTCGTCGGCTTCGGCGGGCGGGTCGACAAGATTTTCGGCGACGGAATCCTCGCTCTTTTTGGCGCCCCCGTTGCCCACGAAGACGACCCAGAGCGCGCCGTGCGCGCGGCGCTCCGCATGCAGGACGTGCTCGCAGAATTTGTGGCTACTAGCCACCTCGCCGGCAGCGACAACATTCGCATGCGCGTCGGCATCAATTCCGGCGAGGTGCTGGTCGGCACGTTGGCTGGCACCGACTACACGGCGATGGGCGACGTGGTCAACACAGCATCTCGCTTGCAAACTTCCGCACCACCCGGTGGCGTGCTGGTCGGCGAGTCGACGTATGCGCTGACGTCTCATACCTTCCGCTACGAACCGTTTGGCGAGATGCAGCCACGCGGACGCGAGCAATCGCTGACAGCTTGGCTCGCTCTGGAAGCCACCGCTCCTCCTGGGCGCCGTCGCCGTCGCGATGTCGGCATCGTCGGTCGCCACTCCGAACTCGCGATGGCCGATGCCGCGCTCGAGCTAGTCACGCGCAGCACCCGCAGTGTGTTGCTGCACATCAACGGTGACAACGGCGTCGGCAAGAGCCGGCTCGTCGACGAAGTAATTCAACGGCTTCGCGATCAAGGCGACATGTCGATCCTTGAAGGCGCGTGCGTGCCCTACGGCGAAGCCAATGTGTGGTGGCCGATCGCCAGTGCCCTGTCGGACTACCTCGATCTCGACACGGGCGTGCCAGTCGAAACGATGCGCAGTACGGCCTTGGAGCGCGCGAGGACGATGTTCCCGACAGTCAGCGACGAAGACACCGAACGCATGGTCGACGTTTTCATTCACCTGATGGGCTACACGTCGCCGATCGACAAGCTCGACCCGATCAATGCGCGCAACACGATTCATAGGGCAGTCGCCTTCGTGCTCGAAGCGCGTTCGACGCGTGGGGCGATGGTGCTCAGCATCGACGACGTCCACTGGGCCGACCAGGCGCTGCTCGATTTGCTGGAGCATCTTCTCGGCGCGCTCGGCCGACGACCGTTCCTCCTTATCACTTCGATGCGGCCCGGCAGCGACGTCGTTTGGCCGCCACGGTCCGAGCGCAGCACCGTGATCTCGCTCAACCTGCAACCACTCACGCGTGCCGACACCGATCAGCTCGCAACCGCGTTATTGGGCGATGCCGCGCGCGACGAGAACCTCGTCACCGCGCTCTACGACCGCAGCGGCGGCAATCCACTGTTCTTGCTCGAGCTGGTTGCGTTGACCGAGGCTGGCGGCAGCGGATTGGAACTTCCCGATTCGTTGCGCACGCTGATCGCGGCGCGACTCGACCAACTGAGTCCACCGCAGCGACAGCTGCTCGAAAACGCAGCCGTGCTCGGCACTTCCGGCAACATTCACGACTTGGAGCGCTTTGCCACCGAGCTTGGCCAGTCGTTCAGTCGCGAGCTGGTGATGGAACTCGACGACCTTGGCCTTCTGGAGATCCACGGGCGGCGTTGGGAATTCTGCAGCGAGTCGGTGCGCGACGCCGCCTATCAAACGCTCACCAAGGCCGCCCGCGCGCAACGTCACGCTGGTGTGGCCAAGGCACTGAGTACTGCAACTGGTCGGCTGGAAGATCGTGTTCACCACACGGCATCGGCAGCCGAACTAGTGCAGGAGCTTGGTGTGGTCGAACGCGTGCCGAACGATGTTGCGGACCAGGCATTGCAACTCCTCACCAGCGCCGCCGACCGCGCGCTCGATAGCGGCAGCCTGCGCATGGCTGTACGCCACACCAGCCGCGCCCTCGACCTGTCAGCTACAGCCGACGTCGCCGCTGCCGAACTTGCGCACTTGCACCTCGTGCGCGCGACGGCGTACACCGAGCAGCGAGCATTCGCCGAGGCGACCGCCGATATCGACGCGTTGGAAGCAATCGCCGAATCGTTGAAGGACGTGACGATGGAGGCGCAGGCCCATCGCTTGCGTGGCTCGCTCAGCCAGGTCGCGGGACGGATCGACGACGCTCGCCGCGAACTTGGTCAGGCAGTCGACCTGCTGCGTGGCGTCGATCGGCCAGAACTGCTCGCGCAAGCACTGCGGATTCGCGGCTACGTCGAGATGTTTGGCGGCTCGCTGACCGATGCCGAGTGGTACTTCGGTGAGGCCGATGGTCTGTTCAACGAGCTTGGAGACGAGCGCGGCCAGGCATACATCGAGCAACACCGTGCGTGGATTGCCTTCCTGTCCGGCGACCTGCCCACCGCCCGCGAACTCCTCACACGCTCGGCGGACACACACAATCGTCTTGGCGACCGCAATGGGGTGGGCTGGGCGTTCGGTTTGCTTGCTTTCGTAGAATTCTTTGAGGGTCGCTTCAAGGAAGCCGAAGAGTTGGCCGCAATCGTTGGCACCGAGGCCGAGCAACGCGGCGATGTGTGGGCCGCAAGCATGATGGACACACTGCTCGCCGACCTGCGGTTGTGGCAAGGCAAGCTGGAAGACGCCGCCAACTTTGCCGACAAAGCGCGGCAGCGCTTCAAGCGGATCAACGACAAGTTCGGAATGATTCAAGCAATGGCACCACTCGTTCGGGCACAGGTCGCACTTGGTCGCCATGCCTCGGCGCAACGAACGTCGGAAGAACTGCTCGCGATAGCTGACACCTCGCAAAGCGGTTCATTCGCGCTGATGGCCGTTGCTGGCGCGGCGATGCATCGCGGCAACGGCGCAGTCGCGGCCGCTACCGCCGAACGCGCGCTCGCCGAGATCGCCGCAATCGGCGGCGAGGCCTACGAGCCAACCGTTGTGTTGGCGCTCGCCTATGCCCAACTCGGGCGTGTAGAGGATGCGATGGCCGCCATCGAATCGGTGCCACCGTACGGGCACGCACATCCGTTCACTCGGGCCGTCGCCGCCCTGGTCAACACCGTCGCCGGAGTGCCGGCAGAGGCGATCCAACACGCCGATGCAGTTGCGACTGCGAACGGTGCGACGTATCTCGACAACGTGTTCGCGTACCTCGCCGCTGCTGGCGCGTACCAGCAGATGGGCGACTCCGAGCACGCCATCCTGTCCGCCGAAGCAGCAGTCGCGCGAGCGATGGCAGTCGGCGATGTTGTGGCCACTGCGTTAGCAACTAGTGCGTATCAACTGATCGCTGGCACTGAGCATCGGGCGCACGATCAGCGGACACCGCTCGGCGAAGGATGGACAACCTTGCTGTCATTGCTGGTCGGCGACCCAAAGGCGATGGTTGCGTCAGCCGGAGATTGAGTCGCGCCGACGCCGCATCTCGGCGTTGAACATCGTTGCCGCCGGGTGTGGATCCATTTCGCGCACCGGTGGTTCCAATGGTGGCTCGACAAACGGCTGATGCCGAATCTGGCAACCAGGGCAGAAGTACAACAGCCGCTCAAACTGACCTACTCGCCGAACTTGCACCGTGTCGCTGCAACGACCGCAACGCGTTCCGTTGCGCCCGTAGACGGCAAGGCCGGTTGCGGTCTCGGAGCCAGCGGCGCGGTAAATGCGATCGAGATTGGTGCGCAACATGCGCGTGGCAGCGTTGATCACCTGGGTGCAATCGTCGAGCGACAACGCAGAAACCTCGGCAAACGGACTGAGCTCGCAGGCCCACAGGACTTCGCTGCGATAGACGTTGCCGACGCCGCGTGCAACGTGTTGATCGAGTAGCACTTCCGCGATCGGACAGGCTCCGTCGGCGTAGGCAAACATCCGGCGCACGCACTCTGCGAGTTCCGCGTCGGTGGCGGTCGAAAGGTCGGCAGCAAGCCGACCGAAGCCGGGATGGCGAACCGGATCAAATTCGCGGTATGTCTCGATAGTTGCGGCGTTGAAGCACACGGCTACCCAACCTGGCACGTCGATCGCGACGCGCATTTGGTCCGTCGGCTTCCGCCACCGCTCGCCAGTGCGATACAGATGCCACGCACCGTTCAACCGCAGATGTGTGTTCAACACGATTCCGTCGTCCCACACGATTTCGAGGTGCTTACCGTCGGTTTCGACCCGCTCGATCAAACGACCAATCGTGGGCAACGGCCCGAACAAACCAGGCGCGTCGAACCGCCGGAGCGGCCGACCGACGAGGGCCGTTCGTAGCGCCGCTCCAGAGCGGTGAGTGGCATCGCCGTCAGGCACGTGCAGAGACTACGCACTCAGCGACGGCGCGTTGCGTAATGCCTACCCGCAGTGGCCGCAGAGGTAGGCGGGTATCGTTCACTCCGTGAAGCCGACTCAACCCACCGTCGAAGACGTTCACGAAGACGTTCACGAAGACGGCCCGGACAGCGACGGCGTGCCCGATCTGACGATTGCGCCGACGCCGGTTGCCACCGCGCGCCGGCACTACGGCGTGGGTGGAGCAATGCTCGCTGGCGGCATGCTCGGGCTCGATCAAGCACTCGGTCTGCGCAAGCCCAAGCAAGAGGCACCCATCGTCATCGCGGCCGCGACCGATCCACTCGACATCGACGACGACGGCATCGAAGTGACGGTCGACGAACACACCTCCGTGTTCGCTCCACCGCAGCCCCGCTCGAAGCCGCACGTGAAGCCTGTTCGGGGTCGCCGATGACCGAAGAAGTCGATATCCGTACAGCCTGGCTCTCGCGCGACGCGTTGGAGAACATCCGCGCCAACGTGCCGTTGGTTTACGTTGACGCGGTGCCGGTGCGAGTCGACGAGCTGGGTCGCGTGACCCACATCGGCATGCTGTTGCGCCAAGCCGCTGACGGCTCGATCAGCCGCATGGTCGTCAGTGGTCGCGTGCGGTACGGCGAACGCATTCGCACCGCTCTGCTGCGCCACCTAGAGAAAGACCTGGGCCCGGTCGCGTTGCCACAGATCCCGCCGGAGGTTGCTCCTTTTACCGTCGTCGAATACTTCCCCGACGCCGACGTCAGCGGCTACCAAGACCCGCGCCATCACGCGGTCAGCTTGGCGTTCGTCGTGCCGGTCGCTGGCGACTGTCAACCGACGCAAGAAGCGCTCGACCTTGGTTGGTTCACTCCCGCGGAAGCGATCAGCGAGAAGGTGCGCAACGAAATGACCGGCGGGCACGATCGCCTGATTCGGCTAGCGCTTGCGCACGTCGGCCAACTGCCCTAGACCGTCTTGGTCTAGAGGGTCGACTAGCCCTGCGCTACTTCGCGAGGCCCTTAACGATTTCGGCCATCAGGTCGCTGGCTTCTGTTGGGTTGAGGCCGACCTTTACTCCTGCGGCGCGTAGCGCATCCATCTTGCCCTTCGCCGTGCCTTTGCCGCCGCTGGTGATCGCGCCGGCGTGACCCATCTTCTTGCCCTCCGGAGCGGTGACGCCTGCGACATACGCGCTCATCGGTTTGGTGACGTTGGCCTTGATGTACTCCGCAGCTTCTTCTTCGGCGGAGCCACCGATCTCGCCGATCATGATGATCGCGTGCGTTTCCGGGTCGGCTTGGAACTCCTTCAAGCAATCGATGAAGTTGGTGCCGGGGACGGGGTCGCCACCGATACCTACGCACGTGCTGACGCCGATGCCGCGTTGCTTCAACTCGTACAGCGCCTGATAGGTGAGCGTGCCCGAACGCGACACGATGCCAACGTTGGGGCCCTTGGCAGTCGGAAGTTGCGCGATTTCGCCAGCGGTGATGCCGATGTTGCACTTACCGGGGCTGATGATGCCCGGGCAGTTCGGGCCGAGCAGACGAGTCTTGGGATAGTCGCGCAGCAAGGTGTTGAACACCTTGGCCTCATCTTGTGCGGGGATGCCTTCGGTGATGCAGACGATAAACGCGATGCCTGCGGCCGCGGCCTCGAGGATCGCCGCGGCACCAGCCTTGGGTGGCACAGCGACGAACGACGCGGTTGCGCCAGTTGCGGCGACCGCTTGCGCGACCGTGTCGAACACCGGAATGCCCTCACCACTCTCAGTAACGACCTCGGTGCCACCCTTGCCGGGCGTAACACCGCCGACGACTTGCGTGCCGTACGCCTTGTTGCGCAATCCGTGGTACTTACCCTGCCCGCCGGTGAGGCCTTGCACGATTACTTTCGTGTCGGCGTTGACGAAGATCGCCATGGTTACTTCGCTCCGTTCTGATTGCTCAACGCGACCGCCGCGCGGGCAGCTTCCAGCATCGTTGGCTTGGACGTCAGTTTGCTTTCCGGAATGCCGGCGTTCGCCAAGATCTCGCGACCCTCTTCGGCGTTGGTTCCATCGAGGCGGATAACGATCGGTGCTCGCAGATCGACGCGGCCCATCGCGGCGACGATGCCGTTGGCCACGTCCTCGCCGCGCGTGATGCCGCCGAAGATGTTGATGAAGATGCTCTTCACGTTCTGATCGAAGTTGATGACTTCGAGTGCCGCGGCCATCATGTCGGCGTTGGCGCCGCCACCAATATCGAGAAAGTTGGCCGCGGTACCTCCGACCTGGTTAACGACGTCGAGCGTGCTCATCGCCAGGCCGGCGCCGTTGGCGATGATGCCGACCGTGCCGTCGAGTCCGATGTATTGCAGGTCGTGTTTGCGCGCTAACTGCTCGCGCGCATCCAACTCCTCCGTTGCACGAAATTCGTCCCACTCGGGATGACGAAAGGCGGCGTTGTTGTCCAGGCTGACCTTCGCGTCGAGCGCGTGCACGCCACCATCGGGCCGCAGGATGAGCGGATTGATTTCGGCGAGGTCGCAGTCGCCGCGAGTAAAGCAGTCGTACAGCTTCACCAACATGTCGGCGACGCCATCGATGGCTTCGGCGTCGATCTTGGCGCGCACGACAGCGTCGCGCGCGACGGCCAGCGAGATGCCGTCGACCGGGTCAATGTGCAGCATCACGATCGCGTCCGGGCTCTTGGCGGCGACGGCTTCGATCTCGACGCCACCTTCAACGCTCAGCATCAGCAAGTGTTTCTTGGCTGCGCGATCGAGTGAGTAGGAGGCGTAGTACTCCTTCTTGATGTCGCTGGCGTGTTCCACCCACACGCGCTTGACGACGTGACCCTTGATGTCCATGCCGAGGATGTTCCCGGCGTGCAGTCGTACCTCGTCAGCGTTGTCGGCCAGCTTGATGCCGCCCGCCTTACCGCGGCCGCCAACCTGGACCTGCGCCTTGACGACGACGGGGTAACCGGCGGCCTCAGCCGCAGACACCGCTTCATCGACCGTTAGCGCGACATCGCCGGGGCTGACAGGGATACCGAAGCGGGCGAAGTACTGCTTGCCCTGGTATTCGAACAGGTCCATTTAGGCCGCATCCTCTTTCTCGTCGAGCGTGGCTTCAAGCCACTTACTAATGCCCTTCAGCGAACTTCCGGGTCCAAACACTTCCGCGACACCCTGTTCCTTCAACGTGCGCACGTCGCCAGCGGGGATGACGCCTCCGCCGAACACGAGCGTGTCGCCCAGCCCGCGCTCGCGCAACTCGTTCATCACACGGGGAAACAGGGTGAGATGCGCCCCGCTGAGCAGCGAAAGCCCGACGGCGTCGACGTCTTCTTGCAGCGCCGTTTCCGCGATCTGCTCGGGCGTCTGATGCAAGCCGGTGTAAATGACTTCAAAGCCATGGTCGCGCAGCGCACGGGTAATGGTCTTGGCCCCACGGTCGTGGCCATCAAGACCGGGTTTCGCGACAACGACTCGGTACGGCCTCTTCACAGGTTCGGAACCCTACGACCGATCCGGCCTGATCCTCAATTCGTCCGGATAGGGCGCCAATGGAGGTAAGTCAGGCACACTGTGGTTGATGCGTCGACCGCAGTTGCAGTCCACATTTGCCCGGGCAGTCGCGCCGGTGCTGCTTGGCCTTGGGTTCTTCGCTGTGCTCGGACTGGCGTTGTGGGGCGTTGCCGCGATCGTCGCCGCCAACGACGAAGACACCACCTCGAACTTGGCGCCGACCGTGCAGGAGATGGGCTCGACGACGTTCGTGGCCGGAGTGATAGATCGCGATGGGCCGATCATTCTGCGCGATTTGTTGGGCAACGATCGCAACGTGGTCGTCGATCACACCGGCGCCGACGTCGACTTCGGGTGGGCGATCTACTTGGCCAACCCCGCCGATAGAGACGCCGCTTGCACGATCGAATTGATCAAGAAGACACGCACGTTCACCGATTGTGAAGGCCGCACACTGCAGGTCGCCGATCTGGCCACGCCGCCGCCAGGCGTCGGCCCGGTGATTGGCGCCAACGGCGAACTCACGCTTGACTTAACCGCCGACTGAACGGCCGACTAGGCAGCGGGAACCACGGTCGGTCGAGCATCGTCAGAAAAGTATGAAACGTCGCACCTTCCTCCAATTGCTCACCGTGCCCGCCGTCGCCCAGGTGTTCGCCGCCTGCGCTGATGATCCAGGCAAGACTGATTCACCCAGCAATGGGGCAAGCAGCCTGCGCGGTGATGCTGCTCGCGTAACGACCGACACCGACCCGACCGAGGCTGCGGCTGCGATCAATGCGTTTGCGGACGACATGTTCCTGCATCTCACTACCGTCGACCCGGCAGCCAACCTCGTGTTCTCACCCGCAAGCATTGCGCTCGCGTTGGCGATGACATCGGCCGGCGCCAAGGGCACGACGCTCGCGGAAATGGACACCGTGCTGCACATCAACGATGCCGCCGCAATCCATCGTTCGATGAACGGACTTGAGAGTTCATTGGAAGCAGCGAATGCGATCCAAGACAACACCGGCGACATCGGTGGCGTGGGCATCAGCGAGGTGCAGATCTCGATCGCCAACTCGTTGTGGGGCCAAGCGGGACTGAACTTCGAGCAAGCGTTCCTTGATCTGCTGTCGTCGGAATACGGCGCTGGGATGGAACTCGTCGACTACAAGAAGGATCCGGAGGCTGCGCGCGCGGCGATCAACGAGTGGGTCGCCACTCAAACCAACGATCGCATTCCAGAACTGCTGGCCGAGGGTGTCATCACAGTGGATGCTCGGCTCACGCTCGTCAACGCGATCTACCTGAAGGCCAACTGGAACGACACCTTCGACAAGGAGCAAACCCTGACGACGTCGTTCGCGGCACCTGCTGGCGAGGTCGACGTCGAGATGATGCACGCGTCGCGGCGAATTGCACACAGCGAAGGCGACGGTTGGCAGGCCATCCAATTGCCATATGTATTCGGCGAACTCTCGATGGTGGTGGCCCTCGGCGATACGGTCGACGCTTTGCTACCAACGATTGGCGAAGCGGTCGCGCAACTCAGGGAACGCCCGGTTGAACTCGGTTTTCCGAAGTTCGATATTGAGACGTCAATCAGCCTCGCCGCGACGCTGAAGGAAATGGGAATGCCGACAGCATTCGACACGGGAACTGCTGACTTCAGTGGCATGACCACTGAGGAGCGACTCGTTATCGGCGATGTCATCCACCAGGCCAATATCACCGTCGACGAAGTGGGCACAGAAGCCGCGGCTGCGACGGCAGTAGTGATGGTGGCCACTTCCGCACCGGTGGAGGAAACGCCGATCACGCTCGTCATCAATCGGCCGTTCACGTTCTGGTTGATTGCTCGCAGTACTGGCGTCGTCGTGTTCATGGGTCGCATCAACGACCCAAGTGCTACGCGCGGGTAAGTCAGGCGCGAACGGGCACGTTGGCGATCAGCCGGGCGGCGAACTCTTCGGAGTGAGCGGCGAGCTTGCTGCGGTGTAACGCCAAGCCGCCAATCACTTCCGCGCCGAGCCGGCTCACTGCGCCATCGAGCTTGTCGAGCGTCTTGGCCGGGTTCAACGCGAACGTGCAGAAGGTCGCTGCCAACTTGCCTTGCATCGCGGGCAGCCCTGCGATTGCACCGAGACCCCATGGCGCTTGACCGACGACAAACAGGCCGTGCACCCAGGTACCGATGATGATCAGGTCGGCGTCTTGAATGCTGGCCATCTCCGGCTTACGCACGGGCGAGACACCGGTGATGCCCCACCCTTCTTGCTGCAGGTTGGTGGCGATCAATTCGCCTGCGGTGCGCGTGTGCCCGGTCAGGCTCTCGAAGAGGATGGCTGCCTTCATGGTGCTATTCAATCAGACCGATCGTGCACGACTGGAGCGCTAGCGCCACAGCAGCCCGGCGCTCGGCGCGGCCTTTGCGCACCTTGCGCGTGATGGTAACGACGCCGATCAGCAACGTCGATCCGATGATCACGCAGATGAAGGCGATCAACTTCGTGGGCAGGGTGCGCGTGCCAAAGAAGATGTAGATGTCGGGAACGATGAAGGCAACAAGCGCCATCAGGCCCCACCCGACCGCAGCGCGGTAGCGCTCGTCAATGAATCTGAGCACCATGCGGGGAGTGGTCAGGGCGTCAACGGTTGCACTGCACAGGTCGATCACCAGATAGATCCACGGGTTCAGGCCATAGTCGCCAACGGCCGCCCAAACGATCAGCGTGCGGATGAACGACCAGCCCACCACCACGCCCGCCCAGGTGTTACTCAGGCGCCGGCGACGTTGCAACGTCTCCACACTGTGCTGCGGGTGGATGCGCATCTGCTCAATTCAACCAGTTCAGAGCTTCTTGAGTGGTGCCCAAGCCAGAGAGAGGTGTTTGGTGCCTGCCTCGCGGAACCGAATTGTGGCCTCGGCCTTGTCGCCCTGGCCGCGAATCTCGATAATGACGCCTTCGCCGAACGCCGGGTGTTCGACGTCGTCACCAACCCGGAGTGCGATTTGTTGGACGGCGGCGGCCTCGGCGCTGCGTTGCCCTGCGTTGATTGCGGCCTCGACCACCCGCTCGCGGTGCCAATCGCTGCTGTCGTCTTCATCCGGGTCAAAGCTGCTGACCGCCGACGCGCTGCGCCGATAAGGGGCAGGCATGCTGTTGTTGGCGCGGTAGTCGGTGCGGGCACGCATGCTGGCGCGACCGTAGGTGCGACCACCGCCGACAACGCCCAGCGATTCGATGAGTTCGGCAGGGATCTCGTCGAGGAAGCGACTGGGCGGGTTGTAGCTGGTGTTGCCGAAAAGTTGTCGGCTCCAGGCGTGACTGACGAACAGTTTCTGCTGCGCGCGGGTGATGCCCACGTAGGCGAGGCGACGTTCTTCTTCCATCTCGGTCGGCTCGCTGAGCGCGCGGCTGTGCGGGAACACTCCCTCTTCCATCCCGACCAGGAACACGATCGGGTATTCGAGACCCTTGGCGCTGTGCAACGTCATCAACACGACGCGATCGTCGTCGTCGATCTCGTCGGTGTCGGCGACGAGGGCGACCTGTTCGAGAAACTCGTCGATGCGGGTGAACTCGCGCGCCGAGCCGATCAGCTCGCCGACGTTCTCCAGCCGCCCGGCGGCCTCCACCGTTTCCTCGGCTTCCAGTTCGGAGAGATAGCCGCTGTCGTCAAGCACCGACTGCAACACATCGGCCGGTCCGGTGCCGGCCACCGCTGCCAATTCGGCGGCCGCATCGATCAGTCGCACGAAACTCTCGACTCCGCGCGCCGCCGGGCCGGTGAGGCCAGCCTCATGTGCGTGACGCATTGCTTCCATGAAGGTCGAGCCGTTGGCCTTGGCTAACGCATCGAGTTTGGCGACGCTGCCGTCACCGACGCCGCGCTTGGGGACATTGAGCACACGCTTGATGTTGATCTCGTCGGCCGGGTTCACCGCGGCGCGCAAGTACGCCATCGCATCCTTGACCTCGCGACGGTCGTAGAAGCGCGTGCCACCGACAACTTTGTAAGGGATGCCGAAGCGCATGAACGCTTCCTCGAGCACTCGGCTCTGCGCGTTCGTGCGGTAGAACGCGGCCATCTCTTTCCACAGCAGGTGCGTGGCGGTCTGCACTGATTGCATCGTCCGTGCCACCCAAGTCGCTTCATCGCCTTCGTCCTCGGCGTGATAACGCACGACCTTGTCGCCACCACCCTTCTCGCTCCACAGGTGCTTCTCTTTGCGACCCGGGTTGTTTGAGATCACCGAGTTCGCCGCGTCAAGAATCGTCTGCGTACTGCGATAGTTCTGATCGAGCACGATCGTCGTCACATCGTCGAACTGATCCTCAAACTGCGAAATGTTCCGAACATCAGCCCCCCGCCACCCGTACACGCTGTTGTGCACCAACACTCCGTTGGCGACGTAGTGGTGGGTCGGATCGACTTCGAGGTCGTACACCGGTCCGTCGTACTGCTCGACTTCAACAGAGTCGATCGATCGCGGTTGAAGGTGGCCATCAACCAGCACCAGAACGGTCATCCCACGATGAAGGTGTGAAAGCGGCGTGGAGTCGTAAGTGACACCACCAATCATCGCGCGGCGTTTTACATTCAACCCACCGAGCTGAGCAACGCGATGTGCGGCATCTAACGCCTGCGGATACGACTTGAACGACGACTCGAATCGCTTTCCGGCCTTTCCTGGTCGCAGCTTCACACCCCCGCTCTCGACCTTCTGGATGAGTTCCTCGTTACTGGAACCCCACTGGATTCGGTGATAGTCAATGCGCGTTCGGTGGTCGGCAAACATCACCAAGTTGACTGTGCTTCGGAGCTTTCCGTTCTGTGGTCGGTGGTGCGGAAACTCAGGATGAAGGAGCAACTCATTCATGAGTTGCTTGGCCCGCATCTCAGTGTCGATGGCGTTGTAGAGCCGCGTGAGCCACTCGTCGTTCATGGCTAGCTCACGACCCTGCGAATGGAAGCACGCTGTCGGTAGGCCGTACTCGGCCGCGTACAACGACTCGAAATACGCAGCCTCGGCGAGAGTGTCGCAGACCTTCAGAACCCATAGGGCATCGCCGTGTTCCTGAACGGTGCGCACTTTGAACCCACTGTCGAGATAGCCATTGCTGTTCGATCGCACGCTCTTGGTTCTGCCAACTCTGTAACCGCGGTCGCCGCGATGCATGAGATAGACCAGATGCTTTCCGGCCGGGACTTCAAAAAGGGCTGGAACGATGTGGTGTGGCGTACCCGTCAGCACGCAATCGCCTGCCGTCACAGTCACCACTGGCCCCTTGTAGTGCCCCGGGTGAACACGACGCACCGTGCCAACTTCCGTCGTCAGTTGACCACCCGTCCCATCGACCTGGTCGCCGGCGACGATTTGCTCGATCGGGATAAGTCCATTTGGCGTGGCAATCATGGTGCCGGGCGGAAGGCACTGGTCGCCATCGCCCACGATGGTTACTTGTTGGTGTTGCGCCGCTAGTGCCAGCGCTAACTCGTTTTGCGCCATATTGGTGTCTTGGTACTCGTCGACGAGCACGTGCTGGAAGCGCTGCTGATAGTGAGCCAGCACATCCGGGTGCTCGCGGAATAGCTGCACCGTCTTCATCAACAAGTCGTCGAAGTCCATTGCGCCCGCACGCTGCAAGCGAGCTTGATACTCGGAGTAGATCTCGGCGTGCTTGCGCGAGAACGGATCTTCCGCCTTTGCGAGCGCCGCGCCGGGCGACAACAAGTCGTTCTTCCACAGACTGATCTGTCCGTGTGCCGCGCGAATCGGAAAGCGCTTCGCGTCGAGGCCAAGATCGCGAATCACGTAGCCGGTCAGCCGCTGCGAATCGGCCTGGTCGTAGATGCTGAAGTTGCGCGGGTAACCAAGCGCCTCAACATTCGCCCGCAAAATGCGCACGCACGCCGAGTGAAACGTGCACACCCACATCGCCTTCACCATCGGCCCGACGAGTGCCGCCACGCGATGCTTCATCTCGTCGGCGGCCTTGTTGGTGAACGTGATCGCCAGGATCGCCGACGGCGGCACGCCCTCGTGGATCAGGTGCGCAATGCGATGCGTCAGCACCCGCGTTTTGCCGGAGCCAGCGCCAGCAACGACGAGCAACGGGCCGCCGCGGTGCACCACGGCATCGAGCTGATCGGGATTCAACGACTGCAGATCGAGCGGATCGAGCGCGAGCCGACCCGGAAGGGGTGACTCGTCGCCGGCGTTCATGATGCTGGCATTCTACGGACGGGGTGTCGTGCGGCTGGCCTAGCCTCGATTGGATGCGCCGCACACTGAGACTCGTCGTCGCCTCGGCAGTCGGTGGTGGGCTCACTGGAGTTGTCTCGTTCGCGTTCCTACGCTCGCTCGACTGGGCAACTCGTACACGAATCTCGAGTGCCTGGCTGGTCTGGTTACTACCCGCAGTCGGGCTCGTGGTCGGCGTCACCTACCACTACCTCGGCGGTCGCGCGAAGGGCGGCACGCCAGCCGTCATCGAGCAAGGCCACCTGTTCACTCACGGGGTCCCCGCACGCATGACGCCATTGATCTTCGGTGGCTCGATCGTCGGCCATCTCGCGGGGGCCTCGGTCGGCCGGGAAGGCGCGGCATTGCAGATCGCCGGATCGGTCACCGACACAACGGCTCGCATCGCGCGTTTCTCGAGCGAGGATCGTCGAACGCTCATCGCTGCGTCACTCGCCGGTGGATGGGGAGCGGTGTACGCGGTGCCGATCACCGGTGTCGTCTTCACGATGCAGGTCACCCGTCGCCATGCATTGCGCGCGCTGCTGCCCGCCATCGCGTCCGCAGTCGCTGGCAACCTCACAGTTCGTGCGCTTGGCTACAAGTTCACTGGACGACCGCACATCTCGGCGCCGGACTGGACGATTGGATTACCCGCCAAGCTCGTCGTCTTCGGCATCGCATGCGGACTCTTCGCCCGCTGCTTCGTGTCGCTGATTCAGCGGATGCGAACTCTTCTCGCAGATCTGCTGCGCTGGCCACCGGCGCGCCCACTGCTCGGCGGGTTTGCCACACTGGGGGCGATGGCGCTGTTCGGCCGCGACTACCTCGGCATGTCCAGCGGTCTGCTCGGTTCAGCGGTGGCTGGCGACCACATCAACTGGTATGTACCGTTATTGAAACTGCTCTTCACGGTGATCGCACTTGGCAGTGGCTTTGTCGGCGGCGAAGTGCTGCCGTTGTTCGTGATCGGTGGCACCCTTGGCGGTGCGATCGCTCCAGGGCTGCATGCACCCGCACCGCTGCTCGCCGCCGTCGGCTCGGCCATCACGTTCTCGTCGGCTGCAAGTGTGATGTTGACCGGCGTTGTCCTCACTGTTGAACAGTTCGGCTGGAACACACTGCTGCCGGCGCTTGTGGTCGCGGTCGTGGCGCGCGTCGCTGCGGGTAAGCCCGGGTTGTACATCGCCAATCAGCGGGACCACGCGAGATCGACATGATGTCGGCTAGCGATACCGAGCGCCGCACGTCCTTGCGCCGAATGAAGGCGTTGGCCCTAGGGCTGCTGGGACTCGCGGCGATCGTGTTTGCTCTCGCACGCTGGCAAGAGCCGCACCACAACTGGCTGGGCTACGTGCGCGCGTTCGCGGAAGCGTCGATGGTTGGTGCCCTCGCCGACTGGTTCGCCGTGACCGCACTCTTTCGCCACCCGCTGCGCATCCCTATCCCGCACACCGCGATCATCCCGCACCGCAAGGAACAGATCGGTGCGTCGCTCGGTGAGTTCGTGCAGAACAACTTCCTCACCCACGAAGTACTACAGGAACGTCTCGCCACTGCGCAGGTCGGCCGACGCATCGGTGTCTGGCTCAGCGAGCCGACTAACGCTGCCAAGGCTGGCGCCGGAGTCGCCGATGCATTGCGCGGCAGCATGGAGATCCTCGACGACCGCGATGTCTCCAACGCGCTCGAGAATCTGATCGAACGCAAGATCCGCACCACGCCGGTCGCGCCGCTCGTTGGTCGCGCTATCGACGTCGCAATGGAGGGCGGTCATCATCAGCGTTTGCTTGACGCAGTGCTCACCGGACTAGCCAGCTTTCTCGACGACAACCGCACAACCTTCCGTCAGCGGCTCGAGGAAGAGTCGCCGTGGTGGATCCCGGAACCGATCGACGATCGCATCTTCGAGAAGATCTACACCGCCGTGCACCGATTCATCGGCGATGTCGGCGGCGACGAAACCCACGACGTACGCGTAGCCATCGATGCGCGCGTGCTCGAGTTCGCTGCCCGCCTGCGGGCCGACAAGGGCCTCGCCGCCAAGGGTGAGGAACTGAAGACAGAACTGCTCGCCCACCGCGACGTGCGCGCCTGGCTGCAATCGTTGTGGGGCGAGGTCAAACGCAGCACACTCACGGCCACCAACGACCCCGAAAGCGAGCTGCGCCAACGCATTGAACGCTCACTCGTGCATCTCGGCAAGCGACTGCGAGACGAGCCCGAACTGCAGCACAAGGTCAACGATTGGGTGCAGCGTGCGCTCGGTTACGTCGTCGATCACTACCGCGGCGAAGTTGCCGAGATCATCAGCTCGACGTTCGCCAAGTGGGACGGCAAGGCGACAGCCGACCGCCTCGAGCTACAGGTAGGTCGCGACCTGCAGTTCATCCGAATCAACGGCACCATCGTCGGTGGCCTAGCTGGCCTCATCATCCATACGGTCAGCCAAGCCTTCTTCTAGCGAGCGCTGGTTGCTGGGTAGGGTGACCGGCGATGGCGTATCGCTACCTATGGACACCGCTGCAGTTGGGCCCGGTCAGTACTCGCAACCGCATCGTGTTCAGCGCGCACCTCACCAACTATGCCCGTGATGGAAAGCCAACGGCGCAACACGCCGCCTACTACGCGGCGCGCGCCGCTGGCGGCACCGGCCTGATCATCACCGAGGAGCACAGCACACACCCGACCGACTGGCCGTACGAGAAACTGATCCACGGTTTCCGCCGCGATGTCATCCCGGGCTATCGCGAGATGACCGACGCTGTGCATCGCCATCGCGTTCCAATCTTTGCGCAAATCAATCACAACGGCGGGCAAGCATCGTCGATGTACTCGCGCCTACCGGTGTGGGCGCCGTCTGCGATCGCCGATCCGCTCTTTCGCGAGGTACCGAAGGCCGTCACGCACGCCGAGATCGACGAAATCGTCGCCGGCTACGCGCTGGTGGCCGAGCATTGCGCGGAGGGCGGTTTCGACGGCATCGAACTCCAGTGCTCGCACTCTTCGATCGTGCGCGGCTTTCTCTCTCCGGCTACCAACCACCGCACCGACGAGTACGGCGGCTCGATCGAGAACCGCGCCCGCCTCTTGGTGGAAATCGTCGCCGCCGTGCGCGCCGTCATCGGCAACCGACTCGCGCTCGGTGTCCGGCTCTGCGGCGACGAGCTGATTGAGGGCGGCACCACCATCGACGAAGCCGTGCGTGTGGCACAAATTGCGGAGGCAACGGCACAAGTCGACTACATCAACACTTCGATCGGTGTCGCGACCGCCAGCCTGTTCATGATCGAAGCAAGCATGCACGTGCCACCTGGTTACGCGCTGTTCATCCCGTCTGCGTTTCGCAAAGCCGTCGATCTGCCGGTGATCGGTGTCGGCCGCTTCAAAGACCCGCTGCAAGCCGAGCGCGCACTGGCCGACGGGCATTGCGACTTGGTCGGCATCGTGCGCGGCCAGATCGCCGACGCCGACTTTGCCGCCAAGGCGCGCGCGAACGAAGCCAACGACATTCGCCTGTGCCTGAGCTGCAATCAAGAGTGCGTCGGACGAATGGGATTGAACCGCTGGCTGGGCTGCATCGAGAACCCAACAACGGGCAAGGAGCACGAAGTCGCGATCTTAAAGTCGCGGCCCAACACGACCGCGACGCCGAAGAAGCACGTTCTCGTTGTCGGTGCCGGGCCTGCCGGTCTGCAAGCAGCGATTGCGGCTGCGCGCAACGGGCATCGCGTCACCGTGTGCGAGAGGGAAGTGGCGGCCGGCGGGCAGGTCCGCCTCGCTGCGACGGTGCCCAATCGAGCTGAATTAGGCGACCTCGTGCGCAATCAACTCACCGAGTCCGCTCGCCTAGGCGTGACGATCGAGTACGGCGTCAATGTGTGGCCGGGTCTGGTGCGTGAACGCAAACCCGATCACGTCGTCGTCGCCACCGGAGCCGAACCGGCACAACCATGGTGGATCGCCGACGATGCTGCGTCACAAGTCGCCGACGTGCGCCACGTTCTCGATGGCAGCGTCGAACCGCATGGCAGCATCGTGCTCGTCGACGAGATCGGCTTCCATCACGCAACATCGGTCGCCGAACTACTGGCCGACCGGGGCTGCACAGTCGAGATCGTCACGCCCGGCATGGTGGTCGGTCAAGACTTGGGCATCACGCTCGACATGGAGAATTGGTGGATGCGCGCACACTCGAAAGGAATCGTTCAGTCGACTGACCTCGTGCCGATGGGCTTTACCGCTGGCGAACTGACGCTGCTGCATCACCCAACGGGTGTCAACCAAACTCGGCGACCCGATTGGGTCGTCCTGGCTGTGCCACCCAACCCGGTCGAGTGGCTCTATAAAGAACTCAAGGCCGAAGGCATCAGCGTGCAGCGCGTCGGCGATTGCGTGGCACCGCGTCGGGCTCACGCGGCGGTCATTGATGGCGACCGCGTAGGTGCCTCACTATGACCGACGCGGCACCACCCCCGCTCGTGCACCCGCCAACGGTGCCACCGGCGATCATCGGAATTCTCGGCGGCGGACCAACGGTGCGCTACTTCGAGCACACGGCAAAACAGATGGGCTATCGCACCGTCGTGCTCGATTCCGAGCTCTCGTCGGCAAAACTGCTCAAGTCGGCGGCGGTGTGCGATGTGGTCACGGTCGTCGATCAACTGCCGCTCGCCGCAATGCGCACCGTGGCAGCCAAACTGCCGGTGTACCCGAACCCGGACACGGTCGAGTTGTGCAAGGACCGGGTCGCGACGAAACGTTTCCTCGCCGACGTCGGCGTCGACGTCGGTCCGCACACGCTGATCGAGACAGAAGGGGACATTGTCGTTGCTGCCGAGGTCAAGTTCCCCTCCATCTTGAAACTGCACCATCACGGGCAAGGCAGCGAGGGCCACGTGCGCGTTGCCGCCCACGGCGACCTGCTCGGCGCGTGGGACACGCTTGGTCGCCGACCGTGCGTATTGGAGCAACGGCTCACGCTCGGCCGCGAATTGTCGATCACTGTCGCACGGACCGGCGACGGACAGGTGGCTTCCTTCCCCGCCGCGCAAGAGCAATACGTACATGGCAAACTCGAGATCAGCTACGCGCCAGCAAGCCTGCTCGGTTCCGGACAGACCGACGCCGCCGAACTCGGCGCGTACATTGCCACTGAGTTAGGCCACGTCGGTGTGCTCACGGTGCAGATGTTCGTCGTCGGCCGCGAGGTCTACGTGCACGAGTTGACCCCGCGCCCAAACGCACTTGCGCTCTACACGCTCGACAGTTGCCGAACGAATCAGTACGAACAGCAACTTCGCGCCATCTGCGGCCTCGGTCTCGGCAGCGCGACGATGACCGTCCCCGGCATTGCTGTCGTCAGTCTGCCCGCTGCCCTCTGGTCGGAAGGCGAACCCAAGTGGGAACGAATGCTCGGCGAGGGCAACGTGCATGTTCATCGCTACCCGGCAAGCGAGCCTGGTGACGGTGCCATTTGGGGTCATCTTGCCGCGACCAGCGGCACGGCGGCCGGTTCGACCAGCGTCGTGCGTCGACTGCGCAAGCAGCTCACCAGCAGTTAGCCTGCCCGCTCATGCGGGCGGCGCAACTCGGCTTCATGGATGGCGTCATCAACTGGCTCGGCGACTTCACCGACCGGCTTGGCGAGTGGGCAGGCAACTGGTGGTTCCTGGGCGTGATCTTCATCATCGCCGTGCTCGATTCCGTCATTCCCGTCGTGCCCAGCGAGACCACGGTCATCATCGGTGGCGTGGCGGTCGCGACGGACACTGCGCCGTATCCACTTCTGGCGGTGATCGTCGCTGGTGCCGCTGGCGCATTCATCGGCGACAACATGGCCTTCAGCATCGGCAGGCGTTGGTCGGCTGCGTTTGAGCGTCGCGCCGAGCGCAAGCCGAAGTTCGCCGCGAAGCTCGCGTGGGCACACGAACAGATCAGCCAACGCGGTGGCTTACTGCTAATCACCGCCAGATTCATCCCCGGTGGTCGCACCGCGATCACGATCGCCAGCGGCGTCACCCGTCAGCCACGGGCCTGGTTCATACGGTGGTCATTCATCGCGGCCATCATCTGGGCCACGTACGCCGCTGGACTTGCTCGGCTCGTCGGCGAGCCGTTCAAGGACGATCACGCGAAAGCGTTCTGGATCGCGTTCGGCACAGCTCTTGGAATCAACGTGGCGATCGAGATCGTGCGTTACGCCCGTGTGAGGCGTGCGAAGCGCGAGTGGAGCAAACCAGCGGAGTGAGCAACGCCGTCACATGGCGGCCGACAAAACTCGCGCTCGCTGATTGGCGACTGATGAACCGCCGCATGAAGAGCGGCCCGACAAGCTGGCTGATCAACATGTCGAGGTCGGCGTCGGCCGCGAGCTCGCCAGCCTTCTGCGCGGCTCGCAACCTGCTGGTGAGTCCGAACCGGCGCTGAGCGCCGAACTCGTGGGTCAGCGCGGCCAACGACTCGCTACGTTCGGCCCCATCGATGGCCGAGGCCAAGACCGATCCCGCAGGTCCTTCGCGCAAAATTCGATTCAGTCCGCAGCAGTACGTCACGACATCGCTGACCACGTCGTCGGTGAACGGCAACTCAGGCGAACACACCACCGACTGCAAAGCCGCGAAGTGCAACTCGTCGCGGTCCGTGAACTGTCGATAGATGGTTGTCTT
>Ga0105047_10002882_pt1 | contig 30555 bp, 22 predicted proteins | sample MAT04_FD_78384 | JGI IMG/M metagenome (GOLD analysis project Ga0105047, IMG submission 78384) | Freshwater microbial communities from Lake Fryxell liftoff mats and glacier meltwater in Antarctica - MAT-04 (megahit assembly) | ecosystem: Environmental > Aquatic > Freshwater > Ice > Liftoff... | reverse complement strand
TAATCGTAGAACCAGTCGCGCCGCGCTGGCGCCGCGAGTGCGGCGGCGAAGGCGCGCTGCGCCCGCTCCGCATCGCCGGCGCGGGCGAAGGCGGCGCCAAGCTGCGCGCGGGCCAAAGGCGTGGGGAGCTGGTCCAGGCTTTCCATGAGCCGCCGCGCCGCACCCAGGCGATGACGGCCGGCCAGTGAGAGCGCGCTCAGCCGTGCTGACTGCGCCGCGTACTCCGCGGGTTCGGTCGGCGTGGTGTCCTCGAGCCGCTCGGACAGGTCGGTCAGGGCGGCTTCCAGCGCGGCGTCGGCCACGGTGATGCCTGCCGTGCGCGCGCGCAGCAGCGCCTCGGTCGCGTAGGCCGATGTCCAGTACTCCGGCTCCCCCTGGGCCGACCACAACCCGAAGCTGCCATTGTAGCGCTGCCGCGCCAGGATGCCATCGACAGTCCGTTGCAGCCTGCCGGCGGCCTGCGCGCTGCTCCCCTCGGTCAGCGCCGCGGCAAGGCCGAGCGCGCGGGAGGAGAGTTGTTCAAGGCACTCCAGCGGAAAGCTGTCGAGGCGGCGGAGCATACCCTCCGTGTCGAAGCGAAGCGGCGTGCCGAGCCGTGCCGTGGCCCGCCACCCTCCGGCGATGAAAGCCGCGGCGTCTGGGGCGAGGCGCGCCTCCTGGCCGGGCGGGATCTCGGTCACGCTCACCATCGAGATGATGGCGCGCGAGGAGCGCACTTCGATCCGCGCCTCGCGCGTTGCCGTGAACCCTCCCGGGCCGGTGATGGCGAGCCGAAGGATGCCTTCGCCCGCGCCGGTGGCACGAAGGGTGGCGCCGGGCTGTGCGCGCGCGCCGGTCGCGAGGCGCGCGGATAGCCGGGGCGGACTCGTGAGCGTGATCGCCCCCTCGGCCGTCAGCGTGGCGGTCACCTCGCCGGGCGGCAGTTCGAGGTTGTGCAGCAGCACGCTGATGTTCGCCTCGTCTCCGGGGGCCAGGAACCGCGGGAGCAGCGCCTCGGCCAGCACGGGATCGCGCACCAGAAGGGTGCGGGCGGCAGCGCCGACGCGCGGCCCCTGCCAGGCCACGGCCATGAGGCGCAGCTCGCCCGCGAAATCCGGCAGTTCGAGGGGGATGGTCGCGCGGCCATCGGCGTCCGTCGTGATCACCCCGCTGAACAGAACGACGTTGCGTTGCGGAATCCGCAGCGCGCCGAGATCGCCGATATCGTCGCCGCCCTGGCGCAGAGTGGCGGCCGTGGCATCGTCGGGGCGGATCAGGCGGCCGTAGTCGTCGCGGATGTCCGTGCCCAGCGTGCGCCGGCCGGCATAATGGCCAAGCGGGTCCGGCGTGGCGAAGCGCGTCAGGCGCAGGATGCCCTCATCCACCGCGGCCAGCGTCACGCGGACAGGCCCGTTTGCCCCGGCAATGGCGAGCGGCAGTTCGACACGCGTGCCGGGCCGGGCGCGCGCGACACCGCCGATCTCCACCTCCAGCCTGCGGGCGGCCGGGTCGATCTGCAGCCAGGCGAGGCCGAGCGCACGCGCCGGGCCCTGTGCGACACCACCAGCCCGGAACACCGTCACGGCCGCATAGGCGCCGGCGCCCCAGGCGGCATCGACCTCAACCATGACGTCGGCGCCGCCTTCCGGCACGTCGATCTCGCGCAGGCTGACAAGCCTGTCGGTCAGGATGGCGACGCTGGCCCGCCCCGCGAAGGGTGGCGTGATCCGCAGCGTTGCCGATTGACCCGGCGTGTAGGTCTGTCGATCCGCGGCGACATCCACCTTGTCCGGTACTTCGGCGGATTCGCTGCCGACCCAGCCGGAGCGGAAACGCACCGAGCCGATCGCCATGCCGCCGGCTTCCTTCGCCTCCAGGCGATAGCGGCCGAAGGGTAGGCTGCGGGCGAAGCGGGCAGGCGTTTCCGGCAGGACGCGCAACGACGTGCTGTCCACCGGCTCGTCGGTCCAGACTGTCTCATAGCGGGGTGAGCCACCGCGCAGAACGATCCGCCAGTCGGGCCGCTCGCGCACCAGGCGAAGGTTGAGTTCGGCCGCCTGGGGCTGGCCCTGCGGGTTGGTCACGACGATGTCGAAGGCAGCCTCGGCGTTCGCATTGACCGATTGAGGGCCGCGAATGCCCACCAGACGCGGCACCCCCGCGACGGCGAGGTTGAGATCGGCCCGCGAACTCCGGCCACCCGGCTCGTCCACGGTGATCGCCAGTTCGCCACGCAGCGGGCGCGTCGTGTCGGGGGCCCGTGGCAGGCGCAAGTCGAGCGTCGCGCGCCCGTCCGCATCGGTTTCGGAAAGGTCCGCGCTGATCAGGTTGGGGGCGAAGACCTCGTCCTCCAGGCCGAAAAGGAAGCCGGGCAGGCCGGGGAACGGGCTCCGCTCAGTGACCAGGCGCAGTTCCGCCGACCCGCTGAGACCCGCTCCCGGTGCACCGTAGAGAAAGCGTGCCGTCACGGGGATCGTAAGGATGGCGCCGGGTATGAGGGGGCCGGGGGCAGGGCCGGCTTCCACCGCGAGGCGCTCGGGCACGAAGGCATCGACGCGCAGGGCCACCTCGCCGACAGGCGGTGCCGCCGGATCGGTGAACGCTTCGATCCTCCAGACGCCCACCGGCGCGGCGCTCGGCAGCGTCACGGGCCAATGCGCGCCGTCGCGCAGGATGGTCTCGGCGGCAACCTGCCCGTTCGGGCGGCGCAGGCGCAGGCGCAAGGGAAGTTCGGAAGGCTGGCCGCCCACGTCCCGCAGGAGCGCCATTGCATGGACGGTCTCGCCCGGGCGGTAGATGCCGCGATCCAGCCACAGGAAGGCGTCCAGTGGTCCGGGGTGCTGCCGACCATCAACGCCGCGGTCCGAAAGATCGAAGGCGGCGGCCTCGAGATCGAGTGAGACCAGGTCGTCGGCGGTGCTGGCATGCAGGGCGACCGGCGCCATCGGGCCCTCGCCCCGAAGCAGAGCCGGGGCGAAGCGGGCCAAGCCGCCGCTGTCGGTTTCAACCTCGACGAGGATCTCGTTGTTGCGCGCCAGCAGCGCGATCTTCACGCCGGCTGCCGGCTGGGCATCGCCGAGGCGGCGCGCCTGCACGGCCAGGCCCCCCGCGCCGCGCCACGCCGTCAGGCCAAGGTCCGTCACGATCAGGGGCTGAGCCGCGGTAAGGCTCCGCGCGTCGTTGGTGCCATCGGCCGGGAGTGCGAGCATGACATACAGCCCCGGGCCCGCCTCGCGCACCTGCGGGGGTACCGGGACGGTGATCCGCTGCAGCCGGTTTGTCTCGCCTCGCGGCAGCACGACGGCGCCCTCCCAGACGACGCGGCCCCAGCTTTCCTGGAGGTCGGCGGCTGTCCAGCCGTCCAGGTGCTCGCCCAGGCGCCATTCCCGGGTCAGTGGAAGCAGGTTGCGCTCCGCCACGCGGATGATCCGCATCTGGACGGCGGAGATGTTCATGAGCGCGAGGGGGACGCGCGCCTCCTGGCCACGCGGCATCAGGAAGGCACGGCTGTCGAATGCGAGGCGTGGCGCGCGGTCCGGCATGGCGATCGAAATGGGCGTGTCGCGCAGGAGCTGGAGGCCTTCCTCCGCAGGGAGGCCCGCGCGGAGAATGATGCGCGTGCTGCGCCCATGCGGCAGGCCGACGATGCAGAGGCTGTCGCCCTCGCGCGTGAAGGCCAGATGGGGCAGGGGCGGATCGGCACGCATCCAATCCTGCGGCTGCCAATCCGTCCGGCGGGCGGGCGGCACCGTGAAGCCAAGACATGCCCGGGCAGGTTCGGCTTCAGCTTCCGTGTTGATGCGCGCGACCAGCAGCCCGGCGGCGCGGCGGGCTTGGGACAAGGCTTCGGCATGGCGCGGCTCATTCGGCGCACGCTCGACGACGGCCTGGAGCAGTTGCATCTGCTGGGCGGGACGATCGAGCCGCTGCAGCGCCTCTGCGGCCAGCAGCAGCGAAGGCACCTCTGGCAGGCCACTGGGGACCAGCATGAAGTTCTGCCACGCGGCAGCAAGCGCGCGCGATGCCTCGGGCGGGGTTCGGCGAAGCTGGGCACGGGCGAGGGAAAGCCACTGCGCCGGCGCAGCTTCGCCCATCGCCACGCGTTCCTCCCAGGCCTGGGCGGCGGCGGCCCAGTTGTTCTGCCGCTCAGCAGTGCTCGCGCGGGACTCGGCCGCGGTTCGCTGCTGGGGCGTGGTGCCAGCGGGAAAGCGTCGTTCGAGCTGTTCGCGGTATAGCGCGGAGTCTTGTGAAAGGCCGGGAAGATCAACGGCTCCCGCGGGGATCGCCAGCATGAGCAGCATCAGGATAAGCCAGTGACGCATCCAAAGAATTCCTCGCCGATTGCGGCATCATGCACGCTTTCGCTGCCGGTGACGAAGGGCAACGTTTCCGGCTTGTCACTGGGCTTTTGGATGTATCCCGTTGTGGATGCCCAACTTCGGACCACGCACGGCATCGCCCTGCGACCGCCATTGCGGGGGCGGCAATCCGCGGAGCGAAGGAGGTGGGCTTCAATCCATCACGCTGTCGCTGATCGCGGTGTTCCTGCCCATCCACCAGCCTCGCCGTCACCGCGTCGCTGCATGTGACCAGCGTCGTCTCCTCGGTCGGCGCGGTGGGCGGCAGCGCATCGATCAACCAGGGACGGCTTTTCGTCGAACTCAAGCCGCGGCAGGAGCGGCCCGATGTCACCACCGTGATCCACGACCTGCGGCGGCGAACCTCAACCAATCCCGGAGTAGCAGAAAGACGCGCTTCGCCCCGAACCGGTCCGCGATGTAGCCGGACACCGGGATGCAGACGGTCAGCGCCACCAGGTAGGACGTCACTGCGACGCTCACGCGCGTCGGCTCCTCGTTGAGGTCGCGCGCCATGGCGGGCAGGGCGGTGGCAATCGCCGCGCTGTCCAGGTTCTGCATGAAAAGGGCGGATGCAACGATTGCGGCGGTCACACGGGCATCGGCCATCGCGCGTGATTCACGCTTTTCGGGCGATCACGCTCCAACGCAATCCCGGTTCAAGTCGAGGCGCTGAGCCGTATCTGGATGAGACGGAGCAGTGGCCCATCGCGGTGACCGGGTCCGGGCCATCGCCGTTCCGGGCAAGATGCCAGCGGTACCCTATGGAAAAGCCAGCAGCGATCGTTGCCGCGGGATCTTCGGTCCCTCTGCCCATGGCATCAGCCCTGCCGAATTGCGCGTGGCTTGTCCAAGTGGCCAGCACCGGTCATATCGGCCCACCAACGGGAGCCGAACTGCCGATGTCCATCGACCTAGAAATTGCCCGCGCGGCGACGCTCCGGCCCATCGCCGACGTGGCTGCCGCGGCCGGAATTCCGGTCGATGCGCTCGAGCCCTACGGCAAGTTCAAGGCCAAGGTCGGCCTCGATTTCGTGACGCGGATCCGGCATGACCGCCCGCTCGGAAAGCTGGTTCTCGTCACGGGGATCAACCCCACGCCCGCGGGCGAGGGAAAGACGACGACCACCGTCGGCCTCGGCGATGCGCTCAACCATATCGGCAGGAAGGCCATGATCTGCCTGCGTGAGCCGTCCCTCGGCCCGTGCTTCGGCGTCAAGGGCGGGGCTGCTGGCGGCGGTCACGCCCAGGTCGTGCCGATGGAGGACATCAACCTTCATTTCACAGGCGATTTCCACGCGATCACCGCGGCCAACAACCTCCTCGCTGCCATGCTCGACAACCACATCTACTGGGGCAATGCGCTCGAGATCGACGTGCGCAAAATCACCTGGCGGCGCGCCCTCGACATGAATGATCGTGCTTTGCGCGGCATCGTTGGCTCGCTTGGTGGCGCCGCGAATGGCTTCCCCCGGGAGGATGGCTTCGACATCGTGGTCGCGTCGGAGGTGATGGCCGCCTTCTGCCTCGCCTATGACCTGGCTGACCTGCAGAGGCGCCTCGGGCGGATCATCGTCGCGACCCGGCGTGATGGCACGGCCGTCACTGCGGCCGACCTCAAGGCCGACGGCGCGATGGCGGTCCTCCTGCGGGACGCCTTCGCGCCGAACCTGGTGCAGACGCTGGCGGGCTCGCCGGCTCTTGTGCATGGCGGGCCCTTCGCGAACATCGCGCATGGTTGCAACAGCGTGATCGCAACCACCTTCGGGCTGCATTTGAGTGACGTGGTCGTGACGGAAGCCGGATTCGGCGCAGACCTCGGCGCCGAAAAATTCCTCGATATCAAGTGCCGGTTGGCTGGACTGGCGCCCGATGCCTGCGTGATCGTCGCCACCATCCGCGCCCTGAAGATGCATGGCGGCATAGCGAAAGCGGATCTCGGGCGGGAGGATGTCGGCGCGGTCCGTCGCGGGATCGCCAACCTGGCGCGGCATGTGGAGAACATGCGCAAGTTCGGCTTGCCGCCGGTGGTGGCGTTGAACCGCTTCACGGCGGATACGGGAGCGGAGGTCAGCGCCGTACAATCCGCCATGGCCGCATTGGGCACGGAGGCCATCGTTTGCACGCACTGGTCGGATGGGGCAGCAGGGACCGTCGATCTGGCGCAGGCGGTGATCCGGCGGCTCGACGCTGGCGAGGCTTCTTTCCAGCCGCTCTACCCGGACACGCTGCCCCTGGCCGAGAAACTCCGCACCATTGCGCGTGAAATCTATCGCGCCAAGGACATTTCAATGCCGGAAAGCGTCGCCGCAAAGCTCACCCGCTTCGAGACGATGGGCTTTGGGAAAGTGCCGGTCTGCATCGCCAAGACCCAGTACAGCTTCAGCGCGGACCCGACGGCGCTGGGTGCGCCCGAGGGGCACGTGCTGCCCATCAAGGACGTCCGTCTTTCGGCCGGTGCGGGCTTCGTCGTGGCGATCTGCGGCGATGTCATGACAATGCCTGGATTGCCGCGGGTTCCCGCCGCCGAAACGATCCGGCTCGACGGTGAAGGGCGGATCGAGGGGCTTTTCTGAGGATCGCTACAGCGTGATCGCTTGAGGTGGAAACACCCGAAAGCGTGAATCACGCGGACATTAGAAGGCTAGATCATGCGCCGCGCTTCTATCGGCGCGGATCATGGTCTAGCTCTCGATCAGCGTCTCCACGGCGGCGCTGATGGCGAGGAGGCGCGCGTCGGCCATGGCTTCCCCCATCAGCATCAGCCCAACTGGCGGCTCGCCGGGCTGGTGACACGGTACGCTGATCGCGCAGCAGTCGAGGAAGTTGGCGATCGTGGTGTTCCGCAGAAGCATCATGTTGATCCGGTTGTATTCGCCCTCGTCCTCTACAGCGTGGATGGGAGGCGGGACGAGAGGAACAGTCGGGCAGATCACCGCATCGAACTCCGCAGTCCGCATCGTGGCGGCTGCGATGATCCGGGTGCGGGCCTTCACCACATCGATGTAGTCGGCGGCGCTCATATTCGCACCGCGCATGATCCGCTTCAGGATGCGTGGATCATACCTTTCGGCCTCGCTTTCGATGAGCGGATGATGCCATGCGTAAGCCTCCGATGCCGTGAGCCCCCCTTTGGCACTGATCGTCGGAATCTCGTCGATCTCGGGCAGGGTCAGGTCGACCAGGCGAACTCCCGCGGCCTCCAGGCGGGCCAGCACGCGCGCGTAGGCGCGGGCCACTTCTCCGTCGATTCCTTCCTCGACCACGTTGTTGAGAACCGCGAAACGAAGGCCCGAGAGGGTTGCTGGAGTTTGCTCCGGCAGACGCTCGGCGCCAGAGAGGAAGGCGTCGAGGATTCGGCAACACTCCACCGATCGGGCGATTGGGCCGATCGAGTCGAGAGAGGGGGAGAGCGGGAGAACGCCATCGAGGGACACCCGCCGCGCCGTCGGCTTGTAGCCAACCACGCCGCAAAGTGCTGCTGGAATTCGGCAGGATCCTCCCGTGTCGGTTCCCAGACCGCCGAAGCCCATGCCATCCGCGGCTGCGACGGCCGCGCCGGAAGATGAGCCCCCCGGCAGCCGCCCCGTGCCCCGGTCCCACGGCGAAGCGGGTGTTCCGAAATGCGGGTTTATGCCGAGGCCGGAGAAGGCAAACTCCGTCATGTTCGTTCGGCCCAGGATGACGAATCCCTGGCGCTGAAGGCGCGCGACCGCCGTGGCCGTGGCCGTCGCTGGCGGCGCCCTGTCCCGCGCGACCGAGCCTGCCTGCGTGACATGCCCTGCCTCGTCGTAAAGATCCTTCACGGTGATGGGGATTCCGGCGAAACGGCCGGGATGGCGGCCAACCAGGCGCATCTGATCCATGGCCAAGGCCGTGTCTCGCGCTGCCTTCGTGTGGACCATGGTGAAGGCCCGGGGGCCTTCACCACCGCTCGTTCGGGCCAGGGCTTCCTCGACCAGACGTGCTGCGGTGATGTGCCCGCCTTCCAGGGCCAGGGCGGTGTCGGCGATGGTCGGAAACTCGTGGCGTGGCATCTGGCGTTCCTGGGCGTTCTGCGTGACGCTGACTATGGGAGGATCGAGACGATGACGAAACCCATGTTGTTGACGGGCGCTTCAGGCGCACTGGGCCGCATGTTGGCACGTGAGCTCGCTGCCACGGGCACTGCGCTGCGCCTGACCGACATCCAGGCTTTCCCCGACCCCCTCCCGGCCGGCGCATCGTTCACGCAGGCCGACCTGGAGGACGGCGTCGCCATTCTTCGCCTCGCAGAGGGGTGCGGCGCCGTCCTCCACTTCGGCGGCATCAGTGTCGAACGGCCCTTCGAAGAGATCGCCGGCCCCAATCTTCGCGGCCTGTTCCACATCTACGAGGCCGCGAGACGGGAGGGTGCCCGCGTTGTGTTCGCCAGTTCCAACCACACCATCGGGTTTCACGCGCAAGGCGAAATCCTGGACCTCGATTGCAGCTTCCGACCCGACGGATTTTACGGGTTGTCCAAGGTCTATGGAGAACTGATGGGCAGGCTCTATTGGGACAAGCACGGCGTGGAGAACGCGAATTTGCGAATCGGGAGTTGCCTGCCGGCACCCGTCGAGGCGAGGCAGCTTTCCACCTGGCTTTCCTATCCGGATCTGGTTCGTCTCGTGCACGCATGCGCCACGGCGCCACGCCTGGGGCATGCAGTGATCTGGGGCTCGTCACGCAATCCCGCGAGCTGGTGGTCGGCGGATCATCGGGAGCGGATCGGCTGGGCGCCGCAGGACAGCGCCGAGGCTTGGCGGCCTTCCATTGAAGGCATCCTGCACGTCAACGAGGTGGCGAGGCGGCACCAAGGGGGCGCCTTCTGCGCGCACGACTTCAGCCGCACCGAAGCGCCGCCCCGCAATGCCTTCAGTCTTGACTGAACGCCCTTAGCAAGGGGAAGGGATCGCTTGGAGCTCGCCCAGGCTGCCAGCGACGACGAACTCGCCGAAATCCATCTTCAGCTCGTCGGCGATCCCATTCGCGAAATAGCGAAGGCTCACTTCGTATTGTGGGGTCGAGGCGCCACCGCCCTGTCCACTGGCGTTGCGTTCGAAGAAGGCGATCCGCATCCTCGCGCTGCCGACGCTCGAAATCAGCGGGAACGCCGCGTTGGGTTGCCCCGCGGCCCAGCCGCCGGAGATGATGGTTGTGGTGTCCTGGGCGCCGTCGGCCGTCGTGCCGTCGAACAGGGGAGTGATGAAGATGCGCTCACCCGCGCGGGCTGCGGCAAGGCTGCGGATCGTATGGATCATGGGCAGGATCGTACCGGCAGGGAGATCCTCCTCGGCGGCGGCTGGTTCCGTGTACCGGGCGCGGCCGCCTTGTGGCGTCAGTTGCGCATCGCCGGCCACGCGAGAAGTGACGTTGCCGTTGGTAACCTGCGTCAGCGAGAAGCGCAGCGAACTTCCGTCCTTGGCTTCCAGCGTGGCGTAGTCTGAGCTTGTCTCGATCACATTCCCGTCACGGTCACCGATGACGAGGGTGAAGCGTTGCCGCGAAGCCCAGGCGTCACAGGCGTCCACCACTTCGAACAGCATGACGCCTTCCGCCTGCGCCACTGATGCGCTGTCGCGGATGCTGTCCAGCCGGAGGCGATAGGCAGCGCGGTGCGCGACCATCTGTTCCGCTCCCGGCTCCACGGCAGCAAAGGAGGGGGAGTAGAGGGTGGCCGCCAGAAGCAGGGCCAGAGACGAGCGGAGGATCATGATACGCAGTATAGCGCATCCCTCTCCGCCCGTAATCATCCAGATTGGCGGTACTGACCGCCTACTCGGACAGGCTCATGAGGCCATCCACCGCGACACAGCCATTGCTTCGGCAGAGGAGGGGATTGATTTCCGCCTCCTCCAGCCGATCCCCCAGGGCCGCCACGAAGGCGGAGAAGTGGGCGATCGTCTCGGTGACGGCCGCCAGATCGACGGGCGGCGCTCCGCGAAACCCATCGAGCAGGGGAAACGCCTTCAGGGACCGCAGCATCGCCATCGCACCGTCAGCCGAGACCGGAGCGACATCAAGCGCCACATCCTTCCAGAGTTCAGCCTGCACGCCGCCCAGTCCAACAAGGATCAACGTGCCGAACTGCGGGTCACGGCGCGCCCCGAGGATCAGTTCCACGCCGCGAGGTTCCATGCGTTGGACGAGAACGCCCTCGACGCGCGCGGATGGGGCATGGCGGGCAACGCCTGCCATGATGCGCTCGAAACCAGCAGAGACTGCCGCATCGTCCTGCAAGTTCAGTTCGACCCCGCCGACCTCCGTCTTGTGGGCAACATCGGGACTGTCCAGCTTGAGCACCACCGGAAAGCCCAGACCTCGCGCGGCCTGGATAGCCGCTGGGGCATCACTGGCGGCAATCTCCGCGACGACAGGCACTCCAGCCGCCCCGAAGGCTGCCTTGGCCGAAGCTTCCATCAGCGTGGTGGGGCCGGCTGGGATTGCTGCCGCCGCAGCCACCCCACGGTCGGTCACCAGGCCGAGTTGGGGTTTCGGATCGTGCTGGCTGAACCAGAGCCGCAGCGCATTCATCATTCGCCGGGTGCTGCGGAACAGGACGAGGTTTGGACTGACATCAACCGCTTCCGCGCCCGGCCCCTCCAGGCTTTCCGGAATCCAGGCGATGCAGATCGGCTTGCCGGCGGCAGCGGCCATGGGCTCCAGCGTCTTCATGCGTGCGGGTGTCGCGGCTGGCGCGGGGTTATGGTACACGACCGGGAATATGACCGTCGCGTACTGGTCATCCTTCAGCATGGCGACCATGCATTCCTCGAACGACTTTGGATTGGTCGCCACCTGGGCCGTGAGGTCGCAGGGATTGCGGGGGCTTCCGAATTCCGGGATTGCGGCGCGAAGAATGCGCTCGGTTTCCGGTGCCGGCTGCGGGAGGGCAAGCCCTGCGAACTCCGCATGATCCGCCGCCATGATGCCTGCACCACCGGATGGCGTGACGATCCCCACACCGCGCCCCTTCGGTGGACCCGCTTTCGCAAAGAAGCCGGCGGTTTCCAGCAGGGCGTCGAAATCCTCGACTTCCAGCATGCCCGCGCGTCGGAAGCCGGCGGACCACGCGGCAGTGCTTCCGGCAAGGGAGCCCGTGTGGGACATGGCGGCCTTGGCACCGATCTCGCCGCGGCCGAGCTTCATCACGACAATCGTCTTGCCAAGCTGCTTGGCAAGCTCCCCGAGGGCGAAGAGGCGCCGCGCATCACGGAGGCCTTCGACCACCAACGCCACGCATCGACACTCGGCCAGGTGAAGCTGGAACGCAGCGAGGTCGCAGACATCCAGATCCGTGGCGTTGCCGGCGGTGGCCATGTGGCACATGGCGAAGCCGCGCTCGGCGGCCTGCATCAGGGCATAGCCCAGCGCGCCGGATTGGCTGACGACGCCGACACCTCCAGCCGGCGCCGTGAGCTTCACGTAGTCGGGCATGAAGGTTGCTCCGGCACGCTGCCGGTGATCCGCAAAACCAAGGCAGTTCGCCCCAAGCAGCGGGAAGCCGAGGCTGCGGGCCGTGTTTCGCAGCACCTCCTCTTCGACCGCCCGCTCCGGAAGATCCGTCTCACCATACCCCGAGGCGTAGATGACGGCGCCGCCCGCGCCCTTCGCCGCGAGATCCTGCACGGCGCCCATGACACCGGTGCGGGGCAGCGCAATGACGGTGGAATCAGGCGCGCCCGGCAGTTCGGCAATGGAGGCGAAGCAAGGCCGCCCATGCAGCTCCTGGCCCGCATACTTCGGATTGACGCACCAGACTGGCCCATCGAAATCCCGCATGTTCTGCACGGTTCTCGCGCCGAAGCCCGTGGGTTCCCCCGACACGCCAACAACGGCGAAGCTGCGGGGAGCCAGCAGGCGCGTCAGACTGTGGCGATCGCGCAAGGGCTCCGGTGCCGACATCGATGTTTCCTCCAAAAATTCGTTGGCGCCCATTCGGGAACAGGTGGTGGATTTCGGCAACCCCCCGCCCGCGGGATCAGCAAAGCAGCCCGGGAATCGCGAACGGCGCGAACCCCACCCCAAGCCTCGCGTGATGGGGCACATACGCGTCCGCACGGTCGAGCAGGTTGACCGTGCCGATCACCCGGCCATTCCAGATCACGGGAATGTTGAGGACGCTCTCGCAGCCGAGGGCCTCGATCAGGGCGTGATCGGCGAAGTGGGTCCGAATGTCGTCACGGCTGCGCCCGATGAACGGGCGGCCTTCCTTGAGAAGCTGGCGCGTCCAGACCGAATCAACCACCGGCTTTTCTCCTCCAGCAGGATAGGGGCCTTGCCTGCTGGAATAGACGCGGCGATTCACGCAGCGGCGCGCGTCATGCTGCATGATGGTGAAGAGCCGATGGCCAATGGCCTGGCGCATTGCGTGCTCCAGGGCCGCAAATCCCGCCGCCGGCTGCCCGGGGCGTGACAGCGCGTGCACAAGATCGATCAAGCCCACATGCCCGCTTGGCCGAGCCACGGGATGGCGTTCACATCACACCTGCGAACCTGGGCAACCACAAAGCGATGTTGGGGAAAACGACCACCAGCGCGAGGGCAACCAACATCGCCAGGATCATCCAGATCACCCAGGGGATGGTGCTTTCCATTGTGACCCCGGCGATCCTGCAACTCACCATCAGGTTCACGGCCATGGGCGGCGTGATCTGTCCGATGGCGATCTTCATGGTCAGGATCACGCCGAACCAGGTGAGATCCCACTCGAAGGCACGGGCGATCGGGATCAGCACGGGAAGCAGGATCAGGAATGTCGAAACTCCATCAAGGAACATGCCGACAAAAATCAGGGCGATCATCAACAATGCCATGGTGCCGTATTCGCCAAGCCCCAGGCCGACAATCCATCCGGCGATCGGCTGGACGATGCCAAGCGTCGATGTAGACCAGGCGAACACGCTGGCGAGCGCGATGATGATGAGGATCACCGCGGAAATCTCGCCCGCCTCCACGAGCATTTCGTAGAGGTCGCGAATCGTCATGCTCCGGTACACGACGAAGCCGACGAAAAGCCCATAGAAAACCGCCATCACGGCCGCTTCGGTGGGAGTGAATGCGCCGATTCGCATTCCACCGAGGATCACGACGGGGGCAAGCAGTCCCCAAATCGCTTCCTTGAAGCTATGCCAGATGGAGGTCTGATCGCGGTCCGGGTTCTTTCCACCGAAATCACGCAGCCACGAGATGATCAGGATCGGGACGATGATCGCGACCCCGACCAGGATGCCGGGGAACATCCCGGCCATGAAGATGGCCGGAACCGAAACGCCCGGCACCATCACCGCGTAGACAATGAAGGCGATCGAAGGCGGGATGAGAATGTCGGTCGCAGCAGCCGCAGCCACGGTGCTGGCGATGAACGGCCTGGGATAGCCGTCCTTCACCATGCCGCGGGTGACAACCTGGCCCACGGCGGCCGACGTGGCCGGGCCGGAGCCGGAGATGCCCCCAATGACCATCGCGACCAGAACAGCGACCGAGGCCAGCGCTCCTCGCCCGGCGCCGACGAGGGCCGTGGCGAAGCGAACGAGGCGAAGCGCCACGCCGGTGCGGTCGAAAACACAGCCCACAAGCACGAACATCGGAATCGCTATCAGGGGATACTTCGCGATGCCCGCATACACGTTCGTCGGCATGGCCATGAGGGTCTGGTCGGCCAGCGTGATGGCCAGTGCGCCTGCCAGGCCGAGCGCTATTCCAATGGGAACGCCCCCCAGCAACAGCACCAGGAACATGATGAAAAGGATCGAGGCGATCATCCGTCCTGCCCGCGGGACAGGCGGACGACGCGCCCGGCCGCTCGCCCGATGACAAGCAGCGCGAGAATCGGCAGCCACACCGTGTAGAGCCACTGGGGGTGTCCCAGCCCCGCAGAGAGCGCCTCGAAGGCATACTCGTCCCACACCATCCGGCCGCCGTACCAGGCGATGAGGGCGAAGCAGACGATCGAGAGGAGCAGCGCGATGATTTCTGCCGCCCGTCTGTGACGATCCTGCAGTTTGTCGACGCAGAAGCCTATGCGGATGTGTCGCCCGGTCGCGGTGGCAAGCGCCGTCCCTACCATGGCGACGATCACCATGAGCGCGACCGAGTATTCCTCCGTGAAGGCGAGCGATATGTTGCTGAGGTACCGCGTCGCAACATTGGCCGCCGTGATAAGCGCCATGGCTCCCATCGCTGACGCCAGGAGAACCCGCTCCAGGCTCAAGGGGACACGCGTCTTAGGGTCGTCCTGAGGGGCGGCGGGGTCGAACTCCGCAGGCATGCCCGGCCGCCTTCTAGCCGGCCGCCCGGATCGCCGCCTCTGCCTTGCGCGTCAACTCGGCACCCGTGGATGCTGCCCAGCGGTCATAGACTGGCCGCAGGGCCGTAGCGAAGGCGCGCTTCTCCTCCGGCGTCAGGATGGTGACCTCGACGTTGCGGCTCTGCAACTCGGCAAGGGCGCTGGTATCCGTGCCCGGTATCCCGAGGCCGCGACGCGCCAGCGCAATGTTGTTCCGTGCCGCCTCCTGCGCGCATTCGCGGACAAGCTGTTGATCGGCAGGGGTGAAGCTCGCCATGACCGATTTCGAGAGGCCGAAGATCAGCGCGTCATTCACATAGTTCCAGATCGTCATGTGACGCTGGGAGAGGGTGTCCATGCGGAAGGCGAGGAAAAGATTGACGGGGTTTTCCTGGCCGTCGACGGCACCTGTGCTGAGGGCCGGCTGCAGATCAGCAAAGGACATCTGAAGCGGATTTGCCCCCAGCCCGTTGAAGATGTCGTTGAAAATCGCGCCTGCCGCGAAACGGATCTTCAATCCTCGCAGATCGGCTGGTGTCCGGATTGCCCGCCGGGAGTTGCTGATTTCCCGGAAGCCGTTCTCACCGAAGGCCACGGCGGTGATGTCCCGGCGGTCCATGATGCCGACGAGGTCACGGGCGACCTCTCCGTTGATCAGGGCGTCGAAGGCGCGGTGGTCGGGCATCAGGAAAGGCAACTGGAAGATGCCCGCCTCCCTGACCTGCGGCGCGATGTTGATGGTGCTGAAGACGGCAAAGTCGATGATGCCCTGCCGCATCGCCAGGAGTTCGCGTGTCTGGTCGCCGCCGACAAGTTGGCTGCCGGGATAGACCCGAACGTTGATGCGGCCGCCGCTTCGCTGGGTGACGAGTTCGGCCCACTGGAACGCGCCCTCTGCGAAGGGGATGGGCCGGTTGCCGACGACGGAGAGCTTGTACTCGGCTCGGTACTGCGTCTGCGCCGCGGCGATCCAGGGCGCCGCGAGTAGCGGGGAGGCACCGGCAAGCAGCATCCGGCGGTTCAAGGTCGGCTTCATGGGGTCATCTCCTCCAGCGGGGCTTCTGCTTGCCACGTCCAAGGTGCAAGGATGGGCATCAGAAAGCCGGATGCGCAAGACACTCCATCGGAGAGGCGTATGCCTGGGTTGTCGGTGAACCGGGGCGCGCCGTGGCGGTCGTGCCCGATGGCGGGAAAGGGATGATCCATGCCTTGCTGCAGACCCTGCTCGACCGGTCCTGGCGGACCATGGCTGCGTGATTGCGCCGCTCTCCAGGACGCACCCCCGAAATGATTCCAGCCGCCAACCTCGGACGCCTGCTGACCCACACGGCGCGGCGCATTCCGCATGGGGCCGCGCTGCGTTGGCGCGAGCGCGTATGGTCCTGGTCCGAGCTGGACGCACGGGTAGATCTCCTCTGCGCCGCGCTGCGATCGGAGGGGATTCGCGCCGGTGATCGGGTGCTCGTCCACATGCGCAACTCCAACGCGATGTTCGAGAGCCTGTGGGCCTGTCTGAAGATCGGCGCCGTATGGGTGCCCACGAATTATCGGCTCACGCCCGCCGAGGTCGCGTATCTCGCCACCGCAAGTGGAGCGGTCGCATTGCTCCGCGACCACGGGTTTGCGTCGCATGCCGCGGCGGTTCGACATGCCGCCCCGGAATGCACAACCGTCATCGCCGCCGGCGACGCGCAGGCAGGCGAGTTGGACTACGAGAGCCTTATCGCCCAAGCATTGCGGCCGCCGCCGGATCACGAAGCGACCGTTGGCCGTGACGATCCCTGCTGGTTCTTTTTCACCTCGGGAACCACGGGCAGACCGAAGGCGGCCACTTTGACGCACGGGCAGATGGGGTTCGTCGTGACCAACCACCTCGCCGATCTCATGCCAGGCCTCACCGAACGCGACGTGTCGCTGGTCATCGCACCTCTGAGTCACGGGGCCGGCATCCACGCCTTATCCCAGGTTGCGCGGGGTGCCTGCTCGATCCTCATGCCTGGTCAGCACCTCGACACAGCTGTGGCCTGGGATCTGATCGAGCGGTTTGGCGTGAGCAACATGTTCACCGTGCCGACCATCCTCAACCTCCTCGTGGAGGATGAGCGCGCCGCGCCATACGCCTTGCGGCACGTCATTTATGCAGGCGCGCCGATGTACCGGGACGATCAGAAACGCGCTCTTCAGCGGCTCGGCCATTGCCTGGTGCAGTATTTCGGCTTGGGCGAAGTCACAGGCAACATCACTGTTCTGCGTGCCGACCAGCATTCCCTCGACGATGATCAGCCTGGTGCGCGCAGTTGCGGTGCGCCTCGCACGGCCATGGACATCGCCATCCTGGACGACACCGGGCTGAGGCTTGCCCCGCTCCTGATTGGAGAGATCTGTGTCCGTGGCGGCGCAGTGTTCGCCGGCTACCATGGAAACCCCGAGGCAACGGCGCAGGCGTTCCGCGATGGATGGTTCCATACAGGCGACCTCGGCTTTCTTGACTCACACGGCTTTCTTCACATCACGGGCAGATCGTCCGACATGTTCATTTCGGGCGGCGCGAACGTCTATCCGCGCGAAGTCGAAGAGGCGCTGTTGACGCATCCGGCGGTCATCGAGTGTGCGGTGGTCGGTTTGCCGCATCCCAAATGGGGCGAGGCTGGCGTCGCCTGCATCGTTTTGCGTGATCCGGCGCGAACCGTCGCGCCGGAAGAGCTTTCAGCACATCTGGAGGCGATGCTTGCCAAGTATAAGCATCCGCGCCTGATGGTGTTCTGGGACACTCTCCCCACGTCGGCCTATGGCAAGGTCCCCAAGACAATGCTGCGCGAGCGCCTTTTGCAGGAAGGCGTGTCCTTTGGTGGCTGACTGCCTGCTGCGGCAGGGTTAGCTGTTCGGTCCGCGGCCCAGGCCAATCGGCTGCCAGCGTTGCAGCGCCGTGTTCTGCAGGACGGCCGGGTTCACGCAGCTCATCGGCCATTTGCCCTGCAGCACCAGCGAGAGTTCGCTGCCGACACGGCGTTTGCGCGCTTGGTCGAAGCGTGCGGACGCCGAAGCGGTATGCGCCGAAAGGATGACGTTCTCCATGCCGAGGAGCGGGTTGTTGTGGCTCGGCGGCTCGACTTCGAGAACGTCCAGCCCCGCATAGGCGATCCAGCCCTCCTGCAGCGCCTTGATAAGCGCCGCTTCATCCACCGTCGGGCCGCGCCCGACATTGAGAAAGATCGACGTCCGCTTCATGAGGCGGAAGTGCTGCTCTTGAAGGAGGTGAGTGCATTCCGGCCGCGCCGGCGCATGCATCGATACAAAATCGGACTGGCTCATGACTTCGTTCATCGTCACAGGCAGGACGCCATGGTCGCTCAGGACGGTCTCATCCAGGAACGGGTCATAGGCAATCATCCGGAGCCCAAAGGGGGCTGCCCGCTTCGCGACCGCCCGCGCCACCCGTCCGAAGCTGATGAAGCCAAGCGTCTGCCCCATCAACCGCGGGATCTGCAAGAGCGCTGGGCGACCCTCTTTCCAGCGATGCTCGCGGACCATTCGATCCTGATCGATGCAGCGGCGGAAAGTGGCGAGCAGCAGCATCATGCAGTGATCTGCGACCTCCTCGATGAAGGTGTCTGGCACGTTCGTCACAGGGATGCCGGCGCGGGTCGCGGCCTTCACGTCAACGCTGTCCACGCCGACCGAGCCCAGGGTGATCACCTTGCACTTCTTCAATGCGCCGATGATCTCCGCCGAGATGGGAATGCCCTTCGCATAGATCGCGTCGGCGTCGCGCGCGGCGGCGATGAAACTCTCGGTGTCGGTCGGCGCTTCGACGATTTCGGCGTCGAGGCCTGCGAGTGCCTCCTCCTCCAGCTGGTAGCCCCCGCCGGCGACGGTGAAGCTGGCGCCGGCCGGCGTCACGATGCGGTATTTTGCCATCACGTTTCCCCTGATTTCTATCACCTGAGCGAAGCATGAGGCCTGGGATGCGACAAGTATCCCCGCCGGACGTCGCTTGCCGCCAGCCCGCATTGCGTCAAACTCGCTCCGACGCAGCCCATCCGGATTGCGACGGCGAGGAGACGGCAAGTGAAAAAGGTGGCTTGGATCACGGGCGCGGGAAGCGGCATCGGCGAGGCCGCGGCAATCGCCTTGGCGAGGGATGGAGCAACCGTCGTCCTCAGCGGGCGGACGAAGGAAAAACTGGAAGCTGTCGCCAACGGCATTCGCGCAAGCGGTGGCACGGCGTTCGTAAAGCCGGCGGATATGGGCAAGGCGGCTGCGGTTCAGAAAGTCGCCGATTTCATCCGGGACAAGCTTGGCCGCCTCGACATCCTCGTCAACAACGCCGGCCTCAACATCACCGAGCGCTCATGGGCCGATCTGAAGCCCGAAGGCGTGAAGGAACTGGTGGACGGCAACCTGATCTCGGCCTTTCACGGCGTGATTGCGGCGCTCCCCATCATGCGGGCGCAGAAGGCCGGATTGATCATTCACACCGCTTCCATGGCGGGGCGCTTCGTCAGCCCGCTCAGCGGCGCAGGCTACACCGCAAGCAAGCACGGCGTCGTTGCGATGAGCCACAGCATCAACATGGAGGAGTGTGGCAACGGCATCCGCAGCACCGTGGTCTGCCCGGGTGAGGTGCGGACGCCCATTCTGGACAAGCGCCCGAACAAACTGAGCGAAAAGGAGTTGGCCGAAATGGTGCAGCCGGAAGATTGCGGCGCGCTGATCAGCTTCATCGCCGGCATGCCTCCGCATGTCTGCATCAACGAAGTTCTGATCACCCCCACCCGCAACCGATCATACCTGGCCCAGATGCAGCGCAAGCTGTAGGGCCGGACCATGATCCGCGCCGATAGAAGCGCGGCGCATGGTCTGACCTTTTGAATTTCCGCGTGATTCACGCTTTTCGGTGATCCACCTCAAGCGATCACGCTCTAGCGGCCGACGGCGTAACCCTGCATGCCACGGGGATTGGCGCCGGCGAAGATCTGGCCATCCGGCTCGAGGCGCGCACCGGTCAGGCGCCCCTCGCTCCAATCGCCGCCCATCTCCGCGTCATGACCCCGCGCGCGGAGAGCCTCCAGAACACTCGGCGAGTAGCGCCCTTCGAGGACCAGCTTGCCTGGCCGTGCGCCGCGCGGCCAGAAGCTGCTGATCCAATGTTCAGAATGAAACGACGGCAGATCGATGGCCTGCTGGATATTGAAGCCATGTGCGAGCATCCGGGTAAGCATGATGGGCTGCCATTGATCCTGCTGCTCGCCACCCGGCGTGCCAAAGCTCATCCAAGGCTTCCCGCCCCGCAAGACCATGGACGGCGACAGCGTGGTGCGGGGCCGCTTGCCCGGCTGCAATCCATTGGGAAGCGTCTCATCCAACCAGAACATCTGGCAGCGAGTTCCCAGGCAGAAACCCAGCTCCGGGATGGCGGGCGATGACTGCAACCAGCCGGCCGAAGGCGTCGCGCTGACGAAGTTTCCCCAACGATCGATGACGTCGATATGGCATGTGTCCCCGCCTGAGGCGCCCAGGCGCGAAACGGTCGGTTCTCCGGTGCCGGCCGCCGTCGTCATCGCGGCAGCGCGTCGAACGGCGGCCTCGTAGTCGACGCCTCTGACTGGAAGGCCATCGGGATTGCCTGGCCGGAACTCGAAGGAAGCGCTTTGCCCAATCAACCGCCGGCGCGCATCCGCGTAGGCCGGTGACAGAAGCGTTGTGAGGGGAACTTCGGTGAAGTCGGGGTCACCGTAAAATGCCTCACGGTCGGCGAAGGCAAGCTTCATGGCCTCTACAACGTGATGAACGAAGCTCTCGCCGAGGGGGTCCATCGAGGAAAGATCGAAGCCCGCGAGCAAACCCAGGGTTTGCAGCATGGCCGGGCCCTGGCTCCAGGGGCCGCACTTGAGCACTGTGGTGCCCATGAAGTCCAAAACCGTCGGCGCTTCCAGGCCGGCGCGCCACTTCGCCATGTCGTGGCCTGTCAGAACGGCAGCATGCCGTCGGCCCGACGTGTCCAGGGCCGGCGTGCGCCCAAACCGGTCAATGGCTTCGGCTACGAAACCGCCATACCAAACCGCGCGCGCTGCCTCAATCTCCGCCTCGCGGGATCGTCCCGGCTGTTCAGCTTCCAAAATCACGCGCTCGTAGGTGTCGGCGAGGAGTGGGTTCGCGTACAGCTTGCCAAGCTGAGGGCCGCCGTCCCTGAGCCAAACCTTCGCGGAGCTCACCCATTCCGATTCGAACAGCGGCCGGACCGTAGCCACGGTTTGGCAGACGCGTGGAACCATGTGCGCGCCGTTGCGTGCATAGCCGATGGCAAAGGCCAGAATGTCCCGCAGGCGCCAAGTGCCGTGGTTCAGCAACATCAGCGCCCAAGCGTCGAAAGCCCCCGGGATCGGGGCTGCCAGAAAACCGGTTCCCGGAACGATGTCGAGGCCGAGTTCATCGCGCAGATGCCGGACGGACAGTCCTGCGGGCGCTGGACCCTGTCCACAGATGACGTGCTCTCGCTCCTGCCGGGCGTCGTGCAGGATAATGGGGCAATCACCGGCGGGACCGTTCAGGTGTGGCTCGACGACCTGCAGCGTGAAGCCAGCAGCGGCCGCGGCATCGAAGGCGTTGCCGCCCCGCTCCAGAACAGCCATGCCGACTTGGCTGGCGATCCAGTGGGTCGTTGCCACTGCGCCAAAGGTGCCGGCGATCTCTGGGCGCGTTGTGAACATTTTGGACCTTTCGAAGCAACTCCGGTCTGCACAACGATCGGAAGTAGGTCAATGCGGGGCTTTCGTGCCCTCCGCTGGCATATGGCAGCCACGCTCGCTTGCATCACGAAGGCTTTTGAGACATAGCCACACCGTCGTCGGGCAGAGTCCGACGGTAATCCACACGCGGTGCGCCCTTCCATCGGAACGGGTCCGGTCTCGGGTAGCCGAGGTTAGCGCCGCGGAGGCTCAACCGGACTGATTTGGAAGGATATTCGCTCATGGCGATGCCAGAAGTTTCACTGCGCCAGCTGCTTGAAGCAGGCGTTCATTTTGGTCACCACACGCGGCGCTGGAATCCGCGCATGGCACCGTACATCTTCGGGATCCGGAACCAGGTTCATATCCTGGACCTGCAACAGACCGTTCCAATGCTCGAGCGTGCGCTCCGGGCGGTTCGCGACACGGTGGCAGGCGGCGGTCGCGTGCTGTTCGTTGGAACAAAGAAGGCCGCGGCGGAGTATGTCGCCGAGGCTGCGACCCGCTGCGGTCAATATTACGTCAACCATCGTTGGCTGGGCGGCATGCTGACCAACTGGAAGACGATTACGGGCAGCATCAAGCGTCTCAAGGAAATGGACGGCCGTCTCGGCGGGGATATTCAGGGCCTCACCAAAAAGGAGATCCTGATGCTGACGCGTGAGCGCGACAAGCTGGAGCGCGCGCTTGGCGGCATCCGCGAGATGGGCGGCTTGCCCGACATGATCTTCGTGATTGATGTCGTAAAGGAGAAGCTGGCGATCGAAGAGGCCAACACTCTCGGCATTCCGGTCGTGGCGGTGGTCGATACCAACTGCGATCCTACGGGGGTAACGTTCCCGATCCCCGGCAATGACGACGCTACCGCGCAATCAACCTGTATTGCGATCTGGTGGCGGCCGCCGTGTTCGACGGGATTTCCGCCGAACTGCAGGCGTCGGGTCGCGACGTCGGCGCGATGGCGGAGCCGATGGCGGAAGACGCTCAGGCAGCGATCGCGGTTGCTGAAGAAGCGCCGGCAGCACAAGCCTAAGCTGGAAATTGGGGAGCAGGGTCATGGCGGAAGTAACGGCGGGCATGGTGCGGGACCTACGCGACGCGACGGGTGCTGGCATGATGGATTGCAAGAAGGCGCTGGTCGAGGCGGCTGGCGACATGGAAGCCGCCATCGACTGGCTACGAAAGAAGGGGCTGTCCGCAGCGGCCAAGAAGTCAGGACGCGTCGCCGCGGAAGGCCTTATCGGCGTGGCATCCGGCCCGGGCGTGGCTGCAATGGTTGAAGTCAACGCCGAAACCGATTTCGTCGCGCGGAATGAAAACTTTCAGACGTTCGTGTCAGAAGTTGCCGGGCTCGCCCTCTCGGTCGGTGAGGATCTGGAGAAGCTCAAGGCTGCTACCTTCCCTGGTACTGGGCACAGCACGCAAGAAGAACTGACCAAGATGATCGCCACCATCGGCGAGAACATGACTATTCGCCGCGTCAGTGTATTCCGCGTCACCAACGGCACTGTGGCGACCTATATGCACAACGCCGTCAGGCCTGGCTTAGGCAAGATCGGCGTCCTTGTGGCGCTTGAGGGGGAGAACGAGGCGCAGGTCATGGAAACCCTTGGCCGCCAGATTGGGATGCACGTGGCGGCAACGCGGCCTTCCGCTCTCGACGTGAGTGCAGTCGAGCCTTCAGCGTTGGAGCGCGAGAAGGCGGTGCTGACGGAACAGGCATTGGCGTCGGGCAAGCCCGAAGCCGTGGTTCAAAAGATGGTCGAAGGTCGTATCAGGAAATACTACGAGGAAGTCGTCCTGCTTGAGCAGGTCTGGGTGCATGACGGCGAAAGCCGTGTGAAAGCAGTGGTCCAGAAAGCAGGCCTATCTCTCAAAGGCTTTGCGCGCTTCCAACTGGGTGAGGGGATCGAGAAGCAGAGCTCCGACTTCGCCGCCGAAGTCGCCGCCGCCTCTGGCGTAACCTGAACGGACAGGCGCACGCCTCACTTGCGGGAGGCCCGGCTGCTGATATCGTAAGCTGTTGCGTGAATGGACCTATCCTGAAAATGGCTGAAAATACGCGCTACAGACGAGTCTTGCTGAAGGTTTCAGGCGAGGCACTCATGGGTAACCGTACCTATGGGCTTGATGTAGCCACTCTCAAGGCAATCGCTGCCGACGTGGCCGGTGTCGTTGCCCTAGGAGTTCAGGTTGCGATCGTGATCGGCGGCGGAAATATCTTCCGAGGTGTGGCTGGCGCTGCCACTGGCATGGATCGCGCGCAGGCCGATTACATGGGGATGCTGGCCACGGTAATGAATGCGCTTGGAATGCAGTCCGTTCTGGAGAAGGCGGGCGTCCAGACCCGCGTTCAGTCCGCCATCGAAATGAATTCCATTTGTGAGCCGTACATTCGGCGGCGAGCGATGCGTCATATGGAGAAGGGGCGTGTCGTCATATTTGGCGCGGGAACGGGGAACCCTTTTTTCACCACGGACACCGCCGCCGCACTCCGGGCGGCCGAGATGGGCTGCGACGCGCTCCTCAAGGGAACCCAGGTAGACGGAGTGTATTCGGCCGATCCACGTGTCCACCCGGACGCCGAGCGATACACCACTCTCACATACCTTGAAATGCTATCGCGAGATCTTGCTGTAATGGACGCGGCGGCGATTTCCGTTGCGCGTGAAAACCATTTGCCTATTATTGTATTTAACATCAACGAACCGGGCGCTATTACGGCAGTCGTTCGTGGCGAAGGCCGCTTTACAACCGTAACGGACACCCCTTGACCTCGAGGCTAACGACATGCCTGCTCCGCCGCCAGACTTAAAGACGCTAAAGGCCGATCTGGTTCGCCGCATGGATAGCGCCATCGACACGTTGAAGAAGGACTTCACCGGTCTGCGAACGGGCCGCGCGAGCCCTTCGCTCCTCGAACCTATCCGAGTGGAGGCCTACGGAAGCAACCAGCCTCTTAGCCAGGTTGCGAACGTGTCGGTGTCCGGACCCTCGATGCTGCAGGTCCAGGTCTGGGATCGGACTGTCGTCAAGGCTGTCGAGGTTGCGATTCGCGATTCTGGCCTCGGGCTGAATCCGCAGTCCGAAGGGCAGTCCATTCGCGTGATGCTGCCTCCGTTGACGGAGCAACGTAGAAACGAATTGGCCAAGACCGCAGCCAAGTACTCCGAGGGAGGAAAGGTCGCTGTTCGCGGTGTCCGTCGCGACGGGATGGAACAGGTCCAAGGTTGGAAGAAAAAATCAGAGATCGGTGAAGATGATGCCAAGCGATGGGCGGACGAAATACAGAAACTGACTGACGAACATGTTAAGAAGATCGAATTGTTGCTGAGCGAAAAAGAAAAAGACATCAAGACAGTTTGATGGAAGCTAGTCATAACTCGGCGGTTGCTGTGGGCACGGCGCCGCCGCGCCACGTTGCTGTCATTATGGATGGTAATCGACGCTGGGCGCAGTCTCGCGGCCTCCCCGTAGCCCTCGGACATCGAGCTGGATCGGACGCCGCACGGCGAACCATCGAAGCGGCGATCCATGCGGGCGTTGGATGGCTGACGCTTTTCGCGTTCTCCTCAGAAAATTGGGCCAGGCCGGCGGATGAAGTTGAAGAGATCACCGCGCTGCTTCGGCATTATCTCCGGGCTGAGGTCAATCAGCTCATGCGCGAGGGCGTGCGGCTTCGTGTGATCGGCGATCGCGGCCGCTTTGGCGAGGAGACGCTGAAGGCGATGAATGCCGCAGAGGAGCGCACGTCGGACGGACGTCGGCTGAATCTCACTGTTGCCCTTTCCTATGGCGCTCGCGCTGAAATTCTCGCCGCTGCTCGCTCCATTGCAATCTCCGCAGCTGAGGGAACATTGGACCCCAACGAACTCGACGAAGATGCATTTGCCAGACGGCTCTTTACCGCAGGCATGCCGGACCCGGATCTCATCATCAGGACATCAGGCGAGCAGCGCATCTCCAACTTCCTGCTGTGGCAGGCTGCCTATGCTGAGTTGATCTTTCTTCCGGTTCTCTGGCCGGATTTCGACATGGGAAACTTCAACGCGGCCTTGGCTGATTATGCCGCACGCGAAAGGCGCTTCGGAGCGCGGACTACCTGATGCGGGACTGGGGTGATCTACCCAAGCGCGCGCTCACTGCATCCATTCTCGGCCCGATCGCCCTTGCATGCGTTTGGCTTGGCGCGGAGTGGTGGACAATCCTGATGGCCATATGCGTCACAGGGCTTGCTTGGGAGTGGGTCCGGCTTTGCGGCGGATCGACGAGGCGAATTCCAGGGGCGTTGGTCCCAGTATTCGTGTTGATCTCAGGCGCCGCCGCGGTTGTGGGGCAGTTTTGGATTTCTTTGGCGTTGCTCGCGGGCGGTGCTGTTCTGGTGCATGGGTTAGCGTCGCGGTATCGTAATCTGGCCCCACCGCTCTGGTTCACGCTTGGCTTGGTTTACATTGGTGTGGCCGGTATCGCCCTGATCGATCTGCGGCATACCGACATCGTCGGACGTGACAACGTCTTATTCCTGCTTGCCGTGGTCTGGGCGTCCGATGTATCGGCGTATGCGTTTGGACGCTACCTCGGTGGTCCCAAGCTCGCACCCGCTATCTCGCCGAATAAGACGTGGGCCGGCGCTTTCGGCGGACTCCTGGGCGCAGCGATGGTTGGACTGGGAGCCTCGCTAGTTGTTGGGGATCCATCGACCGCCGTCCGCGCGATCGTCGTCGCTGCTGCACTGGGGATTGCCACCCAGGGCGGCGACATGTTCGAAAGCTGGATGAAGCGGCGGTTTGGCGTGAAAGATTCTTCCGGGCTGATTCCAGGTCACGGCGGTCTGCTCGACCGGCTGGACGGCGTCATGGCGGCTGCTCCCTTGGCAGCCCTCTTGAGTATGGTTTCCGCGCCTGGCTTGCAGTTGTGGAGGTAGGGCTTGCTTGATTCGTCAAACCCGCGGAGCGTTACCGTACTCGGTAGCACTGGCTCGATTGGTCGCAGCACGCTGTCGCTGTTGGAAAGTGCGCAACCCGGAGCATTCCGTGTTGAAGCGCTCGTCGCAGGCCGGAACGTTGCTGCGCTTATCGAGCAGGCCTGGGCTTTTCGCCCTCAGATGGCTGTCATCGCGGACGAGAACGCATACGCGGAGCTGAAAAACGGTCTCGCGGGGAGCGGGATCGAAGTTGCCGCCGGCGCGTCCGCGGTCGTTTCGGCGGCGAGCGTACCGGTCGACTGGACGATGGCAGCGATTGTTGGCGCCGTCGGCCTGAAGAGTACGGTTGCCGCCTTGCTCCGTGGAGGAATTCTTGCCCTGGCCAACAAGGAAAGTCTTGTGTGCGCTGGAAATATCGTTCTTGAAGCGGCGCGGGTGGGAGGAGCAAACATCCTGCCGGTTGATTCTGAGCACAACGCCATCTTCCAGGTTCTCAATTCCGTAGAGTTGGCGAGCGTGGAAAAGATTGTGCTTACCGCGTCGGGCGGGCCGTTCCGTAATTCCACGCTGGCGCAGATGGAGCAGGCCACGCCCGAGCTGGCAGTGGCTCACCCGGTCTGGTCAATGGGCGCCAAGATCAGCGTCGACAGTGCGACCATGTTCAATAAGGGCCTCGAATTGATCGAGGCTGCGCGGCTCTTTAACCTGCCGCAACATAAGATTGAAATTCTGGTTCATCCCCAATCCACCGTTCATGGGCTGGTGCAGTACGTAGACGGGTCATTATTGGCGCAACTTGGTAGCCCCGATATGCGCACTCCGATTGCGTCTTGTTTGGCCTGGCCAGCACGCATGACGACAGACGTCTGTCGGCTTGATCTGGCCGAACTCGGCCGGCTAGAATTTGAGCGACCGGACTTGATCCGGTTTCCAGCGTTGCGCATCGCGCGCGAAGCCCTGCTGGCTGAAGGAGGGGCACCGTGTATTCTCAATGCCGCCAACGAAGTCGCCGTTGAGGGGTTTCTAGGCCGGCGGCTTAGTTTCCTTGACATTGCGGCGGTCGTTGAAGAGACGCTCTCACTCATGGCCGGTCACAAGGTATCCGACCTTGCCTCCGTACTCTCACTTGATGAATCCGCACGGAGAGAGGCATCCCGTATTGCCGCTCACCGTGCGGCTGCCTGATGGAGATCAAAAGTGCTAGACTTCCTTCCTGACGCGATACGGACGGCTTTGGCCTTTTTGGCCGTGCTGGGCATTCTGATCTTTATCCATGAGTTGGGGCACTATGCCGCAGCGCGGTGGCGGGGCGTGCATGTCGACGCGTTCTCGATCGGCTTTGGTCGGGCGCTGGCATCTTGGCGAGATCGTCGCGGAACCGAATGGCGGATCGCTTGGATTCCGTTGGGAGGCTACGTCAAGCTTCATGGCCAAGCCCCAAATGCGGACCTCCCAGAGGCGGATCGGACAGAAGAGCGCCCGGGCGAGACGTTCCACGACAAGCCGGTCGGCGATCGCGCAATCATCGTAGCCGCCGGTCCAATTGCAAATTTTCTCCTGGCGATCTTCCTGTTTGCGGCCTTGTACGCAACCGTCGGTGTGCCACGCGGACTGACGAGCATTTCGGCCGTCACACCTAGCCTCCCTGCTGAGGCTGCAGGAGTTCAGGCGGGTGATACAATCCTGGCACTGGATGGCCGGCCGATCTCCCGTTTCGACGAAATTCAACGATACATCCAACCTCGTGCCGGCCAAAGCGTAATGCTCCGGATCGAGCGAGCTGGAGAGACAGTCGAACTCCTCGTGATTCCTGCCATCCGGGCCGGTACTGAGGCGCAGCCGGTTGGTGTGCTGGGGGTTCAAGGTGGTCAGGCTCAGATGGAACGGTTGGGTCTGCCATCAGCGGTTTGGGCTGGCTTCAACCAGACGGTTGAAGTCAGTCGTGCTACCCTCGTTGGCATCGGGGAAATGATCGCCGGGACACGGAGTGCGAGGGAACTGGGCGGCCCAATTCGCATCGCCGAGGTTTCTGGGCAGGCCGCGACGCTCGGCATTGTCCCGCTGGTGAACCTGATGGCACTGCTCTCTGTCAGCCTGGCACTGCTGAACCTCTTCCCAATTCCGTTGCTTGATGGCGGGCACTTGATGTTTTTCGCCGCCGAAGCGATTCGCGGGCGCCCCCTGCCACCGCGAGCGCTTGAGTTTGGCTTCCGCGCAGGCTTCGCCATGCTCATCTGCCTATTTGTGTTTGCGACGTGGAACGACCTTGCGTACGGCTCGATCGGGCGATGGGTAGCTGGTCTCGTTGGATGAGCTGTCCGTTCAGGATCGGCCGCGCTGAACGGGACAGCGTCGAGCAGGGTAGTAGGAAGGCGGTCGGCACAGTATGCTCAGCGCACCTTGGGGTCAGCCACTTACGATGGGTCTTTCTGTGAAGAATCCTTGCCGCGCAGCCGCACTTGCAGCGGCGCTTTGCGTCGTTGTCGTCCCCCAGGTGGGCGAGGCGCAAACGCGCCCTCGACAGGCCGCGGTACGCCCTTCAGAACCTCCTGGTGGCACTGTTTCAGCAGTTGAAGTTCGTGGGAACCAGCGAATCGAGACGGCGACAATTCAAAGCTACATGCTGCTCCAGCCAGGCGATGCCTATGACGCAGACCGTGCCGACCGGTCTCTCCGTAGCTTGTTTGCGACCGGCCTTTTCCGAGACGTGCGGATCACCCGCGACGGATCGAGGCTGCTCGTCGACATCGTTGAAAACCCTCTGGTCAACCGTGTCGCTTTCGAAGGCAACAGGCGCATCTCGGATGATGTGTTACGGCCAGAGGTTCAACTACGCCCCCGAGCTGTGTTCACATCGCAGTTGGTGCAGGGGGATCGGCAGCGCATATTGGATCTCTATGCTCGGCGAGGGCGCTTTGCTGCGCGGGTTGAGCCGAAGCTGATTGAGCTGGATCAGAACCGGGTCGATGTGGTCTTCGAAATTCAGGAAGGCGACGCCGCTCTTGTTGCGCGCATTAATTTCGTTGGGAATCGCGCGTACGGCGATGCCCGGCTGCGTGAAGTTGTCGCAACGAAAGAACAAGCCTTCTATCGATTCTTATCTTCGTCCGACACGTTTGATCCCGACCGCCTGAATTTCGATCGCGAACTGCTGAGGCGCTATTATCTCCGCAACGGCTATCCGGACGTGCAGATCGGTGTCGCAACGGCCGAATTGGCGCCAGATCGCGGCGGCTTTTTCATTACCTACAATATTGACGAGGGGCAGCGTTTCAGTTTCGGCACCATCGAAATCAGCACTGCGTTTCCTAGTCTGCCGGTTGCCGACCTCCGGCGCTTCCTCGAAGTGGCTCCAGGGAATTGGTACGACGGTGACGCTGTCGAGCGCAGCTCTCAGGCGCTAGCCGAAGCCGCAAACCTGCGTGGATTTCCATTTGTGGACGTCCAGCCCCGTATCGTTCGCGACGCTGAGACAAAGAAAGTCAATATTGTATTCGCGATTAACGAGGCGCCGCGGGTGTTCGTTGAGCGCATCGACGTAAGCGGTAACACTCGCACGCAAGACAGGGTCATCCGGCGCGAATTCAGGCTGGCCGAAGGTGATGCTTTCAATGCCGCACAAGCTCGGCGCTCGCGCGAGCGCATTCGCAACCTCGGCTACTTTACTGATGTGCAGATCACCAATTCACCGGGAACCGCCCTGGACCGTACAATTCTCAATGCCCAGGTCGTGGAGCGAGCGACCGGGGAGGTCAGCGTCGGAGGTGGCTACTCGACCGACGCAGGATTTCTGGCGGATTTCGGCCTTCGTGAGCGAAACCTGTCCGGCACCGGTATAGATGCCCGTATCAATGCAACACTCGCCCAGCGTCGCAGCCAAGTCGATCTCTCCGTGACGGATCCATCATTTTTGGATCGAAACTTGGCAGTAGGCGGCGATTTATTTTATATCCAGCGTAACTTGCTAACTATTTCTCAGTACAGCGAGCGGCGGGCTGGCTTTGCATTACGCTTTGGCTACGAATTTAACGAGCGGCTACGGCAGTCTTGGTCGTATAGCCTTGTCAACCGCGATATCTACAATGTCCAACTGGGTGCATCGCGGTTCGTTCGGGAGCAGCAGGGCGCTACTCTTCTAAGCCAAGTTAGCCAGACGCTTGCCTACGACACGCGCGACAACTTGATTGAACCGCGGCGAGGCTATTTGCTCCGGTTCGGTACTGACTTAGCCGGGCTTGGCGGCGACGTGGCATACGT
>Ga0105047_10002877_pt1 | contig 30577 bp, 24 predicted proteins | sample MAT04_FD_78384 | JGI IMG/M metagenome (GOLD analysis project Ga0105047, IMG submission 78384) | Freshwater microbial communities from Lake Fryxell liftoff mats and glacier meltwater in Antarctica - MAT-04 (megahit assembly) | ecosystem: Environmental > Aquatic > Freshwater > Ice > Liftoff... | reverse complement strand
TCCAGTTCCCCTGCCCTCTTAGGGAAGGGGTTAGGGGTTAGGTTGAGTCGGCAACGCAGCTAGATAGACCTCTCCCTAAATCCCTCTCCTGAAGGAAAGGGACTTTGAAGGGATTCATACTTTTATTCAGCAACGCCCTAAAAAGTTCTTGGACTTACCAAAATGTTCACCCGAATGCTACGCCCTTACACCTAATGTCACATCGACGCTCTTCACACATCCTTTTAGGTAATGCCGCTTAACTCTGCTCTCTGCTCTACCGCACATTCTGGAAGCTATCTACCTTGCGAGTAAACTGATCGGTAATAATCGTCATCACCGTCCGCTTACGAATCTTGATGTTGGCACTTACTGACATCCCCGACTGCACTGCAATTTCTTGTCCAGCCGTTTCAATAAACTGCTTGTCGAGCTTGATTTTGATCGGGAAACGATAGAAATTATGCTCTGGGTCAGGCGGCAATGCATCAGAGCCAATTTGCATAACCTCGCCCTTAATGTCACCAAATTCACTGAATGGGAACGAGTCAACCCGCACATCGACAATCATGCCTTTGCGGACGAAACCCACATCCGCATTCGTTACATAGACCTCAGCCAACAACCCATTACCGGGCACAATCTGCACAATGGGTTCGCTGGTGGTGGCAACAAATCCGATACCCTTAGCTTTCATGTCAAACACAACGCCGTCTACTGGGGCGCGTAGTTCTTGATATTTCAAGGTGACCATCGTCTGACTCAGCTTGTTTTTTAGCTCAGAAATTTGTGCATCGTTATCCACGATCGCCTTATTCAACTGAGTATCAATGCTGGCTAACTGCTTTTGGTTTTCGGCAATTTTGCCCAATACATCGGTATCCGTCACCGCCATCGTGTTTTGCATTTTCTCGCTGGCTCCAGCGATCGCATATTCCAGCCGCGCCATTTCTTGAGTCAGGCGATCGACCTCTTTACGCGACTCTAAAAGTTGCTGCTCCTGGCGATCGACTTGCAGCGTTCCGATGCCGCCTTCTAGGGAAAGATCCTTGAGTCGTTTATAAATATTTTCATCAATGGTGAGATTTTTCTGCGCAGCGACAAGCTGGCTCCTGGCTTGGCTCAGCTGCTGTTGAAACTGAGCCACCTCAAACTGAGCCGCCGAAGACCGAGTCCCCGACTCCCGCAAGCCCGCCTGAATTCGCACCCGTTGAGCTGTAGACAACCCTGCGGCAGTCAAATCGCCATTGAGCTGAGCTTCGTACAGGCGATTTTCGTCAATTAAAGCAGCGCGGTTGGTCGTCAGAGCCAAAACTTCTGGAGGAACGTTCACGCCCACAGCAGGTGCATTGATGCCCCCTAACTGAGAACGATAGAACTGATTCTGGCGCTCTAAAGATGCCAAAACCTGAGAATTAGACTTCTGCTCTGCCTTAGCCGCCGTTGTATCCATGCGAATCAGCACATCGCCCCGCTTCACCCGCTGACCGTCTTTAACCAAAATTTCTTCCACCACGCCGCCCACCGGAGCTTGCACAGGCTGGACGCTACCTTGGGGCTTGAGCTGTCCGGGAGCAGGCACGGCTTCGTCAATTTTGGCGAAGCAAGCCCAAAGGATGACAAAAGACGTTACCCCGACAATTCCCCACACGATCGCCCGCGACCAAAGGCTAGTTTGCTGCAATACCACAGGCTGATCGAAGACTTCGGTTCGGGTAATTTGCCCCGCATCTGACGCGCCCGCTTGAACTTTCGTAGAGGGGTCAACGGCTAAAGCCAAACGAGAACCATTGGCTTTACCGTTGCCATTGACGGCTTTACCAACGCCTTTACCATTGCCATTACCATTTTGCTTATTAACCATTGCCTGAGCCTCCTTTAACTGGGATATAGACGAGCAGCGAAATTACATTTCAGATTCTTGTTGTTGATACAGACAGAAGTACCGTCCTTTCAACGCCATGAGTTCGTCATGGGAACCCATCTCAACGGCTGATCCTTTATCCATCAGCAGAATCACGTCTGCATTTTTAATCGTGCTCAAGCGGTGCGTAATAAAGAATACAGTTCGATCTTGAAATACTTCAGCCAGATTGAGGCAAACCTGGCGCTCAGAGTCGTAATCTAGGGCGCTGGTGGCTTCATCCAAAATCAGTAAGTTAGGATTTTGAAGGACAGTTCGGGCGATCGCCACTCGTTGGCGCTGTCCCCCCGATAAAGCCGAACCCCGCTCTCCAACCCTAGTATTGTATCCATTGGGCAGCTCCATGATAAATTCGTGAGCCGCCGCCGCTTTAGCAGCCTTAATAATTTCGTCAGAGGAAGCGTTAGGGCAAGTGAGAGCAATGTTTTCCTGAACAGAGCCATCAAATAGCAGCGTATCTTGGGGCACAATGCCGACCTGTTGCCGCAGCGAGTACAGCTCCACCTTAGCAATATCGTAACCGTCAATCACAATCCGTCCAGATTCCAAGTCGTACAGACGAGGCAAGAGCTTCATCATCGTACTCTTCCCCGAACCGCTCTGCCCGACGATGCCGACAAAAGAACCAGCGGCAAAATCTAAGCTGACGCCGTTAAGCTGCCAGGGGCCACTCGTGCCAAACCGGAATAGCACATCGTCAAACCGCACGTTCCCGACAATCGGAGGCATGGGAATGTTTTGGCGATCGAGTTCATTAGCTTCAGGCTCGGCGTCTACAATGTCGCTCAAGCGCTCAATCGACAGCCCCACTTCTTGGAAGTTCTGCCAAAGTTGCGCCAACCGCAATAATGGGCTAGTCACGTAGCCTGAAATAATCCGAAAGGCGATCAGTTGACCTAAAGACATTTGCTGATCTAGCACTAAGGAAGCCCCCACCCACAGCACCAGCAAGCCCGAAAGCTGGTTGAGGAAGTTACTCGCCGAACCTGCCGTGGTCGAAGTTAGAACCGTTTTAAAGCCAGCGCTGACATACCGCCCATAGCGTTGCTGCCACTGCCATCTGGCTCGCAGCTCCATGTTCTGAGCCTTGACAGTCTGAATCCCAGAGACAACTTCCACCAAGTAAGACTGGGTTTCGGCATTGCGCTCGGCTTTAACCCGCAGTTGATTCCGAATCAGGGGCGAAGCGACGACCGCCAGCAGAATAAACAACGGCACTGTTGCCAACGCAACCAGCGTCAGCAGCCAGCTATAAAACAGCATGACCACGATGTAGATGACGGAGAAGATGGCATCTAGCACCACGGTTAGAGCCGTCCCCGTTAGGAAACTCCGAATATTTTCTAGTTCGTTAATTCGGGTCGCCAGTTCACCCACGGGGCGCTTTTCAAAGTAGCGAAGGGGCAGACGCAGCAGATGGTCAATAATCTCTGACCCCAGCGCCATGTCGATGCGGTTAGTGGTGTCTACAAACAGGTACGTTCGCAAAGTGGTGAGAATGGCTTCGGCGATCGCTAGTCCAATTAAGAAGATCCCCAATACATTCAGCGTATCCGCACTATTTTGCACAATCACTTTATCAATGATCACCTGCACCATAAGCGGATTGGCGAGGGCAAAGAGCTGCACAAAAAACGAAGCAACAAATACCTCAAACAGTACCTTACGATGCTTTTGAACAGCAGGCAAAAACCACTCCAGGCTGAACCGCTTTTGAGGCGTTTGAGACGTGGGCTTAATCAGCAGAACCTCGCCGCGATCGCCCCAGGTCGAGGCAAACTCAGCAGGCTTGCGCCGAATGATGCCTAGTTCGGGCACGCCAATCACTAGCTCTTTCTCGCTAACCTCATACAACAGCGCCACATTCTCTTGCCACATCACCATTGCCGGCGCTTCTAACCGACCGACGGCGTTGGCAGGGACGGTGACTAATTGAGCGTGCAAACCCAGCATTTCCGAGACAGCACCACAAAGCTCCAGGGAAATTTCGCCACTTCGCTGTTGCTGATTGACTAACACGCGCCGAATCACATCTTTGCGGAAAGGCATATTAAGGTGCAAGCAAAGCATTTGAATACAAGCCATTGCTGAATCCAACTGTCCTCGCCCCCGAACGTGGGGATACTTTTGCGGGGTTTGGGAGTCGTTGAAATTCCTGCCGCTGTACGCTGGATCAGGCTCAGGAGGACGATCGGGGGCATAGGGAATATCGACAACTTCAGCATGGACGGCTTTTGCCTCATCCATCGGCTCTTCAGTATCAATATCAATCTTCTCGGTCATGGAGACCGGAAAACCGATCAGCCGAGCTGCCTGGTCGCCAGTCACCTCTAAGTCAGTCCCGTTGACTGTATCGACCCGACCGCTAACGGGTAAGTCATTCACTTTGCCGCCGCCGCTGACGAGCCAAATTCGGTCAGACTCTAGCTGATGGACGGGAATTCTACCAGGGGGAATGTTGCACACCACGGCTTCGGTTTCGGCTTGGAATGCCAGTTCTTTCAGGTTGGCATCGCCATTTGCCTGCCGATGTAGCTCTGCGCCCAGTAGATCAAAGACTTCAATCAGCGGACACTGTTTACGAAAGGCGATCGCCAGTTCGGGTTCCCGCTCTAACAACAGCATGAAGTCAGCGGCAGAGAGCGTGAGACAGATGGTTTCAGTGGAAGCGATCGCCGTTTCACAAGGCACGCCCCGCACCAAACCGACCCAGCCTAAAATGTCTCCCGGCTTCAAAATGCCCAAGGTAACGGGGCGCTGTGTTCGAGGATCATAGGCAAGCGATCGAACATGACCTTGATACAGCACCGACACTTGCGCCGGCATTTTGTCGCGCACCAGCACCGCCTGACCCATGCGATAGCGCAACATCTGCATTCGCTCGGTTAAAAAGTCGAGGGTTGCCGAAGAGAGTTGGTCGAAAGGGGGGACAGTCGCCAGGAATTCTTGGACAGTAGATTTTGTATAAGTCATGGGGCGCTGGGGGCGAGAGTATTAATAGCCAGGGGCTGAAGCTTCGAGAGTTGTTCTTGTAGCCAAGTGTTAAAGCATTCATCAAGTAATCGACGACGCATCGGGTCATCTAATTGTGCCGGGATAAATTTCTCCAGACGAACCAGCACTAGCCACTCACCCACACGGGTTGGCGCACTAATTTGACCAGGCTGACTGAGGCTTAACAACTGTGCTAACACGGGGTGCGGCACACTCAGTTCTACAGGTCCAATCAACCCATCGGTTTGTGCCTCCGGGCCCTGAGAGTAGGTGCGTGCTAATTCGGCAAAGGTTTGTTCGCCTTCTAGCACCCGAAAATAAATTTCTTGGGCAATGCCTACATCTTGGGTGCGCACCAACGAGTAAATAACTTTATCTAACTGGTTTTTACGGCTGAGGAAATAAGACTCGACCTTCTGACCCCAAACTTTTTGCTTAAATTTGTCGATCCGCAGCTCCCGTGTGGCGAGGGAGTCGAGCTGTTGAGAGTTCATGCCGTATCGCCCTAACCAGGCTTGGCGATCTTCTTCTGAGGCAATTTCATTTTGGGTCTGGAAATGTTCTGTAGCCTGGGCATTTTCTTCGGGAGTACACTCTATAGACGCGATCGCCTGGTCAATTAAAATCTCTTGGACAAATCGCGGCATCATTTGATAGCCTGCCAACAAAGGCAAGATTTCTTCAGCCGTGATTGAACGATTGTCAATTTGCAAAACTACAGCCATCTAATTAAGTCTCTACATTCAGGTAGGCACGAACTAACCGCACACTTTAGAACTTGCCCAAATTCTTGAGTAATGCTTCCCACTCAGTTTATTCAAACTGCTCAAAAATTCAAAGAGTGGACAAAAATAAAGTGTATTTCCAAATAGTTGCCTTTAGCACCATATTGCCGAAGAATATCCGTCTTTGTGCAGTTTCGCATAAAAAATTATTAACAATGACTTGACCAATAAAGATCCAATGAAAATCTAACGAATTCGGCAAAGACATCTTAAACCTTCTTGATATCAAATCACTTAAGGGATCTGCATTGAAATAAAGTCCCAATGGGATGCGTTAGCTTTCTAGCCCCCTAAATCTCCCAATTCTGGGGGACTTCCGAGCCTTTCAAAGTCCCCCAGAATTGGGAGATTTAGGGGGCGGATCGGGACGTTATTTCATTGCTACTCCCTAAGCACTTTTAAGGTATAAAAAAATACCCGTATTTACAACTTAAGGCAATGGGTATTACAGAATATCTGCTGTTTTTCAGTATTAGGGTAAATCAGCTTGAAATCGTCTTTTAGAAGTCAGCTTTTTACCCTACTCAGCGTCTTCTCGCAGAGGCTAAACTTTAAAGTATTGTCCCTACAAAATTTGTTGCAGGTCTTTATTCCTACTACAAGCAAACTTATTACTGATTAGGAGTAATCTCCGGCACTATGCACAAGATTCTGTCAGGCTCATTAAGTGTCGAAAGACTGACGATTGAAATCGCGGGTTTACCCGAATCTTTGGAGGGAACTCGGCTGGTGCAACTCTCGGATTTGCACTACGACGGACTCAGGTTGTCTCAAGAAATGCTGACCAAGGCGATCGCCACCAGCAACCATGCCCAGCCCGATATAGTGGTACTCACGGGCGACTATATTACTGACTCCACTACGCCTATGGAAACATTAGCGCGATCGCTCCAGCAGCTTCAAAGCCAGCTCGGCGTCTATGCCGTGCTGGGCAACCACGATCATTACCGTCCCGGTTTCAAAGCTACCGTCACCGATGCTTTAACCCAGGTCGGTATTCATGTTCTCTGGAATCAAATTGCTTACCCTTGGGGGTCGGAATTCCCGGTTGTGGGTTTAGCAGATTTTTGGTCACGCGAGTTTGATCCGGTCTCGGTTTTTTCCAAAATCCCTGCCTCAGTGCCACGACTGGTTCTCTCCCACAATCCCGACACTGCCGCGCCGCTACAAGCTTGGCGAGTCGATTTACAGCTTTCGGGTCATACCCACGGCGGACAGATCGTGGTGCCGGGTCTAGGACCAGTAGCAGGCTGGCTAGAGCTAGGTAAAACTCATCTCCCTTCCTTCTTGCACCCGTGGATTCCATTTTCACGAAATAATAGCGATCGCATCGTGCGTCACTGGGAATGGTCGGAGGGCTTGCACTCAGTGGGCACGAACCTGCTTTACGTCAATCGGGGGCTGGGTACCTACGCACCAGGACGGCTGTTTTGCCCCCCCGAAGTGACCATTATTACGTTAATTGCTAAGCCCGTTCCCCAACGAAAAACCTCGCCAGCAATGAGCTTGACGAGGCATTAGCATTCAAAAGACTGCCTCTACCGACGATTGAGCGCTGCATTGCTGCGGTTCTGGGCAGTTGGGCTATTGTGCTCTCGGAGATAGTTGGTCACCATACTGATGCTGGGTAAGCGTAAGGTCATGAGCTTACTCAGCACTCGCTCAACCGAGATGCGGTTGGTGCGGTTAGCGGCAATTACCATCAAGATCTCATCCACTTGAGTGGTCAAGAAACTAGCATCTGTTAATCCATAAAGGTGAGGAGTATCATAAATGACCAGATCGTACTGCTGCTGGAATTTCTCCATTAGCCGCTTCATTTGGTCAGAGCCGAGGAGCCGAGCCGAACCTGGCACCGCAGGGCCCGCCGTGAGCACATAGAGGTTGTCATCTAGGGGCGACTGTTGAACCAACTCTTCGACATTAAAGTTGCGGGCAAGCACTCCACTCAATCCGCCCGTGTTAGGCACATCCAAACGGTTGTGAACTTGGGGTTGGCGCATGTTGGTGTCTACCAATAGCACTCGCTGTCCTGCTCCAGCCGCAGTTTGAGCCAGGTAAACTGCGATCGTAGTTTTGCCATCGCCCGACTCTGGGGAAGCCACCATTAACGAACGAATAGGCGGTTCAGAAAGCCGAATGTTGGAATAAAGGTCGCTAAACGCCTCCCGGAAGGAGGCAGTTCCTAAACGGCTATCGCTAACCGCCAGGTCATCGACTGTACCGAAGGTTGAGGGAAAGTCGAGCGCCTGCTTTGCGCCTCTAGAGAACGGAATGATGCCAACTAGGGGCAGTTGAATGCTCTCTTGGATATCTTCAACAGAGTAGAAGACGTTGCGATATTTTTCTAGGAGCAGTGCCAGCAGCGAACCAAGCAGCAAGCCCAGGGCAACACCGCCCAAAACCCAGCGAGAAGCTTGAGAAGGAAGAGGAACCGGGTTGCCATCTTTGTCGCGGGGAACCAGGGGATCAGAGACAAGTTCCCAGGGCACTTCGGTCTGAGCGGTTTCAATTCGCAGCGATTCTTGCTGAGTTTGGAGGCGACTAAGGGTTTCGGTAGAAATCTGCAATTCGCGGGTCAGGTCATTGTAACGACGGGCAACTGCGGGGAACCGCTGAAGTCGTCCGTCAAATGCGCCTTTAGCCCGATTAACTGACTGATTTCGAGCTTCCAACATTTGGATCTGGTTACCTGCTGTCACCATCTGACCAATCAGCCCAATCCGGACTGAGTTTTGAAAGGCTGACATCTGTGAATTGCCGACGCTGCCTTTAAGATTTTGCCCAATCACGGCTTGAGCTTGCCCCGTCATTAGCGCCAGGATATTCTTTTCGCGTTCTCGTAGAGACTTGACGAGGGGGGCTTCTTCGTTGAAGCGGGCAAGTTCGGTAGCAATCTGGGTTTGAACTTCTTGGAGAGAGGCTTTAGAAGCTTGGTACGTTGGATCTTCGCTCAACGCAGAAGCGGCGATCGCCTCATTGGGAGATAACTGCAACTGTCGCTGTAAATTGGCATACAGAATCCGCTGTTCCTCCAGTTCTCGCTGAGTTTCTAGCTGCTGAGTCGTGATTTCATTAATCCTCGTAGATAGTTGCCCACCTTGCGTCGCTGGGTCTATCAGTCCGTATTGCTGTTGCAGATTTTGCAAATCATTCTGGAGATTGTTGACCCGTTGCTTGACTTCAGGCAATTGGTCATCAATAAACTTAATCCCTTCTCCTGAGCGAGTTTTGCGTTCTTCCAAACTATATTGGAGATAGCGAGCAGCAGTTACCTTTAAGACCTTCTGGACAAGCGCTTCATTACTGCCTTCAAAGGTCACTTTGATGATTTTAGTAGGGTCTGGGCTATCTTCGCGTGCCAGCCGTTCTACTTTTAACCCTTCTTTGAGATCTTCGTAGGTAAATTCAGGAAACTGGGTTTGGGTTTCCTGAACAATTTGGTTCAGTTGGGTAGGATTTTGCAAAATCTCAAGTTGGGTTGGGTAGTCCACCGAGAAATTCTCTCGGTCAGGAACGCCGCCCGGAGCGTTTCGAGTCAAGTTAGAGGGGTCAACCGCTCTTGCTTCGTTGGAGACTGGCTCCACCAAAATTTGGAAGTCGCCTTGATAAACGTCTGGGATGCGCATGGCTTGCCAAGCAGCAGCAACGGTAATAGCGGTAGTAACTCCTGCGATTAAAAGCGCCTGTCGCTGTAGGGTTCTGCCCAGCGATCGCAGGTTTATCCCTCGATTCGGGAGATTATCGCCATCCTCTATATCTGGCAGTGGCTGCATCAGCGGGGGTCTAGCCCTCATGACGGGTGCCAAGCTTTGAGATGTCTGCTCTGTCTCCATGTTGCCCTCTGTTTGGCTTTAATTAGCTCTAATCGTCTATTCCTCAGGAAAACCAGAGGTTTAATCACTCACATCTTTCAACCGTCTAACCAAAATCGATTAATTATTGTTATTGAATAAGTCATCGAAGATGTTGAAGATTCCGAAGATATTCCCCAGGGGTCTAAAGAAGTTGTCGAGCGTATCGCCCGTTTGAGCTATCCCTGACCGTCCTACCACAATTGTGTCAAACTCTCGCAGCGAGGGATTAGTTTCTTCATTAATACCCGCAGTTAAGTCGATCGGAATCGTTCGCCGAACCGCCGAACCATCAGAATTGAGACGAATCAAGATGACGTCTTTCCGTCTGGCTCTGGCACTTTCAAAGCCACCTGCCGTTAACAGCGCTTGATTCAAAGACGTGTTAGGTGCAACTTCAACCGTGCCTGGAGCCTTAACCTCTCCCACTACATTCACTAAGATAGTAGCAGGGGCAAAGCTAGAAGAACCGTTGAGCAGGGCTTCTTCGGCACTGACGAAGGCGGATTGGGGCACCAGCAGAGTGTCGCGATCGCGCAGGGCAATATCTTGCTGAATTTGCCCCGATCGTAGCAGTTCCCAAAGGTTAACCTTAATCGTTTGCTGGGAGCCATCGGGCTGAGGGCGATTGACTTGCACCTCACGCAGGTTAGCCAATTGGGTGATGCCGCCTGCCTGCTGTAGCGCCTGGGTCACCGTCGGCCATTGGCTGGCAACACTGCCACCCGCAACCGCTGCATCGCCAACCAAAATTTGGTTCGTCTGCCCTTGGGGGCTAATAATGTAAGGCCCTGGACGTTTCACCGCTCCAACCACATTCACCCGAAGCGTCCGGGCGGTCAAAAGATTGACGGTGATTATAGGGTTGCGAACGTAAGGCGCGTAAGCTTCCTCTAATCGGTCAGAAGCCGCCGATAGCGTCAACCCTTGAAGCTTGAGTTTACCGACCCAAGGCAAGTTAACAGAGCCATCAATTAGCACCACGTATTGCCCCTGAGCACCACTTAATTCGGGGACATCGAAGACATTTAGCCCAATTTGATCACCTGCTCCAAGCCGGTATTCCTCCTCTTGATAGCCCGTCGTAGGCACTTGAGTGCGCGGCACATCGAGGCGGCTGGGGGTCAATGGCGTTGCCGGACGGGGCGTTACGGGGTTAGCTGAAGGCGCTGGGGAGGCAGAAGGAGATGGAGAAACTGAAGGGATGGGAGGAGTGGAGGGCGCAACTGGGGTTTGTGCCTGCCCCGGAGTGGCGCCTAGGGTCGCTGCTACTATAGCCGCCGCCAGTCCTAGGGGTTGAAGCGTCTGCCGCAATCTATTGAAATCGCAAGTTATAACTAACCTCTGATACTCAAGCGCCATAGGAATTATAGGAATTTTATAGAACTGAGCCTTTTGGATGTGCTTTACCGTAGCTCTCATAGCTTTTACTGAAACCCTAAAGAATCTAAATGAAGTTTCTGTAGAAAAATCGACGCATAGTCGCGGTCTCGATTGCTTCCTTATTTCGCCCTCAACCAGGGTTCATTCTCTGTGTACGATATCTATGTACGTAGAAGTTAATGAGCGGTCGGGAGAATTATGCCTGAAATCTCCATCCAAACTATCACAAAGTTGCTGACGGTCAAGCCTAAAACTAGACGATACGGCTAGATTTTCATCGTTTTTTCATCAAGTCAATATGACATCTTGATGAAACTTTTGTATAAAGTATTACGTTGCTCACAGGCTTTTAACATCTTTCTCCGAAGATTTAACTAAGGTTATAGGGTAAGTCACTAAGATTGGCGATTTATTAATTAAGGATGAGGCGATCGCTTCTTTTCTAAAAAACCGTAGGTATTACGTAGAATTGAGCAAGGTAATTGTCCGCTTGTCTGGACAAACATTGTTTTTCTGTGATGCTTAATGGTTGCGCCCCTTGATGGGCTCATTCCGCCCAATTCATTCCTGTTCTTTTAAGAGAATCCTTATGTCTGTTACTCCACCTCTCTCGTCGCCTGCTCGTCTGAGGGTCGTTGTGCTCAACTATCGCACCCCTGAGTTAACCATTGCTTGCCTCCACTCTTTGGTCAATGAGGTCGAGGCACTGCCCGGAACGCAAGTCACAATTGTTGATAATGACTCGGCAGACGGATCAGTTGAACAAATTTCGGCAGCGATCGCCACCGAAAACTGGGATTGGGTTACCTTTCTACCTCAAGATCGCAATGGGGGCTATGCCTTTGGGAATAACGTTGCCATTCGTCCCGCCCTAGCCGCTGACTCCCCTCCCGACTATATTTTGCTGCTCAACCCTGACACAGTGGTTCGACCGGGCGCCCTACAAGCCCTGGTCGATTTCATGGACAAAACGCCAGAAGCCGGAATTGCGGGCAGTCGCCTCGAAGAGCCAGATGGGACACCCCAATGCTCGGCGTTTCGGTTCCCCAATGTTTGGAGCGAGTTAGACAGCGGGTTACGGTTAGGCTTAGTCACGCAGCTCTTAGCCCAGCAGATCGTCCCCATTCTGCCAGTCACTGAATTGATTCAGCAGGTCGATTGGGTGGCTGGAGCTAGCATGATTGTGCGGCGACAGGTCTTTGAAACAGCGGGCTTGATGGATGAGAAATACTTCCTATATTTTGAGGAAGTTGACTTTTGTGTTGCTGCTAAGAATGCCGGTTGGTCTTGTTGGTATGTTCCAGAAAGCCGGGTAGTGCACTATGTAGGGCAAAGTTCAGGAGTGACTGATACCAAGCGCAAACCCAAGCGCCGTCCGACTTATTGGTTCAATTCACGACGTCGATTCTTCGTTAAAAACTACGGGTGGAGCTACGCCGTTGTGACAGAGATCGCCTGGGCTTCGGGCTTTGCGCTGTGGCGAATGCGGCAACTGATTCAGCAGAAACCTGATGATGATCCACCGAATATGTTGGGAGATTTTATTCTTAATAGCGTGCTGCTCAAAGGAGGTGGAGAGATTTGAACGAAGTAGAAGTGTCTAATGATTTGGTCGATTCGACGGTCGATCGCGTAGGTAAATCCTCAGAAATCGAGAAATCTTCAGAAATCGAGAATTTAGATCCGATGCTCACGCTGTGGCAACAAATTCAGGAAGACTGGGAGGCGCACGGACGCGACTGGACTAAGCCTGGATTTCGGGCAGTGGCAATTCAACGGTTTGGAGTTTGGCGAATGTCGATCAAACCCATTGTGCTCCGTGCTCCGCTTAGCATTTTCTATCGATCGCTCTATCGCAAAGTTCGCAACACCTATGGGATTGATTTGCCCTACTCGGTACAACTGGGTCGGCGGGTAGTGGTTGAACATCAAGGGGCAATTGTTATTCACGGCAACTGCGTTATTGGCGATGACTGCATTATTCGACAAGGGGTAACTCTAGGCAATCGCTACCTCGATCGCCCTTTAGAAGCGCCAGTTTTGGGCGATCGCGTTAACGTAGGGGCGGGGGCGAAAATCCTCGGTCAGGTTAATTTGGGTGATGACGTCAATATTGGCGCAAACGCAGTGGTATTGATAAATGTGCCCATTGGAGAAACCGCTGTTGGGATTCCGGCAAAAATTCTTAAGCCAAAAGCCGAGTAAATGGTCGATTCTTTGGAATGGTGCGGGCTAGGTTCGGCTGAAATACCGGACTGGTTTTTAGCGATCGTGCGTCAACAGCAAGCTATTGGACAGGATGCCGGACGGTATGCAGCCCAACTGCTGTGGCAGCGGGGCATTCGTGAGGCGAATCAGCTTGCGGGCTTTTTGAACCCCAATCACTATCAGCCCACCAGTCCCTTTGCCTTGGGCGAAGACATGCAGCAAGCGGTTGAGCGATTAGTAGCTGCTCAGCAAAAAAGCGAACGGGTCGTGATTTGGGGCGATTTTGATGCAGATGGCATCACGGCAACCGCTGTTTTATGGGACGGATTGGGACAGTTTTTTCCAGCCGATCGCCTAACTTACTTCATTCCCAATCGCTTGACCGAATCTCATGGGCTGTCGGTGGCGGGAATAGACGCTCTGGTTGACTGTGCGCTGATTGTTACGGGTGATACGGGCAGTACAAACACCACAGAAATTGATTATGCGCACGGTCTAGGCATCGACGTGATTGTGATTGATCATCACCCTTCAGTGGTCGATCGCCCCACCGCGCGCTGCTTTGCAGATACCGCAGGGGTCGCCCGCATCAATCCTCACACGCTGCCTGCCGACCATCCCTTTGCCCATTTATCAGGGGTTGCTCTAGCGTACAAATTGGTAGAGGCGATGTACGAAACCCTGCCAGAAATGCCTCAACGACCATTGGCAGATTTGCTAGATTTGGTGGCGATCGGGCTAATGGCTGATCTGGTTCAACTCAAAGGCGACTGTCGATATTTGGCGCAGATCGGCATTGCTCAGTTGCAGCGAACAAAGCGACCCGGAATCGTCAAGCTGCTGGAATTGTGTCAACGCAGTGGCGATCGCCCCACCGATATTTCGTTTGGGTTGGGTCCTCGAATTAACGCCATCAGCCGCATTCATGGCGATGCTCGCTTTTGTGTGGAGCTGCTCACTAGCCGTGATCCATCTCGCTGTCGGCATTTGGCAGAAGAGACGGAGCTAGCGAATGCCCGCCGTAAGTCTTTGCAAAAGGACATGGCTCAGCAGGTGAGAGCACGGATTGCCCAGTTAGATTTATCAACGACCCGTGCCATTGTGCTAAGCGACCCACAGTGGTCAATTGGGGTGCTGGGGTTAGTGGCAGCGCAGATGGTGCGAGAGTATGAGCGTCCGGTAGTTTTGTTAGGAATGGAGCATCCCACTTCTGATAATGGTGAGGCAAGAGGAGCAGCGCGATCGCCTGAAGCCATTGACCTGTACCCATTGCTCAAAGGGCAGGCGCATTGGCTCAATGACTTCGGTGGACATCCGCTAGCAATGGATTTAAGTTTGCCGATAGAGAATATCGATCTGTTTGCCGCCGCCATCAATCGCCAGCTTCGACAGCAGTTTCCAGCGAACCTGACCGAACTAAGGGCAGATTTAACCGTGACGGTGACGGAGTTAGGACAAGATTTATTTCGAGAGCTAAAGCTGTTAGAACCCTATGGAATGGGCAATCCGGTACCTCGGCTGCTGATTCAGAACTGCTGGTTTGAGAAAGTTTGGCACCGTAATATTGAAGATTGGCGGGGGCGCAAGATTCGCTACATTAAAACTGAATTTGAACTCTGGGACGAAGGCACAAAGCTAGGGTTTCCAGGCATTTGGTGGGAACATTACCGGGATGAAATTTTACCAGGACGATGTGATGCGATCGCCGAGTTAGACTTCAACACTGCTAAAAAGCGCTACGAGATCCGCCTCATTGCCCTTCGCCCGACCCGCACTCTTGCCCCCAGCATTCAGCTCGATTGGCTGTTAGATTATCGCGGTTTGCCCCAACTACCCACTGCCGAAGTTCTGCAATTAAATGAATGCCCTAGCCATTGGAGTGAACTGCAAACCCTGTTTCGGGAAGCGGTGAAAACTCAGCAAAAGCTGGCGATCGCTTATCCTTCTCCTACTTTTACCCTACCTAGCCAAACCTGGCAAACTCTAGTTGGCATTGCCAAATATCTCAGTCGCACGGGCAAGGCGGCGACCTACGAGCAGTTTGTGCAGAAGTTAGCGCTGAGCGATCGGGCGTTGCGGCTAGGCTTCCAAACGCTTGAGGTAGTGGGGTTTGCCATAGATTATGAAGGCGATCGATTGCAAATGACGTATCGATCGGCAGAAATAATTGAGGAAGAATCTGAGAAGAAATCTGAGGCAGATCAGGCAATCGCCCATTTTCTAGAAGTCGTTCAAGAAGAGCAATTCTACCGCCGTTATTTCTATGAAGTGCCGCTGACCACGATTCAAGCCGTTGCCTATCAAACCGTGCGGGGATTGATAGAGTAAAGGAGATTGATAGAACGTCTCTCATTTCCCATCTTTGGCAGGGACAAAGGGAAAATCCAATTAAAAGGACATTCAGGATGACATTAACCACCCCAATTGATCAGCGCGAAGAAACCCGCGATCGCATTCAAACCCTGCTTCACCAGCAACGCGCCTTTTTCAGCACCCGGCAAACCCAAGAGGTTGACTTTCGCCTGACGCAACTCAAAGCGCTGAAGCAAGCCATCCTAAACCGCCAGGATGAGATCGTTGCCGCCATTCATGCCGACTTAGGCAAACCCGAATTTGAGGCTTATTTAACTGAAATAGGCGTGACTCAAGAAATTGACTACGCCATCAAACACCTCCGTAGCTGGGTTAAGCCTCAAAAAGTATCGACCTCACTGGTCATCTTTCCAGCCAGCGCCCAGATTCGACCAGAACCATTGGGCGTTGTTCTGATTATTAGTCCTTGGAATTATCCTTTTCAGCTAATGATTGCGCCTTTGGTCGGGGCGATCGCCGCAGGTAACTGCGCTTTGCTCAAGCCTTCAGAACTTGCCCCGCACACTTCGCAAATCATCACTCAAATCATTCAAGCGACCTTTGCCCCCCACTATATTGCCGTAGTAGAAGGAGGCATAGAAACGAGTCAGGCACTGCTAGAAGAGAAATTTGACCACATCTTTTTTACCGGAGGAACGGCGATCGGGAAGGTGATCATGGCAGCCGCAGCCCAGCACCTCACCCCCGTTACGCTAGAGCTAGGCGGCAAGAGTCCCTGCATTGTCGATCGCGATATTCATCTCGAACACACAGCCCGCCGGATCATTTGGGGCAAATTTCTCAACGCCGGACAAACCTGCGTTGCTCCCGACTATCTTCTTGTCGATCGCCAAATCAAACCTGCCCTCCTTGCCGCCCTGCAAAAAACCATCCGCGAGTTTTACGGCACTGATCCATCTCAAAGCCCAGATTACGGGCGGATCATCAGCCCCCGGCATTTTTCGCGGTTAGCAGATTTATTGCAAGGGAAGATTTTAATTGGCGGTGAGACGAAGGCAGACGAGCGCTACATTGCGCCGACCGTGATTGATCAGGTGAGTTGGACAGATGCCATCATGCAAGATGAGATTTTTGGACCTATTTTGCCAATTGTGGAATATGAAGACCTGGGAGAAGCGATCGCCCAAATCAACGCCCGTCCCAAACCCCTCGCCCTTTATCTCTTTTCTAAAAATAAACAAGTCCAAAACCGCGTTTTGCAAGAAACCTCATCAGGTGGCGTTGCCATCAACGAAACTATCATGCAAATTGCACCTTATACTTTACCGTTCGGCGGAGTAGGCAGCAGCGGTATGGGCAGCTATCACGGCAAGTTCAGCTTCGACACTTTTTCCCATCGCAAGAGCATTTTTTGCAAACCCTTTTGGCTCGATATCAAGCTACGGTACGCGCCCTATGCTGGAAAAATAAAATGGGTCAAACAGCTCATGGGCAAATAATCCAGTGGCACAATCTTAGACGGGAGCAGAAGTTGCTCCCGCTTTTATGAGGTGTCAGCAACAAGTTTGGGTGGGGAATAGTGAATAGTCGCTTTTGGTCGCTTGCTCAAAAAACTGGGCACACAGGACAGGATTCAGAACTGTCCACCCATAAAAGGGCACTAGCAGATAAGCCGCTATGGTGTTTGTAGGTGCTAAGGAGTCTGCGATCGCAAGTTGAACCGCAGTTTTTTAATTTATGACGGCAATGCTCACCTCTTCCCACATGTCGATGGAAACTATATCTCCTACTCAACCCATCACTGCCATTAACTCTCGGTTTTCGCCCTGGTTAGTTCCCCTCGCATATTTTCTTTGTCGGCTGATCCTGCCTTTATTTTTCAAGCACATTGAAATTATAGGACAGAAAAACTTACCCCTCGAAGGTTCAGTGGTGTTAGCTCCCACCCATCGATCGCGCTGGGATGGCATTTTAATTGCCTTTGCTGCCGGACGTTTGGTAACGGGCAGAGATATGCACTTTATGGTGACCCAAGATGAGTCAGAAGGGTTTCAGGGTTGGATACTCAAAAGGTTGGGCGGATTTCCGATTAATCCTAAGCATCCTTCAGTGGCAAGTTTGCGCCACGGCATTAAAGTTTTACAAAATCAGCAGATGATGGTGGTTTTTCCAGAAGGCAATATTTTTCGGGGTCGTGAAATTAATCCGCTGAAGCCAGGGTTAATTCGGCTGGCACTACAAGCCGAATCAAATCAGCCCAACTTAGGCGTCAAGGTTGTGCCAATCACGCTCACCTACAGCCACGTCATTCCGCGCTGGGGCTGTGAGGTAACGATTCGCATTGGTGAGCCTATTGAGGTTGCGCACTACAATCAGGTAAGTGCAAAACAAAATGCTAAGCAGTTAGCGGGAGATCTGACGACAGCATTAGAAGGGTTAAGTGCGATTGAGGGGAATGAAGAAGGAATTCTGTCGTTTGTTAGCCAGGGCTAAAGACTAACTATTTAGCCCAGTACGAAACAGATTCACAATGTTATGTAGAACTGCTGCTTTATGGTTCAGGTTTATCGACTAGCAGATATGTCAAAGTCTTCCAATCAGGCACACTTTTTGAATGCTTAATTACGGAAAGTGTGAACACAGATATGGCGAGTCATGCTTCCACTCTTAGAGCATTTGAAACCCAGGTTTCGGAACCTTTGCTTGACACATCTGTAACCTCAACTAGGAGCAGTGAGTTGAGGGGTTTGGGTGATGCATTACGCTGGCGCTAATGCATCCTACAAGATGGCGATCGTACTTTCCAACCCAAAGATTCAAAGACATGCACGACCTCGCGCCCACTCATTACAGGAAGAGCAGAACCCACTACGCTACGACCTCAACCTGATGCGTTTCAACTGTAAGCGGCATCCCACGCTCTGCCCGAACCTGTAGACAAGCTAAGATTGCATCCTTGATGTTTTCAAGGGCTTCTTGCCGTGTCTGACCTTGACTTACACAGCCTGGAATGCTGGGACACTCCACAATCCAAATTCCATCTTCATCGCGATCGAGCGTCACACTAAACCTCATAAAATCCTCCTGACAAAAAAGTACCATCGTACATTTTATTTTTCTACTGTTAAACGCCTAATCCAAAAATTATTCATACCACTGATTTTGTACCTTACCCATTGTTAAACAGAGACTTACTGTTAGGTAGAATTGCTGCTGGTTTGTGACTCAGCGCGATCGCCTCTCTTGTAGGATGCGTTATTAACGCATCACCTTCATCACCTTATCGAATCAACCCTCTTTTATGGATCATCTGCTGGCTTGGGTAGACTAATCAACAAATCCTAACAGCATCATCCCATGACCAACTACCGCAGAAGCAGAATTGAGGGCGGCACCTACTTCTTTACCCAGGTCACGCATCAAAGACAACCTTGGCTTTGTACCGATGTTGCCCGTCCTTTGCTGCGCTCTGCGTTTCTCAAGGTGCGTGAAAAATATCCGTTTACCATTGATGCCATTGTGCTGTTACCTAACCACATCCATTGCATCTGGACACTACCACCTAGTGATAGTGATTATGCAACTCGTTGGCGACTGATTAAAAGTGATGTCACTAGGCAGGGAGCATTGCAGCTACAGGTGCAGGCAAACCGGAGTGAGTCCCGGCAGAAACGGAGAGAGGGTAATCTCTGGCAGCGAAGATTTTGGGAACATTGGATTCGAGATGATGCCGATTTTGCACGGCATTGTGATTATATTCATGGCAATCCGGTGCGGCACGGGCTATGTCAGCAAGCAGTGGAGTGGAAATATTCGAGTTTTCACCGATATGTGGCGCAGGGTGTTTACTCGGTTGGTTGGGGCGTGAAGGATGAATTGATGCCGCTGTTGGAGGTTTGGGAGCGGTGAGTTGAGGGGTTTGCGTGATGCGTTACGCTAGCGCTAATGCATCCTACAAGATGGCGATCGCACTAATTCAAAGACAGCACTAGCAATACGGTTTGGGGAAAATGCCAGCCAGAAAGTTTTAACCTAACTCTCTCCCTCCTTCTCCTGAAACCCGCGCACAATCCGAGATAACTCCTTCTTTTCATCTCCCGTAATCCGGCTAGGCGAGCCGCTGATGATGCCCTCGAAGTTGCGGAAAGGTTCCTTAATTTCAGGGCCTTGAGCGCTGATGGTGTACTCTCGAATTCCTTTATCGTGCCAGGAACCGCGCATCTTAAACACGTTAATGGCGCGTGCCATTTCACCCCGAATTTCTACATATTGCAGCATTAAAATTGTGTCAGTAATAGTAGAAATATGGGAATTGGTGATGGAGTTAGACCCCATAAATTGATCGGTAGTGTTGGTAAAAAAGCCAGTGATTTCTTCTTGTTTGGCAAAGCCAGTCACTCCAATCACGAACTGCCGGAAGGCGTTGTTGCTAACGCCTCGCGCTAAAGCGGAGAGAGAGTCGATCGCAATTCTCGAAGGCTTAAACTCAGCAATTTCAGATTTGATAGTTTGTAAATGATCTTCTAAGCCTGATGATTCAGGATAGGTGCAAAGAATTTTGAGCAATCCTTTTTGCTCTAGCTCTTCAAAGTCTGTGCCCCAAGAATAGGCGTTGCGTGATAACTGCGCCCGCGATTCTTCATAAGCAAACAAAATTGCTCGCTCTCCTTTAAGGCAGGCATCTTGAATGAACTTGCTCACCAGTAAAGTTTTACCCGTACCCGTGGCTCCAGTTGCCAAAATGATCGAGTCTTTGAAAAAGCCACCGCCGCACATCGTGTCGAGAACTTCGACGCCAGAGGAGACGCGAGTATTAGACGATCGCTGTGTCAGACGCATGGCGCCCAGGGGAAAGATATTAATCCCATTTTTAGTAATGGTGAAGGGATATTCGCCCTTCATGTGTGTAGTGCCGCGCAGCTTGAGAATTTCGATGGTGCGGCGGCGACGTTCGCCTTCTAAAACGTTGCGAACAATCACCACGTTATCAGATACAAATTCTTCGACGCCAAAGCGGGCGACGGGGCCATACTCTTCAATACGTTCGGTGGTCATAATCGTGGTGGCACCGACTTGCTTGAGGCGAGCCACCAACCGGAAGATTTCGCGGCGAACAACAGAGGCAGCATCGTATTGCTGAAATACAGCCGTGACTGAATCGATCGAGACGCGACGGGCTTTATATTTACGAATGGCGTATTGAATGCGTTCAATCAGGGCGGAGAGATCGAAATTACCAATGACGTCTTGCCCATCGGGGTCGGGGGAGGCATCAAGAATGAAGAGCTTGCCTTCATCGACAAATTTTTGTAAGTCCCAGCCAAAGCTACAGGCGTTCTTAATCACGTCGGCAGGAGATTCTTCAAAAGTGACGAAAATACCCGGTTCATCGAACTGGGTAATGCCGTGGTAAAGAAACTGTACGGCAAACATAGTTTTTCCAGTGCCGGATGTGCCGCTCACGAGGGTAGTACGACCAATAGGTAAGCCGCCGTGGCTAATGTCGTCGAAGCCTTCGATCAAGGTGCTGATTTTTTGGACGCCCGTTAAGGGAGCGATATTTCCGGGAACGGGTGGGTTGGATTGAGTCATGGTTTGTCGTAACAGGATTAAAAATAAGCAAGAAGAAGAGGCTATTCGGATTCTAAAGCCTCTTCTTCTTGCAGTTCTTCGTAGAGTAAATCTAAACCAATTAATACGCGCTCTCGGTCGGAGAGGTCGCCGATGATTTTGCGAACTGGAGGGGGAAGAATTTTGGCGAGGGTGGGTGTAGCAAGGATTTTGTCTTCCTCCGCAAGCTGAGGATTTTTGAGGACATCAATCACTTTGAGTGCGTAGACTCCTTGAAACTCTTTTTCCAAAATATTGTTGAGGGTTTGCAATGCGCGGACGGAATTAGGAGTATTCCCGGCAATGTAGAGCTTTAAGATATAGGTTTTCTTGAGGGGACTCATGGCTAGGATTGGGATACCTTTGACGATTTGACTATAGATTGGAAAGAATCAAAAGAATCGTTAGAGTTTTATCAAGGGTCAGCCGTTTTATCATAGAACTTTACAGGCTTTTTACGGAGGATTGAGAAGACTAAGACTCACGGGGAATAGAGCGACGATACATTTCGCAGAGGTGGGCGATCGCCTCAATTAAGGTCAAACGATAGTCTTGTAAAATGTCATCATTTCTTCCTTCTAGCTTAAGCTGGTTAGAAAATTCATCCATTAAGCCCATGTGAATTTCAACGACTTGAGCCACAGAAACATCGGCAAAGAAAGCGATATTGACGAAGTTATCAAGCAGAGCATTGTGGGTTGAAGATTCGGAGAAATAGGTGAGGATAATTTCGCAATACTCGGCTTTTAAGTGCCGTAGTAACTCTTCGCGATCGCGCTTATTCATGCGCTGCAAAAAGTTTTGTGGATCGCGTTTATAATAGACACCCAAATAGCCGAGTCGCTCTTTAAGCTTTTCAGATAAACGACGCTGCTGAAATCTGAGGGGCGCTGCTGGAATGCGCGTAGTGACTACGGGCTGACGCACCGGAGAAAGCTGAATGAACTGGGCGATCGCTTGATCAATGACAAACCCAATCTGGTTCAACTGATCGGGCAACAAGCAAATGGTTGCCGCATGGTAAGACCAATCTTCATTGCTCTCAACTGCTATGTCCTCTTCTTGAATGCCTGTGCCTTTCAAAAACACAGTCGGGAAAAAGATAGATTGCTGACTCAGTTGATCTAACACATTTTGCAACTTCGATCGCTCTTCTAAAATAAGACAATCGACATAGCAATTTTTTTGTTGAATGAATTGCAAAAACTTTTCCTCAGAAGTAAACCCATCTAATCCGTAAGTGATAGCTACGGCTTCTGGCAAATCCACCTCTCCCAAAATTTGAGAGATCGTCTGAGCCAATGTGTCAGACGAGTAAAGTCCGCAAACAGAAAGAGAGGAAGGCAAGGCACTAGGAGTAAAAGTTCTTGATTTATATAGTCTAATGAAAAGCCCGCGATCTATATAGACAGATCACGGGCTTTCCAAAGTCCCTCTTCCCGTGGGAGAGGGATTTTGGATAAGGGCTAACTTAAGGAAAACGGTGGTAAGGAACAACGTCTTCGCCAAAGTAGCGGGCGTATTCAGCACTATCGACGATGAGGGCGATCGCCGCGTTCAAGCCTTGATTGCTCACAATCTCGCTGTACTGAGTCGTTTCCGCCTGGGTCGCGGGGACACGTCCCAGCAAGTGACGGAAGAGGAATTCAACCACTTTTGCCTGAGGATAAGGCGTATAGAACCGCTGAGCATATTGCCCTGAGCAAGCTAAGGCTTTAACAAACGCTCTCACCGAGATTTCGCCGCTTCGGAGTTGGGTTTCACACTCAACTAGGCGAAATTCAGCAGACACTGGAGCGCCGAACAAATCCATCACTTGGGTGTAGATAGCGGCGATCGCCACTTCACTTTCAGGGGCAGTCATGCCCGAATGCATCCGGTAAACGCGAGCAGACTTGCGGCTCACCTCAACCGAGTGAGTGGTTTGGCGACCGAGTTGCTGACTTACATCTGCCGATTTATCTAAATCAGACATTGCCTGACGCATCAAAGGCATTTTGGTAATGTCGATTCGAGACGTAACCGGGTCGAAGCTAGGAACAACGACATCGCTGTTCTGCTTAGTCAGTTGGTTGTACAGCCGCTCCGTATTGGGAAACGTTGCCGCTGGCAATGTGGGGAAACGACGGTAAGGTACGGTATCTTCACCAAAGTATTGGGCGTACTCTGGAGTATTAACCATTGCCCGAATGAACCCAGCCAAACCTTCAGAAGCCAAAATCACGTTGTACTTCCGAATCTCGGCTTGGTCAGAAGGGGCACGACCTAAGAAGTGCTTAGTCCCTAACTCAATCACTTTAGTGTTGGGGTAAGGAGTGTAGAACTCTTTAATGTATAGCCCTGAAGTACCAAGCCCTTCAATAAACTCTTTCAGATTGATCTCACCGTTGCCGAGCTTGCTTTCCAGTACCGAGAACTCATTACGGGTGACATAAGGCTCAACATCGCGCTCAAAGATTTGGCGGTACGCTGCTCGTGTCAGAGTCTTGACTGCCACTGGATCAAGAGTAGTGAGCTTGAAGATCTTGGTTTGCTCACGTTGCTTGCTGACTCCCTGACCCGTACGGAACTGGATGTCGGGAAGCGATCGCGTTTCATTAACTGCACCCAACTCCACAAAGCGAGGCGTCACGCTCTTGTCGATCTTGGCACCCTTATCGGCAATGCTGCCAACGCGGCTAGTGCGAAGCGCTTGACCTGCCGGAGTTACGTAGCGCTCGTAAGGAACGGTATCTTCTCCAAAGGTTTCGCTGTATTCCACCGTGTCTAAGATGGCATCGACAACTGCATAGAATCCTTTCTTAGAAGCTAGGTCAAAGTAAGCGTTCATCTCTTGGCGACCATAAGTCGGACGACCGAGAAGACGGCGGTGGATGTACTCGATCGCCTTAACCACATACAAAGGTGTCCAATACATTCCTCGGAACACATCCGACTTTGCCAACATTCGGACAAACTCTCGCAGGGTAATGTCCCCGTTCTCCAGTTTAATCTCCGCCACCTTTAAGCGCTGACCTTCGTAAAGATCCCGCCCAAAGACTTGCAGATAAGTCGCCCGGATCACTTTCTGGGTAGAGCTTTCAGAGAATTTAATACTAATGCCCTTGGTATTAGTACCTTTGGTAAAAGTTTTAGTGTTGGTAGGAAGCTGATCAAGCTTAAAGACCTTGGGGCCCAGAGAACCTGGGGCTGCACCTCTCGCACCAGGATTGCTGAGCTGGTTATTAATTCCGGCTCCTCGATTGATCAAAATCCGCCGAGTATCTTTTCCAAACGGTGCCGGGCTGCTGCTAGGACTACGGGTTTCTTTGGAGAAAATTGCCCCAAACTGAATTTCTAGCGGATCGTTACCCGACCCGTAAACGTGTTGATCGGGCAGGGGTCGATTGTAACGGGCAAAAGTGGTGAGGAACTGAGGCACTTTGCGGAAAGGAGCGCTATACCTAAACAGGTCTTGCTGCGGGCCCCAGTTGCGACATTCTTGAGCCTCTTGACCCAATCCCCGAATATAGGGCACTGTCTCTTCACCAAAGTAATCTGAGTACTCCTTAGAATCCACTAGCGCATCAACCAATGCCGCTAAACCGCCCTTAGAGACGATCGCGAAGTAGTTCTGCACTTCTTCGCGAGAGCTAGGACCCCGACCCAGGAAGTGCCGGAATGCCAATTCCAATGCGCGACTGTTAATATAAGGCTCGAAAAAGTTCTTGCGGTACAAAGGCGACTTACCCACCCGACGCACGAATTCCTTCATAGAAATATCGCCGTTCTTCACCTTCGACTCTAAATCAGAAATTCCGAGGGAGTAGGCACGGGTAATATCTCGTTCAAAGATCTGACGATAAGCAGCTTTAATTGCGTCATTCTTTTCGATCGCCGACAAACCAGGCTTCATGGCGTACTTAGAACGACGCTCAGAAGCAAGCGCATAGATTTGAGGTAATTGTAAGCCTTGCTGATCCGTCGTTGAGCGCTGACGCACCGTGTTAGAAGGCGTTGCAGCTCTAAACTCAGTCAACAGGACATCAAAGTACTGAGCAACGATCGCCCCTGCATCCTGATCATTACTGAAATATCCTAGAGCCGCTTGTCTCATGCCCTGAATGGCAACGATGGTGGCGACTCCAGAGCAAGCATTCTCAATAATGTCTCGCAAACCCCGAACGTTGACCGAAATAATATTAGGATCACCCGCCACGATCGCATAGGTCACATAGCGCAGAAACCAGCTCAAGTCCCGCAGAGACTTCTGCATATTGCGGGGACCATAGCGCGCTACGTTAATCGGACGAAAGCCCACTGGAGTGCCCCCCCCAGGAGCCGTGCTAAAGAGCGAACGGAAGCCATCGAATAGACCGTTACTGCCACCGCTGCTAGAAACATAGGTGGTTGTTCCTAGTTTCATGTTTTCTTTAGTATCCAGGGCTATTCCACCCATGCCGACCATGACTGGGGCATCATCGGCAGGCTTTTCTAAGAAAGCCATTGGAGAACCACCCACAAAGATCCGATTGGCAGCTCGGGAAACAATGAGTTCCGAGTTTTGACCCAGGATGGCAGCGATTTCAAGCCGCTTCAAACCCGAATTAAAGTAGCCCGAGAGTTCGCTCAACTCACCACGACCCAAGAAGCGATCTTGCTGCTCGGCTTGAGAAATAGTTGCAACAGGTACAGTTTGATAGAGTTGCGGACGCGCAACAGAGCTTCCACCACTTGCCTTTACACTCATTGGATTTCAAAAGCTCCCTTGAATAAAAATTGCATTTAGATATGCCCATAGTTACCGCCGGAAATCTGTCTCTAATGAGCTACAGCGTCCGAACTAACCCTAGGCGATCGACTTAGCTTCTAACTTAAAACGTTTTGGGTTCTAACATTGGAATTATTAAAAAGTGTGTATCTTTCCAACGCGATAGAGTCCCATTTCTTTCCCATGTCCCCGATCTTATGGGATAAGGGGGACGCGCCTGAGAGGAACTTTAAGTTTCGTTACCTTGTCAGGATTTGCTAACACAAGTTTCCTGTAACTACTTATTGGCTTGACTTTTCAAAAAGCTGCGATACATTAGTACTTAGTTCATTTGTACCAATTAAGAGCAAGCCCCATGCTACAACAAACCTTGCCACAAACCCATTACTCCAGCGATCGCCCTCACACCAGCGGCGAACTTCTCAAAGAAACCAAAATTCTCTTCAATCACCAGGGTTCGGACGCAGATTTGGTGAGGCAAATTGCGATCGCCGTTCAAGCTATCAGCACCCTCAACCCCAAGCCCTAGATTCTCTTGTCCCAGTGCTTCACTAATCCTCATATCTATAGTTACGTACTGGCAACCCGCTTTTCGGTAAACTCGTTCTTACTGGTTTCGTGCGAGTTTACACCCTATGTCCGACCCCCAAGCGATTAGTGCAGCAGTTGCCAAACTCTACGATACCTACCCCTTTCCTCCCGAACCTTTTCTCGACGAACCGCCCCCTGGCTACAACTGGCGCTGGAACTGGAACACCGCCTATAGTTTTTGCACAGGGCAAAAGCCCGATCGCCAAAACATTCGTATTCTTGATGCCGGATGCGGCTCTGGCGTCGGCACCGAATATTTAGTTCACCTGAACCCCCAGGCGCAGGTCGTCGGCATTGACTTGAGCGCCGGAACCTTAGCAGTCGCCAAGGAACGCTGTCAGCGATCGGGCGCAGATCGCGTTGAGTTCCATCAAATGAGCTTGTTTGATGTCGAGAAACTACCCGGTAAGTTTGATCTAATTAACTGTGTCGGCGTGCTGCATCACACCCCCGATCCAATCCGAGGCATCCAGGCTCTAGCCCAGAAGTTAGCTCCCGGCGGGCTACTCCATATCTTTATCTATGGAGAATTAGGACGCTGGGAAATTAAATTGATGCAACAAGCGATCGCCCTCCTTCAAGGCGATCAAAAAGGCGACTATGTAGATGGTGTACAAGTTGGGCGCAAAATTTTTGCATCCTTGCCCGAAACCAACCGCCTTGTCAAACGAGAGCGCGATCGCTGGGCAATGGAAAACCATAAGGATGAATGCTTCGCAGATATGTACGTCCATCCTCAAGAAATTGACTACAACATTGAGACAGTATTTGAATTAATTGAGGCTTCTGGACTGGAATTTATTGGCTTTTCTAATCCCAAAGTGTGGCAACTAGATCGACTTCTGAGCCAAGCGCCTGAGTTGATGGAACGGGCGCAAGGGTTAAGCGATCGCCAACTCTACCGCCTCATCGAACTTCTCGACCCTGAAACGATCGCCCACTACGAATTCTTTTTAGGTCGTGCCCCTCTCCCCAAAAACAATTGGATCGACGACTCGACACTTCTGGCAGCAATTCCTGAACGGAGTCCTTGTATGGATAACTGGGAGAGCGGCTGTCTGTTTAACTATGACTATCAAGTCGTGAAATTAAACGACGCAGAAGTGGGATTTTTGAGGGCTTGTGATGTCAGTGGAACTAAGACTGTGCAGGAAGCAATGGCAGAAGCGGGGCTAGATTTGGCAGGAGTGCGATCGCTCGTTGCCCAACATCTCGTCTTGCTCACTCCAACTCAAATACCTTAAACCTTTAGATTCTGTTAAGTAATGTTGTCGAGCGATGATATGATTTTTGAGGGTTAGAAATGACCTTTGCCAACTCCTGGAATTTGTTCTATCTAACATTGTGAACACGCCAGAACCCACTCTCAAAACCGCTAATCTAGAAGCGCCGCTCAGTGAACTCCCCCCTGAGCAAAATTCCTCTATGGAGGAATATTACAAGCTTCAGCAGTATTTGTTTGTCGTGACGTTAATTTTGACCGCAATTATATTTATTGCTGTCTGGATTTTCTACACCCGCAACATTGCTCTGAATTACCTGCTTGGAGCGTGCACAGGTATGGTTTACTTGAGAATGTTGGCTAAAAACGTTGAACAGCTCGGTCGGGGAAAACAACAGATAGGAAAGAATCAGCTGGCGGTATTCATTGGTGTGATTGTAGTCGCATCTCAGTGGAATCAGTTGCAAATCCTCCCTATTTTTCTAGGATTCCTCACCTTTAAGGCAGCCATTCTCGTTTACACGTTGAAGATTATATCGACTCCCCAAACCTAAAAAGGTTCAAGGTGCGATCGAGCTAAAACGTTGTTGCGTCCACCTCATCTGGACAATCCTTTGGAATGCAAATGCTAAGTTTTCTGGATACCTTTACAACGTTTCCTTTAGCTGAGTTAGAAGTGGGTAAGCACTTCTACTGGCAACTCGGTGGACTCAAGCTCCACGGACAAGTTTTTATCACCAGCTGGGTTGTGATTGGACTGCTGGTGACGGCATCAGTGCTTGCCACTCGCAACATCCAGAGAGTGCCGCAAGGGCTGCAAAATTTCATGGAGTACGCCCTAGAGTTTGTGCGAGACATCGCCAGAAATCAACTGGGTGAAAAAGAATATCGCCCCTGGCTGCCGTTCATTGGCACCTTATTCTTTTTCATTTTTGTTTCAAACTGGTCAGGAGCGCTGATTCCCTGGCGGTTAATTAAACTGCCAGCGGGTGAGCTTGCTGCTCCCACTGGCGACATCAACACCACGGTGGCGTTGGCACTCTTGACTTCTCTGGCATACTTTTACGCTGGGTTCCGCAAGAGAGGGCTTGGATACTTTGCCAAGTACGTTGAGCCAACCCCAATTCTGTTGCCGATCGCCATCCTAGAAGATTTCACCAAACCCCTCTCCCTGAGTTTCCGACTTTTTGGAAACATTCTGGCAGATGAGTTGGTCGTGGCTGTGCTGGTTCTGCTGGTGCCCTTAATTGTACCCGTGCCAATCATGCTGCTGGGTCTATTCACCAGTGCCATTCAGGCGCTTGTGTTTGCGACTCTAGCGGGTGCATACATCCACGAAGCCCTCGAAGGGCACGGTGATGAAGCCCATGAGGAACATTAGTTCCTTAAACAAGACTCGGTTCGGTTGACGGTTCTGATCAGAACCTTGACCATCCGGTGAAGCGTAGTTGACTACGCAAACCATTGATTACCTTTAATCAATTTCCCTCGTAATTTTTGTACAACCCGAAAGGAAAAAATCATGGATCCATTAGTTGCTTCCGCTTCCGTTCTTTCTGCCGCTTTGGCAATCGGTCTGGCTTCGATCGGACCTGGTATTGGTCAAGGTAATGCATCGGCTAGTGCAGTTGAAGGGATTGCCCGTCAGCCTGAAGCTGAAGGTAAGATTCGCGGTACGCTCTTGTTGACCTTGGCGTTCATGGAATCTCTGACCATCTACGGTTTGGTCATCGCTTTGGTGCTGCTGTTCGCCAACCCTTTCGCATAGGATGAATTTTGCACCGGGGGCGCATTTCGTCCCCGGTCAAAATGTAAGAAGATATGACACAAGAGAGAGTAACGGTAGAGCGCGCGACCCCTTGTGGGTCTCTCGAAGAGCACGCCCAGGAGGCAGGAAATGTTTGATTTTGATGCCACTCTTCCCCTGATGGCGGTGCAGTTTTTGCTGCTGGTGGTGGTGTTGAATGCAGTTTTTTACAAGCCCTTGATGAAGTCGCTAGACGATCGCGATGGCTACATCCGGTCTACTCAAACAGGCGCTCGAGAGCGGCTAGCAAACGCCGAGAATCTGGCAAAGCAGTATGAGAAAGAGCTGGCGGATACCCGTCGGCAGTCTCAATCGGTGATTACCAACGCCCAGGCAGACGCTCAAAAAATTGCAGCAACCCAAATTGCTGAAGCTCAAAAAGAAGCTCAAATGCAGCGCGAACAAGTGCAAGATGAGCTAGATCAGCAAAAAGCAGCGGCAATGCAGTCGCTAGAACAGCAGGTTGATGGTCTTAGCCGTCAGATCTTGGAAAAACTGTTAGGGGCGCAAGCCGTTAATTAGTCTAGCAACAGCCTTAGTTTGGATACAGCATTAGTTTAGATACAGAAAAGTAACTCGTTAGATGGAAATCATGGGGACGCTCATATTACTAACTGCTGCCGCAGCCGAAGAATCATCGGGCTTTGGGCTTAATTTCAATATTTTAGAAACCAACCTGATCAACCTGGCGATCGTGGTGGGAGTAGTGTTTTACTTGGCTCGTAACTTTTTGGGTAAAACATTGACCGAGCGGCGATCGCAAATCGAAATTGCTATTGCAGATGCCGAAAAGCGCAAGAAAGAAGCCTCTGCCGCCCTTGCTAACCAACAGCAAAAATTGGCGCAAGCTAAAACCGAAGCCACACGCATTAAAACTGATGCCGAAGCCAGCGCTAAGGCTGCCAGAGCAGAAATCATGGCTCAATCTGTTCAAGATATTGAGCGTTTGAAAGCCAGCGCTGCTCAAGACCTTAACTCTCAACAGGAAAGGGTCATGACCGAGTTACGCCAGCGCGTTGCTGCCCTAGCAATGGAAAAGGTGGAAGCTCAACTTAATTCCGGACTGAGTGCCGATACTCAAAAGCAACTCGTCGATCGCAGTATTGCCATGATGGGAGGTGCTTCATGAAGTCTGGTTTAATGGCTGCCGAAATTTC
>Ga0105047_10002876_pt1 | contig 30580 bp, 19 predicted proteins | sample MAT04_FD_78384 | JGI IMG/M metagenome (GOLD analysis project Ga0105047, IMG submission 78384) | Freshwater microbial communities from Lake Fryxell liftoff mats and glacier meltwater in Antarctica - MAT-04 (megahit assembly) | ecosystem: Environmental > Aquatic > Freshwater > Ice > Liftoff... | reverse complement strand
TCTCGCCTGGCTGCGTTGCGCCGCCTCGACAGACGCAGAGTATGCCGTCGGACGGCGCGCCTTGCCAGACGAGCGCCTCGACACCCGCAACCCATCAACTTCACTGTGCAGAGCTACTAGCCGAGCGACCGCCGGATCGCCCGCGTCTTCGCCCGCATCACCCTCGCCTCTTCCTTCTCCGCGTGATCGTAGCCGAGCAGGTGCAGCGTCCCGTGCACCGCGAGGAGCTCGAGCTCCTTGGCTAGCGTCGAGCGCCGGCTCTTGGCCTGGGTCGCGGCGCGCTCGACGCTGATGATGACATCGCCGAGCGGGCCGATCGGGCCACCGGCCTCGTCGAGCGCGAACGCCAGGACGTCGGTGGGTTTGTCTTTTCCCCGGTAATCCAGGTTCAATTCGTGGATCTCGGCGTCGTCGGTGAGGAGCACGCTCACCTCGCGCTGGGTCGCGTCGTGGGCTTCGAGCGTGGCGAGGACGGCGCGACGGATCGCGCGCGCATCACCGCCCGAAGCGCCGCGGCGGCGGCGGCGCGTGACCTCGATGGAGGTCAATTGGGCCGGCCCGCGCTCGGGGGCACGACGTAGACCGGCGACGTCGGATCCGCCAGCAGCACACCCGCGGGCGCGCCTCGCCGCGTGAGGATGTCGCGCAGGACCTTCACCATCTCGCGCTCGACCGCCGAGAGATCGCTCAGCGTGAGCGGGCACTCGGCCAGCTGATCGTCGGCGATCGCGTCGTGGAACACGCGCGCGACGGTGGCTTCCAGCATGCCCTCCTCGATCGGCGGCGCAGCGAGCAGCGCTTCGGCCGCGGCCTCCACGCGATCGGCCAGCATCACCATCGCCGCCTCGCGCGTCTGCGGGCGCGGGCCGGCGTAGCGCGCCGGGACGTCGCCCGGGCGCATCGACACGCGGCCGAGCGTGCGGACCTCGCTGGTGCCGTGGTGCTGGACGAGGATGTCGAGCACCGGCGCGCCGAGGCGATGCTGCGCGCCGAGCTCGAGGCCTTCGGCGACGTGCGCGCGGATCGCGGCCTCGTCCTCGACCATCACCGGCGAGTGCTCGGCGAACGGATCACCGAGCCGCGGCCGCTGGTTTTCGGCGAAAAACCGCGGGTTTTTGAGCTTACCGATGTCGTGATAGTAGCCGCCGACGCGCGCCAGCGACGGATCCGCGCCGATCGCCCGGGCCGCCGCCTCGGCCAGCGCGCCCACCACGATCGAGTGGTGGTACGTGCCCGGCGCCTGCACCAGCAGCTCGCGCAAGAGCGGGTGGTTGAGGCTCGAGAGCTCGCGCAGCTTGAGCGGCGACGTGTAGCCGAAGAGCGCCTCGCAGATCGGCACCAGCGCCAGGACGATCAGCATCGCGAGGATGCCCGAGCCCAGCGCGAACATCGACGCGACCAGCACCGCGTCCACGTCCCAGCGCGATCCGAGCAGCGTGAGCGCCGAGAGCACCGCGGCCTCCATGAGCCCCGCGAGGAGGCCGCCGACGATGATGCCCAGCGCCGGCCGCTCGGCGTCGACGTTGACCACGCTCGCCGCCATTCCGCCAGTGAGAACGAGGATCGCGTGGTCGAGGCTGTTGTCCATCATAACGCCGCAGGTCACCGCAGCGAGCGCGGCAAACGCGTGCGCCGGTGCGCGACCGATCAGGAAACGCAGCATCAGCGGGCCCGCAGCGACCGGGACCGCCGCGCGCCACGCCGACGCTGGCACGTTGGGCCACAGCTCGCCGAGGCCCGGCGCGCCCTTGTACGCCATCCACGTCGCGAGCAGCGTCATGAGATAGGCCGAGGTCATGAGGCCGAGATCACGCGGCGTCGGACGGAACGTGCGCGTGCGGGTGGTGCGGTACGCGAGGATCACCAGCAGCACCGCCAGGAGCACGCTGCCGATCGGGCGCTGCAGGCGGCTCTCGGCCCCAAGCACGGCGGCCATCCCGTTCACGATCAAGATCTGCCGCTCGGTCGCGGTCTCCTCCGCGCGCAGCACGGTCTCGCCGCGCTGGATCGGGATGACCACCATGCGCACGGCTTCCTCGGCGCGCTCGCGGCGCAGGCGCGTCTCGTCGGGGTTCGGGACGAGGTTCGGCCGCAGGAGCCGCTTGCCGAGCAGCGCGACCGAGCGGCGCTCCTGCGGCGAGAGGTGATCGAGCGCGCGCGCGACCAGCTCGTCGACCGCGGCCTTGGCCTGATCGATCCCGAGCACCGCGCGCACGTCGGTGAGGTGCTCCTCGTGATCGACGTCGCCGTTCAGATCGAGGACCTGCAGCGTGATCCCCTGCGGCGCTTGCATGCGCAAGAGATCGCGATCGGCGGCGATGCGCGACTCGTGGATGGTGCGCACCACCATGATCGCGGCGTCGCGGAGCTGATCGGAGAATCCGCCCTGGATCACCGCCTCGAGCTCGGCGTCGTCGAGGTACAGCTCGAGCGCGCGCATGAACGACTCGACGGCGCTGCGATCGAGCTTAATGTTCGGGGCGGGCGGCGCCGGCTTCTCGGCGAACGCGCGCTCCAGGCGGCTCCGCGCCTCGCGCCCCGCGCTCGTGTCGAAGTCGTAGATCGGCAGCACGCGCGAGCTGGCTTCGAGCCGCAGGCGGGCGGTCGTCTCGGGGTCGCGCAGGACGAAGTCGCGTGGGGCCTTCACTGCGCGGGAGGGGCGCGCGCCGGCGGTCAGCTGCGGGAGACCGAGCAGTGCCTCGTCATCGGAAGGCCTGAGGAGGAGACCCGCCGTCACCGCGATCAGGCCGAGCAAGGCCAGCTGGTTGAGGTTTCGCCACCACCTGGATCTCTCACCGGCCATGGCGGATGCAGAGTGCCGAGGCTCCCGCTCGTTGTACAGTAGCGGCATGGCTCGGAAGCTCACTTCGATCGACGGAAACACGCAAAAGCTCGACGGCGGCGCGATGTACGGCAACGCGCCGAAGCCGCTATGGGAGAAGTGGTCACCGTCCGACGACAAGAACCGGATCGATCTCGCGTGCCGCGCGCTGCTCGTCGAAGAGGACAACCGGTTGATCCTGTTCGAGTCTGGGATCGGCGCGTTCTTCGAGCCCAAGCTGCGCGAGCGCTTCGGCGTGGTCGAGGATCGCCACGTGCTGCTCGAGAACCTCGCCCAGCGGGGCGCTCGCCCCGAGGACGTCGATGTCGTCGTGCTGTCGCATCTGCACTTCGATCACGCCGGTGGGATCTTGTCGCCGTGGGCCGACGGCGCGCCGCTGTCGCTGGTGTTCCCGAAAGCGCGCTACGTCGTCGGCGAGGAGGCGTGGGCGCGCGCGCTGAAGCCGCACCACCGCGATCGCGCCAGCTTCATCCCCGAGCTGCCTGCGCTGCTCGAGGCGACCGGGCGGCTGGAGCGTGTTCCGTCGGGCGCCGCCTCCGAGACGCTGGGCCCCGACTACCGCCTGCACCTCTCGGACGGGCACACGCCGGGGCTGGTCCTCGCGGAGATCCCGGGCGCCGATGGCCCGGTCGTGTTCGCGTCGGACCTCATCCCTGGGCGACCGTGGGTGCGGCGCGCGGTGACGATGGGCTACGACCGCTTTCCGGAGCTCCTGATCGACGAGAAATCGAGGCTCCTCGACGATCTCGGGCCTCGCGGTGGGCGCCTCTTCTACACCCACGACACCACCGCCGCGCTCTCGTCGCTCGCTCGTGACGCGCGTGGCGAGTGGTCGCCGGCGGACCCCGTGGCGGCCCTCTCTTCGGTGGTCGCGTGATACTGCTTGATCTCGTGTTCGTCTGACCTCATACAACGCCGTGAACATGAAGGCGTGGACGACGCGTGATTCTGCGGAGCTGTACAATGTCGCGGGCTGGAGCAACGGCTTCTTCGCGATCAACGACGAGGGGAACATCAACGTCACCCCGTTCGGCGAAAAAGGCGCGCAGATCGACCTGAAACGCGTGGTCGACGACCTCGTGCGGCGCGGCCTGTCGATGCCGCTCCTGATCCGCTTCTCGGACATCCTGCAGAAGCGCGTCGAGCAGCTCTCGGGGGCGTTCGCCGCCAAGATCAAGGAGCTCGGCTACCGCAACACGTACACGCCGGTGATGCCGATCAAGGTGAACCAGCAGCGGCACGTGATCGAGGAGCTGATCGAGTTCGGCCGTCCCTACAAGCTCGGCCTCGAGGCGGGCAGCAAGCCCGAGCTCCTCATCGCCATCACGTTGCTCGAGGGCCAGGAAGGCCTGATCGTCTGCAACGGCTACAAGGATCAGGCGTACATCGAGACCGCCCTGCTCGCGCAGCGCCTCGGCGTCACCACGCTGATCATCGCCGATCGCTTCAGCGAGCTCGAGCTGATCGCCGAGTGCAGCAAGCGCCTCGGCCTCAAGCCCACCATCGGCGTGCGCGCCAAGCTGGCGACCCGCGGATCGGGCCGCTGGGCGGAGTCGGGCGGCGATCGCTCGAAGTTCGGCCTCACCGCCACCGAGCTGGTGGCGGCGTGCGAGCTGCTCCAGCACGAGGGCCTGCTCGATCGGCTGCAGTGCCTGCACTTCCACATCGGCTCGCAGATCACCGCGATCCGCGCCGTGAAGGACGCGCTCACCGAGGGCTGCCGCATCTTCGTGGATCTGTTCCGCATGGGCGCGCCGCTCTCATATTTCGACGTCGGCGGCGGGCTCGCGGTCGACTACGACGGCTCGCAGTCGAACTTCCACGCGTCCAAGAACTACACGCTGGAGGAGTACGCGGCGGACATCATCGACGCGATCGGCGCCACCCTCGACATCGAGGACGTGCCGCACCCGACGATCATCTCCGAGTCGGGCCGCGCGCTGGTCGCGCACCACTCGGTGCTGGTGTTCAACGTGCTCGGCCACGCCGAGGTCTCGCGCGACAACGCCGATGACTTCGTGAAGCCCTCGGCCGAAGAGCAGAAGGTCGTCCACGATCTCTGGGAGGTCTACAACGGCGTCTCGCGCAAGAACTACCAGGAGTCGTACCACGACGCCGTGCAGCTGAAGGAGGACGCGCTCTCGCTGTTCCGCCACGGCTTCCTCGATCTGAAGGGGCGCGCGCGGGCGGAGAAGCTCTTCTGGGGCGCGGCGAAGAAGATCTTCCGCATCGTCCGCGAGCTCGACTACGTGCCCGACGATCTCGAGTCGCTCGAGAAGGAGCTGGCGGACATCTACTTCTGCAACTTCTCGGTGTTCCAGAGCGTGCCCGACTCGTGGGCGATCGACGCCTTGTTCCCGATCATGCCGATCCATCGGCTCGAGGAGCGGCCCACGCGCACCGGGATCCTGGCCGACCTCACCTGCGACAGCGACGGCAAGGTCGACCAGTTCATCGATCTGCACGACGTGAAGAAGTCGCTCGAGCTGCACACGTACAAGCCCGGTCAGCCTTATTTTCTCGCGGTTTTCTTGGTGGGCGCCTACCAGGAGATCCTGGGCGACCTGCACAACCTGTTCGGCGACGTGAACGCGGTGCACATCTCGCACGACGCCGAGCAGGGCTACAGCGTGAAGCACGTCGTGACCGGCGATCGGGTGAAGGACGTGCTGAAGTACGTGCAGTACGACCACGGAACGATGATGTCGAAGCTGCGCCAGGGCATCGAGCGCGCGCTGACCCGCGGCACGATGACCTTCGAGCAGAGCGCGAACCTGGTCCGCCACTTCGAGGCGGGCATGAGCGGGTACACGTATCTCGAGGACTCGCAGCTCGCGGAGACGCTGCTCAACTCGCTGATCCCGCGGAAGGCCGCGACGAGCGCGAGCAGCATCCCGACCTCGGCCGCGGCCCCGGCCAGCCCGCCGGAAGACAGCATTACCCTACATTCTTAGTAGTAGCTTGGACCGGTTCGCCCTGCTAAGAGTTCAGGAGTCACGAGGACGCTTCCTGGTCCTCATGACCGCCGCCGGCCAGTGAAGGCGCGTGCGGCTCGAGTATGGACCTACTGATCGCCGCGTTGAGCGTCATCCGAGAAATCCGGGATTCCGGGGCGCGAACGTCCCGTCAGGAGTCCCCGTCCCCGACCGAAGCGGAGCCCGCCTCGGCGCTGGCCATCGCGCCGATCGGGCCCGCCATTCAGGTCGCACGAGCGGCCTCGGCGCAGCAGCGGCACACCAGCCCTCAGCGCCCGGCGCGGCCGAAGCCTCCGCCGCGCAACGGCGACCGCGATCGGCCGGATCCCGCGCCCGATCGCCCCGACCTGCCCCACGCGCTGATCGATCGCGACGCGGTCGACGTGGTCCGCCGCCTCCGCAAGGCCGGTCACATCGCGTATCTGGTCGGTGGCTGCGTCCGCGATCTGTCGCTCGGCCTCATCCCGAAGGACTTCGACGTCGCGACCAGCGCGCGCCCCGAGGAGATCCGCGCGGTGTTCCGCAACTGCCGGATCATCGGGCGCCGCTTCCGCCTCGCGCACGTTTTCTTCCGCAACAACAAGATCATCGAGACGGCCACGTTCCGCGCGAACGCGGCGCCGGTCGATCCCGAGGAAGAGACCGCTGCGGCGCCCGCGGATCTGATGATCCGCCACGACAACGTGTTCGGGACCGAGCAGGAGGACGCGCTCCGCCGCGACTTCACGATCAACGGCCTGTTCTACGATCCGCAGTCGGGCCGCATCATCGATCACGTCGGCGGGCTCGAGGATCTCAAGCTGCGCCGCGTGCGCATGATCGGAAATCCAGACATTCGCTTGCGCGAAGATCCGGTGCGCATCCTGCGCGCGGTCCGCATCGCCGCGAAGACCGATCTGGCGATCGATCCCGAGCTGCTCGCCTCGATGGAGCGGCACAAGGGCGAGATCGCCAAGTGCGCCAAGCCGCGCCTCTTCGAGGAGACGATGCGGCTGTTCCGCGGCGGCTCCGGCGAAAAGGGCCTGCGTCTGCTGCACTCGACCGGCGTGCTCGAGTCGGTCCTGCCGCGCCTCGCGGCGTATCTCGACCAGGCGCGCGTGGACGGCGATCGCGAGCGCGAGGAGGCGCCGTTCCGGCACTTCGCCGCGCTCGACACGCTGGCGCGCCGCGGCGGCGTCACCGACGTGGTGGTGATCGCCGCACTGTTGCACGCGCCGATCGAGGCCGAGCTGGAGCTGATCGATCCGTCGAAGCGGATGACCGCGGTCGTCGATCTGACGATCGATCACGCCGCCGAGATGGGCGCGACGCGCAAGATGACCGAGCGCCTGCGCCAGGTGCTGATGACCCAGCGCCACTTCGAGAAGCAGAGCGGCAAGCGCTCGCGCCGGCGCGTCCCGCCCGAGGCGCTGATGCGCCGCGCGTACTTTGCCGAAGCGCTCGACGTGTTCGAGCTCGTGGCGCTCGCGACGAAGAGCGAGGAGTCGCTGGTGGAGGTTGGGCTATGGCGCGATCGACCGGCAGAGCCGATCGACGACGACGGTCCCGAGGAAGCCGACGAGCCAACCCCGCACGCGGGCGCGACGCCGACCTCATCGCCCCGACGACGCCGTCGCCGGCGCGGCGGCCGAGGCGGCGACACCGCCGCGGCAACGCCTACGGTTTAGCTTTCGTTCACGTTTTGTAGGCTAGCTGGGCCGGTTGGCGTCGTCGCGGCCGGATCGAGGATCCGCGCGAGGACACAGCGATGCCGATGGGCGCATGCGCGCATGCGCGCCCCGGCGAAGCCCAGATTTTCGTGTTGTCGCGGACGAGAGCCCGCGGAGGGCGAGCTTACTTCGCGGCCTTCTTCAGCTCTTTCACGCGCTCCTTGAGCGCCTTTACCTTCTTCGTGTGCTTGATCTGGCGGCGCATCTTCATGCGGCTCTGCTTGCTTTTGGCCCTGGGCATCGGGCAGCGATATCGCCTCGAGGCCTCGGCGTCGAGCATTAAAAGCACCGCGTCCTACGGACGGCGGTCGGAGCGGCGGCGGGTGTGGACGCGCTGGAGCAGCGTCTCCAGGAACAGGATGGGATCTCCCTGCCCGGACTTGGATTTGACCGCGATCGCCTGGGTGCGACCGAAGCTGGCGGCGGCCTGCTCGGCGCGGGCGACCTGGGCGCGCACGACCTCGTCCTCGGCGTCGCCGGTGGCGTCACCGAGCAGCGCGGCCCGATTGACGTCGTCCGCCTCCTTCTTCTCGGCGAGGGCCTGAGCGGCGGCCTTCTCGGCCTCCACAGCGGCCTCGCGGGCAGCGGCCTCACGCGCGCCCTTCTCTTCGGCGACGCGCGCCTCGTCGGCCGCGCGCACCTTGCCCTCGGCGACCAGCTTCGCTTCGCGAGCGCGGGCCTCCTCGGCGAGACGAGCCTCTTCGGCGGCGCGCTTCTTCGCCTCTTCGGCGACGCGAGCCTCCTCGGCCGCGCGAGCGCGGGTCTCCTCGGCGAGGCGAGCCTCTTCGCGCTTCTTCGCTTCCTCGGCCTTCCTCGCTTCGTCGACCTTGCGGGCCTCTTCGGCGCGACGGTTCTCTTCGACGCGCGCCTGGGCCTCGGCGAGCTTTCGCTGCTCGAGCTCGAGGCGAGCGCGGGCCTCGTCGACCGCGCGCGCGCGATACGAGGGGCTGTCGCCGCCGGTGCCGGGACGCGAGCCCCCGCTCCAGTCCGCGTGCGGCTCCTCGCCGCGGCCGCGGGCGCGATGCGCCTCTTCGGCTGCAGCGCGGGCGCGGGCGTCATCGTGTCGCGCGACGGGCTCGGCGCGACGACCCACCTCGGGACCGCGACCGCCGTTGGCCATGTCCTGGATGCGGCGTGCGACGGACAGCGCGAGATCGCGGACCTGGCGGTTCGACGGGTTGCGCGCGAGCTCGATGCGCAGGAGCTGCAGCGATTCGGCGAGCCGGCCCGCCTGCAGATACGCATGCGCGTACTGGAGGGGCTGCGCCATGATCTGCGCCTGCAGCTGGGACATCGACTGCGCGGAGCGTGCTTTTGCAGCGGGCGGGGTCGACGTCGCCGCGGGCGCAGCGGGCGTCGACGCGGGCTGCTGGCTGGTGCGCTGCACCTGTGCTGCGACCGAAGCCGCGGCGGGCTGGCTCGGCTGCTGTTGTTGCTGTTGCTGCTGCGCGAGCAGCCCTTCGACCTGACGCAGTCGAGCGAGGAGCGCCGGATCGTTCGGCTGCTTCTCGAGCATGGTGACGAGCAGGTTGCGCAGCCCGTGGAGATCGCCCTTCCGCAGGAGCTCCAACAGCTGCTGATCCGGCCTGAGATTGCTCACTTATCCGGATTACGCTCAACCCAACCTGGCCACAAGGGTCTTCAGATATTCGCCCCGGTCCAGGTCGAGCCGCATGTCCGCCACCGTGGGATGGTCCCAGGCGGGGAGCCCGTACTCGGCGACCATCTCGACCGAGCGCCCCGACGCGCGCACGGCCTGGGACAAAGTGTCGCTGTCGACGTCGAGCGCGTGCACGGACACCACAAGGATGCCGCCGGGCGCGACGACCGCGCACGCGAGTGAGACCAGCTCGCCGAGCTCGCGCGACAGGACGTGGACCTTGCTGCCGGCGCGGCCGAACACCGGCGGATCGAGGATCACCAGCCCATACTGATCCCCGCGGCGCGCGCCCCGTGCGAGGTGCGTGCGCACGTCGTCCGGGAACCAGCGATGGAGATCCGAATCCAGACCGCTGGCGCGCATGTTGTCGCGCCCTCGCGCGAGCGCTCGCCGCGACGAGTCCACGCTGGTCACGCGGCTTGCACCAGCCTTGGCCGCATGCAGCGAAAAAGCACCGGTGTAAGCGAAGAGGTTGAGGACCTCGACGCCGCGGGCGAACGCGCGCACGTCACGGCGAACCTCGCGCTGATCGAGAAAAAGACCGGTGCTCAGGCCGTCGTCGAGATCGCAGAGGAGCGTGACGTCGTCCTCCCGGATCGGGAGCGAAGCGGGCGGTGGATCGCCGAGCAGCACCTCGCTCGTGCTTTCTTTGACGGGTCTGCGCAGGATCTTGGCGACCACTCCGCGCGCACCGAGCACCCGACACGCTGCGTGCCCCCACGCCTCGAGATCCGCGCGCGGAACGCCGTCCCGACCGGCGATCACCAGCCACTCGCCGTAACGATCGATCGTCAGCCCGGGGGGAGCGCCGTCGGCCGGTCCATTGATCAGACGCCACGCATCGAGCACGCGCCCTTCGAGATGCGGCCGTCGCAGGTCCCAGGCGTTCTCGATTCTTCCGCCCAAAGTCGTAGGGCCCACATTGGATTTTGGCAAAGACGCACCTATAACTTAATCATCGGAATTTTTTCGTCCGTCACGACCGAGCAAAAGAGAGCACGAGTTCATTAGTAGCGTTTCAACAGCAGCGATCGAGAAGTCGGGACAACCGAGGAGGAAGTCAACCGTGGCCGAACAAGCGATGGGGACTATGTTCAAGAGACTGCACGCGTGGAGCGGCGCAGCGCTCGCTTCCTGGGTTCTCGCCGGCTGCGGCGGCTACGGCTACTTGCCCCCGCCCCCGCCCGAAGCGCCCGACGTCAACGCGTCTCCGCTGATGGTCGAAGCCGATCCTCCCGGGCACGAGTTCGAGAGCTCCACGATCGTGCGGCTGCGGCCGGTCGAGGGCATGGACGTCGACATCTTCTACACGCTCGATGGATCGCCGGCGACCGACGAGCACGCCAAGCGCTACGAGGGCGCGCTCGAGATCGAGTCGACCACGCTGCTCAACTACATCGCGAAGAGCGCCACGTCCTGGTCAACGCCGGGCAGCGAGCTCTACGTCGCGATGCGCCCGACGGTCGAAGCCCAGGACGCCAAGCGCACGTTCCGCTCGGATCCCGACTCGATCTTCTTCGCCTGGCAGCCCGGCGACCCGGCGATCATGCGCGAGACCATCACGCTCACTGCCAACGGCGTGGAGCCGATCCGAATTGCCTCGATCCGCCTCGGCGCGATCCCCTCCGGCCAGTTCTTCTTCGAGTACGGCGCGTTCACGCTGAGCGAAGTCCCCGGCCCGACCACGCTCGCCCCCGGCGAGTCGCTCAGCTTCGAAGTCAGCTATGCCCCCACCGCCACCCTCCGCAGCGCCGCCATCATGGTCGAGTCCGACAGCGACAAGAACGAAGGCAAGACGTTGATCGAAGTCTGGGGCCGCGTCTCCGCCTGGTAGCCCGCTCCCCTGCCGCGAGCGCAGCTAGGCGCGTCCGCCCCTACCCAGTTGTGCGTGAGACAAACCGCGTCCTCGAGGTCAGCGGGTGGCTCGCGAAGCGAGACGGGTCCCGCTAAGACAGGCTCAGGCCGAGCGGTCGTGAGGAGGAAAGAGGGGGCGCGCTCCCGAAGTTAGGGAGCGCGCCGTGGGCCCGATTAAGGAAGCTCAGCCTGGCGGTTGAAGCGACGAACGATGTCGAGGTAGCCGGTGTGCTCGTTCAAGCGGCGGCGGGCGCCCTCGAACTCGGAGCACAGCGACTGCTCGTTGGCCGTGCCACGAGCCGCGTCACACGCCGTCTTCTTCGGCGTGTAGTCGGTCGTCAGCAAGGCGTTCGCCGTCTTCAACAGGTCCGCACCGATGCCCCACGAGATGCCACGCTGGTACGCACGGGTCGTCGCGATCAGGAGGCGCGGGGGACGAGCCGGCAGAACCGGCGCGCGGTACACGAAGCGAGTCTCCGGATCGGTGAACGTCTCCATGACGATCGCACGACCATCGACCGGCTGCGTGTACTCGATGTCCTCGGGCGTGCCCTGCAGCGCGATCTTGGTGAACCGGTAGAACTCGGGCGACGAGTCCGCGATCGAGGACCAGTTCGCGATCGCATAGCCGAGCGCCTGGTACTGGAGCGTCCACGACCACGAAGGCTCGATGCGCGGCTTGCCCTGGAGCGACTGGAACACCGAGCCACCCTCCACATCCGTCTTCTCGTCGAACAGCGGCATGTAGCGAACGAACTTCACCATGTCGCCGTTCGCGTTCGGCTCCTCGACAACCACCGAGCGGTAGTTGGCGTGATCGCCGCGGATCAGCGCCGAGAAGCGCTGGATCATCGGGTCTTCGTACGCACGGAGGTAACCGAGCGAGAACGCGCGGCGGTCGAACAGGTCCGCGAGGTCGCGGATGAAGCGGCCCGACGACGAGGTCAGCTGCCGAATGGCCGCCAGCTTGTCGTAGAACACGCCGATCCGGTTCACCTTGTACGCGTACTCGTTCGTCCACGCGGTGTTCAGGTACTTGCCCTGGCCGAAGCCAATGCCGACGTTGAACTCACGCGCCGGATCTCCCGCGCAACCACCCGCGACCAACCGCTCGGGCACGTACGTGTTCTTCACGGTGTCGAGGCAATGACGGCCCGGCTCCGGAGTCTGCAGCACGCGATCGAGGAAGTTGAGACCACGGTAAGCGGCCTCCGCCCAGTCCTCGTACAGGGGCGTCTCAGCGAAGGCGCTGCGGCGCGTGTAGAGGTAGTAACGGAAGACGTTGGTCATGTGGAAGAAGCGACGGCTCTCGAGGCGAGCCATGTACGAGCGCGGGCTCTCGCCCCAGCCGTACGGCGACCAGCGATCACGACGGAAGTTTCCGAAGATGTAGTCGCCGTCGTAGCCCTGGATGTGCGCGTCGACCGACTCGACGAAGTTGGCGCCGTAATCCCAGATCTGGCAGTTCGGCGAGTACCCCGAGAAGTCGTCCGGGCAGAACGAGTAGTCGACCCGGTGGAGATAGTTGTTCCAGCTCGGCTCCGCCGAGTTGGTGATGTGGAAGTAGTCCGGCACGCCACCGATGTCGTTTGCGACGCCGTCGTGGTCCTGATCGCAGTCATCGATGCCGTCATTGTCCGGATCGCACTCGTTCTCAGGGGTGTTCAGGTTGTCGGTGTCCTCGGCCTCGTTGACCTCCGGGGTCGACGGGTCGTCGTACTCCGGGCGGTTCAAGAGCGCGGTCCGCTCCTGCTTCATCAGATCGGCCGCGTGCACGATCATGCGCGCGCCGAACACGTTCTGAATGCCCGGCTCCGGATCGAACTGCTGAACGGCCTCCATCGCGCGCTTCACATCGGCGATGAAGAGAGTGCAGGACGTCTTGTCGCCCGACGCCGCCGCGTTGGTCTCAACGCGCGTGGCCATCTCGCGGTACAGGTCGTCGAGACGCGTGTCGTTCGGACCGGTGGCGAGGATGCTCGGGATGTCCTTGTAGTGCAGGTACTGCATCAGGAACGGGAAGCCCCAGAAGGACGAGTCGTGTCCGCAGCGGCGAGCAAAGCTGCCGTACTTGCGCGGATCCGGCACGGAGACCTTCTTCGGGTTCCACACGTCGACGAGCTCGCCGTAGAGGAAGCGCACCGCGGCCTGGTCGTACGGACCGATGCCCGCGAGACCTTCCTGAGCGACGCCGAAGCCGTAGTCCATGACGGACGCGTACTTCAGCTCGGCAGCGCGGTTCACCACGCCCGCGTCGGCATCACCCGGCGTCGGAGCCTGGTTCCACCAGCCACCCTCCCAGAACTCCGGGACGTAGTTGAGCGGATCCATCGACGCGCCGAAGTTGTGACGGAGACCGACCGTGTGGCCAACCTCGTGCGTCTGGACCGCAGCGTAGAGCTCCACGCGGAGCCACTGGTTGATGAAGTCGCGATCCTTGCCCTTGAAGAAGTTCGCGAGGCCGCTGGTCTGGGCGTCGAAGAACGCCGCGAACTCGATCCCACGACCGCCGAGCTTGCGCACGTCGTTCATGAAGGTGTTCGAGTCGATGTCCGTGCCCCAGTTCACCGGCGACGCGGCCGCGAGCGCCTCGTCCGAAACCTGACCCGGGTTGACCTCGGGGCCGCCCGACGGGTTGCCCTCGACGCGACCCGGCACGCCGTTCGCGGGCTGGTACAGCCCGGGACCGGCGAAGCCGCGCAAGATCTCGTCGTTCACGAGGAGCTCGCGCTCGATGTCGGTGCCCTTGAACATGCGCGCGAAGCGAGCGTCGCCGCTGTCGGCCACACCACCCGCGCCGCTGACCATCGCGTCGCCCATCTGGTCGACGAGCGCCGCGTCGCTCTCCATGAGCGCCGCCTTCGCGTCCGAGCGGATGCTGTTGTTACGCACCGAGCGGCGTGAGGCGATGACGTTTCGAGTCACGTCGCCGCGGAGGAGGGTCTCCTCGTTCAGGTCGCCGTTCAGCCACTGGATGCGATCCACCTCGCGCTGCGAGATGAGGTCGCCCGCGTTGCCGAAGTAGTCCGCGGCCACCGACAGGTACTCGCCCGTCTCCGGGTCGTTCGAGAACTGAGCGACGCCCCAGGGGCCGGGCTGATCGACGTTGACGTAGTTCTGGAACGAGTAGCGAACGTCGCCCTCGCGCTGCCAGGTGAACGCCAGCTTGACGCCCTTGTCGGCCGCTTCCTTCGCGTCGAGGGTCGCGCCGTTCTTGAGCTGCTCGAACTGCATCGCCGCGCAGACCTTCTCCACGTTGCCGCGGGCCACATCAGCGGCCGAGCCGGCGACGCGGTCCACGACGTCGAGCAGGTTGTTCGCACGGGCGTAGTCGACCGCGTTCTTCACGTTGCAGTCGTTCTGGCGGAACTCGAACATCTTGAGGTTCGGGTACTTCTCGCGGAACTTCGCGATGTCCCCGCGCCCTTCGGCCGTGGTCATGCCCTGGAGCACGGCGACGGTCTCGGTGAACGGCTGGTCCCACATCTCACCGATCTTCTTGCCGCCGGGGATGATGTCCTCGGGGAAGTCGACGTTTCCGTAGTAGATGACGGGCTTCGGCGTACGATCCTTGTACTCGAGCGGGAGGCCGGTCGTGTCGTTGAAGGAGTTCTCCCAGAGGTTGTGGCGGCCGGCCAGATAGATGCGGCCGCTGCGCGTCAGGTAGCGCTCCTTGTCGAACGCGATGCGGTTGATGCGGAAGTTACCGAACGCCTCGAAGTACGGGAACGTCGCCACGTGGCAATCGCCCGGGTCCCTCAGGACGCGACCGTCGCTGCTGCCAGCCGCCTGGCCGCAGGACTTGCCATTGAAGTCGACGACGATCGACTTGCCCGAGTCGTCCTTGAGCTCGACGTTATCGGGATAGTACAGCGTCTGATAGTCATCCGCCGGGTCGACCTTGAGGAACGACAACCGAACGTTCACGTTCTGCGCTCCGCAGCGGGGCGTGCCCGTGTAGAGCAACGTGTAGTAGCAGTAGTACGTGTCCGGCTCGACCAGGTAGCGGTTCGTCACGTCGAAGTAATCCTTCGTGAAGAACGGCCGATTGGTCTCGGTCTCCGAGTCATCGTTCACCGAGTAGGCAGCGTGCGACACGGTCGAGAGGTTGCCGTCGAAGCTACCCCAGCCCGTGGCGAAGTTGGTGCCGACAGTGTTCGACGCCCAATCCACCCGGATGTACTCGCGGTCGTACCAGGCACGATCCGTCGTGTTCTCGACGATGGTGTTGTTCTGAACACCGGTCGTCGTGTTGTACCCACGCTGGATGTCGAAGTGCTGGATCCGATACTGGACCACCGGCGACCCGAAGAAGTCCCGACCCTGGTCGGTGAGCCCCTCGGCATACGGCATGAACTCGTACGACCGATAACCAGTCAGCGTCTCCGGCCCGATTTCCCAGCGGATCTTCTCGAGATCCGATGAGTAGCCTTCGACGGCTCCATCGGTACCCGGCTGGGTATCGACGATCGTCTGCTTGATGTACCAGAGCCCCTGGAACTGGGTCTTGCTCACGGCATTCGGCTGCGTCCTGTCGATGGTACCGACATTCGGCGAGCAGCCGGCCGCGACTGCCAGGACCAGGCTCGTCGCAATAGATTTGTTGCGCATTTCTCGCATCTCCTAGTTCCTAGTCCTGATCACGGGTTGTAGACGCGGGTGAGGTCACGGGCGTACTCGAGACGCTCGAACCAAGACCGCGCACGCTCACGCATCCGCTCGTTGCCTGCATCTTGAGCAGCGGCGACCTGTGCGTCGCGCGTGCCCTCGATCAAGCGGCAACCGATATCCGGGATGCAGCCTTCCTTCGGGTCCGTCTCGGTGCAGGCGTCGGTCTGACGGATCGCGCGGTAGTCGAGGCCCGTGAGGGAGTCGACGACCGAGCAGATCTCATCGGCCGGCAGCGTGCGCCAGGCGGTGATCTCGTCATCCGCGCCGACCACGAAGATCTTCATGGTCTTGCCGATGTCGAGCTCCGAGTCGAAGTCCGACGAGTAGAGCGCATGGCCCCAGAACATCGCCGAGAACGGCATGTTCGCGAGCAGCGTCGGATAGACGATGCCGGGGTTCTCACAGGCGCCCATCGGCTGGTCCGGCCACGTCTTGCCCGTGGTCGGGTCGATCATCGGACGCGGCTCGAAGTAGCCCTTCGAGGCCATGTCCGGGTTGTCGGTGCTGCGGCACCAGAACGAGCCGAGGTTGTGCGCCACGGTCTGCGAGATGAAGAACGAGTCCAGAGTAATCATGCGATCCATCAGGCTCCGAATCTCCGGCTCGAAGAGGCGGTACACGCTCGACTGGTAGCTGCGAACGTCCAGGTCATAGTTGAACCGGAAGATGCGCGGCCGTTGCAGGCCCACGAGCCAGAGGACGCGGTCCTTGTCGAAGTACGAGCCCATGAACGCGATGTCGTAGTCGACGAAGTCGTCCGTGAACCCGATCGACGCGGGACGCGCCGGGCCGAGGGGAACCTGAATCTGCTCTTCCTCGACCGCCTTGGCCGAGTTGAGCGCGGTGTTCTGGTCGCAGATGCCGGAGTCGAAGAAGTAGTACGGGATGAACACGGCGGGGCTCGACTGCGGCCACGGGCACGAACGAATCGGCTCCGGGGTCGACAGAATTTCGGCCGCCATGTTGAGGCCCTGGGCCACGGTCGCCGCCATGTCCTTGCCGAGATCGGTCTCGACGAAGTTCGGGTCGATCGAACCGAGGTGGTACAGATACTGGTTCACCAAGTTCACCTGGATGAACGCGTAGGTGGCGGGGGCGAGAGCCGAGAACGGATCCCAACCCTGCGGCACCAAGCGGTCACGGATGAAGTTGTTGAAGTAGTAGTACGACGAGTACATCTCGTAGTAGTTCGCCTGGATCTCGCGGAGGTTCGTACCGTAGTCGAACGTCGCGCAGAACGGCGTGCGCCGGTCATACGCGTTGTCGCAGAAGAGGTACGGAACCTCGTTCGCCGGCGGGTTGTCGACGTTGAACGTGACCCACTCGCGCTGGAGGAGCTTGTCGCGCGCCTGATCCATGTTGCAGCCCGGGCAGAGGTGATCGGGGATGCGACCGTAGTCGTTCGCCATGCGCCAGTTCTTCAGCGCGAAGCCACCCTGGATCGACGCGTCCTTGAACACCTGGACCTGATCGCCGTAGACGAAGCGGAACGCCGCCTCGTCGTAGGTGCCGAGCTTGTCGGAGAAGAGGCCCTTCGCGGACATGTACTCCATGACGGTCGTGTTGCGGAACTCGTCGTAGTTGCCTTCGAGCTTGGCCTGGTCCGAGGCGTCGTGGAGCTTCCAGAACGACTCGGGATAGTTGAGCGCGTCGTACGAACCTTCGAAGTTGTGCGCCAGGCCCATGTTGTGGCCGAGCTCGTGCGCGAGCACGTGCTTGATCAGGCGGTTGCCGACGATCTCGAAACGCTTGGCGTGATCCGGCATGTCCTTCAGGTCGAACGCGAGCGCCGCGTAGTGCGGGTCGAAGTCCTGATTGAGGAAGCAGAAGCCCGCCTCGGTCAGCTGGCGCCGACCACGGTCACGCGCGTAGTTGAACGGGTTCATGCGGGTGATCTTGTTGTAGGGGCTCGCGGCCTCGCGGAGGTCGGCGGAGGGACGGCCCTTCGACGGATCCCACCACTTCGAGGTGTTCGCAGCGCCCGGCACGCGCGAGAGGAGCATCATGTCCTCGTTGGTCACCAGCGGCTCGAGCAGCTTGGTGCCCTCGGCACGCTTGACGCGCATGAGCTCCGCGTTCGGGTCGATCTCGAGGAGACGATCCGACTTGGTGAGGCCCAGCTCGTTGATGCGGTACTTGAGGCGCGTCGTCAGGCCGCTGCCCGCCGTCGTCGTCTCCATCCGCTTCTTGCGAGTCTGGAGCTGCTCGAGGAAGTCACGGATCTTCGGGGCGAGCTCCGAGCGTACGTCCTGGCCGTAGATCACGTCCTCGACGCTCTTCTCGTCGTTGATGAACTCGATGTAGTCGACGACGTGCGACGCGCCCGTCTCGTATGCCCAGCCGCGGATGAACGCCGTGGCGCTGACAGCCTCGCCGGTGCGCGCATCAGCGTGCATCGGACCGTAGCCGCCCCAGCCCGAGTCCTGCGGGTTCGAGAGCCAAACGACCATCTTGAAGCGGGCATCGCCGATGCGCTGCCAGTCGAACTTCGGCACCGTGGTGTCGACCGCGGTCGCCGCCTCGAGCGAGGAGCAGACCTTCTCGATGTTGCCGATGCCGATGCTGTTCATCGGGTCGCTGCACGACGCGCCATCGAGGCAAACGGCGCGCGAGACGGCGTACTTGAGGTCCGAGTTGTTCGACACGAACGACTTGATGTTGTCGACGTTGCAGTCGTTGTCGCGCATCTCGAACATGGTCGGGACCTGATCGATCGACTTGCCCTGGAGGTCGGCCACCATGCGGCGGAAGATCTGGTCGTAGTCCTGGCCAACTTCCTTCGCGGCCTTGCGCCATCGCTCCGGATATTCGGCGTTGAGATAGTAGATGATCGGCTTGGGCTTGCGCGCAGTGTAGGCCAGGCGGGTGCCATTGCCGTCGGTGTGCTTCTCCCAGATGTTGTGGATCATCGCGCGGAAGAGGCGGCCCGACTCGGTGTAGCCGTAGCCACGGTCGTAGGTCGGGAGCTCGAGGCGGAAGATGCCGAAGCGGTCATAGATCGGCTCGCGGAGCACTTCGCCGGTCTCGTCGTCGTAGATCGGCTTGCCCGCGGCGTCGGTCTTCACGATCGAGTCCGGGTAGGCGCGCGGGATGTAGTCCGACTTGTAGAACGCGTTCTTCGAGGGCGTCTCACCGTCGGCGAGCGCCGGGTGGATGCGAACGAAGCTCTCGCGAACCTTCGCCTCACCAAAGCCGCACTTGGTGAAGTTGTCGTACTGGAAGCCCGAGAAGTACGCGCAGGCATAGATGTCCATGCCGAGCGTCCAGCGGGTGTTCAGCTCGATGTAGTCTTCGGTGAAGCGCGACGCGAACGGATCCGTCGGCGCCTCGTCCTGCGAGACCCAACGCGCGCCGCTCGACAGCAGGTCGACGGGGACGCCATCGAAGGCGCTCCAGCCGGCCCAGCCACCGTTGGCGAGGTTGGACGCGAAGTTCACGCGAATGTACTCGCGCTGATTCCAGGGACGGTCGCTGGTGTTCTCACCGAGGATGTTGGTGAGCTGGCCAGTGGCGTCGTCGTAGCTGCGGATGATGTCGAAGTGCGAGGTGATCGGCCAGATGGCGAGCGCCGCTCCCTCGAAGTCTCCCGCGCCCGCATACTCACCGGTCTCCGCGCCGGGGACCGCCTCGTACGGCTTGTAGGCGATGAGCAAGTCCTCGGTGACCTTGAACTTCACGCGGTCGAGCCAGATATCGCCCTGGCCTTCCGTCGCGTAGAAGTTGAGCGTCTCCGACTGCACCAGCGTGCGGCGCATGTAGAACTCGTCGTTCGTCTGGAACAACGACTTCTTCACGTAACCGGGCTGAACCTGGTTGATGTCATCGGCCTTGGGGGCACAGGCCGAGGCACTCGCGACCATCGTGGTCGCTCCGAGTATGCCAAGGACCCGCCGTGCGGCGTACCTATTGTTCATCGAGCCCTCTCCACTGTTATTCATGGGTTCCTACCTCACCTTTAGTAGGAGAAATCGACGGTGAGGAAGACCGTCGACAGATTGTTCTCGCTCTCGCTGAAGTCCCAGAACGGGAAGCGGAGCTTGTAGCTGGTACCGTCGAAGATGACCGGGTCGCTCGCCGTCGCGAGGCCTCCGGACAACCCGATCATGTCGTTGATTTGATATGCGAGATAAAGAGACGTCGAGGCCAAGTCGGACTGCCCGCCGCCCGGCGTTGAAAAATTCGATTCGCGAATTCCGAGACCGGGGTCGGCGTCGCGCTGGAACGCGTTCGAGATCCCAAAGTCGAGGCCAACCGTGAAATCGTCGAGGAAGCTGTAGCTGGCACTGAAACGGTTGGCGACCGACGACATCGTGTTCACGCCGCCGAGGCCCTCGGTCACGTCGCCGAGCTGACGCGGGTTGCGCGTCGGGTTGAAGTCCTTCTGCGCGCCGCCCACGTTGGCGCGGACGCTGAGGCCGTACGAAAGCGCGATCGTGCCCGGTCCGACGTCCTTGAAGCTGCGCTTCAGAGAGACGCCGGCGCCGAACGCCATCACCCGGTTCGCCTGGATCGCGAAGATCTCGGTGGGGAGATAGACACGGCCCGAGACGTCGACGCCGATGCCGGTGTACTGCTCGTCCTTCCAGAGGCCGGTGGTCGCGAGCGCGATCGAGGTCTCGCGGAAGTAGAACTGGCGGGCGCTGTCACCCGTGTCCTGGTTCGTGTCCGTGAGCTGCTGGTCCGCGGCGAAGTTGACCGAGCCGGTGAGCAGATCGGTGAACTTGTACGAGGCGCCGAGCGTCAGTGAGTAGCCGACGTAGCGACCGGTGCCGGTGCCGACGCCGGGCAGCTGCAGGCTCGGATCAGCGCGCGGCGCGACCGGGTCGGCGTTGAGCACGAACAGGCCAGAGCCCGCCGACAGGTTGAACGACGCGCGGACGGTCCAGGGCTTCGCGTCCTCGGTCTCCGTCTTGGCCGCGTCGGCCTCCGTGGAGCCATCGGCTTGAGCCTGGGCCTCCGAGCGCGCGGTGGCGGGGGCCTGCTCCGCGATCTTCGCGGTCTGCGGCGCGGGCGGCGCCGGCGGCGGAACTATGGCCGCCTCGCGTCCCTCGAGCCGCATCTTGACCGCGACCTTCACCGCGCCATCGGCCGCGCCGAGGGGAGGGAACTTGACCTCTTTGAGGACCCCATCGATGCAGCCCGCCGCTTCCGGCGTCACAGTGGCCGCGCCGCGGGTCACCAGAATGACAGCGCCCGAGGCGTCGACATCCAGCACCGCGTCATAGGCGAGCGTCTCGCCGTTGCCGACGTCGGCACAGGCATCCGCCCACTGCATGCGCGCCTTGAGGGCGTCCTTCGCCGCGTCCGCGCTGAGGAGCGTGGCCGCGTCGACGCCTTCCTTGGCGGAAGTGACGACGGGAGCATCAGAGAGCTCTGCGTGCGTCTTGGCTGCTGCGGGTCCAGCAATGGCGAGCATCGCCACGACAGTCCCAGGGATCCACGGAGTCAGTTTCATGAATTTCAATTTCGGCCCTCCCAGAGGCTCGCCGTGCGTTTGGTCACGAACGGAACGGGGCAAGGAGAAACAAGGCAGATTACGTGCCAGGAATCGTATTCCCGGTTACGAAGCACTTCCGAGGTCGAGTTGGGCCGTGTCGTCTGTACGCTGACACTTCGCGAGCGGATCGTTAGCGGCCTAACGGTCGCTGACGATCGCGAGGCGAACGTGGATTGGCGTAGGGCGAACGTCATTCTTCCTTCGGAAAAGGTGGCGCGGGTTAGCACGCGACATCGGGTCGGTCAACGACTGACGGCGCGTGAATCGGCCCACCTTGCCGATCCGGAACGAGCATGTCGTCGGACGTAAGACGTAGACGCGGTGAATGACGCGCGAAGCCGAAAAACTGCCTCTATGGTATGGGGCGCGGATGATGCGCTCGTCCGCGCTGGCGCTGGCCCTGGCGATGGGCCTCGTGGCCTGCACCCGACCGGCCCCCGAGGGTCCGGCGGAGCGAAGGGAGCCGAGCAAGGGCGCCCGTCTGACCTCCCGCCCCATCCCGCAGTTCCCGGCGAGCGCGGATCTCCTCGAGCGCCGCGGCGCCGGGCGCATCAAGTACCTCGGCTTCGACGTCAGCCCCTCGCCGCCGCTCGCGCCGGGGACGCAGGTCGAGCTCAAGCATTACTTCGAAGCCGTGGTCGCCTCGCGCGGCGACTACGCGGTCCTCGTGGACCTCGCGATCCCCGGCGACGCCGCGGCGATCGCCAGCGACGCGCACCGCCCTGTGTCAGGGAAGGCGCCGACCCATAGCTGGAAGCCCGGAGAGATCTGGGTCGACACCCACCGCATGCGGATCCCAGCCAGCGCCCGCGCGGCTGCGCTCGAGGTCTGGCTGGCGCTCTCCGAGGGCGGCGAGAAGATGACCGTCGAGGCGCCCGCCGGGGCGTCCGACGGCAAGGATCGCCTGCGCGCCGCCACCCTCCAGGTGGACATCTCCAAGGCCGGTCCCGCGGACGACGGCCTGCCGGTGGTCGTGATCCCACGGCGCACCAGCACGATCACCATCGACGGCGATCTCGACGAGGCCGCCTGGGCGCGCGCGCCGACCCTGACCTTCGCCGACACGATGGGACGCGACGTCCAGCTCCAGTCCCCGACCAAGCTCAAGCTCCTCTGGGACGACGAGTTCCTCTACGTCGGCTTCGACAGCGTCGATCGCGACATCACCGACCCCTTCGTGAACCGCGACGACCCCATCTACGATCACGAGACGGTCGAGGTGTTCATCATGCCGCAGGTGATCGCGCCGGCGCTCGGGCCTTACGTGGAGCTGCAGGCTTCGCCGAAGGGCGTCATCTTCGATGCGTCGTTCACCGGACGGCGGCAGGGGATGGACAAGGGCTTCGACGCCAAGCAGACGATCGCGACCAAGGTCATCGGCACCCTGAACGATCCGGCGCCCGACGAGGGGTGGCGAAGCGAGTGGAAGGTTCCCTGGAAGAGCATGCGTTGGGTCACGCGGCCCCCGGTGGTCGGCGACGAGTGGCGCATGAACGCGTTCCGCATCGAGAAATTCAGCGGTGGAGGCGAGTTCAGCGCCTGGTCGCCGCCACGCGTCGGTGACTTCCACGCGACTGACAAGCTCGGAAGGATGAGGTTTGGACCGTGAGATCAGCTGCGTTGTTGCTCTTCCTGCTCGGTGCCTGCGGCGCTCCCGCCGGCACCCCCGCCGAGGAGGTCGTGAAGAACCTCGACGCCTACCGCGGCCGCCCGGTCGACGTGCGCGCGAAGCTCAAGTCCGGCGCGCGCTGCCGTCAGGGTGAGGACGGCGAGTGGAAGACGTACTGCAAGGACTGCGTCTATTGCCGCGGCCCGCTGGTCGTCGACCTCGGCACCGACACCTCGAGCACGTCGAACGAGCTCGACTGGCCGCTGATCCTCGGCGGCACCTACGAATACGAGGACATCCGCTGCAAGGGCCTGCTCAACGAGGTGAAGTGCACGCCGATGGAGGACGGTAAGACGTACGTGATCCGCGGGATCATCGAGTTCCAGAGGCCGCCGAAGCTGCTGGTCGAGAAGTTCTGGGAGGTCGACGATCCGTCACGCGGGAAGTTCGCTCACTGAGCCGGTGGCGCCGCGGGCTTCATCGCCGCGTACGCCTGATCCATCAGGCGCCGCACGTACGGATCGAGATCGAGCAAGCTGCGTAGCCGCATCCGGGTGCGCGATCCGCCCGAGCTCTTCATCCGCTTGCCCGGATCGAACATCGACGCGCCCATCGGGAAGCTGATCGTCACCCCGGTTTCCTCCGGTAAAAAGCGCAAAAATCCGTTCCCCTTGGCCTCGCCGCGCGCCATCACCAGCTCGCGGCCTTCGAGGAACGGGACCACGTCTTTGCCCTCCCCCAGCGACAGATCGTAGAGCGCCTTCAAGAGGCGCTGGGTCTCCATGTTGTGAGACTCGAAGTATCGCCCCAGGTCGGCGCGCATCCGGCGGTGGATGCTACTTGATCCCGATGCGCGCGCGAATCTGCGCCATGTAGTCCTGCGCGAGCGCTTCCTTCTGCTCGGCGGTGCGCTTGGGGAGCATGTCGCCGTCGGTCTCCTCGACCGCGTCGGGCGGGAGATCCTCGAGGAAACGAGAGCGATCGCGGTTCACCATGCGGCCGTACTTGTTGCGCGTGCGAGCCCAAGAGACGACCAGCCGCTCGCGCGCGCGGGTCACCGCGACGTACGCCAGGCGGCGCTCCTCCTCGATCTCGCCGTCGCCCTCGAGCGTGCGCGCGTGCGGGAGCAGCTCCTCCTCGACGCCGACGACGAACACGTGCTTCCACTCCAGGCCCTTCGCCGCGTGGATCGTGGAGAGCAGGACCTGGGTGTCCTTGTCGTCCTTCTTGCCGCCGTCGTCGCGCACGCCGAGCGCCAGATCGGCCAGAAAGCCGCTCAGCGTCGCGGGATCGATCTCGTCGTCCTCGTCGTCATCGTCGTCGTCGCCCGCGACCTCGCCGGTGTTGCCAGTCGACGTGCTGGTGCTGGTGCTCTTCTTCACCTCGGTCTTGATGCGATCCTCGTAACGATCGATCTGCTTCAGGATCTGGCGCACGTTGTCGACGCGGCGCGAAGCCACGGTCGCGCTGTCGGTGCTGGCGAGCAAAGCGGGCTCGAGCCCCACCGACTCGACCAGCTTTCGTACCACCGTCCCGATCTTCCTGCGGCTCGACACCTTTCGCAGATCGCGCAACATCGACAGGAACGTCGTGATCGCGTCGCTCGCCTTCCCTGCGACCCCCGGGACCTCGTCGAGCTTGTCCATCGCAGCGACCAGCGTGAGGCCGCGCTCGCGGGCCCAGTCGTCGATGCGCTCGACGGTGGAGTCGCCGATCCCGCGTGGCGGATAGTTGATGATGCGGCGCAGCGACTGCTCGTCGTCGGGGTTGTCGAGGACGCGCAGGTACGCGACGAGATCCTTGATCTCCTTCTTGTCGAACAGATCCATTCCGCCGGCGACGCGATAGGCGATGTTGGCCGATCGCAACGCCAGCTCGATCGCGCGCGACTGCACGTTGCTGCGGAACAGAACGGCGATCTCCTTCGGCAAGTTGCCTTGCGCGAGCAGCGCCGTGATCGCCTCCGCGACCTGCTGGGCCTCGGCGTCCTCGTCGTCGGCGGAGCTGATGCGCACCCGCTCGCCAGTGCCAGCGGCCGGCTTCAAGCGCTTGTCGTGACGACCGGTGTTCTTCTCGATGATGCTGTTTGCGACCTCGAGGATGTTGGCGGTGGATCGATAGTTGGTCTCCAGCTTCACCGTCTTCGAGCCAGGAAAATGCGTGTCGAAACGCAGGATGTTCTCGATGTCCGCGCCGCGCCAGCCGTAGATCGACTGGTCGTCGTCGCCCACCACGCAGATGTTCTTGCGCTCGCCGGCGAGCAATCGCATCAGGTTGAACTGGGCGCCGTTGGTGTCCTGATACTCGTCGATCATCAGGTAGCGCCACTTGTGGCGCAGCTTTTCCAGCAGCTCGCTGTCCTTCTCGAACAGCCGCTGCGTGAGGAGGAGGAGATCGTCGAAGTCGACCACGTTCTGCGCGCGCAAGCTCTGCTCGTAGCGCAGGTAACACTGCTCGGTGGCGAGCTCGTACTCCTCGTCGAGGAGCTCGTTGAGCTTGAGCCCGTAGGCGCCTTTTTCGGCGTAGCCCTCGGCGTCGAGGCCGGCGTTCTTGATCTTGCCGATGGCCGAGAGGATGCGCTTCACGTCGAACTTGCGGTCGTCGATCCGCAGATCGCGGAGGATGCGGCGCAAGGTGCCGAGCTGATCGCCGGAGTCGGAGATGGTGAAGCCGCTGCGTAGACCGGCCTTTTCGGGGTGCTCGCGCAGGATGTGCGATCCGAGGGCGTGGAACGTGGAGAGGGTCGCGCCGCGCAGGCTCTTGCCCACCAGGTTCTTCGCGCGCACCTTCATCTCGAAGGCGGCCTTGTTGGTGAACGTGACGCAGAGGATGTTTCGCGGCGACACGCCCTGCTCGAGGAGCTTCGCCAGCCGGTACGTGATGACGCGCGTCTTGCCGCTGCCGGCGCCGGCCAGGACGAGGAGCGGTCCCTCGGTGGTGACGACCGCCTCGAGCTGCGCGTGGTTGAGGGTGGTGAGGTCGAGGGCCAGGATTCTGCGACTACTACCTGGCGCCTCGTTTGACGAACGTTTTACGATCGCGAGACCACTGGCTTCGCCGGAGGGAGGAAGGTCGTTTCCATGAACAAGAAACACGGGATCCCGCTCCTCCTTGCCATCGCCGCGTCGCCAGCGCTCGCCAGCCCCGAGGTCACCTTGACCGCGCAGCTCGGATCGCCGGTCGTGCTCGCGAATGGGAAGCGCACCGCCTACCTCAAGGTCGGCCTCACCGGCTTCGCGCTCGAGGACGACAAGTCGCGCGCGTCCGTGAACCTCGCGATCGTCATCGATCGCTCGAGCTCGATGAGTGGTGAGAAGTTCGAGCGCGCCAAGGAGGCGGCGAGCCTGGCGGTGGATCGGCTGCGCGACGACGACATCATCTCGGTCGTCACGTACGACAGCACCGTCGACGTGCTGGTGCCGGCCACGCGCGCCTCGGAGCGGGAGGCGGTGAAGTACAAGATCCGCAGCCTCCAGCCCCGCGGGATGACGGCGCTCTTCGGCGGCGTGGCGAAGGGTGCCCAGGAAGTGCGCAAATTCCTGTCTGGAAACCGCGTCAACCGGATCATCTTGCTCTCCGACGGGCAGGCCAACATCGGCCCCTCGACGCCGAACGAGCTCGGTCGCCTCGGCATCACGCTCGGCAAGGAGAACATCAGCGTGACGACGCTCGGCCTCGGCCTCGGCTACAACGAGGATCTGATGGCGCAGCTCGCGCTGAAGAGCGACGGCAACCACGCGTTCATCGAGGACGCCTCGCAGCTCGCGAAGGTGTTCGATTCGGAGCTCGGCGACGTGCTGGCGGTGGTGGCGCAGGAGATCACGATCAAGGTCAACCTCATGGACGGCGCGCGGCCGATCAAGGCGCTCGATCGCGACGCGGAGATCCGCGGCAGCCAGGCGATCGTCTCGCTGAACCAGCTCTACGCGCGCCAGGAGCGTTACTTCTTGCTCGAGGTCGAGCTGCCGGCGGGGGCGCCCGGGACCTCGCGCGAGATCGCGAAGGTCGAGGTGTCGTACGGCAACATGCTCACGCAGAAGACCGATCGCCTCTTCGCCAACGTCGGCGTGGGCTTCGCCGCTTCGCTCGCCGAGGTCGATGCGCGCACCAACAAGGACGTGATGGTGTCGGCGGTCGAGGCGATCGCCAACGAGCGCTCGCGGCTCGCGGTGGCGCTGCGCGACGAGGGCAAGGTCGAAGACGCGCAGAACCTGCTGCGCGACAACGCCAGCTACCTGCAGATGAACTCGGTGAAGCTCAGCTCACCGAAGCTCAACAAGGCGTCGATCATGAACAACAACGACGCCGAAGAGGTCGCGAAGTCGAGCTGGGATCTCGGCACGCGCAAGAAGATGCGCAAGGCCCAGCACACCACCGAGACGCAGCAGCGCTACTAAATGCGGGATAAGCTCACCATCGTCTTCGGCCTCCTCGTGCTCGTGCCCGTGATCTTGCTGGCGCTGATGGGCGCCAAGGTCGCGCGCGATGAGCAGACGATGGTCGCCGCGCGCCTCGAGTCGCTGCGCGAGGATCGACTGCAGGGCCTCGCGGTCGACATCCGGCGAACGATCGAGCTGACCGAGGCCGAGCTGGGCGCGACGCTCGCGCTCCTCGACTCGAACGACGCGGAGAAGATGCGCGACCTCGTGCGCATCAACCCGATGATCACCCAGGTGTTCGTCGTGCGGACCGATGGCGAGCTCTCTTTCCCGGTAAAAGAAGGGGCGACCGAGGCCGAGCGGGCGTTCCTCGCGCGCACCGAGGCGATCTGGCGTGGCAAGGCGATGCTGGCCGATCTGCGCGATGCGGACGCGAGCGATCGCGGGTACGCGCGCGGCGACAGCATCAGCGCGCTCGCGGCGCGCCGGCCGCGCGGGTGGGTGACCTGGTACTGGGAGGAGGGCCTGCATCTGTTGCACTGGCAGGCGCGGACGGAGGGCGGTGTCATCGGCGTGGAGGTCGATCGGGTCGCGCTGATCGCCCGCGTGATCGGCGTGCTGCCGGAGATCGACGTCGAGGACGGGCGGCTGGTGATGCTCGATCTGCGGGCCGAGCCGCTGTTCCAGTGGGGCCGCGGCGAGCCGAAGGACGGCGAGAAGACGCGCGCGCGACGGGCGCTCGATCATCCGCTCGAGAGCTACAGCCTGGCCGAGTTTCCCGGCGCGGGCGGGACGTTCGAGGAGACGACGCAGGTCGGCCTGTGGGCGTCGCTGATCGCCGCGCTGGGGATGGTGTTCGCGCTCGCCGCCTACTTCCATCGCGAGCGCACGCGCGAGGCGCGAGAGGCGCGGCAGAAGGTCAACTTCGTCACGCAGGTCTCGCACGAGCTGAAGACGCCGCTCACCAACATCCGCATGTACGCCGAGCTGCTGAGCGAAGATCTCGAGGGGCTGGAGGACACCGCGACGCCGCGGCGGCACCTCGAGGTGATCGTGTCGGAGAGCCAGCGGCTGTCGCGGCTCATCCACAACATCCTCACGTTCTCGCGCCACCAGAGCGACAAGCTCACGCTGCGCCCGACCGATGTCCCGCTGCGCCCGCTGGCCGACGCGGTGGTCGCGCAGTTCGAGCCGAGCTTCGCGGCGAAGGGCCTCAAGGCGGAGGTCTCGGGGGAGTCGACCGCGCACGTCGATCCGGACGCGGTGGGGCAGATCCTCGGGAACCTGCTGTCGAACGTCGAGAAGTATGCGTCGGACGGTCACCGGGTCGAGGTCGAGATCAAGGACGATCGGATGGAAGTGCGCGATCACGGGCCGGGCGTGCCGCCGGAAGATCTGCGCCGCATCTTCGAGCCCTTCGTTCGCCTCGGCGACAAGCTCTCGGACGGCGTGACCGGCACGGGCATCGGGCTCACCATCGCGGGTGAGCTGGCGCGCCTGCAGGGCGGATCGCTTGATGTCGAGCGCGCCAACCCGGGCCTTCGTTTCACCCTTCGTTTCCCGAAAGAAAAGGGGCTCCCGTCGTGAAAGTACTCGTCGCCGAGGACGATCCGAACATCCTCAAGGGCATCCTCGAAGTGCTCGAGATGGAGGGCTACAAGCCGCTCGGCGTGCCCGACGGACAGGCCGCGCTCGAGGCGTTCGATCGCGAGAAGCCGGACTTCGTGTGCCTCGACATCATGATGCCGAAGGTGAACGGCTACGACGTCTGCAAGACGATCCGCGCGAAGTCGGGGACGGTGCCGATCATCTTCCTGAGCGCGAAGTCGGAGGAGATCGACAAGGTGCTCGGGCTCGAGCTCGGCGCGGACGACTACCTGATGAAGCCGTTCGGCGTGCGCGAGCTGACCGCGCGGATCCGGGCGGTGGCGCGCCGCTGCCTCGCGCTGAAGCCGCGCGCGGAGCGGCCCGGGACGTTCACGCTCGGCGATCTCGAGGTGCTGCCGATGGAGCTTCGCGCGCGCCGCGGCAGCGAGACGATCGAGCTCACGCTGCGAGAGGTGAAGCTGCTCGAGACGTTCTTCGCGAATCCCGGCGTGGTGCTGACGCGCGATGTGCTGTTCCGGGAGTGCTGGGGCATCGATCACTTCGCCAACAGCCGGACCCTCGATCAGCACGTCTCGAAGCTGCGAAAGAAGATCGAGATGGACGCCAACGTGCCCATGGTGATCACCACCGTGCACGGGGCGGGATACCGCTGGACGCCGCCTTCGTAAAACGTCAGCGCTTGCGCTCGAACACGACCGGCTGTCCCAGCGCCGCGAGCGCGGACGAGGCGTCGCTCTGGAGGGCCGCGTACCGGTCGGGCGGGAAGGATCCCGCCACGCGATCGTACGCGAAAGAGAGCGTGGATCGCTGCGGCGCGGACTCGACCGCCACCGACCAGCGCGCGAAAGACTCGCCGGACGTGCTCGCGTTCGCGCTGAGCGGGGTCATCTGGTAGTCCTTCGGCACCACGATGCTGGTCTCGCTCCGGAACGAGATCGGCCACCGCAGCTCGAACGGATTGGCGCGATCCTCGACCGCGGTGATGGACAGGCGGCCCGCCTCCCAGGGCGCGGGGATCTTGGTCACGAGCTGTCCGTTCGACTCGTGGAGCTGACCATCGACCAGGTATCGCAAGCGCAGCTTGAGCGGCTTGTCGAGGTGGTTCAGGTCGTCGATCTCGAGCGACTGCACGCGGACGTTGCCGAGCCAGCCCTGGATGGCTTGCGCCCGGCGCGAGGCCTCGCTCGAGCCGAGCGTCTCCCGCAACGCGAGCGCGCTCCAACCGCTCGCGGTCACCGACTCCACGACTTCGAGCGTGGTCTTGCCGATCGCCTTCACTTCCCGCTCGATCTCGATTTCGGGCAACGCGTCCTCGGCCCTCTCGATCGTCACGAAGCGCGACGTGCTAGCGTCGACCAGCAGGGCCTCCTGCCCCGTCAGCCACGAGGGCCCCGTGGAGGTGCTCCACCACTTCGACGTCGCGTCGATGAAGCGTGGCGTCGGTCCCGGCACGTACACGATCATGTGATCGAATTGATCGAGCGAAGGCACGTCGTGCTGGATCGGCCCCCACGTCCGGACCAGCGCGAGCTTGGCCTCGACGCCCACCGCCACCAGCATCCGCTGCAGCAGGAGCGCGTGATCCTTGCAGTCGCCGTAGCGATGATCGAGCACGTCGCCCGGGATGCGCGGGACGCGGGCGCCGCGACCGAACTCGATCGCCTTGTACGTCAGCTCCTTTTGCACGTAGCGCGCGAGCACGTTCACCCGCGCGTCGGCGCTCTCCAGGCCCTCGGTGAGCTTGCGCGCCAGCTTCTCGATCTCGGGCCCACGCTC
>Ga0105047_10002874_pt1 | contig 30594 bp, 25 predicted proteins | sample MAT04_FD_78384 | JGI IMG/M metagenome (GOLD analysis project Ga0105047, IMG submission 78384) | Freshwater microbial communities from Lake Fryxell liftoff mats and glacier meltwater in Antarctica - MAT-04 (megahit assembly) | ecosystem: Environmental > Aquatic > Freshwater > Ice > Liftoff... | reverse complement strand
CTCTCCCCAAAAACCGGGGAGAGAAGGGGAGATTCTATTTTTTTTGGTTCTTTTTGCCAGCAAAAGCTGGCAAAAAGAACCATTATGTTTTTCTCCCTCCCTTCCCTGCAGGGGAAGGGAGGGATGGGTTTGTCTCGCTAATCACGAAATTGGCCTTATGTTACCGCCTATGGGGCAGGTGGGCATAGGGCCGGCCCGGCGCGCTGTGCCGGGTCCAGGCTGAAATGGACGGGCCCGCCGGACTAACCCCGGCCTAGGCCTTCTTGAGAATCTGACCGGCGATCTCCTGCAGTTCTGCCAGTTCGGGAGAGCGGATCAGGTAGCCAAAATCGCCCAGCGCGGCGGCAAAGACCCCGCTGATGGGCTGAGCCGAAACCACCTGGCGCGAGAAGCCAGACATCACTTTTTCGTTGGAAAGCAGGTAGCGATACCCCCGGCGGCGGCCCACATACGCGCAGAAATACGGGCGGGTGATCACCGCGCCGAAATGGTTATTCACCACCACATTGGCATACTCGTCGAAAATATTGATATCGTTGGCGTAATTCCACATATCCACGGTCAACCCGCCCGGCGGGCGCATGTTAACCTCCAGGGCCACATATTTGCCCTCCGGGGAGCAGAAAAATTCAAAGTGGAAAAAGCGCTCGCGCAGGTTGTAGGCTTTCACCAGCCGGCACCCGGCCTGGGCCAGTTCGGTGGGGATTTTGCGCAGGGTGAAATAGGTAAAATCGAGGGCGCGGTTGACCAGGTCCATCACCCCTTCGCTGTATTCCAGCGAAGATGAAAACACAATCTGCCCATTCTGGTCCACCAGCCCATCAAAAGTCTGGATCTTCCCCAGGATAAACTCCTCAAAAATGAAATCCTGGCGCAGCGGCGCATCAAAAAAGGCTTCCAGTTCGGTTGCATTGGAAATTTTATAGGTGTGGCTGGCGCCCACACCCACATCCGGCTTGACCACCAGCGGGAACCCCAATTCTTCCACCACAAGCCTGGCCTCCGAAAGCGTATGGCAGATGCTGCCGCGGGCGCAGGGGATGCCGGCCTTACGAAACACAGCTTTCATTTCCGATTTGCGTTTGACGCGCACCAGATCATTGGTTCTAAAACCGGGGATATTAAAATCGGTGCGCAGACGCGCATCGGATTCCAACCAGTATTCGTTATGCGATTCCAGCCGGTCAATTTTTCCGTAACTGTGGGTATAGAAGCCCAGCGCGCGCACCAACTCATCGTAATTATGCTGGTTGGTCACCCAATAATATTCGGTCAGGGCAAATTTGAGTTCGTGCGGCAGAGAGTCAAACGGCTCGTCGCCCAGGCCAAGCACGTTGACCCCCACGCGGCGCAAACTGGTGACAAACGGAATAAAGTTTGGCGGAAAATGAGGCGAAAAGGCTACAAAATTCATCGTTCCCTCCTATGAGGAATAATAAGGATCAATTATATCAAATACCCTCCAACAAAGCCACTTGCCCACCTGCCCCTTCGGGCACCCGAAGGAGGAAGGAATCCGGATCAAAACAATGTTGGATAATATACATCCAAAATATAATCTTATCCGTACTATATTTTAGAACCGATAAAAGCAACACCTATTCACCCACACAACTCTACTTTAAGGATGGAGAAATGAACGCAAAAGCTCACCGCACGTTTTTCAAGCAGCCCGCATGGTTCGTCTCGCTGATGCTGCTGGTCGTACTGCTTCTTGCAGCCTGCGCCCCGGCCGCCACTCCGCCGCCGACTGCCGTCCCTACCGCCATACCCGCTCCTACCGCGGTCCCGGTACCCACGGCTACCGCGGCCCCCACCGCCACCGCGGCCCCCACCGCCATGCCAGTGACTGAAGCCACGATCAACATTGCCACCGACCCCAAGCTGGGCAAGATATTGGTCGACGGCAAGGGCATGACGCTCTACATGTACACCAAAGACACCCCAGATATGTCTAACTGCACTGCCGGCTGCCTAAAGGCCTGGCCGCCCCTGCTGACCCTGGGTTCACCCAAGTTGGGTGACGGTGTGGATAAGGCGCTGGTTGGCTCGTCCAAAATGGCCGATGGTAGCATGATTGTGACCTACAACAAGATGCCGCTCTACTATTACGCCAAAGATGTCAAGGCCGGCGATGTGGTTGGCCAGGACGTAGGCAAGGTGTGGTACGTGGTTTCGCCGGCTGGCAAAGTCATCGGCATGGATGTGACCCTGAATGTGGCCACCGACCCCAAACTGGGCAAGATCCTGGTGGACGGTAAGGGTATGGTGCTCTACATCTACACCAAGGACGAACCGGACAAGACAAATTGCACAGGCGGCTGCCTGGCGGCCTGGCCGGCGTTTATCACGCAGGGCAGCCCCACCCTGGGCGAAGGTGTCGATAAAACCCTGGTTGGCTCGGCCACCATGGCTGACGGCTCGAAGATTGTGACCTACAACAAGATGCCGCTGTACTACTACGCCAAAGACGTCAAGGCCGGCGATACTACCGGGCAGAATGTGGGCTTCGTGTGGTACGTGGTAGCCCCAGACGGTAAGGTGGTCGGCTACGATGCCGCGGTGAAGGTTGCAACGGATGCCAAGTTGGGTAAGTTCCTGGTGGATGGCAGGGGCATGACGCTCTACATGTACACCAAGGACACCCCGGACGTCTCGACCTGTAAGGATGCCTGCCTCAAAGCCTGGCCGCCCCTGCTGAGCAACGGCGCCCCCATGTTTGGCGACGGTGTGGATAAGGCCCTGATCGGCACGGCCAAACTGGCCGATGGCACGATGATTGTGACCTACAACAAAATGCCGCTGTACTTCTACGCGAAAGACGTCAAGGCCGGCGATATCACCGGACAGGCTGTCGGCACGGTGTGGTACCTGGTCGCCCCTGACGGTAAAGTCATCAAGTAAGAAATTCCTTCCCGAATCAAAAACTGGCCGCGCTCACACGCGGCCAGTTTTTGATTCGGGCGAACTGCCCATTCACAACCCCAAAATTTCTATTTTGCGCTTGCCCATCTGAAAATGGTCCAGGCGCCGCCAACATGCCTCTTTGGGCACCCCAAGCGGGTCGGTGCGCGGCACTTTCTGCGCCTTATCGCTGATCAGCGCCAGCATGCCGCCTGGCGCCATTACCCCACGCAGCGCGCTGAGCAGCGCAGCCAGCGGGTCTGCGCCGGGCGCCGCGACCCACCGCGAGTGCCCCCCATAGGGCACATCGGTGAGCACCAGATCCACAGAAGCTTGCGGCAGGTGCTCCAGCAGGGCGCGCTGGTCCAGCGCGTTGGCTGTAAATACGCGGGTGGGCAGGGGCCGGGCCGCCAGGCTTTCCACCCGGGCGCGCAGCACCTGTGCGCTGACCAGCGCCTGCTGATGCGATTCTTTGCCGTATTGCAACCCCAGCGCGGCCAGTTCGGCCGTGCGCCGGGCCAGTCCATCCGGCCGCAGCAGGTCCAGGTTGCGCCGCGCCAGCGCGACGGCTTTTTCGTCTACATCCGAGGCAATCAGCGCGCCCAGCGACTCCGCGTGCAGATACCCCAGCACCGTCACCAGGTAGCCCGTGCCGCAGCACGGATCATACAACACCCGCAAGGGGGCGGCGCGCAGGGCCAGGCAGCGCTGCAGAATTTCGCTGCCCAGCCGGATGGGAAAGGCCGGATGGCCGGGCAGGCTGTACAGCACCCGCCCACTGGCCAGGTCAGAATAATCGGGACGTTCGGTGGCAAATTGATACGGCATCGGGTTCAGGGCAGCCGCAGGCGGTCCGGCAGGGAAATGCCCTCGGCCAGCATATCCGGGGTACCCAGGCGGCTGCCGCAGTTTCCGCACAAGCGCATTCCGGGTGGAATATTGAAACCGCATTTTCGGCAGAGCAGGGCAGGCACGCGGCGAATCTCCTATAAAAAAGTTGCGACTGAGGTGATTATAGCGGAAGACGCGGCATGAATCTATAGATCGGGGAACTGGTCTGGTTTTTGACCCATCTACCATGCCCGTGGACGCATCTCTCTGTTCGTTTTCCCCCCCTTTTTCGCGAGAAGCGGTAAAATTAATCCAAGAGGACTGCGCATGAATGTTCAAACCAAGTTAATGCGCCTGGCGGTCATCACCGGCGGGCACGATTATGATGTTCCCAATTTTCAACATCTGTTCAGCAATATGCCAGGCGTGGCGGCGGTCATCCAGCCGCTGGACGAATTTGCCGCCGCACCCCAGCTAACCCGCGATGCGTATGCCGCCGTTTTGTTTTATTGCATGCCCACCCCCAAACCGGATGCCGAAAGCCAACGCTGGTACACCGGCGCGGTGCGCGCCGCGCTGGAACATCTGCGCGAGACCGGGCAGGGGCTGGTGCTGCTGCACCATGCCATTCTGGCGTACCCAGACTGGCCCTTCTGGCGCGAGTTGAGCGGGATAGACCCGACTCTGGCGAGCTACCACCACGATCAGACCGTGCGGCTGCAGGTGGCGGCCCCCAACCACCCCATCACCGCCGGGTTGGCGAATTTTGAAGTGGTGGATGAGACCTACCGCATGGGCGAGCCCGACCCGGGCAGTGAAGTGCTGCTGAGCACCGATCACCCCCTCAGCCTGCGCTCTATCGCCTGGGCGCGCAGCTTTGGCCGCTCGCGCGTCTTCTGCCTGGCGCTCGGCCATGATGCAGTCTGCTGGTACAGCCTGGCTTTTGAGCAAGTGTTGACGCGCGGCCTCCATTGGACCGTAAACGGCTGACCGCGCCGGATGCATTCGTGTGAACGAATAAAATTTTTTGGATTGGACCTTCTGGAGGTATGATGAAAAGCATGTTATTTGTTTGGGGCGGGTGGGCCGGACATGAACCCAAAGCCTGTGTGGATATTTTTGCGCCGCTCCTGCGCGCCGAGGGCTACCAGGTGGATATTTCCGACACGCTCGATGCGTACCTGGACACCGAAAAGCTCAAGAGTTATGACCTGATCAGCCAAATGTGGACGATGGGCACCATCACCCGCGAACAGCAGACGGGGCTGTTGGCGGCAGTGAAAAGCGGGGTGGGTTTTGGCGGCTGGCACGGCGGCAGCGGCGACTCGTTCCGCGAATCCACCGAATACCAGTTCATGGTGGGCGGGCAGTGGGTGGTGCACCCCGGCGGGGTCATCGATTACCGCGTCAATATCACCAATCACACCGACCCCATTACCGCCGGGTTGGAAGACTTTGACATGCACTCCGAGCAATACTACATGCATGTCGATCCATCCAACGAGGTGCTGGCCCATACCACCTTCAACGGCGAGCATGCCCCCTGGATCGACGGCGTGGTGATGCCGGTGGTCTGGAAGCGGCGCTATGGCGCGGCGCGGGTGTTCTACTGCTCGCTCGGCCACGTGGCAAAGGATTTCGATGTGCCCCAGGCGCGCGAGCTGGTGCGGCGCGGCCTGCTGTGGGCTTCAAAGTAAGTTCTGGATCTCGGAGGAAGCGATGAAACCTATGAAGATTGGCATCATTGGCTGCGGCGTCATCAGCGGCATTTATCTCAAAATGTTGAAGACCTTTCCGCTGCTCGAAACTGTAGCCCTGGCTGACCTGATCCCAGAACGCTCCCAAGGGCGCGCCGCTGAATTTGGCATCCCACGCGCCTGCACGAATGCCGAACTACTGGCTGACCCAGAGATTGAGATTGTGTTGAACCTGACCACCCCGGATGCGCATGCCTCGGTGGCGCTCGATTCGCTGCAGGCTGGCAAGTCGGTTTACAACGAAAAGCCCCTGGCCATTCACCGCGCCGAAGCCCAGCACATGCTGCAGTTGGCCGCCGAGCGCGGCCTGCGCGTGGGCGGCGCTCCCGACACCTTCTTAGGGGCCGGGCAGCAGACCTGCCGCAAGGTGATTGACGATGGCCTGATCGGCACCCCCGTGGCCGCTACCGCCTTTATGACCGGCCACGGGCATGAATCGTGGCATCCCGCGCCAGAGTTCTACTACAAGGTCGGTGCGGGTCCGATGTTCGATATGGGACCCTATTATGTGACCGCCCTGGTCAACCTGCTGGGTCCGGCCCGCCGCGTCACCGGCTCGGCGCAGATCAGCTTTCCCCAGCGCACCATCACCAGCCAGCCCAAAAACGGCCAGATTATCGATGTGGAAGTGCCCACGCATGTAGCCGGGCTGATCGATTTTGCCGGCGGCGCGGTGGCCACGATCATCACCAGTTTCGATATCTGGCGCGCCGAACTGCCGCGCATTGAAATCTACGGCAGCCTGGGTACGCTGTCGGTGCCGGACCCCAATACCTTCGGCGGGCCGGTGCGCCTGTGGCGCGCCGGGGCCAAAGAATGGGAAGATGTGCCGCTGCTGCCGCACTACGGGCAGAACTGGCGCAGCCTGGGTGTGGCCGATATGGCCTACGCCATCCGCACCGGCCGGCCGCACCGCGCCGGCGGCGAGCTGACCAACCACGTGCTGGATATCATGCACGCCTTCCACGATGCCTCGGCGGAAGATCGCCACATCCGCCTGCAATCCACCTGCCCGCGGCCGGCCCCGCTCCAACTGGACCTGCCCGAAGGAACGCTGGACTGAGAACGGGAGTGTCTATTATGAGAAGCTCCCATTCTCATGAGAGTGTTGAACCATTCAACCCTACCCCCAACCCTTGCCCAGAAATGGGGAGGGGAGCAAGTAAAAAGCGAAGCGTTGCCACGTTCCGTGGCAACGCTTCGCATCCGCAAACCTCTGCTTTTCTCCCCCGCCCCGCTTGCCCGCTTCTGGTATTCAGCCGATGAAATTTTTGTTTTCCACGATAAATTTACGCCGGATGTTAAAAATTGGCATTCTGGCGCTGTTTGTGCTGTTAAATATCCTCAACCTGCCCGCCGGTTGGGCCGATAATGGCGACTATAACCGCATTACGCAGTGGTTCAGCTCCGGCCCGGCATTTTTGCCGGAAAACTTCCCGCCGGCGGGCACACCTGCCTGGGACCGGCGCTTTTATTCCGAATGGGTGCCGTTTTGGAAGCTGGATTTCCCGCTCGCTTCAGGCATGTTTAATTCGGCCCTGCTGCTGTGGGCGCCGGGGATCCTGATCAACAAGCTGCTCTATTCCGGCTCGGTGCTGTGGGCTCCGCTGGCCTCGCTGGGGGTGCGGTTGGTGCTGCTGGCGCTGCTGTGGCGTCTGTTAAATGGGCTTGAGCACGGCCCCCGCCCGGTTTTGCATATGCTGACCCTGGCGCTGCCGCTGGTTTTGCTGTTCGGCACGCGCGACGTGGCCGCGTTCTATAACAGTTTTTACCAGGAAGCCGGCACCCTGGTGTTTTTGCCCCTGCTGCTGCTGGTGGTCGGCTGGGGCTGCACCCGGCCGCGCGACGCCTGGTTTTATGCCGCCTACGCTGCGGCTGTGCTGCTGCTGGTCACTTCCAAAACGGCCGCTTTTTACTGGGCACCCCTGGCGCTGGCATTTGTCCTGCCGCTGCACAAGGTGCTGCGACAACCGCGCATTTACCTGCCGCTGGCGGTGGGGTTGGTGGCGGTGCCGCTGGCAGCCGGACTGATGCTGACGCATGTGCCCAATATCGGGCCAAACCGGGCCTATAATGCCCTGTTTGGAGGAGTGCTGCAATTGAGCGAAGCCCCCCAACAGCGCCTAACCGAGCTGGGTCTGGCACAATCGGAACGCTGCCTGGCGTTGGATTGGTATAACGGCGGGGCTGACTGTTCGCGGCCGGATTGGGACAAAATTAGTTACAGCGCGGTGGTGCGGGTGCTGCTGGCTGAGCCGCAGATTGTGCTGAAACAGGCGCAGTTCATGGCGGATAGGTCGCAGAATTTATCCCTGTCGTTCGGTCAATATGCCTTTGGCGATGATTATCCGCGCCGGGCAGACCGTTTGAACTTGTGGTCGCGGCTGAAGGCGAACATTTTTCCGCGCGGCGGCTGGCTGGCGGTCAGCCTGCTGCTGCTGGGCGCCGGCATTGCCGCAACCTGGAAGCAGCCCGGCCTGGCCGGCAGTCTGGCCCGGGTGGGCCTGCTGTGCCTGCTGGCGCTGGTGATCGACGGGTATGTGGAAATTCTGGGGGACGGCCAGCGCGACCTACTCAAGCACCTGTTCATCCCCAATGTCTTATTTGATCTGGCGCTGTTGGCGGTATTCAACGCGCTGTTGGCCCGCGGGGCGGCTGCCTTTGGCCGCAAAACACCCGGGTGAGTGATCATCCGGGTGTTACTTCACAAGGCAGCCTTTTGGATTCGTTTAAATGAGTTTTTTGGCCCACTGCACGAAGGCGGGGAAGATCACTTCCGGCTCCATCAGCTCGGGGTGCCAGCGTTTCTCGTGTTCGCACAGCAGCCAGCCGTTATAGCCGTTGGCCTTGAGCAGTGCGATCGACTCGGCCAGCGGCAGATCACCGGTGCCGGGCAGCACATAGCGCCAGCCGACTTTTTTGCCGTCGGCAAATTGCTCGGTCATGGCCTGGGGGTGGCTGGGGTCGAAGGTGGCATCTTTGACGTGGCAGTAGCCCACGCGCGGGCCGATGGCGGCGTAGGTCTCTTCGGGGATTTCACCGCCAGCACGGAAGGTGTGGCCCATATCCCACAACGCGCCAAAATTGGCATTGGGAATGCTATCGAGCAGCACCTTGCAGTCGCGTGCCTTGATCCACAGGTCGTGGGTTTCGAACACCCAGTGAATATCGTGGGCGCCGTCCAGCGCCAGGATTTCCTCGATCATATCATGGCCGGTTTGGGCCAGTTCGGCGCGCGAATGCTTTTCCAGATCGCCCCCGCCGAAAATGCGCACAATTTTCGCGCCCATGCCGTTGGCAGTTACGATAGTGCGTTTGGCCTCGTCCAGGTTCTTCTGGTGGGCTTCGGCATTGCAGGCATTAATGCTGGAGCTGATGGCGCTCACTTCCAGCCCGGCAGCATTGAGCTGGCGGCGCGTCTGGGCGGCCTGCGTGGTGAACATGGGCAGGGTGGTGACATCCAGCGTATCCAGGTAGCCGCGCAAATCAACCCCGTCAAAACCATATTCGCGCCCGCGGGCGCAGATGGTATCCAGGTCCCAGGTCGGGCAGCCCAGAGTCATGAAGCTTAGTTTCATAATAATCTCCTGCAACAAGGCTACTTTTGGAAGGAACTGGTGACGTCGGCGACGGCGCCGGAACCGGTGACGGTTTTTTGGAAACGCGAGGTGGCGATGAGCGCCTGCAGTTTCTTCTCGTACAGGTCCTCGTCCAGCGGCAGTTCCACGGTCTGGCCCGTCCAGGAAGACAGCATGATTGCGTTGCTCAACGAAAGCCCGCGAATGCCTTCCGGGCCTTCGGCCACCAGCGCGGAGGCGGGGTTGCGAATGGCCGCCGCGAACTTCTCGGTCACGATGATGTGCGCGCCGCCGCCCTTTTCGTAGGGAATTTCCACGGTTTCGTTGGGCACTTTGGCGAATAGTTCGGGGGTGGTGCGCAGGAACTCCAACATGGGCATTTCATTGCGGGTGAAGAGGATCTTGCCGCCTTCAACCACCACTTTACCCTTCTCGCCGACAATTTCCAGGCGGTTGGTGCCCGGCGATTCGGCCGTGGAGGTCACAAAGTGGCCCACCATACCGTTTTCGTGCTGGAAGAAGGCGGTGACTTCATCTTCCACTTCGATGTTATGGTATTTGCCAATGGCGGCAAAGCCGGTAACTTTCTTGGGCAATCCCACCAGCCACTGGTACAGGTCCAGGTTATGCGGGCACTGGTTGAGCAGCACGCCGCCGCCCTCGCCGCGCCAGGTGGCACGCCAGCCGCCGTTATCGTAATAGGCCTGGGAGCGGAACCAGTCCGTCACCAGCCAGGTGGTGCGCACCAGGTTGCCCAGTTCGCCGGCTTCGATCATTTCCTTCAGCTTGGCGTAGACCCCAAAGGTGCGGTTCTGGAACATGATCGCGAAGACCAGGTTGGGGAACTTCTGTTTGGCTTCTTCGTAGGCGTCATTCATCGAATGCGCGTCTTTGACGGTCACCGCTTCTGGTTTTTCCGAAAGCACATTGATGCCGTGCAGCATGGCCTCAATGGCGATAGGCGTGTGGAAATAGTGCGGGGTGGCAATCATCACCCCATCCAACTTTTCCTTCTCCATCATTTCGCGGTAATCGGTGTAAGCCGGCACACCGTGGGCGGCGGCGGCAGCCTGAGCGCGCTGCGGGTCAATGTCGCAAATGGCAGCCAGGGCGATATCGTCTGACTTGCTGATATCGCGGACGTGGGAACTGCCCATAATGCCCACGCCAATTACGGCAAACTTAAGCTTATCTGTCATCTATATTCCTCCGAGATGGGGTAATACCAATATCCTTCATTATAAACCCAAAAATGCCCCTCGAAATCTACTCTCTAATCGTTTCATTTTTGTAAAGTGGTCCACTTGGGCTTACCAGGAGTAGACTTTGGCCGGGGTCAACCGGATTACCCGGTTTTCGGGGTCGGTGCTCCAGCCGCGCTCTTTGTCGGTGATGTTGGCCTCGCCCACATAGCGTTGGTAGATCTTGAGCGACATCGCCGCCACCCGCTCGCGCGGCTCTTCGATAAATTCGCAACTGCCTTCCAACAGCACCGCCTGCAGCGCCTGTGGCGTTTGGGGCTCAATCAGTACCGAAATTTTGCGGTTTTTAGCCACCTCGCGCGCTTTGCGGGTGCTGATGAAGCAACTGATCCACAGGCTGGTACCGTCCCACAGGAACCAGACCGGGGTAACATGCGGCTGCAGCGTGTTGGGGTTAACAGTGGCCAGGCGGGCCAGAACGGGCTCGCCGCTCAGCAGGGCCTCAATTTGTGCTTGCTTTTCATCGTCGTTGGGCATAAGGAGATCTCCGTGGTGTATGCTCTATCTTTTTTCGGGTACGAAATGCTCTTTCCATTATATTATAAGGGTGCTGAAATGAAATCTTCTCAGGAGGTACGCATGTCCCCACATCCCCTTGTGCTACAGCTTCGTTTTGCGCGCAGCGAGATGCTACGCTGTCTGGAGGGCGTGACGCCCGAAGACGCTGTCCGGCGGGTGCAGCCCATGAACTGCATCAGTTGGGTGGTCGGTCATCTGGCCAACCAGGAAAACGCCTATTGGAACGTTTTGCCCGGCCGGGAAAACCAGGCACCGGGGCTGAATAACCTGGTGGGGTTCGGCAAGCCGGCCAGCACCCCGCCCCTGGATGAAATGTGGGCGACCTGGCGCGAGGTGACCCAGGCTGCGGACATTTACCTCGATAGGCTCGATGGCGCGAAGATGCAGGATTTTTTTGTCTGGAAAGGTGAAAAACGCCCTGAGAGTATTGGCACGATGCTGCTGCGCAACATCTACCACTATTGGTTTCATACCGGCGAGGCGCATGCCATGCGCCAGGTGTTGGGGCACACCAACCTGCCCCAGTTTGTGGGAGATATGAGCCTGGCGAAATATGATTTTTAAATGATTTGAGCGGCGGCAGCTTCGATTCGATCGATCTCGCACACTTACCAATTATAATAACCTGACATGATCGCGACCGTCCGCCGTTTTTTGGGTTTTGACCTGCCGGTTCCGCCCGAGCACCGTAAGAATTTCACGCATCTGTATTGGGATGTGGCCTTTTGGGGCATTCTCAACGGCAGCATCGTCAATTTTCTGGGGGTTTACCTCTCGCGCATCGGGGCGTCGCCGTTTCAAATGGGGCTGCTCACCGCCATCCCGGCCCTGATGAACCTGATTCTCACGCTTCCCGCCATGCTGCTGCTGGGTGGAAAGCCGGTCAGCAAGGTGGTGCCGCAGGCGGCACTGATTACGCGTGCTTTTTATCTGCTGCTGGTGCCATTGCCGTTGTTATTACCCCCCGACACCCAGGTGTGGGTGATTTTGGGACTGGTGCTGGCGCAAAATATTTCGGGCACGGTGGCGGTGATGATCGGCAACGCGTTTCTGGCCGAAAGCATTCCGTCTGAGTGGCGCGGCCAGGTGATCGGCACGCGCAGCGCGCTGGTGGCCATGACCACTATGGTCACTTCCGTGGTGATCGGGCAGATTCTCACTGCCATGTCGCTGTCTGGTGGTTACATGGTGCTGTTTGCCATCGGCTTTTTGGGCTCTATGGCCAGCGCCTACCAACTTTTTAAAATCAAGCCGATTGCCCCCCCGCAGCCGGTCAGCACGGCCGCGGCTTCCCCCGCCGGGATGCTGCATCTGGGCATTCTCAAAGGCCCTTTTCGCAAGGTGCTGGTGATGATGTTCCTGCTCAACCTGGCTATTTTCCTGCCGCAGCCGATTTTTCCGCTGTATCAGGTGAAAGTGCTGCATCTCTCTGATCAGATTATCAGCCTGGCGGCCAGTTTGTTTTCGCTGGTGCTATTTGTGGTCTCGGCCAAGGCGGGGGCCATTTCGCGCCGGATTAATTTTCGCCAGATGACCGGCTATGGTATGCTGATCGCCAGCGGTTCTACCATGCTGTTCGTGCTCAGCTTTGAACCCTGGGTCTATTTTGCCACGCAACTGGTGGGCGGCCTGGGCTGGGCCATATTTAATAACGGCGCCGTTAATTACCTGCTCGAGAATATTCCCGCGGACGATCGCCCGCCCCACCTGGCCTGGTTTAACATCGCTGCCAATGCCGCGGTGCTGCTGTGCGGCCTGCTCTCGCAGACGCTGGTGGGCAGTTTGGGTCTCTCGGGCGGCATGCTGCTGGCGGTGGCATTTCGTTTAATCTCCGGGTTGGCTGTTCTCCGTTTCGGCTAATTCGTTATTGCACCGCAAACACCCCTGCGGGTGGCCGAAGCGGCAGACGCGAAGGACGCGAAGAAGATGGAGTTTGAGATTAATTTTTACAATATAAAAAAGGTAATTACTCAGCCAGAACTTTTTACCCAACGATTAAGTCTCTTTTTTTCACCGCAAACACCCCTACGGGTGGCCGAAGCGGCAGACGCGAAGGGCGCTAAGTAACTAATTTTTAATATTTCTTTGCGTTCTTTGCGCCTTTGCGGTTCAATGTTTGGCTTCAATTGACCAATTTTTATACCTTTTCCGTCGCAAAGATGACAGTCTTCTGACCGGGAGCATCTCGGCGAAGACTCTGACCATACAAGGGGTTCCCCACATTGTCAGCGTGATCCACGACATCACTCTGAGAAAGCTGGCGGAAGAGGCCTTGCGGGAAAGCGAACAGCTGTATCGTTCGATCCTCAATGCATCTCCAGATGACATTACCATTACTGACCTGAACGGCAGCATCCTGGTGTTTTCTCCTGCGGCGCAGCGCATGTTTGGCTATGACCCAGAAAAAGACAAGATTATTGGTTCGCAAGTGCTCGAATATATCGTGCCGGAAGATCGCGATAGAGCCAAAGCCAACATCACCAACATGTTCAAAGGGATTTACACCGGCCCCAATGAATATCACGGCGTGCGCAAGGGTGGCAGCTTGCTGGACATCGAGGTCAACAGCGCGCTCATTCAAGGCAGCAATCACCAACCGGCAAAAATGGTTTTCGTTATTCGCGATATAAGAGAGCGCAAGCGGGGCGAACAGAAAATCCAACAGTTGATGTCGCAGTTAGAGATCAAGACCAGAATGGCTCAGCTCAACGCCAATACCGACAGCCTTACTATGTTGGCTAACCGCCGCTATTTTGATGAGGCGCTGTCAGCTGAGTTGCAGCGCTTAAAGCTCTCTGGAACAGCTTTATCGCTGATTATGCTGGATGTGGATCACTTCAAGAAATTTAACGACTATTACGGTCATGTCGCCGGGGATGAGTGTTTGCGGCATATCGGATCGACGCTGCTGACGTTTGTCAGGCAATCTACAGACATTGTGGCGCGTTATGGCGGCGAAGAATTTGTGGCCATTTTAACCGGCACCGATCAGCGCGGCGCCGAGATATTGGCGGAACGCATCCGTAATGCCATTGAAGCCCTGGCGATTCCCAACGCCGGATCAGATGTTTCGAATTTTGTCACCGTCAGCCTGGGCGTGGTGACGGTATTCCCAGTTTGCATCCCCTCTGAAGAACAATTGGTGACTTTGGCCGATGAAGCCATGTACTTCGCGAAAGAAGCCGGGCGCAACAGGGTCGCCATATCAGGCAAAAATTCGGCAGCGAGCCCTGATGATTAATGGTTAATCGTATCCTAACACCCCTGTATATTGAGAGAAAAAACGAATTGACCATTTGACGATAGTGTGTAAAATGAAAATGCATTGGTGTTCAATTAGAAATTAAAGTAAGAGAGATCACGTGGATCTAAGATTTGTAGTTTTCCTTCGATTACGTATCATCCTCATCTCTCTCGTTTTCATTTCTGCCTGTTCAACAAATGGAAAGACCTTGAGCCATCAAAAACATATTGGAGAGGATGGATTGATCTATTCCTGAAGGATGGATATCAGTCAGTTTGCCTGCGACTGCATTCGCAATTGGTGGCTGAACTATGGACGATTGGCTTTTCCCAAGGCAACTTTGATCCTGGGATTGTGTGATGGGGGCGGCTCCAACAGTGCCTTGCACTACATCTTCATGGAACTACCGTGCCATCCCGGCTCAGACACTTATTTAATTCGCGATCTTTAGCGCCCTTCGCGCCTGCCGCTTCGGCCACCCGTAGGGGTGTTTGCGGTGAAAATCTTCTGGAGGACAATAAATGCGTCTCGGTGCCCCAATTTTTTTGCCCGTTTTCGACCCCGCCGCCTGGGTGGCTGCGGTTCAGGCCAAAGGTTACCGCGCGGCCTACTGCCCGCTGACCGGCGCGGAAGACGCCGCCACCCTGCGCGCCTGCGAGCGCGCCGCACAGCAGGCCGGCCTGGTCATCGCCGAGGTCGGCGCCTGGTGCAACCCGCTCAGCCCGGATGAACCCACCCGGCAGGCCGCCCTGGCCAAATGCCAGGCCATGCTGGCCCTGGCCGACGAGGTCGGCGCGCGCTGCTGCGTCAACATCGCCGGTTCGCTCGGCGCCAAATGGGATGGCCCGCACCCCGCCGATCTTTCCCCCGAAGCGTTTGACCTGGTCGTGCAATCGGTGCGCGCCATTTTAGACGCGGTGAAACCGCGCCGCGCCTTTTATACCCTCGAAACCATGCCCTGGATGTACCCCGATTCGATCGAAAGCTACCTCGACCTGATCGCCGCCATCGACCGCCCCCAGTTTGCCGTCCATTTCGACCCGGTGAACCTGGTCAACAGCCCGCTGCGCTATTTTCACAACGCAGACTTGATGCGCGAATTTATCGCCCGCCTGGGGCCTTACATTCGCTCGGTGCATGCCAAGGATACCCTGCTGCAGGATCACCTGACGGTGCACCTGGACGAGCTGCGCCCCGGCCTGGGCTCGCTGGATTATCGCACCCTGCTGGTGGAGCTGGACCGGCTGGACCCCGACCTGCCGCTGATGCTGGAGCATTTGCCCGGCGAAAGCGAATATGACCAGGCCGCCGCCTACCTGCGCGGCGTGGCGCGCGCGGTGGGGGTATCTTTGTGAGGCCGCAACCCCATAGTGATATAATCTAACCCATGAAACTCACGCTGCAAGAAGTCGAACACATCGCGCAGTTGGCCCGCCTGGACCTGACCCCCGCGGAGAAAGAGCGTTACCGGCAGCAGCTTTCTGCCATTCTCGATTACGCTGCCCGCCTGCAGCAGCTCGATACCACCGGTATTGCCCCCACCGCCAGTGTCCTGCCGCCGCACAGTGTGCTGCGCGCCGATGCAGCGCAGGTGGGGTTGAGCACCGCCGCGCTGTTATCCAATGCGCCCGCCGTCGAGCTGGATCAGTTCCGTGTGCCGCCTGTGATGGAGTAAGCCGATGCCCCAATTGACCGACCTGACTGCCCATCAGGCGCTGGCGGCCCTGCGGCAAGGGGATATTTCCAGCCGTGAGCTTACCGTGGCCTGCCTGGAGCGCATCGACCGCCTCGAACCGGCGCTGCATGCCTTTCTCACCCGCACCGCCGACCTGGCACTGCGCCAGGCTGATGCCGCCGACCGCCGCCTGGTGGCGCACCGCGCCGGGCAGGCAGAGCCCCTGCCGCCGCTTTTGGGGTTGCCGCTGGCAGTGAAAGATGTGCTGGCGGTGGAGGGCGTGCGCTGTACCTGCGGTTCGCTGATCCTTGAAAATTTTATCCCGCCCTACACCGCCACGGCGGTGGAGCGCCTGCTGCAGGCCGGGGCGGTGATTGTGGGCAAAACCAACACGGATGAGTTCGCCATGGGCTCATCCACTGAGAATTCAGCCTATGGCACCACCCACAACCCGTGGAACCTGACGCATGTGCCGGGCGGCTCCAGCGGCGGCTCGGCCGCGGCAGTGGCCAGCCGTATGGTTCCGGCGGCACTTGGCAGCGATACAGGCGGCTCGGTGCGCCAGCCCGCCGCCTACTGCGGCGTGACCGGGCTCAAGCCCACCTATGGGCGCGTCTCGCGCTACGGCCTGGTGGCCTATGGTTCCTCGCTGGATGCCGTGGGCGCATTTGGCCGCACCGCCGCGGATGTGACGCTGCTCTTCAGCCAGATGGCCGGGGTGGACCCGCGCGACGCCACCTCGATGGATATCCCTGTGCCGCCCATCGCGCTTTCCCCCGATCCTTCACTGGCCGGGATGCGCATCGGCGTTCCCAAAGAATATTTCCTCCCGGGCATGCAGCCCGAGGTGGAAGCCGGGGTGCGTCGGGCGATTGCCCAATTTGAAGCGCTCGGTGCGCGGGTCAGCGAGGTCAGCCTGCCGCACACCGAATATGCGCTGCCGGTGTATTACCTGATCGCCCCCGCCGAAGCCAGCGCCAACCTGGCGCGCTATGACGGTGTGCGTTTTGGCGTGCGCGCTCCGGCCGATGGGCTTGGAGAACTTTACCGCTTCTCGCGCGGTGCCGGTTTTGGCTCCGAGGTCAAACGACGCATCATGCTGGGCACATACGCGCTTTCCGCCGGCTATTACGATGCGTATTACGGCCAGGCTCAGAAGGTGCGCACCTTGATCAAGCGTGATTTTGAGCAGGCCTTTGCCCAGGTGGATGCGATTGCCACCCCCGTGGCCCCCACCACCGCCTTTCGCATTGGCGAGCACAGCGACGACCCGCTGGCAATGTACCTGGAAGATGTCTTTACCCTGCCCACCAACCTGGCGGGCGTGCCCGGGCTGGCTTTTCCGGTCGGCTTTGATGCGCACGGGCTGCCGGTGGGGATGCAGTTGATGGGGCCGCATTTCCGCGAGGATGTGCTCTTGCGCCTGGCGCACGCTTACCAGCAGGTTACCGATTGGCATACCCGCGCGCCGGTGTTGTAAATATTGCTGCGAACTAAACGATTTTGAGGTACCTATGCTGGAGCCTTTGCCTGAATCTACCGCTGACTTGCTTACCTGGGATTGGAACCAATTTGAACCCCTGGCAAACGAACTGTTGGCTCGCCCGCTGAGTGCGGCCAATAGCGCCGAATGGCTGCAGGATTGGTCCAATTGGGGCGCCTATTTGCTAGAATTGTACAACCGCCTCTACCTGGCTACCTCGCAAGATACCCAGGATTTTGCCGCGGAGCAGGCCTACACCCGCTATGTGGAGCAGATTTACCCGGCCAGCCTGGCGGCGGATCAGGCGCTCAAGCAAAAGTTCATCGCCAGCGGGCTGGAACCGGCCGGTTTTGCGGTTGCGCTGCGCAACCTGCGCGCCGAAATGGCGCTTTACCGCGAGCAGAACCTGCCGCTGCTCTCTGAAGAACAGAAGTTGTGCAACGAGTACGACAAAATTACCGGGGTGCAAACCGTGCTCTGGGACGGCGAAGAGCGCACCATTGCCCAGCTTTTCACGGTTTACCAGGAAACCGACCGTGACCGCCGCGAACAGGCCTGGCGCCTGGCCGCCGAACGCCAACTGTACGACCGGCCCGCGCTGAACGAGCTGTGGGCGCGTATGTTGGGGGTGCGGCAGCAGTTGGCGGTCCAGACCGACCTGCCCGATTATCGCGCGTATCGCTGGCAGCAGTTGCTGCGCTTTGATTATTCGCCGCACGACTGCCACCTTTTTCATGAGGCGATTGAGACCGAGGTGGTTCCGGTGGCCCGCCAAATTTATGAGCGCCGCCGCCAGCAACTGGGTGTGAGCGTTTTGCGGCCCTGGGACCTGGATGTGGATGTGTTGGGACGCGCACCGCTGCGCCCTTACCAGAACATCACGGAATTGAAGTCCAGGACCGCGGCTATTTTTCACCAGGTGGATGACCAGCTGGGCGCGCATTTCGACACGATAGTGGCCGAAGGCCTGCTGGACCTGGAAAACCGCAAGGACAAGGCTCCCGGGGGTTACTGCACCGATTTCCCGGTGGTGCGCCGCCCATTTATCTTTATGAACGCGGTGGGGGTGCATAATGATGTTCAGACCTTGCTGCACGAGGGTGGGCATGCCTTTCATGTTTTTGAATCGCATGCGATCCACCTGCTGCAATTGTTGCAGGTGCCGATGGAATTTGCCGAAGTCGCCTCGATGAGTATGGAACTGCTGGCTTCGCCCTACCTGGCGAGCACCGGCGGTTTTTATTCTGCGGCCGATGCTGCCCGGGCGCGGGTGGAACACCTGGAGAATAGCCTGCTTTTCTGGCCCTACATGGCGGTGGTGGATGCTTTCCAACACTGGGCTTATGAAAACCCGGCCGCCGCGGCCGAGGCTGAAAACTGCGACGCAGCCTGGACCGACCTGTGGCAGCGCTTTATGCCCGGGGTGGATTGGGGCGGTCTCGAAGATGTGCGGGCCACTGGTTGGCAGCGCAAGCTGCACATTTTCACCGTGCCATTCTATTATGTAGAATACGGCCTGGCTCAGTTGGGCGCTGTGCAAGTCTGGCGCAATGCTCTCTCAGACCAGGCCGGTGCGGTAGCGCGTTACCGCCAGGCGCTGGCTTTGGGCGGCAGTGTGCCTTTGCGCCAACTCTATCAGGCGGCCGGCGCGCGGCTGGCCTTTGACTGCGCCGCGCTGGCTGAGGCGGTGAGCCTGATGAAAAGCAAAGTTGAAGAACTTTCGTAAGGTTGAACCCGGCCTTTGAGCTACCCGCGAAAAGAGCCGCGCACGGTGCAGAGCACTCAAAGCAATCTATTTTCTCCGTGTTCTGCGTATCTTTGTGGTTAAATTGTTTGGGAGGATGAACAGCATGTCGCAAACGTTAAAAATTGCTGTACCAATGGCCGGTCTGGGCACCCGCATGCGCCCGCACACCTGGAGCAAACCCAAGCCGCTGATCGCTCTGGCGGGAAAAACCGTGTTGGATTATGTGCTTGAACAATTCGACAGCCTGCCCGATCCTGAGAATGTGGAATTCATTTTCATCGTGGGTCCCAACCAGTTGGAAATGGTAAAGGCGCACATGCTGCAGCATTATCCGCAGAAGCCAGTTCAATTTGTGGTGCAGGAAAAAATGCGTGGCCAATCGGATGCGCTTTACCTGGCGCGCGAATACCTCACCGGCCCCATGCTGATGGCTTTTTCGGATACCCTGGTGGAAACCGACCTGTCGGTGCTGGCGCAGACCGACCTGGATGCGATTGCCTGGGTGCGCCCGGTGCCAGACCCGCGCCGGTTTGGCGTGGCACAGCTCAACCCAGAAGGGTACGTCACCCGCCTGATCGAGAAGCCGCAGGACAAGGAAAACAACCTGGTGGTGGTGGGCTTTTATTACTTTAAATCGGGCGAAGCCCTGATGGATGCGATTGCCGAACAGATGGCGCGCAACCTGACCCTGAAAGACGAATTTTTCCTGGCCGACGCGGTCAATATTCTGCTGGAGCACGGCGCGCACATGCGTACCCAGCAGGTGGAGGTCTGGATGGATGCCGGCATGCCCGACGCCCTGTTGGAGACCAACCGCTACCTGCTCAGCCACGGTCATGATAACAGTGCCGCGGCCGCGGCACAGTATCCGGGTGTGGCCATCATTCCGCCGGTTTTCATCGCGCCCAATGTGCATCTTAGCTCTTCGGTGGTGGGCCCGCATGTTTCCATCGGTGAGGAATGCCATCTCAACCAGGTGGTGATTACCAACTCGATCATTGAAGAAGGCGCGCATATCGAAAATATGATCCTCGATGGTTCGCACCTTGGCCGCGATGTGCAGGTGCTGGGTCAGATCACCCGCCTCAGCCTGGGCGACCAGTCTTCGGCGTTGAGCTGACCGTAAATTATGCGGCATGGAGTTACTTCCAACCCCGGTAGCCTGGAGTGGGGCAGCATGGCACTTAACCTATCCCCTCTGCCCCTTTTCCTGAAGGAAAGGGGCAGAAAAGCGCAGGCTCGGTGCGGGGTGTTTTTGCCCTAAAATTAAGCTGGTTGTGCCAGCGGTTATACACTGAAGCAAGGAGTCGTGATGAGTCAATCCTATCTGTCGCACCGGGTTGCGGGTCTCAAACCGTCGGGCATTCGAAAATTTTTTGATATTGCCGCCACCATGAAAGACGTGATCTCATTGGGTATCGGCGAGCCCGATTTCAACACCCCCAGGCCGGTGCTCGAGGCCGGCATAGCCTCACTGCGCCGCAATGAGACCCATTACACCTCCAATGCCGGCATTTTGGAACTGCGCAAAACGCTGGGGGCGCATATCAGCCTGCATTATCAGGTCGATTACGACCCGCAGACAGAGATGCTGATCACCGTGGGCGGCTCGGAAGCGCTGTATCTGGCGGCAACCGCCCTGTTGAACCCCGGCGACGAGTTGATCATCCCAACCCCATGTTTTGTATCGTACCAGGCCGAGACGGTGTTGGCGGGTGGCGTGCCGGTGGAGATCCCCTGCCGCTTTGAAGATAATTTTGAAGTCGACCCCGCCGCCATCGCCGCGGCGATTACCCCGCGCACCAAAGCGATTCTGATCAGCTTCCCCAATAACCCCACCGGGGCCGTGGCCAGCCGCGAGACCCTGTTGAAAATTGCGCAGTTGGCCGAAGAACACGACCTGATTGTGATTTCTGACGAGATCTACGACCGCCTGGTCTATGCCGGGCACCAGCACGTCTGCTTTGCGGCGCTGCCGGGCATGCGCAAGCGCACCCTGCTGTTGGGCGGTTTCTCAAAGGATTACGCCATGACCGGCTGGCGCATCGGCTTTGTGGCTGGCCCGGCCGAAATTCTCACCGGTCTGGTGCGTATTCACCAGTACACAGTGATGTCGGCCCCCACCACCTCCCAATACGCCGCCATTACCGCCCTGAAAGAAGGCGAGGAATTCGTGCGGGAAATGGCCGAGGAGTACGACCGCCGCCGCAAACTGATTGTCGCCGGTCTCAACCGCATTGGCCTGCCCACGTTTGAGCCCAAGGGCGCTTTTTACGCCTTTCCCAAAATCAGCGTCACCGGCCTGGATGATGAAACTTTTGCCACGCGCCTGCTGCAGGAAGAACTGGTGGCGGCCGTGCCGGGGAATGCCTTTGGCAAGGGCGGCGAAGGGTTTGTGCGCTGCTCTTATGCCACCTCCTACGAAAAGATCGAGGAGGCCCTGCACCGCATCGAACGGTTTGTGAACCGTCTTTAGCTCGGAGGGAACGGCTGCGCGGAGGTAGTCATTAGGATGGAGACGCTGCAAATCTTTCTGCTCGGATCCCCAGAGGTGGTGTGGAAAGGTGAGGCATTCCGGTTACCGCGGCCCATGTCGCGGGCTTTGTTGTTTTACCTTGCGCTCACGGGTCGCGCCAGCCGCAGCAAGTTGCGCGCGCTGTTCTGGCCTGATGAAGCGGATGACGGTAAGGCGCGCGCCAACCTGCGGGTAGCGCTGGCGCGCCTGCGCGCCGGCCTGCCAGACCCCGACCTGCTGGATGTGGATAACGATACCATCACCCTGGCCCGGGATCGGGTGTCGGTAGATGCCGTGCACTTTTTGGAACTGGCCAAGCCGGCCCTGCGCGCGGCGGCGTTGATTTCGCTGCAGACGGTTCTGCCAGAACGCCTGGCGCAGAACCTGCGCCAGGCCGCCAGCCTGTGGCGCGCGCCGCGTTTTCTACCCGGTTTTTCCTTTGCCGAAGATAGCCCCAGTCTGGACCAATGGCAGTTGGCCACCACGCAGCAGTTGGAGGGGCTGTATATACGGGTGATCACCCGCCTGGCGGACCATTTTTCGGCTGCCGGCGATTTTGATTCCGCGCTGAGCTTTGCGCAAGATGGCCTGCAGGCCGACCCCTTGGCCGACGACCTGCACATCCGCACCCTGCGTTGGCTGCAAGCGTTGGGGCGAACCACCGCGGCCGCGGCGCATGCCCAGAGCTTGCCCGAACGCTTTGCTCAGGAATCTCTGGAGATTTCCGACACGCTGGCGGCACTGATCCGCCAGGTGCGCCAGGGAGGCGCGGCGGCCGCGATCCCCGAGGCGCAGGGTTGGCCAGTGGCGCATCTGACCCGGGTTCCGCTGGTGGGGCGGGCGGGCCAATTACAATCTTTGCAAGGGGGTTTTCGGCGCGGTGGCATGGTGCTGCTGCTGGGTGAAGCGGGGGTTGGCAAAACACGCCTGGCCTATGAGTTTTATCGTTCGCTGCAACCTCGCCCGCGTTTGCTGTTATTAAACTGCTTGCAGGGTGAAAACAACCTGCCTTTTCAACCCCTCAGCGATGCCCTGCGGCGCGCCATTCGCCAGGAAGAATGGCGCCGCCTCAAGCCGGCCTGGCTGCAGCAGTTGGCCCGCTTGCTGCCGGAACTTTCTGAGCCGCGCCCGGCGCGGGTGGTGGATGCAACCGTGCCGTTGGAACTGCAGCGCAGCTATATTTTTGAAGCGCTGCGCCACTTGCTGCTGGATATCAGCCGGTCGGGGCGGCTGCTGGTGGTGCTGGATGGCGCGCAGTGGTGTGATGCAGCCACCCTGGCGGCCCTGGCTTATCTGAATCAGCGCCATTTGTTTACGGAGCGCGGCATGCTGTTGGTGGTGGCCCGGTCGGAGGAGCCCAACCCGGTGTTGGAGCATTGGACCGCGGCTGAGCACGGCGCGGCGGGTTTTCAACAGGTCAACCTGCCTGCACTGGATCCGTCTGAAACCGCCGAATTGGCCCAGCGCGTGTTGGACCAGGCTGTGCCGGAAGATGTGGCGCAGCGCCTGGCAGAAGATACTGGCGGAAACCCGCTTTTCCTGCTGGGAACGTTGTTTGCTTTGCTTGATAACTCCCCCACTGCCGGGTTGAGTGCCGCGCTGGCCCAACTGCCGGTGGGAGGCAGTTTGCACAATTTGCTGCGCCAGCGCCTGGCGCGCCTGCATCCGGTGGTGCGCCAGGTGGCTGCTGCTGCTTCGGTGCTCCGCGCCGAGTTTACCCCGGCTTTGCTGGTAGAGGTTGCACAGTTGGATCTGGAAACGGTGGCGCAGGCGCTGGATGAACTGCAGCGGGTGCACCTGATCCAGCCGGTACCGGGGCGGCCCGCGGCGGCCTATTCTTTTATCCACGGCCAAATCCGCGAAGTGATTCACTGGGAGCAGGGCGTAGCTCGTCTGCGGCTGCTGCATGCGCGCGCGGCGCGCGGCCTGGCAGCACAGGCAGATGCCTCGCAGCGCTATGCCGCCCGCCTGGCATATCATTATGAGCAGGCCGGGGATCTGCTGGCGGCCTTTCAATGCTGGCTGCAGGCGGGCCGGCATGCCCGCGGCTTGTTAGCCATCCGCGAAGCGCTGCAGGCTTTTCAGGCAGCCGAGCGGCTTGTGCCGATTTTAAAAGAAATGTTGTCTGATGAAACCCTATATGAGCTGTATGCGGTGTGGGGCGAGACCAGCGTTTATGATATGTCCAACCTGCAGTTTAAGGAGCAGCTCTTTAATCGTCTATTGCAGCTTGGCGAAGAGCGGCAGAGCCCACTGCTGATCGGCGGCGCGCTCAGTGAACTGGCCCACGTGGTATCCTTCCAAAAGGACCCGGCGCGCGCGTTGCAAAATTTTCGGCAGGCTGCCTATCAGTTGGAAGCGCTGGCCAACCCGCTGCCGGCGGCGCAAAATGATTACCGCCAGGGTTGGTTCCTGATGCGCCTGATGCGCTATGCCGACGCCGCCCTGCTGCTGGAAAAAGCTCTGGCCCGCCTGGAAGAAGCCGCCCCGCCCGTGCCGCAGGAACTGCGCGTTAACCTCGAATACCGCCTGGGCATGGTGTATTTGCTCACGGGCTGGCCGGCCCGGGCACGCCAATTGGCAGAGAGCGCCCTGCGGCAAACGCCATCGCCAGGTGCGGTGTATGGTCACCTGGTGATGGCCGGTGCCATGTTTTATCTGGGCCAACACCCCGCCGCGCTGGAACATGTGCGCCAGGGGTCGCAGCTTGCCGTCAACCTCACCAGTTGGCGCATGCAGGGCCTGTTTACCGTCTTCCAACTGCGCATCGAACTGGCCATCGGTGAGATCGACACAGCCTGGAAGCATGCCCAGGCTGCCGCAGAACTGGCCAGGAACCATCAGATGTCGGATGTGTTGTGTAATGCACTGATGATACAGGGCGACATCTACCGCGTACTGGGAGACGCGCAGGCTGCCTTGCGCGCTTACCAGGCCGCGCTGGTTGCGGGTGAGGGCCGCTGGGACAGCCTGGGCGCCCAATTTCGCCTGGGTATGGCGCTGGTGGATTTGGGTCAGCCGGAAGAAGGCCTGCGCCAGGTGGAAGAGGCTTATAGCGCGGCCCGCCGCATCGACCTGGGTGAAATTTACCTGCCGGCCATGACGGCGTGGGCGCTGCTGTTGGCGCGCACCGGCCGACTGGAGGATGCCCTGGCAATGACCCAGAGTTGGACCTGGCTTGCCCAGGAACGGCGCCATATTCCCTCAGGCGTGGTGCGGGTCTTTGTGCTGAGCCTGGATGCCATCCGGCGCGGGGATGAGCGCGAGGTTCGCAGCCTGGTCGATGCGGTGCTGCAGACCGCGCGCGAGTTATCCAACCCCATGTGGGAGCTGCAGGGTTACCATACCCTCGCCCGCCTGGGCCCCCTGGCGAAGCCGGAAACCGCTCGCGTCCAAGAGCTATTGGACCTGATGGCGCGCCGCGTGCGTGATCCGGAACTGCGCCCGCTGGTCGAGACCTTCCTCCGCCGCAACCGCGCCGCCCTGTTGGGCGTATCATAGCGAAAATAGCTGAAATCCAAATATATCCCATTGCAACTCGAATTATATGAGGAGCGCTTTTTTGCCCGTTTGGTTACGTTCTGGTAACGCTGCCTGTTTATACTATATTTATCCGGTTACCAATCGGGCATAGGAAACAGGGGTCCTGTGCGAAAGATCGCTGGTGAGAGGGGACAATCACCAGCGATCTTTTTTTTAATTTATAATAGACCCATGCAGTCACCACCGCTCCCACCCAAACGAATTGCGATCATCGCGCACCCCAGTATGGCGGGTGCTCCGGAAGAAGCGCTCAAGCTACAGGAATCGCTGCAAATGGCCGGCATCACCACGGCCATTTGGGCTTCGATGAGTGACGACGATTTGCGCGCCCGCCTGGCCGAGGGCGAGTTTGATGTGCTGACCGCGCTGGGCGGCGACGGTACCATGCTGCGCGCCGGGCACCTGTGCGGGCCATTTGGCGTACCTGTGCTGGGGATCAACCTGGGGCGCTTTGGCTTTCTGACCGAAGTCCGGCGTGACCAGTGGGCGGCCATGGTTCCCGAACTGATCGCGGGCCGCTACCGCCTGGAAGGCCGCATGATGCTGCGCACCGAACACCGCCGGGACGGGCATGTTTTGGGACGTTGGGAAGTGCTCAACGACGTGGTGGTGTGCCGCGGGCATTTTGTCCGCCCGGTCACCTTGCAGGCTTCGGTGGATGGTTACCTGTTGGCCACTTATGTGGCCGACGGCCTGATTGTCGCCACCCCCACCGGCTCCACGGCGTATGCCCTGGCTGCCGGCGGCCCCATTATGCCCCCGGAACTGCGCAACATTCTGATTGTGCCGGTGGCGCCCCACCTTTCCGTCGACCGCGCCGTTATCCTGCCCGAGGGTGCGGATGTCAGTATCATCGTTCGTACCAATCACGAAGCAGTGGTCAGCCTGGACGGCCTGGCGCCTGTCGATCTGCTGGACGGCGATGAAATTTATGCCGGCGCCAGCGAGTACACCGCGCACTTTGTGCGCTTTCAGGACCCTGGCTATTTTTACCGCAACCTCACTCATTACATGGAACAAAACCCTGTCGCACGGAGCGCATCATGACCCAACCCACCCTTGGCAGCATCGTCTGCATTAACCACCCCGACCGCGAAACGTACCTGCGCTGCAATCGCTGTAATAATCCCATTTGCAGCCAGTGCGCCGTGCTCACCCCCACCGGTTACCGCTGCAAAGACTGCATCCGCGGCCAGCAGAAAGTTTACGAAACGGCGCAGACCATCGATCCCTACCTGGGCGCGCTGGTGGCGCTGGTGCTCACCTTTTTGGGGAGTTTTATTGTTCCGGTGATGCAGTTTTTTACCCTGCTGATTGCCCCAATTGTGGGTACGATAATTGCCGAAGCCGTGCGCCGCGTGGTGAACCGCCGCCGGTCGCGTTTGCTGACGCAACTGGTGCTGGTGGGCACGGTGCTGGGCGGCCTGCCGCTGCTGGCGAGCAGCGTGCTGGTGTTGGTGGCGCGCTTCGCCCTGACGGGCGCGCCCGCCGTGGGCTTGATCTTGCCGCTGGTCTGGCAGGGCCTGTACATCTTCCTGGTTGCCATCACCGTCTACCGCCTGGGCGGCACTCGCCTGTAGGTCATTATGCTGACTGAACTGCGCATCGACAACTTTGCCATTATTCAGCACCTGGTGCTGGAATTTCAATCCGGCCTGATCGCCTTCACCGGCGAAACCGGGGCCGGTAAGTCCATTATTCTGGATGCCATTCTGGCCCTGGTGGGCGGCAAAGTGGATGCTACCCTAGTGCGCGCCGGGTCTGAACGCGCCCTGGTGGAGGGGGTCTTCCAGATCCCGCCGGATAACCGGGCCGAGATTGTGGCCATTTTGGAGCGCGAAGATCTGCTGGACGACCCTGCCACGGTGACTCTGGCGCGCGAGCTGCGCCGTGAGGGACGCAGTGTGGCGCGCGTTAATGGGCGCAGCGTCAATGCCGGGTTGCTGCGCGAGCTGGGCGCCTTCCTGGTGGATATTCACGGGCAGTCGGAGCATCTTTCCCTACTCAACGTGCGCGCTCACCTGGGGCTGCTGGACCGTTTTGCCAACCTGGATGCGCCGCTGGCCGCGTACCGCCAGCTTTACCGCCAGATGCAGGCCCTGCGCCGCGAATTGAGTGAACTGCGTGCCGGCGAGCAGGAAATTGCCCGGCGCAGCGAACTGCTGAGTTACCAGTTGGAAGAAATAGACTCGGCGCAGCTTAAGCCCGGCGAGGAGCTTGAACTGCGCCTGGAGCGCGACCGCCTGGCCAATGCCGAGAGCCTGGCACACCTGGCCCAACAGGGCCTGGCGCTGTTGGAAGAAGGCAGCCCCGAGGCGCCTTCGATTTCAGACCTGGGCGGCCAACTGGTGCAGGCCCTGGGGGCGCTCAGCCGGATAGACGCCAGCCAGGAAGGGCTGTATTCGCAGGCGCTCAGCGCAGCCGAAACCCACAGCGAACTGGCCCACGACCTGCAGACCTACCTGGAGCAGATTGAGTTCAATCCGCGCAAGCTGGAGCAGGCCGAAGAACGCCTGAACCTGATCCATACCCTCAAGCGCAAGTATGGTGGCAGTATTGAAGCCGTTTTGGCGTATGCCGCGGATACGCGCCAGAAGCTGGAAACACTCTCGCACGCCTCTGAGCGCATTGCCGAACTGGAAACCAGCGAGCGCGGCCTGCTGGAGAAGCTGGCCGGCGGCGCACGCAAACTTTCAGAAGTGCGCCGCCAGGCGGCCGAACAGCTCAGCCGCGGGGTGGAGGCGGAACTGACCGATCTGCGCATGGCCGGCGCGCGCTTTTCAGCCGACCTGCGCCAGGAAAACGACGCGCGTGGTTTGCCCTGCGAGGGCGGCGCGCGCCTGGCCTTTGACGAGCACGGCGTGGACCGCTGCGAGTTCCTGATTGCCCCCAACCCCGGTGAGGGCTTAAAACCTCTGGTTAAAATCGCCTCGGGCGGCGAAACCTCGCGCCTGATGCTGGCCCTCAAAAATGTGCTGGCCCGCGCCGACGCCATCCCCACCCTGATCTTTGATGAAATCGACCAGGGCATTGGTGGGCGAGTGGGCACCGTGGTGGGCGAAAAGCTGTGGCAGCTTGGGCGGCGCCACCAGGTGTTGTGCGTTACCCATCTGCCGCAGTTGGCGGCCTTTGCGGATGAACACTGGCGGGTGCGCAAGCTGGTGCAAGACGGTCGCACCCTGACCGAGGTGGATCGCCTGCAAACCCCGGCCCGCCTGGATGAACTGGCTCTGATGCTGGGCGGGGTGAGCGAAGTAAACCGCCGCGCCGCGCAGGAAGCTCTGACCTATGCCCGCCAGCGGGCCAAAGACCTGGCCCTGGCCTGATTAACCTGCAAGCCCGCCGTATAAAAAACACGCGCCACTTTTGTGGCGCGTGTTTTTTATACGGTTAAATTGTGAGCGCCGGGGTGAGGGGGGCACCTCGGCGCTCAACAGTGTTAAAAATAACAGACGGATATTAAAAATAAATGAGAAAAATATTAAAATCAGATGATAACTCGCCGATCTCCTCAGATGCGCAGCAGCGAGGATTCGGGGTGCACCGATTTATACTGGGCGGCCGCCCCAAAAAACAACGCCAGGAAGAAAATGATGGCCAGCCACAACATCTCCAGGCGCATCAGGATGTTCGCGCCGTAGATAAACAGCACCGCACCCACGAAGGCGGTGGTCGCGATCATCACCACCTCTTGAAAGCGGATGGAGAGCAGCCCGGTGACCAGGGCCAGAGTCACTGCCAGCAGCGTGCTTTCCTGCCCGCGCGTGACGTAGGTATAGCCGAAGGAGCCGATCAACCAACCCAGGGCGGTGCCAGACATGAAGATAATTACCACCGAAAGCGGCCCGGCGACAATGACGCCCAGAATACCGCCCACCGCGAAGGCAATGCCCATTTGCGGGGTAAGCTGGTTCACCCCGCCGGGAATTTTCAGCACAACGATCGCGAATAGGATGGCAAACAGGCCGCCGACGATGAAACCCCACACGCGGATGGCCGATTGGATCATCGGATACCCAAAAAAACAAAGGATTGCCCCAAAAAAAACTGCGATCACCGGAATTGGATCCATGCACTCTCCCTCACAACCTGGTATGGTTCCATTTTACATCGAAGCGCAAGGCTTGACAACTTTTGGATAGGGCGATTATAATGACGAGCGTATTCCTCGATAGCTCAATTGGCAGAGCGAGCGGCTGTTAACCGCTAGGTTCCAGGTTCGAGTCCTGGTCGGGGAGCCTTTTGCCCCTCAATTCCCCCGCTGTGCTGTCTAGCGCAAGCGTGGAATAAACCACGAATCTATTTTAAGCGTGGAAAAAGTAACAAAGTTGCTTTTAAAACGTCTAGAGGAAGCGTGGAAGAATCCATAATATCCGTGGAAAAAGTATAAAAAACACGGCCTAGGCACAAGAAATTCGCCTTTCAGAGCAGAGTGAACCTCTGATTTGAAAGGCGAGTTTCGTTTATAAGGCTATAAAAATTTGTCTAGAGAAAGCGTGGAATGAATCCATTTTAAGCGTGGACAAAGTAATTCTTGTCTATTTTAAACGTGGAAAAAGTAAGGACTTGCATCTCCATTTTTAATGGCTCTCTGGCTGGCGTCGGCGATCAAGACCATAATGTCGCGTAAGATGCCACCGGTCCACTCTTGGATCAACTTGGCCGGGCCTGGGCTGGTTTTGTTCTTTCCAACGGTATTCTCGGTCAATCCGAGGAACGATGGTGAAGTAAAGGGGAGTAAAAGCTCGAGATACGCCAGCAGGCTTTGCAGGCGTTCCCCTGTGTATTGCTTTAGTTCGAAGAAATCATTCCAGCGTCCCTGCACTTCGACGTCGCCCTCGGTCCACCTGAGCGGTTCGCAAGACGCGCAAATAATAGGAGTGCCGCGCGAAAGGTTGGACACCTCCAACAACCGTCGACGGATATTAGCCCGATCAATATGTTCGATCTCGTCGATGATGATCATCTCAACACCGCATTTTTGTATGATGAGGATAAGCTTCATCAGCAAGGTTTCATCAGTATCCTTCCTGGAATAAACCTGGCCGCACTCCATGAGCATGCGTTGAAAAAGGGGTTTTGCTGATCCATTATTCACTGGAGCATCGACTTTGATGATTGGCACCTTGTTATGGTCGGTCTCAACCGAGGGCACATAATTGGAAGTGAGCCAATCCAGATACGTTGTTTTCCCCATTCCGGAGTGACCGCCAATCAGGAAGTTGCGTTGCTGACCAAGTGATCGGTAATTGCGCACAGTTTCAATCTTGTGGTTGATTTCGCGCAGGTCAGGTGTCAAAATGAAAAGCAGGTTTGCCAGCCAGAGGATCTTCTCTGGTTCCGTGAGCGGGAGGAATTGACTGATCATATGATCGCACAACTCGGTATAGGGTATATTTGCGACTGCCGGGGGCCAAATCTCAATCGGCTCCTTGACCCACTGCATTTTTAGCCTTCTGCGAAGACCGGCTATCTGCATCCCTCTTTGAATATCGATAGGATTCTCTAAATCGAGAGAGTCGATCTGTGCGGTGAG
>Ga0105047_10002870_pt1 | contig 30607 bp, 26 predicted proteins | sample MAT04_FD_78384 | JGI IMG/M metagenome (GOLD analysis project Ga0105047, IMG submission 78384) | Freshwater microbial communities from Lake Fryxell liftoff mats and glacier meltwater in Antarctica - MAT-04 (megahit assembly) | ecosystem: Environmental > Aquatic > Freshwater > Ice > Liftoff... | reverse complement strand
CTCGCCCGCTCGCCTGGTGGGGCGAACCATGCTGCATCGGTGCCCCCTATGGGGGTCTGGTTGCAGCATGGTTCCGTGGCCGCCCGGTCGGTCCGTTGGGGCCGGGTGGGTCGGGTGGGCCGCGCCGGTGGGTCGGGTGGGGGCGTCGGGCGCTGGATGTGGCCTTAGCGTGTGCGGTGATCGGCGGGGAGATGGCACACGTCGGAAAGGCGGACCAATGAATACACCGCCGCGCCCCCGATCTGAACTGGTTCCACCTCGCTCAAGGATGCATGCATGGTGACGAAACGCTCCCACTCCCAGGGCACTGGCGGTATGCCGAGGAGGTGGCCAAGGATCGTGGCGTTCGTGCCGGCATGGGCGACGATCACGATGCGGCGATCGGGGGCCGTGAATCGCCACTGCGGGGGCTCCGGGGTGACACGGTCGGCGCCGCGGGCGGCGAGGAACCCATCAGTGCCTTGCACGATTCGTTCGTGAAAATCACGGACGCTCTCTCCTCCCGGCAATCCGTCCCACAGTTCATCGATCGATCGGTTTCGACCGGCCGCAAACACACGCTCCACCTCCTCGATCGGCGCACCCTCCCAGGACTCGGGCGACCCGATCTCGGCCAACCAGTCGAGCGTGGTGGGTTCGATACCCAGTTCTGCGGCGATTGGCGCCGCCGTCTGCTGGGCTCGAACAAGCGGCGAGACCACCAATTCCGTGGTGACCTTTTCGGACGCCGCGAGGTGGGACGCGGTGGCCTTGGCCTGGGCCTGGCCGAGGTCGGTGAGCGGGGGGTTGCGGAAGGCGATGCGATCCCGCGCCCACTCGGGTTGGCCGTGTCGGACGAAAACAAGCTCCATGTTCCGAGCATACGGTTGACCACTGACAGTGACAGCCGGGGTTCACGCCGTACCAGGAGCTTGGATCGCCAGCGTTGCTGATCTGTGGCGTTCTCGATAGGGGACGAGCGAGGAGTTTGCTGCGGTCCAGGTGGTGGCGAGAAGGTCGAACCCCCTTCCGGTCTCTCGAGCGCGTGGACCGGCGAGCGCGTGGACCGGCGAGCGCGTGGACCGGCGAGCGGGTGGACCGGCGAGCGGGTGGAGCGTTCGAGCGGGTGGAGCGTTCGAGCGGGTGGAGCGTTCGAGCGGGTGGAGCGTTCGAGCGCGTGGACCGGCGAGCGCGTGGAGCGTTCGAGCGGGTGGACCGGCGAGCGGGTAGACCGGGTCAGCCGCGCGGTCGGCGAGTGGCGCGGTGGTCCCAACAACTGCGATGCCAATGGCGGCGGTCGTCGGGCGCGGGAGTGGGCACCGCCACCACATGCCCGGTCCCCCGTGGGATCGTGCCGAGGCAGCCAGGACACACGTAGGCCTTGGTCGCCTCGTAGGGCTGCACCCGACGAACCTCACACTCCTCGTCGGACCACGGCCAGATCGTGTGTCGGGCGGGCATCAGCGTTGTCTCGATCAGAGCTTCCCGCCGAAAAGACCCCAACCAACGAGAAGAAGCACCACCACGAAGGCTGCCGCCACCATGGCGTAGTCTGCCGGCGAGTTCTTGTGCTTGCGCATCGGGTTGAAGCCCACCGGGTCAGTATGACGAAACTGGAGCGACGCGCCCGATTCCCGCGTTCGGGTCGAGCGTTGCGCAGGTGTTTCGCTACGTTGAGCGTCGTGCGACGCAACCTCATCCTCGTGGCTTCCTTCGTGCTTGCGACATCGATCGCGGCCAGCTGTGGAGGGGACTCGAGCGCGAAACCCGCTGATCCCATCTTGGCCAAGGGTCAGGACGTGCATCGAGCTCGATGTGCGTCGTGCCACGGTGTGGATGGCGACGGGGGCTTGGGCAAGAAGCTCAACGGGGGCCAGGTCACCCGTGACCTTCCTGATCCGGCCGACCACATCCGGGTTGTCACAAACGGGGTGAAAGGCACCACGATGGCGGCGTGGGGCGAGACCCTCACGGCGGAAGAGATCCAGGCGGTGGTGCGGTACCAACGAGAGGTTCTCGCCGCCAAACAATGACGGGCGACGAGGAGCGTCGACCCAACCCGCGTTCCGGCCCACGACCTCGGTCGTGTGGGGAGGAGCGTTGCTTCTGACGGCGTTCCTGCCAACCGGTCCGTTCCGACGGGTTCCGACGGGAGCGAACGACGGACGGCACCGGCCGGGCGGCGGTCGCCGCCGAATCCCGCTGATGCGGCCCGTGGTGTCGACACGAATCTCCGAACGGTGGTCGTGACTGTCGCACCCCGCGTGTAGGGTGCACTTCACGGACCTGCGGCGTGCCTTTCGCCGTTTGTAGGCCATCTCTCGGGCTCGTCGTTGAGCCCCCGCACCCGGTGCGGCCCCTTCGAGGACACCAGCGTCCTTCCCCTATTGGATCCGTCCACCGCCGCGCCTTGTCGCGCCGGTTCGGCCCTCTCGTGGAGGAAATCCTCGTGAACGCCAACGTCATATCTGCCTCCCTGTTCGGTACCGACGGCTATCCCGTCACCGTGCACGTCCACAACGGCCCCGGCTTGCCGGGGTTCACGATGATCGGGTTGCCCGACACCACCTGCCGTGAGTCACGAGATCGAGTGCGCTCCGCCCTCGTGTCGTGCGGCATCGATTGGCCGTCCACCCGCCTCACCGTGAACCTCACGCCCACCGATCGCCGCAAGGGAGGGTCGAGCCTTGATCTGGCGCTCGCCGTGGCCCTGCTTGTGTCATGTGCGGTCGTTCGCGAGGACGACGTCGCCGGCATGGCGTTCCTTGGTGAGTTGGGGCTCGACGGAGCGATTCGGTCGATCCCCGGGGTGCTTCCGATGGTGGCGGCGATCGATGAACCGGTGGTGGTGGTGCCGAGAGCGTCGCACCATGAAGCGGCGCTGGTGGGCCGGCATCATGTGCGTTCGGTGGCATCGCTCAAAGAACTGCTCACCGTCATCCGCCGCGACAGCGAGCACCAAACGCTCGAACCCTGGCCGCCCCCACCCCCGCACTTCACCTCGGCCGAACCGCCAGTGGTGGTCGACCTCGCCGACGTACGCGGCCAACCGCTGGCGCGCCGGGCCATGGAGGTGGCCGCGGCGGGCGGGCATCACGTGCTCCTTGTGGGTCCGCCGGGAGCGGGGAAGACGATGCTCGCCAAACGCATGCCCACGCTGCTTCCCGATCTCGATCCGGCCACTGCTCTCGATACCACCAAGATCCACTCCGCCGCAGGGAGTCTCGAACCGATGCACGACCTCATCCGTCGGCCGCCGTTTCGTTCACCGCACCACGGCGCCAGCTCCGTGGCGATGGTGGGGGGCGGCGCGTCGTGGGTCCGACCGGGCGAAATCTCCTTGGCCAACGGCGGAATTCTCTTTCTGGATGAGATGGCCGAGTTCTCGGTGGACGTCCTCGAATCGTTGCGACAGCCGCTCGAAGAGGCGGTGGTCCACGTGGCGCGGGCGCAGTTTCGCCTCACGTTTCCGGCCCGGTTCCTTCTTGTCGGCGCCATGAACCCGTGCCCCTGCGGCGGGGGAGATCGGCCCGGTACCTGCCGGTGTTCGCCGGCTTCACTGGCCCGCTACACCCGGCGATTGTCGGCTCCGATCCTCGATCGCTTCGATCTGCGGGTGAAGGTCGATCGTCCCGATCCCACCCAACTGCTATCGGGCGAGCCGGGCGAACCCTCCGCCCCGGTTCGAGCGCGCGTCGAGGAGGCGCGGAACCGAGCCTTGTTTCGTGGCGTGCGCGCCAACGTCGACCTCAACGGTCCCGGGCTCACGAAGCTCGCGCCGTTCTCTACGGATGCGGACCGGCTGGTGATGGACCGCCTCAAATCCGGGGTCCTCACGGCGCGGGGCGTCGACCGCATTCGCCGCGTGGCCCTCACGATTGATGATCTTGCCGGACACGACGGCCCCGTCTCGCTGGGGGCGGTACGCGAGGCGATGCTGCTCCGGGATCAGCTCAGCTTCTTACGTGAACACGTGGTGGCATCGTGAGTGGCGTCGCACCGGGTTCAGCGCCTGGGGATACCAGGGGGCCTGGGGATACCAGGGGGCCTGGGGATACCAGGGGGGCTGGGGATGAGGGAGGCGATGGGGATTGCGCCAGCGATGCCGCGTCGGCCCGCGCTGATGTGCCGTTCCTGATCGGGCTGGCTTCGCTCGATCAGGTGGGTCCGAGCCGGCTCGCCGCCCTGTTGGGGCAGCGATCCCCCGCGGAAGCCTGGGAGAACGTGTGTCGTGGAGTACACGTGGCCGCCACCCGAACCGAGGGAGCCACCGGCATCACCGCCGATCTGGCGGCGGCGTGGCGAACCCAAGCAGCCGGGATCGACCTCGACGAGTTGGCCCGTGCCCACACCGACGCCGGAGTGGCGGTCTTGCGGCCGCAGCACCCGTGCTTTCACGGTGCATTCGACCACGATCCCAGTCCGCCTCACGTGTTGTTCGCTCGCGGTCGGCTCGAGCCACTCAGCGGTCCGAAGGTAGCGATCGTGGGCACCCGCAACTGCACGCGCTACGGACGAGACCTCGCCGAGGCGTTCGGACGGGAGCTGAGCGAAGCGGGAGTGGCCGTGGTGTCGGGCTTGGCGCTCGGGATCGATGGCGCCGCGCATCGCGGGGCTCTGGCGGCTCTGGCGGTGCCCCCTATCGGTGTCGTGGGTTCCGGCCTCGACGTGGTGTATCCGCGGTCGCATCGTCAGCTTTGGAGCGAAGTGGCCGACTACGGGGTGCTGCTGGGCGAATACCCGCTTGGGCTACGTCCAGCACCGTGGCGTTTTCCGGCACGAAACCGGATCATCGCGGCCTTGGCCGATCTCACTCTGGTCGTCGAGTCGCGCATCGCCGGCGGGTCGATGCTCACGGTCGACGAGTCGGTGGCCCGCAACAAAGACGTGCTGGCCGTCCCCGGATCGGTGCACAGCGCAGCATCGGCGGGCACCAACAAGCTGCTTTTCGACGGCTGCGGGATGGTGCGCGACACCGCCGACATCTTGCTTCGGCTTGGCCAGCTCCCGCAGGTGGCATCAGTGATCAAAAAGGCCAAGGCGGCGCGGATCGAGGCAAAACGACCGAAAGGTGATGCCGCCGCGGTACTCGAAGCCATCGGTTGGGAGCCAGCGTCGACCGAACAGATACTGGTTCGCACCAGCCTCCCCGTGAGCACGCTCGCTACCGTTCTCGATCAACTCACCGACGGCGGATGGATCGCCAACAACGGCGGTTGGTACGAGCAAATCGGCAAGCCGGGGGCCCGTCGATGAGCCGGCAGTCGTCCTATGGCGCCGGACTACTCCAGCCCGGCAAGTCGGCGGGCGTAGCTCATCGCTGGTTGGGCGTCGTAGCTGCGGAAGGTCTGCATCTTCTCGGCCTCCACCGACCCTTCGGCGTGCACGGCCAGCACCGCGTGGTAACCGCCGAAATCGCGAGCGGTGAGGTCGGAGATGAGGTGCAGCATTCGCAGCCGGGGCTCGGCTGGCACCGCGGCCCGGTAGTACTTCTCCAACACCGGACGCACTTCGTCGCTGTCCCAGTCGTCGCCACCGGGCCCGGTCACCAGCAGCCCGCCGGCGCAGTCCTGCACCAGTTCGAGGGCCTGGTGGTAGTTGGTGGCGAACGTGTACTTGGCCATGTTGGTGGTCATGGGATCGGGATAGGCGATGCCACGATCGTCGATACGAGCACGGATCGCCGCCATATGGGTGAGCGATCGCACCGTTTCGGCGTACATGATCAGGTGGGTGAGCTTGTCGCGGATGTGGCCCGCCTTGATCACGCCATTCATCTGCGCGATCTCTCCCGCCGCGCCCACGAGAAGGTCGACCAACGGAAGCTTGTAGCTGACCGCCGTGAACCGGTGGTACTCCACGAACGTGAGGGCCAGCGCACCGGCCTTCTCCGGCTCACGGTTCATGAAGACGTGGCTCCACGGCACGAACACGTCGTCGAACACCGTGAGGGTTTCGAGCATCTTGTGCTTCGACGAGAGCGGGAACTCGAACGAGTTGCGCTCCCCGGCGCCATACGACGACACATACATCTTCAAGCCCGGGGCATTCGTGGGTACGGCAAAGGCCACGGCGTAGTCGGCGTCGGCCTCGCCCATGGCCCGGGTGGGGAAGGCAATGACGTAGTCGGCGTTCGTGCAGATCGAGGTGTGGCACTTGGCTCCCCGCACCACGATCCCATCGGCGTTCTGGTCGACCACATGCACGTAGAGATCGGGGTCTTCTTGCTGATGGGGCGGCAGCGAACGGTCGCCCTTCACGTCGGTCTGCGCGACCGCAACAGCGAGGTCGTTGTCGCGGCAGTGCTGCCAGAACGCCGTGGCCTTCTCGAGCGCTTCGCCCTCGCACACCCGCAGGAGGGCGAAGAGCCCATCGCTCCCGATTTCTTTGATCAGGGTGACCATCGTGCCGCCCAGACCAGTGCAGGTTTCGATGAGTCGGCTGCGCTCGAGCAAGTCATCGGCGTGGCGGGGAACGTGGTAGTAGCGGCTGTACTCCTCTCCGCTGTCGGGATCGGTCATCACGGCGAGGTCGCGGTAGGCGGGGTCCTCCGCCATCGAATAGTCGATTGCCGCGTGATCCACCGCAACGCGCAGTTCCTTGTCGGCGAGGAGGTCGGGCACCCGTTTGCCCTTGTAGTAGAGCTCCCTTCCGTCGTTCAGGGAGGCGAGGTAGTCGTCAGGGGTTCGCAGGGCCATGGCGGGCATCGTAACGATCGCGTCAGGTCACGAACCGAGAACCTGTTCTCGCGGGGAGGGTGCAACGGCGTTGGCAATGGCGGTGGCAACACCGCTGCCACCGCACCGCCTTTGGCGGTCGCTACCGTCGGGCGCCATGCGTTCCGCCGTGCCCCCGCCACCCGAGTCGTGGCGAACCGAAGCGTTCCTGGCGTCGCTTTCCTCCTGTGCCCCCAACACTGTGGCCGCCTACGGACGCGACCTCGCCTCGTTCGCACAGTGGTGCGGCCGGCTTCCTCTCCACAACCCGGCCGAAGTCGACCGAACCGTGCTGCGCCGCTATCTCGCCCACCTCAGCTCTCGTGGTCTGGCCAAACGCACCATCGCCCGGCGAGCGTCGTCGTTGCGTCGTTATTACACCTGGCTCCGCCGGACGGGAATCGTTTCGACCGACCCCACGGTCGGGCTCCACGCCCCGTCGGGGGAGGGCCGGCTGCCCCGGGTGCTGCGCGACGACGAGATCACGACGCTCCTCGACGACCCCGTCGCCACCGCGGCGGGCGACACGCCAGCAGTGCGGGCCCGAGACGACGCGGTGGTGGAACTTCTCTACGGCAGTGGGCTCCGGGTGGGCGAGTTGTGCGGCCTCGTGGCCTCCGACCTCGATCTTCCTGGTGCATCTATCCGCGTCTGGGGGAAAGGCGGGAAACAACGGCAGGTGCCGCTGTCGGCGCCGAGCGTGGAGCGCCTGCGGGGTTGGTTGGGCCCTGCCCGTTACGAGGTGCTCGGCGGTGCCCCCGATCCAGGGGCGCTCTTTCTCAACAAGGTCGGACGGCCGCTCACCCCACGAGACGTTCGCCGCATCATCGACCATCGGTCGGCCGCGCCCACGCACCCCCACGCGTTGCGCCATACCTTCGCAACCCACCTCCTCGATGGGGGTGCGGATCTGCGCGCAGTACAAGAACTTCTCGGACACAGCGACCTCGCCACCACACAGCGGTACACTCACGTCAGCAAGGAGCGCCTCCGTTCCGTGCTCGACGCCACGCACCCCCGGGCCTGAACCGCCAGGACCACATCCGGGAACCTCGAAAGGGCAGATGTGGACGACCGCGCCGAAGGCCAGATCGAGAAGCTCTGGTCCGACTACAAACAACGAGCCACGCGGGAGGTGCGCGATCAGTTGATCGTTCACTACTCGCCCCTCGTGAAGTACGTCGCGGGTCGCGTCGCCGTCGGATTGCCCCAGAACGTGGAGCAATCCGACCTCGTCAGCTACGGAATCTTCGGTCTGATCGACGCCATCGACAAGTTCGATCCGGCTCGCGGCTTCAAGTTCGAGACCTATGCCATTGCCCGAATCAAGGGTGCCATCCTCGACGAGCTCCGATCGATCGACTGGGTGCCCCGGTCGGTGCGAGCCAAGGCCCGGGCCCTCGAGAAGGCGTACGCCAAGCTGGAGGCACAGCACCACCGCACGCCGTCCGACGAGGAACTTGCCCGCGAGCTCGACATCACCGACGAGCAACTGCAAACCACCTTGAGCCAGATCTCGTTTGTGGGCCTTGTGGCCCTCGACGAAATGCTCTCGGTGGGCGGGGAGCGAGGCGAGTCGATCTCTCTGGGCGACACCATCGCCGATTCCGGGGAAGGCCCGGTTGCCGCCTACGAGGTGGAGGAGATGCGTCACATCCTCGCCGAAGCCATCAACCGGATGGGCGAACGCGAAAAGATCGTGCTCACCCTCTACTACTACGAGGGCCTCACCCTCGCCGAGATCGGACAAGTGCTCGGCGTCACCGAGAGCCGGGTGTGCCAGATCCACACCAAGGCCGTGTTACAGCTCCGGTCCCGCATCCTCGCCGGCGACCGGGAACTGGCCTAGCTCCCCACGCGCTCCCTGCGGGGTGGGCGTCATGAACTACCGATTTCGCGCCCCTGGTCGGCGGGCACCCGATGCCGTTGCCGGTGTGTGCACGGTTTCGCTCGTTGTCGCCCTTTTGGTGTGCCTGACGGCGTCACCGGCGGCGAGCGCGCCAACGCCGATGGTGGTACCGCCGGTCGTGACGTACGCACCCCCCACCGATGCGCCGGTAGCGGACGGGTTCCGACCTCCGACCTCGCCCTACGGGCCGGGCAATCGCGGCTGGGCCTACGCGTCTACGGTCGGCACCCCCGTCCTCGCCGCGGGCGACGGGCACGTGGTGTTCGCTGGCGCCGTGGGCACAGGCCAACACGTCACCGTCCTTCATGCCGACGGGCTACGCACGAGCTATTCGTTCCTGGAGACGGTTGCGGTCCGCACGGGCACCACGGTGAGGCGATCGGAGATGGTGGGCACCGCGACCGACCACCTGCACTTCGGTGTGCGCGCTCCCGACGGCACGTACCTCGATCCCGCGTTGCTCTTCGCGCCGCTGCAGACGCGTGTCGACGGGGCACTGCTCTTGCCCGACAACGAAGTGGCGGAACACGCGCAAGCGTTCTCGGCGTCGGGCCCCACGCCCGAGCGCCCGCCCCCCCGTGATCCATGGGCCGGCCACCAACCGGCGCCGGACGGGTCACCAACGGCGACCGTGGTGGCAGGGTGGACCCATCGTGCGCCCGCCTGCACTGCTCTGGAGACGCCAATCCTCATCCCCGGAGTTCCACCATCACCACGCTCACCGTCGACATCGCCACCGGGCGTGCCTTCGTCGGCTGCAGGGCGGCGAATCCTCGTGCTCGTGGGTGGCCTCGGATCGTCGAGCACCCAAGCGGGGATTGAGGCGCTCCCCGCATCGACGCTCGGATACGCCGCCGCCGATGTGGTGCGGTTCTCCTACAACGGCGGGCGCGTCCCCGACAGTACCGACGCCGCCGACCTGGCCGGCGTCAGTGCCACGAGTTATGCCTCGCTCGACACCCAACGAAACGTTGCGGCTTCGGCGGCCCACCTCACCCAGTTCTTGGCGGCGCTCCGTGCTGCGGCGCCCGGTGTCCCGATCGACGTGGTGGCCCATTCGTTAGGGGGGCTGGTTGCGCGTTCCTCACTCACCTCCAACCCCTCCGGCGTGACCACGCTGGTCACCGTGGGCACTCCCCACGGTGGTGCCCCGCTGGTCGATGCACTGGCCCAAGCCGCTCCCGGGCCCGGGCGTCAGCGAGTGGCCGACCGAATCGCCGAGGTGGCGGGAACGGGGTTCGACCTCGATCAGCCGGTTTTCGTCGATCTGCAGGCAGGTTCGCCACTTGTCCGCGGCCTGGCCCGAACACCGGTGGCCCGCAACATTCGGTTCGTTTCGGTCGGCGCGACGGGCGACCTCGTGGTTCCGGCAGGTCGCACGATCGTGCGCGGCGCGATCAACGTGCTGGTCGAGCAGGGCGGGCTTACCGCCCACGACGACCTTCCGGGATTATCCGAGACGGCACGAATCGTGGCCCTGAACCGCGACGGCATGCCCCCTCCCTGTCGATCTCGGGTGTCGGCATCGATGGGGGCGATCACCGCGGCGGGCATCGAGACGGCCGAGTTGGCACTCGGCCTCGTCCTCCGCCCAAGGTGACGCCCCAACATGACGCGCAAAGCTGATGCGCGAAGGCCGGGCTCTGGGCCGGCCGCCAACACGGACCGCCGCCTTCCCGGGATCGGATTTCGAGCGCAGCACATCGTCTCGTAGAGTGCATCCCCGGTTCACCCTTGTGCACCGGTATTCGGCACGCACCACTGCCGCACCACCATCCTCACCCGTGTCCTCCCACGGTCGCCTTGCGGCGTCGGACTCGGGCTTCGTCGAACCGTGGGAGAGGAGCACCCGATGGCACCTGTCGTCACCATGCGTCAGCTTTTGGAAGCCGGAGTCCACTTCGGCCACCAGACCCGCCGATGGAACCCGAAGATGAAGCGGTTCATCCACGGTGAGCAGAACGGGATCTACATCATCGATCTTGAGCAGACGCTCACCCGGATCGAAAAGAGCTACATCTTCATCCGCGACCTCACGGCAAACGGCGGAACGGTGCTGTTCATCGGCACGAAGAAGCAGGCCCAGGACTCGGTGGAGTCCTACGCCGAGAAGTGCGGCATGCCCTACATCAACCAGCGTTGGCTCGGTGGCATGCTCACCAACTTCGAGACCATGGCCAAGCGTGTGGCGAAGATGAAGGACTACCAGCGCATGCGTGACGCCGGTGAGTTCGGGGCAATGCCCAAGAAGGAAGCGCTGCTCATTCAGCGCGAGTTGGTGAAGCTGGAGCGCAACCTTGGCGGTATTCGCAATCTCGAGCGGGCCCCCGACGCCGTGTTCATCCTTGACACCAAGAAGGAAGACATCGCCGTCACCGAGTGCAACAAGCTCGGTATTCCGATCGTGGCCGTGGTCGACACCAACTGCGATCCCGACGTGGTGCAGTACGTGATTCCCGGCAACGACGACGCCATTCGTTCCGGCACGCTCATGTGCCGCATCGTGGCCGACGCCGTGGAAGAGGGTCGCTACATCTACTCGCGCCGTCAGGGTGCCCCCGGCCCGAACCGTACTGCCGAACAGGAAACGGCGATTGCCGAGGCGCAGGCCGACGCCCGCAAAGCCGCCGCCGAAGCTGCTGCTGAGCGTGAAGCTCGTATCGCTGCTGCCGCCTCGACCGACGAACCCGCCGAAGCTCCCGTCGTTGCGGAGGTTGCTGGCGCCCCGGCGACCGACGAGGCGCCGGTTGCCGTCGAGGAAGTTCCCGTCGCTGACGCCATCGTGGCCGAAGCCACCGCTCCGGCGCCGGCCCCTGCCCCCGAGGAGTCCTGATCATGTCCGAGTTCACCGCCAAGGATGTGCAGAAGCTGCGCCAAGCCACGGGCGCGGGAATGATGGATGCCAAGAAGGCGCTCACCGAGAACGGTGGCGACATGGAGGCGGCTGGCCAGTGGCTCCGTGAAAAGGGGCTGGCCAAGGTGGCCAAACTGGCCGATCGCGACAACGCCCAAGGCGCCGTCGCGGTCGCCGTCGACGGAAACGTCGGGGCCATCGCGCAGATCAAGTGCGAGACCGACTTCTCCGCCAAGGCCACCGACTTCACCTCGTTGGTGCAGGACCTCGCCGACATCGTGCTGGCCAAGGGTGCCGACGCGGCGACGGAGATCACCGCGCAGCTCGAGGAGATCAAGATCGCCAAGCGCGAGAACATCGAGGTGGGCACGTTGGTTCGGATCGAAGCCGCGCCCGGCAACATCCTCGACTCCTACCAGCACCTGCAGGACGGTCGCGGGGTGAACGCGGTGCTTGTCGAACTCGACGGCGGATCCCAGGAGCTCGCCCACGACATCGCCGTCCACATCGCCTTCACCAAGCCTCCGTACCTTCACCGCGACGAGGTTCCGGCCGACGACATCGAGAAAGAGCGCGAGAACCTGCTCGCCATCACGAAGGCCGAAGGCAAACCCGAGCAAGCGTGGCCCAAGATCGTGGAGGGTCGCGTGAATGGGTGGCTCAAGGACCGGGTGCTGCTCGAACAGGGCTACGTGAAAGACGAGAAGCAGACCATCACCCAGCTCCTCGGGGACGCCAAGCTGGTGCGGTTCTCGCAGGTATTCATCGGCGTCTGAGGCCGCGTCAGGCCGCCGCACGGCATCGACCTCCGTCGAACTCTCGCTCGGTCAAGGCCGAGTCATCGCCGAAGCTCGCCCCACGAAGCTCGCCCCACGAAGCTCGCCTGTTTCACCCGAGGAGCGTGAGTCAGCAACCAGCAGCGTGCTTCGCCCCGCTTCGGAGTTCGCGGCGTGCTCAGGCTCGCCGTCGGGAACAAGGGGGCGCTTCGCCTATCGTCCTACCGAGATTCCGAACCGTGGCTTGGAATCCGCTATTCGAAGCTTTGCTGACTCACCCGCCTAGTTCCCGAGGTCGCCGCCGTGTCCGAAACCCCACCCGTTCGCCCCGCGTGGAAACGTGTGCTGCTCAAGGTGTCGGGGGAGGCGTTCGCGGGCGAATCCGGCTACGGCATCGATGGCGCCGTGGTGCAGCGGGTAGCTCGGGAGATCGCCGAGGTGCGTGCCGAGTTCGGGTGTGACATCGCCGTGGTGGTTGGCGGCGGCAACATCTGGCGAGGCATGACCGGCGCCGGCTCGGGCATGGACCGTGCCCAGGCCGACTACATGGGCATGCTCGCGACGGCGATCAACGCGCTCGCGCTTCAGGACACGCTCGAACAAGTGGGCCAGCCCACGCGGGTGCAGAGCGCCATTCATATGGCGCAGGTGGCCGAGCCCTACATCCGACGGAAGGCGATTCGACACTTGGAGAAGGGTCGCGTCGTGATCTTCGCCGGCGGAACCGGCAACCCCTTCTTCACCACCGACACCACGGCGGCGTTGCGGGCGGTAGAGATCGAAGCCGACGTTTTGCTCAAGGGCACACATTCGGGCACCGACGGCATGTACACCGACGATCCGCGCACGAACCCGGAAGCCACCAAGTTGGCGGAAGTCAGCTACCTCGACGTGCTGAACCAGGGACTGCGGGCGATGGACTCCACCGCGATCACGCTTTGTATGGACAACAACCTCCCGATTGTGATGTTCGATCTGCTCGGCGAGGGCAATCTGCCGAGCATCCTGTCGGGCAGGGCCATCGGCACCTTGGTGCGATGACCTACCCTGATGCGGCCCACGACCTGGTCTCGGGGCCCAACGTGAAGGAGCAGCAGTGAGCGCTGAGCTTGCGGATTCCGTCATCGAAGACGCGATCGAAAAGATGGAGAAGGCCGTGAGTCGGGCCAAACACGAGTTCGCGTCGATCCGCACGGGCCGCGCCACGCCGACGCTCGTGGAGAAGATGCCAATCGACTACTACGGCACCGAGGTGCCCATGCAGCAGATCGCCGGCTTCACGGTGCCCGAGGCACGTCAGCTCATGATCAACCCCTACGACAAGGGGGCGCTCAACGCAATCGAGCGGGCCATCATGCAATCCGATCTCGGGCTCAACCCCAGCAACGACGGTGTGTCGATTCGGTTGAACTTCCCGCCGCTCACGCAGGAACGGCGCAAGGACCTCGTGAAAGTGGTGAAGCAGATGGCGGAGGAGGGCCGAGTGGCGGTGCGAAACGTCCGCCGTTCGGCGCGCCACGACATCGAGAGCCTCGAGAAGGGCGGCGACCTTTCGAAGGACGACACCGCCTACTACGAGGCGGCGCTCGACAAGTCCACCAAGGGTCATGAGGCGGAGATCGACGCCGCCCTTGGCGTGAAGGAGAAAGAGCTACTGGAAGACTGATGGCCGGCTCTTCGATCTTCGGTCGCTCCGACGACGACGGATCCGTCGATCCCGACGGGTTCAACGATCCGGGTGAGCCGCCTCGCGGCGTGGGCAAGGCCGAGGGTGTTCGGGTCATCGACGCATCAGAGGCCGCGCACGCGGTTGAGCAAGGCACGGCGGCCAAGCGCAAACGCGACGATGAGCCGCGGCTTGGCGATCGGCCGGAAGTACCGCCGGTGGCCCTCAAGCCCACGATTCGGTTCCCGTTGGCCGACGGCGACGATGCGGCCGCGATCGATCGGCCTCGTCCGATGACGTCGACGCCGCCGAACCCGCCCCGTTTGTCGAGTGTTTCCGACGCCACCGGCCAACATCCCGTGATTTCCCTCGGCCCGCCCACCGCGGAAGTGGAGCTTCCTCACTGGTCGGCAACCGCGGCCGGCGAGGTGCCGCGAGTCATTCTGGGTGACAATGCCGACGACGACGATCAGGCCTGGACCTCGTACGCCGCAAGCGGCCCCCGATGGCGCGATCAGGACGCCGACTGGGACGAGGCGTCGATCGCGGAACTCGCCGCCGACCTCGGCGACGACGAAGGCATCAATGTTGGCGCCATGTCGGGAATCGTGCCCGACGAGGCCTCGCTCACCCACGACGAGTTCCTCGGCTTCGACGATCTCGAGATGCCCGACGCCCCGCCACCCGAGGCCGACCTCTCGAAGGTGAGCGCGCGGGGCACCGCCGCGGATCCGATCCGTATCGGCAGCGCCGATCTTGGCGTCGCCGCGAGGCCGTCGGGGGCGTCCCAACCCTTCCCTCGCACCGGAGCTCTCGCGGGGCGCTCCACGCCGTCGGCCGCCGAACGAGAAGCCAACCAAGGTTCCGGGGCCGAGCCAAACGATGGCGAAGGCCGCGACATCCGAACAGCGGCCCTGTACGGCGGCGGCATCGCTTTGGCGGCGGCGATCTGTTTTGTGCTCGGCAACTTCGCCACCACCGTGTTTGTCGCGGCGATTCTGTTCCTCTCGGCCGGCGAGTTCTTCGGGGCGGTCCGCAAGAAGGGTTTTGCCCCACTGGTGCCACTCGGACTCGCCGCTGTGGTCGCGCTGCCGTTTGCCGCATTGTCGAAGGGCGAAGCGGGGATTCCGTTGGTGCTTTTCCTCACGATCGTGGTGAGTGCCGTGTGGTATATCGCTGGCGTCGCGGAAGAACACCCCCTCGCCAACATCGGAATCACCATGCTCGGCGTCGTCTACATCGGTGTGCTTGGCTCCTTCGCGGTGCTGTTCATGAAGTTCCCGTTGGGAATTGCCGGGCTCCCCGCCGATGCCCCACACCAGGGCATCAGCCTTTTGCTGCTCGCCGTCATTGCCACGGTTGGCTACGACCTCGCCGGCTTCACCATCGGACGCAAAGTTGGCAAACGCCCCTTGAGCAAGGTGAGCCCCAACAAGACGATCGAAGGACTGCTGGCCGGCTGCGGTGTATCGATCCTCTCGGTGTTGGCATTCGGTTCGGTGTTCGGTCCACTCAAAGGCACCAACCTCCTGATCTTTGCGGCGGCGTGTGCGGCGATCGCTCCGATCGGCGATCTCACCGAATCGCTGATGAAACGCGACCTCGGCATCAAGGACTTCTCCAACATGATCCCCGGACATGGCGGGGTGCTCGACCGCTTTGACGGGTTGTTCTTCGTGCTGCCCACCGCGTACTACGTGGCCCGCGCCTTGCTCGACGTGACCTGAGTTCGGCGTCGTTCAGCCCGAGGGGCCCTCGCCACCCGCCCCCGATGGAGCGAACCCGACTACATTGACAGTGTGACTGTCCGTGTTGCGCTCGCCGGCTGTACCGGCTCGATTGGTACCCAGACCATCGAAGTCGTCGAGGCCGAACCGGCGAGCTACGAACTGGTGGCACTTGGCGCCAGCGGACGTCAGCCAGACGTCCTGGTCGAGCAGTGCGAGCGGGTACGGCCCAAGCTGCTCGCCGTAGCCCACGAGGCCGCCCATGCCGAGCTGGTGGCGCGCCTGCCGTGGCTCGAAGTGCGTTCAGGGCCAGATGCGTTGGCGAGCCTGGCCGAGGAAGCCGATGTCGTCGTGAACGGCGTTGTCGGATTCGCTGGGCTTTCCGTCACGTTGGCCACACTCAACGCCGGCCGCCGGCTGGCGTTGGCCAACAAGGAGAGCCTCATCGCCGCCGGTCCTGTGGTGCAACGGGCTCGGCGCACCCCTGGCGCTGAGCTCGTGCCGGTCGACAGCGAACACTGCGCAGTGCACCAATGCCTCCGGGCCAACGACAATCGGGGGCGTGTGGCCAGGGTGATCCTCACGGCGAGCGGGGGTCCTTTCCGGGGGCGGACCCAGGCCGAACTCGAGCACGTGAGCCTCGAAGATGCCCTCCAGCACCCCACCTGGACGATGGGCCCGAAGATCACCGTCGACAGCTCCACCTTGATGAACAAAGGCCTGGAGGTGATCGAAGCCAACGAGCTGTTCGGGGCCGTGGCCGGCGACCACGGTTGGGGGATCGGTTTCGACGAGATCGATGTCGTGGTGCACCCGCAGTCGGTGGTGCACTCCATGGTGGAGTACACCGACGCGGCGGTGATCGCGCAGCTCTCGATGCCCGACATGCGTCTCCCGATCGGGTATGCCCTCGCGTTCCCCGACCGCATCGGCACGCCGTTCGGCCGCATCGACTTCGCCACCCTCGGCCGTCTCGACTTCGAGCCGCCTGATCTCCACGCGTTTCCTTGCTTGGGGCTGGCGTATGAAGCGGGCCGACGTGGGGAAACGGCCCCGGCCTGGTTGAATGCTGCCAACGAAATTGCCGTCGCGGCCTTCCTCGACGGGAAGATCGCGTGGAACCAAATACCGGTCGTGATCGCTGGGACGCTCGACCACCACGATGGCGCTGCCGCTTCGTCCCCCGAGGCGGTGGTGTCTGCCGATGCCGACGCCCGTCGCATCGCCGCCGATGTGATCGCCAGGATGCCAACACCGTGAACCCTCCCCCCGAGTCCGCCACCACCGACCTCACCGAGCCCACAGCCAACGAGCCCACAGCCACCGAGCCCACAGCCAACGAGGCCGTCACCGGCGAGAATGTCACCGGCGAGAATGTCACTCCCGAAGCCACCGGGGACGCACCGGTCGGCTACTTCGAAATGGCCTCGCAATGGGGGAACGACACGCCCGAAGGGTCGGCACAGAGCTGGCTCGGGCTGGCTGGCCTGATCGCGGCGATGGTCGGGATCGGCGTGATCTTCAGCTGGTACGTGGTGGCCGGGATCATGGCCATCGTTCTCTCGGTGGTGCTCCACGAGGCGGGCCATTTCATCGCCGCAAAGAAGAGCGGAATGAAGGTCACGGAGGCCTTCATCGGGTTTGGCCCGCGAATCTGGTCATTCCGGCGTGGGGAGACCGAGTATGGCATCAAGGCGGTGTGGGCGGGTGCCTACGTGAAGATCATCGGGATGCACAGCCTGGAGGAGGTCGACGCTCGCGACGAGGAACTCACCTACCGTTCGAAGAACTACCCACGACGCCTCATCACCATCCTGGCCGGCCCGATGGCCAACATCTTCCTCTGTTGGATCATGTTCACGGCGTTTCTGTTCTTCGGCCGAATGGGGTCGCCCTTCGAGCAGGCCGCACCCACGGACTGGCCGATCCGCATCCTGGTCGAAGGCGGTGCGGCGGAGGCTTCGGGCCTTCGGGTGGGGGATCAGATCACGGGTGTGAACGGTCGGCCGACTCGCACCAACCCCGAGTTCATCTCCGTGCTGCGAAGCGCAGGATCCGGTGACGTTTCGATTCAGTTCCAGCGCGATGGCGCGGCGATGGAAGTGAAGCCGAATCTGCAGTGGCGGATCGGCGCCGGTTCTGCGGCCAAAGAATCGTTGTTTCTCGAAGCCGACATCGTCGAGAGCGTGAAGGGCAATCCGGCGGGATCATGGGACGACTTCCGCACCACCCTGCGGGAGACAACGGGCGAAATTCCGGTGGTGGTGAATCGAAAGGAGTACCGGTACGAACTGCCGCTCGTGGGACCGATCGACCTGCCAGCCGATGGCGACGCCGGGTTCCTGGGCGTGAAGACCGGTCCGGCTGATCTCCCATCCGAGGTGACGTACTCCCTCCCGGGGGCGGCCGTGGCCAGTGCCCAGATGATGGGCACGGTGGTCAAGCTCACGGGTCAGAGCTTTGGCAAGTTCTTCACCCCCGAGGGGTTCTCTCGCTACGGGCGCGACCTCCAAGCGGCGTCGAACACGTCGGGCCGCGAGGCCAAGCCACTCGGGCCCATCGAAGGCGCAAGTCCGTATGCCAAACCGAACACGTCGACCGTGAGCGAAGAACGGCCGAACTCCATCGTGGGTGGCGTGCAAGCACTTGGCTCCGGTCTCGAGCTCGGTGGATTGTTGGGCTTCCTGCTCATCCTCGGGGCGATCAACATGTCGCTCGGGGTGCTCAACCTGCTGCCGCTCCTCCCGTTCGACGGAGGCCACGCCGTGGTCGCCACCTACGAACGTCTTCGAAGTCGGAAGGGTCGGCAGTATCGCGTCGACATGATGAAACTCATGCCCCTCACCTACGCCGTCGTCCTTTTGTTGGTTGTCTTCGGCCTCACATCCATGTTCCTCGACATCCGGAGTCCGGTATCACCATGACCGCAGTTCTCGCCCCCGACGCATCGCTACCCTTTCCTGCGAGAGGATCGGCGGCATTTCCTCGGCGAGCCACCCGACAGATCATGGTGGGGAAGGTGCCCGTGGGTGGGGGAGCGCCGATCACGGTGCAGTCGATGACCACCACCAAGACCGCCGACGTGGAGGGCACGCTGGCACAGATATACGCGCTGGCGGCATCAGGTGCCGACATCGTTCGGTGCACCTGCAATGAGATCGCCGCCGCCGAAGGGCTGGCCCAGATCGTTCCCCGCAGCCCGGTGCCGATCATCGCCGACATCCATCACCAATACAAGATGGCGCTGGCCGCCCTTGATGCCGGGGTGCACTGCCTGCGGTTGAACCCCGGAAACATCCGGCGCCCCGAGCACATCAAGGCGGTCGCGGAGGCGTGCAAGGATCGCGGAATCCCGATTCGCATTGGCGTGAATGGTGGCTCGCTCGACCCTTCCCTGTACGACAAGTACGGCGGAAAAGTCACACCCGAAGCGATGGTGGAAAGCGCCCGTCACGAACTCAGCTTCTTTCGGGAGGTCGGGTTCGACGACGTCAAGATCTCCGTGAAGGCATCGAGCGTTCCCCTGATGGTCGAGGCGTACCGCATGATTGCCGACGACCCGTTCTTTCTCGACAGTGAGGGCCGGTCGGTGCCGCTGCATCTCGGCGTCACCGAAGCCGGTCCGCCGCCGGCCGGGCTCGTGAAGGCCACCGCCGGCATTGCGGCGTTGTTGCTCGAAGGCATCGGCGACACGATCCGCTACTCGCTCACCGCCGACTCTCGAGAGGAAGCTCGCGCCGGTCGTCAACTCCTCGAAGCGTTGGGGCTTCGGGAACGCAAAGGACTCGACCTCATCGCCTGTCCATCGTGTGGACGGGCGGAGGTTGATGTGATCGACGTGGCCACCCGCGCCCAAGAAGCCCTCGACGGGCTCAACATTCCGATCCAGGTCGCGGTGATGGGCTGCGTCGTGAACGGTCCGGGTGAGGCCCGAGAGGCCGACCTCGGAATCGCCGCCGGACGAAAACGTGGGCACTTGTTCGTCAAAGGCCAAGTGATTCGTGTGGTGCCCGAGGCCGACATGGTGCCGGCGCTGGTGGAGTGGGCCCGAAAGATCCACGACGAAGGCATCGAGCGAGTGTTGAGTCAGGCCGACGCTGGGGCCGCCGCCGAGGCCGAGAAGGATCGTCAGGAACTGCTCGACGATCAGGGCGCCGATGCCAACAACGCCGAGCAGAAGATCGACCTCATTCGCAGGCACACCAGCGCTGCCGACCCAGACTGACACGAGCGAACGAGCGAGGCGCGTCCGTGTGGCGATGGGGGAGACGTCGATCCGTCGAGGAGCGGTTCACTCGTCGCGCCATCCGGACATTCCGTCGTTTTCCTGAGGTGCACGGCGTTTCGAGGAACGGCGAACTGTCGCTCCTGATGACCCTGCATGGACGGGACACGCCGACGGTGGTGAATCTTCATAACCACGTCCGGGAGATCGGTGAGGCCAGCGGCCACGTGGTAGCGGATCGATTGCACCGGGTCCTGTTGTCGGTAACCGAGATGGAGATTCGGCCGGTGTCCTATAAGGAAGCAGAAAGCCGGCTGCTGTCGTCGGTGCGAGCTCGGAGCTACCTCTCGGCCACGGTGTCACCCGAGATGGCTTCGCCGGCGACGCCGTTACTGCACCGGGTGATCGCGCCGATGGTCGTCGAACTGGTCGCCATCGACAGCGAGCATGGGATGAGCTTCGTGGGCGAGGAGGAGGCCGAGGAGTGGGGGGTGGGCTGGGACGACTTGGCTCCGGTGGCTCGCCGCAACCTCGCGGGTGGTGGCACCAGGATCGGTCTCCTCGACGATCTTGCCGGGGTGTTCGAGGTTTCTGAGCCCGACTCGTACCAGTCGGCATGGTTGGCCCTCCCCGACATCTTGCTCGAGATGGGCGCCCGACTCGGGTTGACCGTTGCCGCTCGGCTCGACGACCCCGATCCGGTACTTCTTGCGCTGGCTCCCACCCGTGACGTGCTGTGGCTGCTCAACGACACCGAACCGGACCAGATCACCCTTGCCGTGGAGTTGGCGATCGAGGTGTTCCAGCAGGGTCCACGAGGAATCTCGCCGCTCCCCTATGTCGTCGGCGAGGCGAACATTCGGCCGTGGGAGCCGCCGCTCCACCACGCCAGTGTGACGGTGGTGGCAGCGGCCCGTCGAGTGCTCGAGGGCACGGAGTATGGCTTCCAGCAACGAGGTCTTGATGAGTTGTTCGAACGGTCGCAGGACGACGTGTTCGTCGCCGGCTACAACGTCACCCATCGAAACGACGGCACGGCTTACTCCTGGGCCGTTTGGGTCCGGGGGGTCGAGGTCGGTCTGATCCCTCGCACCGAGTTCGTGATGCTCGTAGGTGGTGAGGACGACGAACCGATCGCCGTGGCTTGGGATGATGTTCTGCGCATCGCCGCCACGTCGTTCGAGCGAGATCCGATACTCGATCCACCGAGATGGCGCACGTCAGGATGGCCGTCGGCGGAGGTGATGGCCATGCTCGCCACCGTCGCGGTGGATCCCGACGCAGCTCGCTCGTGAACGCCCGTTTGGTGGGTGCTGCCGGCACGTGTGGATGCGACGAACGGATCCTTGCACATGTGTCCCGGGACGAGGTCGCCTGCGGTCCATGAGGCACTCGAGGCGTGGGCGGTCGGCCATCGAAGTGGCCGGTGTCGAGTACCACCTGCAGACGCAGCGGCTCGACGACCTTTTTCGGTCGATCGCGGTCGATGTGTTCGTGGCCTCGTACCTGCTGCAGAACGACGCCGATGGCATCGAGCGCAGCCTCTGCGTTTGGGTGGAGGGAGTTGATGCGGGCGTCCTTCCGCTGACGGACCTGGTGGTCCTGCAGAGCAGTGCAGGCGAGTCGTTCTCTGTGTGGTGGAGCGATGTGCACCGGCTGGTGAGCGGAATGCTCAGCCCCGAACCGGGGCTCACCCCACCCCGGTGGCGCATCGCCGCATCGCCGTCACCCGAGGTGCTCGACTCCCTGCGAATGGTTGCGGTCCCCATGGAGGACACCCTCTAACCTCCGAGGCCATGGCCAAACAGCCCGTTCTCACTCCCCGAGCCACCGACTTTCCCCGGTGGTACCAAGACGTCGTCGCCAAGGCGGAGATGGCCGACAACGGGCCGGCGAAGGGCACGATGGTGATCCGTCCCTACGGCTATGCCATCTGGGAACGCATGCAAACGGAGGTGGATCGACGCATCAAGGATGCCGGTGCTCAAAACGCCTACTTCCCGCTGTTCATCCCCCAGAGCTACCTCCAGCGGGAGGCGGAACACGTCGAGGGCTTCAGCCCGGAGCTGGCGGTGGTCACCCACGCCGGTGGCAAGGAGTTGGAGGAACCGTTGGTGGTGCGTCCCACCAGCGAGACGGTGATCGGCGAGTTCATGGCCAAATGGACACAGAGCTACCGTGACCTGCCGTTGCTGCTCAACCAGTGGGCCAACGTGGTGCGGTGGGAGATGCGGCCGCGCGTGTTCCTCCGGACCACCGAGTTCCTGTGGCAGGAGGGCCACACCGCCCACGCCACGGAGGCCGAAGCCAGCGCCTACGCCGTGCAGATCTTGCGCGACGTCTACGAGGACTTCATGGTGAACGTACTTGCCCTGCCCGTGGTCGTAGGCCGCAAGACGTCGAAGGAGCGATTCGCCGGGGCCACCAACACCATGACCCTGGAAGGGATGATGGGTGACGGCAAAGCCCTACAGATGGGCACGAGTCACGAGCTCGGCCAGAACTTCGCCAAGGCGTTCGGCATCAACTATCTCGATGCGCAAAGTACCCAGCAGGTGGCGTGGACCACATCGTGGGGTGTCTCCACCCGTATGGTCGGTGGGCTGATCATGGCCCACGGTGACGACAACGGGCTCCGCATTCCTCCCGTGCTGGCGCCGGTGCAAGTGGTGGTGGTGGCGGTCCGCGACGAAGGCGACGTGTTGGATCGGTGCCGCAGCATCGCCGCCGAGATTCGGGCTGCCGGCGTGCGGGTGGAACTCGACCTGCGTACCGATACCTCGCTTGGTCGCCGAGTCACCGATTGGGAGCTCAAGGGCGTCCCGGTGCGCGTGGAGCTCGGTCCGCGCGACCTCGCCGATGGCAACGCCACCGTGGTGCGCCGGATCGATGGCACCAAGGCCGCCGTTCCGGTCGATGGTCTCGCCGCCGCCGTTGCCGCCGCCCTCACCGAACAGCAAGCCACGTTGCTCGCCGACGCCACCACACGTCGCGATGCGGCCACGGTCGACGTCGCCACGATCGATGACGCCGCCGAGGCGGCGGCCACCGGCTTCGCCCGGATCCCGTGGTCGGCCCTCGGCACCGCAGGGGAGGCCGTGCTCGCCGACCGCAAGGTCACCGTGCGATGTCTCGTTCGGCCCGACGGCAGTTTGCCGCTCACCGAAGACGAGCCCGATATCGTGGCCTACGTGGCCCGGTCGTACTGACTCGGTCGCTCTCATCCCGGTCCTCGCCCTGGCTCGCTCGCCCTGGCTCGCTCACCCCGGCTCGCTCGGTCCTGCGGGGCGTCTTACTTGGGTTGGCCTTTGGGGGAGTGGGCGCCGGGTTCGGGGTCGACTCCCGGTTCCGGCGATGGCAGCGCCATGAGCATCCACTCGTCGAGCGCCGCACGCATGGCATTGGCCATGGCCAGTTCCACCGCCCGCAGCGTGATCGGACCCATGGCGCGAAACGAGTCGCCAACCACCTCTGGCGCGGGCCAACCGGGGAACCCCTCTTCGAGCCGGCTCGTGTAGAGCTCGACCAGTTGCCGGCCGAGCTCGCCGGCCTTCTGACTGATGAGCAACCAGGAGTCTGAGGCCAATTCCTCGCTCACGCCGAGGGCGGAGAGTTGTCCGGCCAACTGCAGCAGCCCAACGCTGCGCACGCGGTAGCGCTGGGGTTTCGAACGGGGAACCCGTTCGATCATGCCGTAGCGCTCGAGCCGAGCGAGGTTGCCCCGAATGTCGCTCTGCACGATCTCGAGCACCTCGTCGGCGGTGAGCTCGGCATCTCGATCTTCAATCCAGGGTGAGCTCAGCTCCACACCGAGCCGCAACATCGTGGCGAGTGAAACGCCCTCGCCTGCTGGGTCGGCCAGCACCCGGGCGATGGCGTCGAGGCCGAGGCCTTGTTCCCGCAGCGAGGCCACCGTGTGGAGCCGGTCGAGCTGATCGGGGGAGTAGTAGGCATTGCGGCCGATGCGGGTGGGCGCATCGATGAGCCCACTTTGCCGGTAGAACCGGATCGTGCGAGCCGGCACGCCGGTGGCCGCCTCGAGGTCTTCGAGGGTGTGTCCGAACGGGGACGACGGCGGGGTCGTGGAAGGGCCATCGTTGGTCACGGTTCCATGATGCCCGCTGGAACGAAGTGGATTTGTCATGTTGGCGGCCATTGGAGCGGGGAAATCGTTGATTCCTGCCGTTCACCTGTTGACAATAGTGCGCCAATGTGACCAAAGTGACAGCGACACTGGCACTGTCGATTTAGGCCTGATGGCCTACGGCAGCCGGAGCGGGCGATTCCGCACGCAACAAGTGCTGGCCGACACCAGCCTCGTAGCTCGCGCCCCAACGGCGCGGAACCCATCGCCACTCCACCCAGCTTCATGATCGTGACCAACTCCGCATATGGCGGGCATCTCATCGGGGGAATCGATGGCAAAAGTTCTGAACGGCGGAGCCGGGCTCCTGTCCGGCATCGCTGGTCCGTCCGACGTGCGGGCGTTGCCCGCCGAAGCTCTCTCCGGGCTCGCCGAGGAGCTTCGATCGGTGGTGGTGGAGACGGTCACCCGAACCGGTGGTCACCTCGGCTCCAACCTCGGCGCGGTCGAGCTCACCATTGCGCTGCACCGAGTGTTCGAATCGCCGACCGACACGATCCTCTTCGACACCGGCCACCAGTGTTACCCCCACAAACTGCTCACTGGTCGGGTGTCGGCGTTCGATTCGCTTCGTCAGCCCGCCGGGCTTTCGGGCTACCCGAACCGTGCCGAGAGCCCGCACGATGTGATCGAGAACAGCCATGCGTCCACGGTGCTGGCGTACGCCCACGGCATCGTGATGGCCAAGTGCAGCCGACACGTCGTAGCGGTCATCGGTGACGGGGCACTCACCGGGGGCATGGCCTACGAGGGTCTCAACAATCTCGGCCACACCAACACCGACTGCGTGGTCGTGCTCAACGACAACGGTCGCAGCTATGCGCCCACCATCTCCACGCTGGTGGCGGACCCCGCCACGCCGAACGTTTCGCATGATCGTGCCGAGCGGTTCTTCACCTCCCTTGGTCACCACTACGTCGGCCCGATCGATGGTCACGACATCCCGGCGGTAGAAGCGGCACTCACCGAGGCCCGAGATACCGCAGGGCCCAGTGTCGTACATGTCGTCACCGAAAAGGGCCGGGGGTACCAGCCCGCCCTCGCCGACGGCGTGAAGAAGATGCACGACACCTCGAAGTTCGACCCCGCGTCGTTCACCGCCACGTTCGCGCGCACCCTGGTAGCGCTCGGCGCCGAACATGAGAACCTGGTGGCCATCACGGCGGCGATGCCCGATTCCACCGGCACGCATTGGTTCGCCGAGGCGTATCCCGATCGATTTCTGGATGTGGGCATCGCGGAACAGCACGCCGTCACCACGGCGGCCGGGCTTGCCATGGGCGGCAAGATCCCGGTGGTGGCGATCTATTCCACCTTCCTCACCCGGGCCATTGATCAGATCACCTACGACGTGGCGCTCCACAAGTTGCCCGTGATCTTCTGCGTCGACCGCGCCGGCATCACCGGCGACGACGGGGCATCGCACAACGGCGTGCTCGATCTCATGCTGCTCAGCAAGGTGCCGGGCATGACCGTGTTCGCCCCGTCCACGTGCGAGGAACTCGAACGCATGCTTCGGCAGTCGGTTGCCATCGCGACCGGACCCAATCCCGGGCCGGTGGCCATCCGGTGGTCGAAGCTTGTCCCCACCACCACCGACGTCCCTGCGGTTCCTCGTCCTCTCGCCGCCGGTGCCACACGCCTCCGGCGTGGCCGGGACGTGTGCATCGTGGCGGCGGGCCATCTCGCCCATGAGGCTGCGGCCGCTGCCGACGTGCTCGTTACCGACGGCATCACCGTCACCGTTTGGGATCCACGACAGGTACATCCAGTGGACCCCCGGGTGGTGCGTGACGCCGCCCGCCACCGGATCGTGCTCACCGTGGAAGACGGCATCGTCGACGGAGGGTTCGGCACCCGGTTGGCGCAGGACCTCACGCACCAGACGATCGACGCACCGATTCCGCCGAAAGTTGTGCACGCCGGGATCCCCCCTCGGTTCTTGGCCCATGGCAAACCCCAGGCCATCCTCCACGAGTTGGGCCTCGATGCCGCCGGCATCGCCGCGCATGTGCGTCGCCTCACCCGCTCCCTCACGCCGCCGATCGAGATACCCCGACCCGCTGCCATCGATCTCACCGGCATCGAATCTTCCACCGGCGATCTCTCCACGATCGATCTCACCGATCCGGGGGCCGATCACCGCACCCCTTCGTGTTCCAGCACCTCGCACACGCAAACCACCCATTCCTCAACGCTGTCCCCTTCACCCATCACCCGGTCCGGCACCCGGTCCGCCATCCTCGCCGTCGGAGCCTGACATGACGCTGCTCGAATCCCGCACCACCCTCGATACCGATTTCGTCCCGGCCTCGGCCACGTCGACCGCCGCCGGCATCCTCGGTCCCACGCCGCTCGAGTTTGCGCTCGATGCGGTCGACCGGTCCCCCGGCCGTATCCCTCGGCACGTGGCGTGTGTGATGGACGGCAACGGGCGCTGGGCGCAACGACGTGGTTTCCCCCGCACCGTTGGCCATGCCGCGGGCGAAGAAGCGCTGCTCGACGCCGTAGATGGAGCGCTCGAACTGGGGGTGGAGTGGCTCACCGTCTACGCCTTCAGTACCGAGAACTGGAACCGACCGGTCGAGGAGGTGGAGTTCCTGATGGAGTTCAATCGGGAGATCCTCCAGCGCCACCGCGACTATCTCAACAGCCGTGGCGTGCGCGTGCGCTTCGTGGGCCGGCGCGACGCGAAGGTGCCGCCGTCGCTTCTCGACCACATGGATAGCTCGATTGCGCTCACGGAAGGCAACCGGCGCCTTACCCTCACGATCGCGTTCAACTACGGCGGGCAGGCCGAGTTGATCGATGCCATCAAGGCCATGGTGGCCGACGGAGTGTCGGCCGACGAGATCGACCCTCAACTCGTGCAGACCTATCTCTACGACCCCGAGATGCCCGACGTCGATCTCATGGTCCGCACCTCTGGTGAGATGCGCATTTCGAACTTCTTGCTCTGGCAGGTGGCCTACAGCGAGTTGGTGTTCACCGACGTGTTGTGGCCCGACTTCCGTAAGGAGCATCTCTACGCGTCGGTGGCCGAGCATCAACGTCGGGACCGCCGTTTCGGCGGTGTGATCGACCTGCGCGATGGCGAAGGAGAAGGTGAAGCCGGCAACGATGGCGGTCACGCAGGCGAAGGCACCCTGGCGTGATCATTCCGGCGGAAAGCGATCGACGGCGCGGCTACACCACGTGCCCCACGTGTAGCAGCGTGGTTCGGGCCGACGGCGGCCCCTGCCGAATCTGTCGCACCGATCTCACGATCGCGCTGCTGCTGCCGCCGGCCCCCGCGGGGGCCGTCCGAACGCCACCTCGAGCGGTGGCGCCTGTTCGGGTGGAACGCAAACAGTCGACCGCTGTCCGTTCTCCCGCTCCCGTTCGTTCGCCGGCGGCGATCCTTCCGGCACCGGCGGCACGCCGACCGCTGCCGACCGTTCCCCCCACCCTCCGCGTGGGGCAGGTCACCAAGACGTTCGGCCAAGGCCATACCGCTGTCACCCCGGTGAGGGATGTGAGTTTCGACGCCGGTCCTGGTGAGGTGGTGCTCATCATGGGTCCTTCGGGAAGCGGCAAGACGACGTTGCTACTGATGCTCGGCGCCATGCTCCGGCCCACGGCCGGTTCCGTATGCGTTGCCGGTGTGGATATGGCCACCGCCCCGCAGCGCAAGCTCCCCAAACTTCGGGCCACGAACCTCGGGTTCGTGTTTCAGGATTTCAACCTCCTGGGGGCCTTGAGCGCCACCGAGAACGTGGAGTACGCGTGCAACCTCGCGGGCGTCAGGGGACATCGGGCCGCCGATCGGGCCGAACAGTTGCTCCGGCAGGTCGGGCTCGGTCACCGGCTGCATTCCCGCCCCGTTTCGATGTCGGGAGGTGAGCAGCAACGGGTGGCGATCGCCCGGGCGCTGGCCAACGATCCTCCCTTGATCCTCGCCGACGAACCCACGGCAAACCTCGACGCCGCCACCGGTCGGTCCGTGGCCCACGTCCTCCGTGGGCTGGCCTCGGATCAGGGCCGAACCTGCGTGATCGTCACTCACGATGAACGGCTCGAGGCGATCGCCGATCGAGTGCTCTGGCTCGACGACGGACATCTCCTCACCGGTGGGGGACCCTCGGTTGCTGCCGGTCAGCCGGTGATCGACCTTCGCGACGACGAAGACTCCGCCGCCCGATCCCTGAGCGACGCCGACCGACCGGCGTGCCCCGTGATCAAGTTGCGTGTGTCGTGAGGTCGGCGGCACGTCGCGCAAGTGGCTGGTTCGGCGTGGTGCCGTTCGCCCGTCGAACACTCGTAGCCGATCGCAAACGTTCGGCCATTTCGGCGCTCGGCGTGGGCCTGGCGCTGATGATGGTGCTCCTCCTGTACGGACTGTGGAACGGGATCGATCGCCGGCTCGTTGCCTATGGTGAGCGGAGCGGGGCGCAGCTCTTCGTCGCGCAGCCCGGCACGAGCAGCATGATCGGCGGGGTCAGCCAGATTCCCAAGTCCACGGTCGACGTCGTTCGCCGGGACCCCGACGTTTCCTGGGCGGCCCCCGTCCGTGGCATGTTCTCGGTCACCCGCGTTGGGTCGGTACGGGTGCCGAGCTACCTGGTGGGATACGAACCAGGCCATCAAGGTGGTCCTTGGGCGATCGCCGAAGGCCGAGCCCCGGCTGCGGTCGATGAGGTGGCGGTGGGTCAACTCTTCGGCCGAAGGGCCGGTGTGCAGGTCGGGAGCAAGCTTTCGATCCTGGGGAAGGAGCTTCGGGTCGTTGGGGTCGCGGCCGACGCCGACATGTTCATGGCATCGTTCGTATTCCTGCCTCACGCCGCCACCGATGCCATGCTGGCGGCACCCGACACCACGTCGTTCGTGCTCGTCGGGACCGACAACCCCGATGCCGTGATGGGTCGCCTCAACGCTGCCGGTCTCAATGCCGTACCGCAGTCGGTGATCGCCCAAAACGATCTGGCACTGAAGTCGGCGGCGTACACCACCGGTATGCGGGCGATGCTGCTGGTGAGCTTCGGTATCGGTTGCATCGTGGTCGCCCTCACGACGTATACGGGCATCGTGGATCGTCGACGCGACTACGGCATCATCAAGGCCCTCGGTGCCACCCGGCCACGGTTGCTGCGCATCGTCGTGGGCCAGTCCTGCGTGCTGTCCTGCGCCGGACTGGTCGTGGGGATGATCCTCTACCTCGGCGGGAAGGCGTTGCTCGACATCGTGCGCCCCGAGTTCGCCATCACCATCGGGTTCGAGAACCTGGCCAAGGCGCTCGCGGCCACCGTGGTCATGGGTGTGGTGTCCTCGATCATCCCGGCCCACCGTCTCGCCGTGATCGAGCCCGCCGTGGCCTACAAGGGAGTTTGAACGTGTCGAGATCGGTCGCCCTCGCCCGTCGCAACCTCTTCGCCGATCGGCGCCGCGCCGCAATGGCCATCGGCGGGATCGGGTCCGGCCTGCTCCTGGTGTTGTTGCTCAGCGGGATCTTCTCCGGCATTCGTGCTCAGGCCAGTGAATACGTCGACGCCTCACCCGCGGATGTGTTCATCTCGCAGGAAGGCGTGCGCACGATGCACATGTCGGTGTCATCGCTCGCTCCTGATCGGGTGGATGCGGTGCGGGCAGTACCTGGCGTGGCATGGGCCGAGAGCCTTCGTTACACCGGAGCCGTGCTCGGATCCGGTTCCACCAAGGCAATGTCGTATGTGGTGGCGCACGATCCCTCTGCCCGTACCGTTGGGCCATCCCACGTCGTGAGTGGCGCGTTGCCCGGGCCGGGCGAACTGCTGATCGACGAGTCAGCGGCCACGCGCCTACAGATCGGTGTGGGTGCGCCGGTGGCGCTGTTCGGCACGACCTTGCGAGTATCCGGTATCTCCTCCGGGGGAACGATGGCGATGAACACCACCGTGTTCCTTTCGACCGCTGAGTTCACCCGGCTGGCCTTCGACAAGGTGAGCTTTGTGTTGGTGGGGGCCGAACAGGGGATCGGGGGGGAGGAGTTGGCCCGCCGCATCGGTGGGTCGGTGACCGGTATCACGGCCCAGTCGAAGGCCAGTTTCGCGGCCGAAGAGGGCGAGGTGATCGACGATACGCTGGCCGACATGACCCGAGCGATGGTGGGTATCGGTTTCCTGGTGTCGATGTCGTTGGTGGCCCTCACGCTCACCACGGTGACGTTGTCGAACACGCGCGAGTACGGGGTGATCAAGGCCCTCGGGGGCACGAGTGCCACGGTGGTGCGTGCGGTGGTGGTGCAGGCATTGTGGGCGTTGGCGGCGGCAGCGATCGTGGCCGTCGGTTTGGCCGTCGTGCTTGCCGTGGTGATCTCGGCCAAGGCCCGCAACCTGCAGATCGTGCTCGAACCCGACAACGTCGCTCGCACCCTCGGATACGCGTTGCTGGTCAGCATCCCGGCCGCCCTGCTCCCCATTCGGCGGGTGTTGCGGATCGAGCCCGCGAGCGTGTTCCGCTCGGGCATCAACTAGTCCTCCAACCCGGAAGTAGGTCGCGGATCTCGCCGGCCAGCTTCGCCTCTCGCGGCGTCCTCGTCCTCGACGAACGGATCAAGTGGGTCGTCGTCCTGTGTCCTTGCGAGAGACGAACCCTGG